>Ga0233438_10004295_pt1 | contig 12609 bp, 11 predicted proteins | sample SI_123_September_FD_182720 | JGI IMG/M metagenome (GOLD analysis project Ga0233438, IMG submission 182720) | Seawater microbial communities from Saanich Inlet, British Columbia, Canada - SI_123_September2016_10_MG | ecosystem: Environmental > Aquatic > Marine > Inlet | place: Canada: British...
ACACCATATCGGATGTAGCTCTAGTTGGTGGCGGACAATACCCCCAACCCGGAGAGATCTCTTTATCTCATAATGGAGTATTGTTTTTAGATGAACTACCAGAGTTTAAGCGCACAGTTTTAGAAGTGATGAGGCAACCCCTAGAAGATAGAGAGGTAACCATCTCTAGAGCACGTTTTACGGTTACCTACCCTAGTAGTTTTATGTTGGTGGCCAGTATGAATCCAAGCCCTTCTGGTTTTTTTAATGATGGAAACAATCCCTTGGCAAGTTCACCTCAAGAAATGCAGCGTTATTTAGGAAGAATCTCCGGCCCACTATTAGATAGAATAGATATTCATATAGAAGTAACCCCAGTTCCTTTTGAGAAACTCTCAGAAGAACGTAAAGGAGAATCTTCGGTAGCAATTAGAAAACGAGTTACTGCGGCAAGAGAGTTGCAAACACAGCGTTTTAAAGGGTTTAAAAATGTACACTATAATGCACAAATGAACGTAAAACACATCCGTGAATTTTGCAAGCTATCTGCAGATAGTTTGTCTTTATTAAAAACTGCCATGGAAAAATTAAATCTTTCAGCTAGAGCCTATGACAGAATTTTAAAAGTGTCTAGAACCATTGCAGATTTAGATGCATCAGAGGATATATCACCATCTCACATAGCAGAGGCTATACAATACCGAAGTTTAGACAGAGAGGGTTGGTTGGGTTAAAAAATAAATGGAATTACAAATATGTAATACAAAATAAGTAAGCCTACAGCTAAGAGATTTAGAAGTACTCCAGCACGTACCATTTCACTCACTTTTACATAGCCGCTGGCAAATACAATAGCATTTGGTGGAGTGGCCATGGGCAGCATAAAGGCACAACTTGAGGCCATGGTTACAGGAATCAATACATTTAAAATAGGAATGTTTAAACCAATAGCAATACCAGCAACCACAGGAGCCAATACAGCTACCAATGCAACATTGCTCATAAGCTCTGTCATAAACAACATTAATACAATAAGTAAACTTACCACAATTAAGGGGCTAAAACCACCGTTTTGAATACTTTCTGTAATCATAGCTACCAAGCCACTGGTAGCCATTCCTTTGGCTAAGGCTAAACCTCCTCCAAACAGCAATAAAATACCCCAAGCCAGCTTACTGGTGTCATTCCAATGCAATATAAAATTTCCTTTTGTAAAGCTTAACGGAATGGCAAATAAGGAAACTGCCCCTACCAAACTAATAATGGTATCTGATAGTTGAAGACCCGGAAAAATATAATTAATAAGAGTTCTAGATATCCATAAAAAAACAGTGACTGCAAAAACAGTAAGTACTCTTTTCTCTTTTTTAGAAATAGTTCCTAAGTTTTTTAATTCGCTAGAAATTACATTTGCTGAAGCCGAAAACTGAATATCATTACAAGGAAACATGATTTTTACTAGCACCACATAACACAAGCTTACCATCATTACAGAAAAAGGCAACCCCATGGTCATCCATTTTAAAAAAGAAATTTGTGTGTTGTATTCACTTTCTAACAAGCCTATTAATACAGAATTTGGTGGTGTTCCAATTACCGTAGCAATACCTCCAGCATTGGCAGAAAAAGCAATACCAAGCATCACACTTAAGGCAAAATTTTTATCTCCTTTGGTAAACCCGTCTTGGTCATCTATGAGTAATTTTATCACAGAAATAGCGATGGGTAACATCACAACGGTACTTGCGGTATTGCTAATCCACATACTCATAAATGCGGTAGCAATCATAAAACCAAGAACTACTTTATTGGGGGTTGTACCAGTCATTTTTATAATGGTAAGCGCAATTCTTTTATGTAGATTAACTTTCTCTAAAGCTAAGGCCAAGATAAATCCACCAAAAAATAAAAAGATAATAGGACTCCCATAATTGGCCCCTACATCTGCAATGGGCATTACTTTTAATAATGGAAATAAAATAAGAGGTAACAAAGCAGTAACTGCAATATGCACTGCCTCAGTAATCCACCAAATCACCATCCAAATTGCAACAGCTATTACAGCATCTCCGGTTTCAGAAACCAAATGAAAAGGAAGGTTTAAAACTATAAAAAATAGTATGGGAGCTAAGAGTAAGCCTATCTTTTTTGAAAACGCCATGGTTCGTATTTAATGCTAAAGATAAAAAACCTCTCAATAATGAGAGGTTTTTTTATGTAAAAGAATGTATTCTTTTAATATCTATAGTATTCAGGTTTAGAGGGACCTGCTTGTTTTACACCAATATAATCTGACATTATATAATTAAATAAATGAATACACAATTTGATAAAAATTTTGTAAAAAAGATAATTTATTAAAGTTTTAATTTTTGTCGGTATAAAAAATAACCAGTATAATTGTAACTAGTAATCCCTATAATTATAATCATTTAATTAAAATTAATATGTCTCATATTAAATACATTATAGGGTTTATTGTATTGTTTAGCAACACCTTAGTTAGCAATAATTATTCAAATAACAACTTTACAATTCATAAAATTTATGATGATGAAATATTTTACAATTTTGTTTCTTATGAAAATGAATTATATATAAGTTCTAGTAATGGTATATACAAAATTGACGAATCTGGTGATAATTTAATTCTTTTTGATGCATCTATTCCTGGCCCAATAAATACAATTTTTGAAAGGAATAATAATTTTAAAATTAAATTTATTGAATTAACAAATGTGTATCCTAACCTTTATGCCGAATCAATAACTGATTTTGCTTACCTAGATAATAATCTTTATGTTATTGCAAGAGGGAAATTATTAATATACAATAACCTTAAATATTCATTTAATTCTGCAGGGAGTGTAAGATCAATTACTGAGAATGCAATTGGCACGTATGGTGGTGTCTATATTAATGGCAAGAAATTAAATAAAATTACATACACAGATGGACAAATTAGAAAATTTGACAGCATAACATTTGTTTGCTATAATGGATTATTAAGCTTTAAAGATAATATAGAGACTAAGTTATACAATAATGATAATTCAATTAGAACTAAAGGAGAGTATGGAGCAATATCAGATATCTATGCTATAGACAAATCAAAGTACATCGTTATTTCTGATAAGGGGATTTACAGATATGATTATGAGTTAAATGTATTTGATTTAATTTACACCAATCAAAATAAAATTATTCCTATCAGAAATAAGATAGATTCCAGAATTAAGGATAGAGGAGAATTTCACTTTATAGACGATAAAAGATATATTTCTTTGAATGTAAAAGAGAATAAGATAGATATAATAGAAAGTAATATCAAATATGAAATCAAGGATATTTTAGAAAGTGATGTTAATGGAAATGATTTTTATGCAATTTCAAATAATAATTTATTACTAAGTTTAAAAAGAACTAAAGAAGGTATAAAATTAAAAGGCCAATACCCTATTAAAACAACAGCACATACAATTTCAGATTATGAAAATTTGATATTTTTATCTGGTGACAAAGGGTTAAGTATTTTTGAAAAAACAAAAAAAAAGATCTATGATAATTATATTGTAGATGAATTTAATAAAGGTGCAATTTATAAGGGAAACAATAAAATAAGTTTTGGAAGCATCCATGGTGTTTACTCTATAGATGATGTAACTGATTTTGAGAAAAATATAATTTTCAAAGATTTTAAAATAAGGAAAAACAGACCATACCTATATATTGGCCTGGGGTTTTTGATTATTATTTTAATAGTAATGATTAGGGCTTTGACCAAAAAAAATATTACAGAAGAACAGTTAATATTTAATATAAAGCGTTTTATTCGTAAAAACTTGAGTAGCGTAACATTGAAAATGTTAGAGGTTGAATTTAATTTAGATTACAATGAAATTAACAGCATAAATAAAAATTTTAAACCTGCTAAGTATATAAAAACCGAAAGGTTAGATTTAACAAAAAATATGCTTTTAAATAAAAAATCAATATCAGAAATATCAGAAAAAACTGGATATTCTGAAACATATCTTCTAAAAAATAAATATAAGTTTTTACGATAAAAATTATATCCGATAAATTAATTTAAATAATAAATCTCTAATAACATTAACTCTCAAAAAGAATTAATTATTTAATACTCTTCTAAAAAAATTCACATTCAAAAAAGATATTTTTTTTAAAAATTTGATGTTTTATTAAAAAAAAAATATTTATCAGTACATCTATATTATTGTAATTATGCAAAAAAAATAGCTAAATATTGAATTTAAAAAATCACATCTATTTAATACTTTTATTTTTATTGGTAGCAAGCTGCTCTAATAGTAAGGTGCTTTTTAGGAATATTCCAGAAAATATAAAAGTAAAAATCCCAGAGGCTGTGATTACTTATGGAGATTTAATTGATGTAAATATTTCTTCTTTAAACAATCAAAGTACTTCAATTTTCTCACCAACAACATTAGGTAAAATAGGAACTATAAGGAACGCGGAGGCAAGAAAATTAGACGGCTATCTAGTTGACGGCATGGGAAATATTGATCTTCCAATTCTAGGAAAAATAAAAGCTCTAGGATTAACATGTTCATCACTTTCTGAATCCATAAAACTGGAACTGAAGGAATACGTTCAAAATCCAAATGTTAGAACAAAAATTTTAAATTTTAGAGTTTCTATACTAGGAGAAGTAGCAAAACCAGGAACATTTGAAGTTATAAATCAAAGTATTTCTTTTACAGAACTAATTAGTAGAGCTGGAGACTTTAACAAAAATGCAGATCCAACTAAAGTAATGATTATTAGAAATTCTAATGATGAAATTGAAACTCGATTTTTAGACTTAACATCCCACGAGTTTTTAAACTCAGAATATTATTTCTTAAAACAAAACGATAAAATTTACGTAAGACCTGATAATGCATCTTTAGCATTTGATTTTGGGTTTTTAAGAAATGCGGGAGCTCTATCTTTATTAACCTCTATAATTATCCTAATTGTAAGATAATGGAAACAAATAATGGACATACTCAAGAAGATCAAATAGATATTATTGAAATATTATTTACGATCCTGTCTCATAGGTTTTTGGTTATTTCATCTTTAATCATATTTATTTTTCTTGGTATGATATACAATTATTATCATCAAGATATATTTAAAACAAATGCAACATTATTAATTAGTGAAGATCAATCTGATCCCTCATCTTTTATTAACAACAATGAATACCAATTTCTTTACAATAATAAAATAGATAGTGAAGACCAAGTTTCCATTTTTACATCTACATTAATTTTAAATAAAGTAGTAGAAAATCTAGGTGTTAACTACAGGTATTTTAAAAAAAACACATGGAAAGCTAATGAGCTTTTAACAAAAGAGTCATTACCATTTGAATTTATTTTTAAAAAATCTGAATCTAAAAATACTTGTACTATTAGTTATGATTCAGATAATGTTATCATTAATGTTAACGATCATATATTTTCATTTTCAAAAAATAAAAATGAGTTTGAAAATTCAATATTTAGGTATAAAGCAAAATTCTTAAAATATGAAGATCACAATACTTACCTGATTAGTCAATTTGAGAAAAATGAGGCTATTGATGGATTAAAATCAAATTATATAGTTAATCCACCAAAAAAATCAAACACCTATGGAATTTCTTATTCTGGACCTAATAAAGAATTAAATTCTTATACCTTAAAAGGAATTATCAATGAAATAATAGAAAACAATAAAAAAGAAAAGAAAAGTGTTTATGAACTATCATCAAAATTTATTGATTTAAGAATTTTAAAATTAGAAGAAAAAATTGACTCTATAAATCTTTTAATTTCAAATTTCAAAATTACAAATGGTGTTTATATGCCTGATACACAAACAAACTCAGTATTAGCTGATATAAATGACATTAACCATAAATTATTTAAAAACTCATTACAGAGTGAACTATCACTTAAATTAGTAGATGAAGTAGAAAAACAAGACTCTTTTGAGCTTTTACCAAATGATATTGGAATTGAAAATGAGAATATAAATCAAATGGTTTCTCAGTTTAACAAGATCATTATAGAAAAAAATAATTTACTAGTTGAGGCTACAGAAAAAAACCCTTTAGTCATTCAATCACAAAATCAACTCATAGATTTAAGATCAAATATTCTCAATAGTTTACAAATCTATATCAATAAATTAAAAATGAAATTCAATAGATATGAGAATCTCAAGAAAAAAAATAATTCAATAGTAGGTGTAATCCCAATAAGAGGAGCCGAATTAAGTAATTTAGAAAGAGACCTCTTGCTTGTAACCAATTTACATTCATATTTATCTCAAAAAAAAGAAGAAGCATTGATAAATTTATCTTCTTTAGAATCCAATATTAAATTAATAAATCAAGTAGATTATATTACTGAAAAAGAATCTAGTAAGTCTAAAATATTTGCAGTTTTTTTATTTACGGGTTTTTTTCTACCAGTAGGTTTTAGTCTTAGTTTGTTTTTTGTTAGAACATTTTTTGTTGACATTGTATATCTAAAAGAAAAACTTAATGATATCAGTTTTTTAGGTGTTATAAAATTCACAAAAGATAATTTATCGATTGAAAATAAATCATTACACAACGAACTTTTAAAAAGAATTTATCATAATTTAAATATGCTAATTCCAAAATCAGAAAATGGAAAATCGATTATGATTACGTCATGTATTAAAAATGAGGGAAAAACACATACTGCTTACAATCTTTCTACCTTTTTAGCTAGTCAAGATAAAAAAGTTGTTCTTATTGGAACCGATATTCGAAATCCCGATTTATCAAAATTATTTGATCATAAAAAAATACATCACAAAGGACTTACAAATATCATAAATGACGATAAAAATGATTTCAAAGAACTTTTTAAAAAATATAAAATAAATTACAATCAATTAGATACTCTTTTTGTTGGAACAGAAACAACTAACAGGGTTAATATTTTTGATAGTGAAAAATTTGATAACTTAATTTCATATCTCAAAAAAAAGTATGACTACGTTATTTTTGATACAGCCCCAATTCTATTTATGGTTGATTCTTTAGAGTTATTAGAAAAATCAGATTATGTCATTCATGTTTTTAGGAAAAATTTCTCTCCAAAAAAGGTCGTAGATTATGTGATAGATTATAAAGAAAAATACAAACCTAAAAACATAGGTTACATAATTACCGATGACTCTAAACCTGATAAATTTATTGATAAATACGGATACGGATATGGATATGGATATGGATATGGATACGGAGTTAGCTAAATTTAGTCAGTGAGGGATAACAATTTAACTATGTAAAAGATTTATAGTGAAAAAGATGGAAACTAAAATAGTTTCAAAAACAAAAACCTCTCCATATGGAGAGGTTTTTTATGTAAAAGAATGTATTCTTTTAATATCTATAGTATTCAGGCTTAAAAGGCCCCTCTTGTTTTACGCCAATATAATCTGCTTGATCAGATCGTAATTCCGTAAGTTCTACACCAATTTTTGCTAAATGTAATTTGGCTACTTTTTCGTCTAAATGTTTCGGCAACATATATACTTCATTCTTGTATGCTGTAATATTTGTCCAAAGTTCTATCTGAGCCAATGTTTGGTTTGTAAATGAATTACTCATCACAAAACTTGGATGTCCTGTTGCACACCCTAAGTTTACCAAACGACCTTCTGCTAAAATAATAACGTCTTTTCCGTTAATGGTGTATTTGTCTACCTGAGGCTTAATCTCAACCTTGGTATCACCATAATTTTCATTTAACCAAGCCATGTCTAGTTCATTGTCAAAATGACCAATATTACAAACAATGGTTTTATCTTTTAAGGATGAAAAATGAGTTCCTGTAACAATGTCTTTATTTCCTGTAGTGGTAATAATAATATCTGCATTACCCATCACAGTTTCTAAACGTTTCACTTCAAAACCATCCATTGCTGCTTGTAAAGCACAAATAGGATCTATTTCTGTAACCGTTACAATAGAACCTGCTCCTTTAAAAGAGGCCGCAGTTCCTTTTCCAACATCACCATAACCACAAACCACTACTCTTTTACCAGCTAACATAATATCTGTAGCTCTCCTTATGGCATCTACTGCAGATTCTTTACATCCGTATTTGTTGTCAAATTTAGACTTGGTTACAGAATCATTAATATTAATAGCAGGGATTGGCAACGTACCTGCATGCATTCTTTCATACAATCTATGAACTCCTGTTGTTGTCTCTTCAGACAATCCATTAATTCCAGAAACCAATTCTGGATAGCGATCTAACACCATATTGGTTAAATCTCCTCCATCATCTAAAATCATATTTAATGGCTTTTTATCTTCTCCAAAAAATAAGGTTTGTTCTATGCACCAGTCAAACTCTTCTTCATTCATTCCTTTCCAAGCATATACTTCAATTCCTGCATCTGCAATTGCCGCCGCCGCCTGGTCTTGAGTAGAAAAAATATTACAAGAACTCCAAGTAACTTCTGCTCCTAAAGCGATTAATGTTTCAATTAGGACAGCTGTTTGAATAGTCATGTGTAAACATCCGGCAATTCTAGCTCCTTTTAATGGTTGTTCGTCTTTATATTCGTCTCGTAAAGACATTAACCCAGGCATTTCTGCTTCTGCTAATTCTATTTCTTTTCTTCCCCATGCTGCTAAAGAAATATCTTTAACTTTGTAGGGTACGTAAGTAGCTTTATTAGTGCTCATTATTATTGTTATATTTATCTAATTTAAGACTGCAAAGTTACGTAATAACTTTTAAAACATGCCATTATATAAGACCATCCGTGTTAATGATTTTACAAAAGTTCTTGTCTGGAAGATTGAAGAGTCTTTAGAAGATTTAACTGTGGGTATAGAACTCACCGAACTCAGTAAAAAAAGAGTAGAGTCTATGAAATCTGTTCTGCATCAACAGGGATTTATGAGTATTAGACAGTTATTAAAACAAGTAGGATATGTAGATGCTGATGTGTTTTATGATGAATTTGGAAAACCTCACTTAAAAGATAAGAACTATCTCTCTATTACCCATTCTTTTACCTTTACAGCCATTATTATCTCTGAAAAAAATCCTGTAGGAATAGACATTGAAAAACAACGAGATAAAATTGTAAAAATTGCTCATAAATTTACACCCATAGAAGAATACAATACCATTGCCAATCATGAGGCGTTAGTAAGTAAATTAACAATTGTATGGGGTGCAAAAGAATCTTTGTATAAAATATATGGGAAGAAAAAATTACGATTCTTACATCACATATACATTGAAGATTTTTCATTTATAGACACCAAAACAACAGGAGTTATTAAGTATGAAGGACATGTGTCTACTCATAACATTCATTTCTTAGAATTTGAGGGATTTACCTGCGTGTATGCTCATTAAATTGAAGTATTTCTTTTTTAAAATTAAACTAGCTATTCTTTATATTTTCTAACGAAAGGAAGGTTTTGTATGAAGTTCTTCTTATTTTCGCTAATGTGAATATTTACCAAGACATACTCCTAGCAAAACAACATGGAAAACAACTATTGGCTGTTTTAATTGATCCTGAAAAAACAAGCATAGAACAGCTTCCTACTCTTGTAAAATTAATACACCAATCTATCGCAACTCACATTTTTGTTGGAGGAAGCACAGACCAACACAATACTATTGAACCTGTAATTGTAGCGCTAAAAAAAGCAACTATGTTACCAATTATTATTTTTCCTGGTAGTGCAAACCAAGTATCAAAGGAGGCTGATGGAATTTTATTTCTAAGTCTTATTTCTGGAAGAAATCCAGAATATTTAATAGAACAGCAAGTACAATCAGCCATACAAATTAAAGAATCTAGCCTAGAGGTACTTCCTACTGGCTATATATTAGTTGACGGAGGAAAAGAGAGTGCTGTAGAAAGAGTTAGCTCTTCAAAACCCATCTGTCAAACAAATTCAGAATTAATTCTTAGAACTGCCCTTGCAGGAGAGTTCTCCGGTAAAAAAATTATTTATTTAGAGGCTGGCTCAGGAGCTAAAACCCCTGTAAAGTCTTCTATTATTTCTCTTGTGAAAGAAAACCTTACAATTCCTTTAATTATTGGTGGTGGCATACAAACTGTTCATCAATTAACAACTGCTTATGCTGCTGGTGCAGATTTAGTGGTAATTGGAACTGCTTTTGAAAAAGACCCTGCATTTTTTAACATCATAAAAAAAGATTCTGTTCATGAAAATATCAGTTGAGCTTACCTTGATGCCTCTTCAACAAGATTTTGAAGCACCTATAATTGATTTTATTAAAAGACTTCGAGATTCTAAATTTACAGTGCTAGAAAACCCAATGAGTACTCAAATTTATGGGGACTATGATGAGTTAATGCCCTACCTAACTAACGAAATAAAAACCACTTTAGAACAGCAAGAAAATGCTGTTTTAAATGTAAAAATAGTAACATCTGATCGCAGCACTTATGAACCAAATTTTTGATTTTTTTTTCGGTCAGTACTCAGGCTATTCGTCTGTCGATACACTACTAGAAATTAATGCTGTCATTTTTGGTTTTATGTCTGTTTGGTATTCAAAACAAAATAATATTTGGGTATTTCCTACGGGTATGATTAGTACTTCTATTTTTGTGTATTTACTGTTAAAATGGGGGTTATTGGGGGATATGATGATTAATGGGTATTATTTTATGATGAGTATTTATGGCTGGTATATCTGGACAAGAAAATTAGATAACAGCCAAGTGACACCCATATCTGTAGCTTCTAAACTAGATAAAAGAAATGGAATTCTTATCTTTATAGCTACCTTATTCTTTGTGTATTTTATTTATAAAATATTTGATAAATGGACAAGTTGGATTGCCTATGTAGACACCATTACAACGGCAATTTTCTTTGTAGGAATGTGGTTAATGGCAAAAAGAAAAATAGAAAATTGGATCTTTTGGATTATTGGAGATATTATTTCTATCCCTCTATATTTTTACAAAGGACTTACATTTACTAGCTTTCAATATTTAGGATTTACATTTATAGCAATAGCAGGATATTACGCATGGAAAAAGACCTTAGACAAGAAGACATTAATCTCGTAAAAATAGTATTGTTTGGACCAGAAAGTACTGGTAAAACAACACTATCTATTCAACTCGCTAAGCATTATAATACTGTTTGGGTTCAAGAATACGCCAGACCCTACTTACAAAAAGTATGGAATCAAGAAAGAAGAACCTGTGAAGCTAAAGACATCTTACCTATTGCCTTTGGTCAGATGGCTCTAGAAAATAGACTAGCTAAGCGAGCTGATAAAGTTCTAATTTGTGATACCGATTTATTAGAAACTAAAGTATATTCTGAAGAATATTATGGTGGATATGTAGATCCATTATTAGAAAAAGGAGCTCAAGAAAGTAGTTATGATTTGTATTTTCTTACGTATATAGATACACCATGGGAGGCAGATGACTTACGAGATAGACCAGATCAAAGAGAGGAAATGTTTCTTGCATTTAAAAAAGCTTTAGAAGACAATCATAGACCTTATATTTTATTAAAAGGAAATAAAGAAGAAAGATTTAACATAGCAACTGAGGCTATTGATAAAATTATTGAAAATAAAAACAACTTATATTCGTATTCAGAGACCTTGAAAAATGGATAAAGAAACTATTTATAAAGAACTTCACTTCAAAGCAGTCAGAAGCTCAGGAGCTGGTGGGCAACATGTAAATAAAGTTTCTTCTAAAGTTGAGTTATATTTTGACTTAGCTTCATCAGAAGCATTCACTGAAAAAGCAAAACAACTGCTTCTTAAAAACCTCTCCAATAGAATTAATAAAGAAGGAGTCTTAAAAATATATTCTAGCGAAAGTAGAAGCCAACACACCAACAAAGAAAAAGTAGTAAAAAGACTTTTTAAAATAATTGAAAAAGGGCTTATTGTTCCTAAAAAAAGAAGGCCAACAAAAATGAGTAGAGCACAAAAAATAAAACGGCTAGACAATAAGACTAAACATGCTACAAAAAAAATTCTTCGAAAAAAACCAACTTTAGAGTAATTGTTCTTTCTTAATTCAAAAATCCATTTTACCTTTGTAAGGTTCTCATAAAGGGGTGCTTTTTACAAGGCTGAGATCATACCCATTGAACCTAGAACAGGTAATGCTGTTTAGGAAATCGAGTTAAAGAACTATTTTATATGTTGTTTAACAAGTGTAGAAGTAGAATACTTCAAAAATTAATTATTCAACCATAACACAAGAATAATTACCTCTTTTTATTCGTTTTAATTATTTTTAAAATGAAAAAAATCACCATTTTTTTATTCTTGTTTGTAAGTGTACTTACAAACGCACAAAAAGTAACGGTTTCAGGGAAAATCGTTAACAAAAATCAAGAAGTTTTAACTGGAGCTACCGTTCTTGTTAAAGAAACAAACCAAGGGATTTCATCAGATTTAGATGGAAATTTCTCATTTAAATTGAACAAAGGGACCTTCACCTTGAAAGTCTCTTTCATTGGATTCAAAACCATTGAAAAAAGTATTTTTTTAGATGAAGACAAAGTGGTAACCATCGTGCTTGAAG
>Ga0233438_10004299_pt1 | contig 12601 bp, 10 predicted proteins | sample SI_123_September_FD_182720 | JGI IMG/M metagenome (GOLD analysis project Ga0233438, IMG submission 182720) | Seawater microbial communities from Saanich Inlet, British Columbia, Canada - SI_123_September2016_10_MG | ecosystem: Environmental > Aquatic > Marine > Inlet | place: Canada: British...
TGTATCGAAACTTCTACAAATCGCAAATGGACGCCAGAGACGCCATCTTTAGCTACATAGAGATTTTTTTCAACAAACAACGCCGGAATTCGGCGATTGGATATCTCACGCCGGAGGAAAAAATAGAACTAGTGGAAACAGTGGCCTAGAGCAACTTTGCCCTGGACCACTGTCCGAAAAAATTGGGGACCGTCAAACCACTATATGTCTCCCCAGTCTGTCAAAGTGTGAAAGGTACGCTCCAAAACACAAGCGTACAAGGCGTTTTAGGCTCAGAAGGGCCAATGCTTCTTTAATTAATTTGAGGGAAATTTTTATGAATAGCAAATACATCATGATTGCCATGGCCCTGGCAAGCCTAGGCCTTAACCAAGCTCCAGCTTTTGCCGATACAGTGACTAAAGTCACTACTACCACCATAAGTGATGGCTCCGTACTAACCTTGCCATCCGGTAATTATGTTTTGATCGATCCTGTAACAGGCTTGATCAAAGGCGATTACGACCCCGTTCGCGGTTTTGTCTCCGGCACCATGGCTCCGGGCTGGGTTGTCCTCGACAAATCTAGCAATAAAGTGGTAGCAGGTTTTAACAGTGCTGGACAACTCATGGCATTAACTGCGATACCTGCATTTAATGGATATATCGTCAACATTTCATCGCGAAGAGCAGAAATGGAAAGATTGATCACCAGCGCTCTCGAGCGTGGCAAAATCGATGCCAGTCAGGCTGCGGACCTGCGTTTAGAACTCAACAGCATACAAGCACAAGAGACCGCATACACTGCCAGCAGAAACTATCTCACATATGATGAGGCTCTTTCGATTGGCGTTAGACTAAATGCCTTAAATGATCGTCTCGGTGTTATTGATCGCAGCCTAGCCTTCAAGCCCCTGGTAGGCACAACCTATGTCACCACTAATGGTGATGTGGTCACTGCTCGTCCAGCTGGCTGGGCAGCAGCCAAGACTGTGATCACTCCGACTTCTGCAACTGTGATCAGCACACCCGCCGCTGTAGTGACCGTTGATAAGAGCGACATCTCTCAAAGAAATGCACTGATGTGCAAGCGTATCGACGATGAATACGCCGCTGGCCGATTGAGAAATAAGGACGTAGCAAAACTCAAAGAAAGGCTCAGCGAAGTATCCAGCAAGCAAGCACGTTACACTAGAGGTGGTGGACTGCCAGAGAAAAAGAGAAGTGAATTGTCTTCCAAACTAGACCAGATCCAATCCAGCATGGATGAGCGTATTGCTGAAACCAACAACAAGCGCTCAAAAATCGGCCTCCGTGTAAACTAAGGCTGATTGTGAGATAAAGCTCCGCTCCGATCGTCCTGCCGACGAAAGGGGCGGAGTTTTTTTATAGAATATTTTTGTCTGACACAACAGTCAAAAGCCTCGATCAAAATTTTGATCGAGGCTTTTTCAAATTTCTATCGTAATCTTAGGATGCTTGCTGGCCTTTGGCTACCATGTCATCGTAAAATTCTTTGGAAGAATCTTTGAACTCTCGGACCTTGTCCTTTGCGGTAGCGAGAGCATCACAACCTTTCTGACTCAGGTCTTCTAGCATTTCACTACCGGCTTTGGGAGCCAGAGCCATACCGACTACAACGCCGAGTCCCAGGCCAGCAGCGCAGCCGACGATACCACCTACGGTGGTGCCGACAGAAAACGCAAGCTTTACACCCTTTGCATTGAGGTCAAATATTTTTTTGACAAATTCCATGATTTCTCCTTTAAGCCTCTAAAAGACTTTTGCTTTTGATTTCACTCTGTATAAACGTTTTTATGCTCTTGAATGATTGCTCTAGAGCCTTGTAAGTCTCGTCCGCCTCGATCCAGTCATATTGGTTAGCTGCTTGTTCTAAAAACAAGCACAATCGTCCTGGAAATTTGGCGCCAATGGCATCGCACGAGGCGCGGATCTCGTGAGAATAGCCGGATACCGCCTTGGAATTTTTGTCGGCCATAGCCTTGATGAGCCTGGCCAACATATCCTCGGTATCATTGATGAAGGTTAGCAACATTTGTTCCAATTGATCGCCTTCGGCCTCATAAAACTCTCGCAATTCATCTAGATCAAGCGGTTTGTTATTGACCAGAGAAAGAGTGGAGCCCGATCGTAAAAACTTGCGCTGAGCGCCCATCGCTATGGATGTACTGGTGGCCCTGGTCCAATAGTTGAGCTTGCTTTGCAAGACTTCTCTATCCATGGGCTTGGAGATGTAATCATTCATGCCAGCAGCAATGCATCTTTCTCTATCACCCCCCATCCCCAAAGCGGTCACAGCAATGATGGGAGTGAAAGAGCCCTCCGAGGCCTCCCATTTGCGGATTGCTACGGATGCCTGAAAACCATCCATGATGGGCATGTGACAGTCCATCAGGATGGCATCAAATTTGTATTTTTTCACAAAGTCTACAGCCTCTGCCCCATTGCATGCGATCTTTGTCCGCATTCCGAGGCGTCGGAGCAAAAGCAGAGCTACTTTTTGATTTAGCAGGTTGTCCTCGACCAATAAAATCGTCGATGAGACCGGGTTTTGCAGATCTTCGGCGAGATTCACTTATGCAGCCTTCTTGCTTGGCTTCCAGTTGAGTGCACATACGCCGTTTTCGCATCTCAGCTCAGGCTGGGCAACAGTCTGAGGCTGTATTGCAGCGGGCATCTCGACAACATTGTTGACCACTTTTTCCAAACCTTCTTCGATAACAGAGATATTTCTGGATTCGGTTTCTACTTGATTAACGGAACGCATGATCAGATCTCCTTGTACATGAGAACCATGGGGACAGCCATGGGGCTTTTGCACATGGCAAGACGCAATTGGGAGCCAAGTGGTTCCACTTATCATGCCTCAGTTTTTAACGGGTTGGAGATCCAGATCTTGAGCAAGTCGATCAGACGTTTTTGTTCGATTGGCTTTGCAATGTAATCAGACGCTCCCGCTTGCAAGCAACGTTGCTTGTCGCCCAACATAGCCTTGGCCGTAAGAGCGATGATAGGCAGAGTCAGATATTTTTCGTTTTTGCGGATTTGGGTCATCGCCTCGTATCCATCCATGTTTGGCATCATGATGTCCATCAAGATGCACTCGATTTCCGGATGAGTCATGAGCATCTCGATCCCCTCGCGACCATCAGTGGCTTCGAGAACGCTAAGCCCATGGCGCTTGAGCACAGATCGCAAGGCCATGATATTGCGTTTATCATCGTCCACGATCAGCACTGTTCGTCCCTTCAAGTCGATGTCCGGCACTTCCATTTCGGAAGTATCGATGAATTGGGACATATTGTCGATTTTTGGGGCACTTTGCGCAGGCTCAGTGAGTGCTGGAGCAGGTGCGGGAGAAAGGGCTTCTACTGATAGTGATGGGGAGGCGTAGTCACTCAGGAGCTTTTCATCGTACTCGCCTTTAGCCATCGACTCTATTAGGGTCAAACACACTTGCTCCAGAGTAACCACAGCATCGATAGCCTTGGCAACAGTGAGGGCATTGCCTTGCGCTACTTCCTGGTCGGTAGCATCGATCGGCCTGAAGACCAATACGGGCAAACGCTTAACGGCTTTCATCCGATCAATAAACTGCCCCCCTTCCATGTCTGGGAGCCGCATTCCGGTCAACAAGCAGTCTATCTTAGGATCACTGTGCAGCAATTGCAGAGCATCAGAAGCAGATCTTGCGGTAATGACTGAAAAATCGTTCTTTTGCAAGAGAGTTTGCAGGGTAACGAGAATCTGTTCGTCGCCATCAGCCAATAACACATGATAATGCTCGTTTTGCTTTCGCGCTGAGACCTTTTGCAAGGCCTCATCGAGGATTTCTTTGGATACTGGTTTGTGCAAGAAAGACTCCGCGCCCAAATGAAACGCACGTCGTTCTTCGGCATCCACAGTAATCAAATGCACCGGGATATTGCGCGTGACAGGGTGATGCTTTAGCTGATCCAAGATTGTCCAGCTCAAACCATCGGTAAGATGCAAATCAAGAGTAATGGCTAGAGGACGATATCTTCTGGCGAGATAAATCCCCTCTTCCCCTAGATCGGTGATAAGCACCTTGAGATTGTGAGCGCGTGCCAGGTGGCGCAGCAGTCTGGCAAAACGTGGATCATCCTCGATTATAAGGAGTGTGCGCTCACCCGGCAAAAGATCTAGTCTATCGTCTTCGACGTATTCCTCGCCAATATTGATGGGTCTGACATATTCACCAGCACCATCCGTGACAGGTTCGGTAGGCGCCAGTGCCTGCACGACTTGGACAGCAGGAGCATCGGTATAGGAATAGGGTATGGTGAGGGTAAAGCAAGAGCCCACATCTGGCGTACTAGTGACCGTAATCTGTCCCTTGAGCAAGGCGGCCAATTCGCGACTTATGGCCAAGCCAAGTCCGGTGCCTCCATATTTGCGGCTAGTAGTGCCATCTGCTTGTTGAAACGCTTCGAAGACGATAGAGAGCTTGTCGGAGCTGATACCGATACCGGTATCACGCACAGCAAAGTCGATATACTCCGGACGCTCTGCATTTGCCTTTATTTCAAGCTCTACGCTGCCATTTTCAGTAAATTTGAAGGCATTGGACAGAAGATTTTTGAGGATCTGGTTGAGTCTCTTGCCATCAGTAAAAACTGCTTGAGGCAGAGTCGGATCGACAGATATAGAAAAGCTGAGATGGCGATCTTCGGCAACATGGCGGAAATTGCGTTCGAATTCGTCTTTTAGTCCTTTTATCGAAACATCCAGAGGATCGACAGTCATGTTGCCGGATTCGATTTTGGACAGATCGAGGATATCATTGATAAGAGCCAATAAATCAGTGCCGGCAGAATAAATGGTTTCGGCAAACTCGACTTGCTCTTCGTTGAGGTTTGATTCCTCGTTTTCGGCCAGCAATTTGGAGAGTATAAGCAGCGAATTGAGAGGAGTCCGCAACTCATGCGACATATTTGCAAGAAATTCTGATTTGTACTTGGAAGTAAGAGCCAACTGCCGGGCCTTTTCTTCGACCGAGCGCCTTGCCCTGTCGATCTCTCGATTGGATTGCTCAACTTCTTTATTTTGCAAAGCCAGCAATTCGGCTTTTTCCTGTAGTTCCTGGTTTGTTTGACGCAATTTTTCTTGTTGCTGGGTGAGCAGGATCTCCGACTCTCTCAAATCGGCCGTCTGCTTTTCGAGACGGCGATTGGACATCGTCAATTCGTCTTGCTGTGTTTGCAACTCGTGTGCTAGAGATTGGGACTGCTTGAGTAGATTTTCGGTACGCATATTAGCTTCGATGGTATTGAGTACGATACCAATCGATTCGGTCAACTGATCGAGTAAGCTGAGATATGTATCAGTAAACTCCTGCATCGAAGCTAACTCTATGACTGCTCTTACCTCGCCTTCGAAAAGGATTGGCAAGACGACGATATTGAGCGGAGTACAATCTCCGAGCCCAGAGCTGATACGGACATAGTTTTCTGGCACGTTCTGCAGCAGTATACGCTGCCTTTCGATAGCGCATTGTCCGACAAGGCCTTCGCCAAGCGCAAACCTATCAGAGAGATTTTTACGCGATTGATAAGCATAACTGCCAACGAGCTTGAGCATTGGATGCTCATCCTCGTCTTCTAATATATAAAACACTCCGTGCTGAGCGTTGACGAGCGGTGACACCTCGGACAGTATCAGATTGGCCACGGTCAAAAGATCTCTTTGCCCTTGCAGCATACGAGTAAATTTTGTGAGGTTTGTCTTGAGCCAGTCTTGCTCGGTGTTCTTTTGGGTGGTGTGTTTGAGGTTGAAGATCATCTCATTGATATTGTCTTTTAGCGCAGCTACTTCACCAGAAGCCTCCACAGTGATGGATCGAGTCAAATCGCCCTTGGTCACAGCAGTGGATACCTCGGCGATCGATCTCACCTGAGTCGTCAGATTAGCAGCCAAAAGGTTTACGTTGTCAGTCAGATCTCTCCAGGTGCCAGCCGCACCAGGTACTTTGGCCTGGCCTCCCAGTTTGCCTTCTACTCCAACCTCCCGGGCAACTGTAGTGACCTGGGCGCTAAAAGTCGCCAGGGTATCTGTCATCTCGTTGATCGTATCCACCAGTGCGGCAATCTCGCCTTTGGCAGTCAAAACTAACTTGCGGTCGAGATCTCCATTTGCTACTGAGGTCACGACGGCTGCAATGCCTCTTACTTGCAAGGTGAGGTTGCCTGCCATGTAATTTACACTCTGGGTCAAATCAGCCCAAATACCACCTACGCCCCTGACCTGCGCTTGGCCCCCAAGATTACCTTCAGTGCCTACTTCGCGGGCCACCCGAGTTACTTCTGAGGCAAAGGACGATAGCTGGTCCACCATGGTATTGATAGTGTTTTTTAGTGCGAGGATCTCACCTTTAACGTCTACTGTGATCTTCTTGGACAGGTCACCATTTGCTACCGCAGTAGTAACGAGCGCGATGTTACGCACCTGGTCAGTCAGATTGCCGGCCATGGAATTTACGTTGTCAGTCAAGTCTTTCCAGGTACCGGAGACGCCTTTGACATAGGCCTGACCTCCCAGTTTACCTTCGGTACCTACTTCTCTGGCTACCCGAGTTACTTCTGACGCAAAGGATGAGAGCTGATCCACCATCACGTTGATAGTATTTTTTAGCTCAAGGATCTCGCCCTTCACATCCACAGTGATCTTTTTGGAAAGATCGCCTTTAGCTACGGCTGTAGTTACATCGGCTATGTTTCTAACCTGACTTGTCAGATTGGAGGCCATAAAATTGACGTTTTCGGTCAAATCCTTCCATGTGCCAGAGACGCCTCGCACCTCGGCCTGACCACCGAGATTGCCTTCGGTGCCTACTTCTTTGGCCACCCTGGTTACTTCGGAGGCAAAGGACGAAAGCTGGTCCACCATCACGTTGATGGTGTTTTTGAGCTCGAGGATCTCACCCTCTACGTTTACAGTGATCTTTTTGGATAGATCACCTTTAGCTACTGCAGTCGTCACCTCAGCAATATTTCTCACCTGAGAAGTGAGATTGGAGGCCATCGAATTTACGCTATCGGTCAGGTCTTTCCATGTGCCGGCTACGCCGCGGACTTTTGCCTGACCACCCAATTTACCTTCGGTACCTACTTCTCGCGCTACCCGGGTGACTTCTGACGCAAACGAACCAAGCTGGTCCACCATTGTGTTGATAGTATTTTTTAGCTCGAGGATTTCGCCTCTGACATCTACAGTGATTTTTTTGGAAAGATCGCCATTGGCTACTGCGGTCGTTACCAGGGCAATGTTGCGGACCTGGGAGGTTAGATTGCCGGCCATGGAGTTTACGTTATCGGTGAGATCTTTCCATGTGCCTGAAAGCCCTTTGACTTCGGCCTGACCTCCCAATTTGCCTTCTGTACCTACTTCTCTGGCTACCCGGGTGACTTCGGAGGCAAAACTACGGAGTTGCTCGGTCATGGTATTGATTGTCTTGGCGGTCTTTAGAAACTCGCCTTTGAGCGGCGTCCCGTCTATCTCCAAAGGCATTACTTGCGCCAGATCGCCTCGGGCTACCGATCCGATAACTCGCACCACCTCTGTGGTAGGTCTCACCAGGTCACCCACCATCTCGTTGACGCTGGTGATGCCCCGGAGCCAGTCACCGCCTACATCACCCATTTGAGCACGATAGTTGACCTTACCCTCCTGGCCAACAGTCTTGTTGAGTTGCGCCAGTTGATTGACCAATCTTTGGTTGAGCTCAGCTACATCGTTGAAAGCATTGGCAACTTCACCCTCTACACCTGTCAGATCAAGAGGCATACGCACTGAAAAATCGCCTCTTTTGATCGCCCTGAGAGCTTTGAGCACCTCGCCGGCGTCGATAGAACGCCCTGCACTCGCTGTTGCCATGTTGTTTTGGATCCTCGATTAATTACAGGGGAGGACACTAGCCATGTTGGTTAGTTCCCACAAATATCATTACTCTTTCCTTAGTTCCCGATAATTTTAGCAAAAAAGGCCCCGCAGGGCCTTTTTTAGCGTGAGTTTAAATTGGCGAGATGAAGGCTTCTAGCCCATTGCGCGCTTACGCAGATCTCGCGTATTTTCAAAGATTCGTTTGCGGGCGACCTTGCTTTGGCTTTCCCGACAACGTCTCAGAGTTTTTTGTGCGCGATGCACAATATACGGATTTTGATCGTCAGCTTCGGCTAAAGCCTCTAGGATCTCTTCGGGCATATTGTGGTTTTCGGCAATTGCAAACAAGAGGTCCGCCGGAGCATTGCGCATGATTTGCCGCATGATTTCGGTGTCACCATATGCATAGTCAGCGACAGTCTCTCTCACTTCGACCGAGGGGTGATCAACCAGTTTCCACCAGATAGTCCTGTCGGCTTCCGGATGTGCGACTATCGTCGTCAAGACATTCTCGGAAGCAACGGCCAGCAGATTTTGCAGCATGGCAGCCGTGGCTTCACCCTCACCGAGGATATCTTGCAAATAAATCGCATTTTGATTGTTGTTAGTCATGTTTGATACCACCTATCTATGAACGAGGCTCCAAATGGAGCAAAACAACCGGAACAGGTCCGGTATTTGTATGTCTGAAAATTCAAGTGACAAAGAAATGCTTCACCCTCATGGGTCAGCTTTCAAGTTCGACCTACTGGTTCCTTAAAAGTTCCATAATTTCTGAATTTTTTATGCAAACGCCTTGGAGATGCATCATTTGTATTTGCCCACATAGTCCTGATAGGTACCAAGACTATTTTCGGAAAATTTCAAAATTTTTGCGATATCTTGGGAACCGATATGGGCAATCTATGTCTATCAAATCAGGAAAGGCCTGAGTGCAAAAAATTAGTAGCCGACATCTTCGGATTCTTTAAACCATCAAGCACACAAGGTCGTAAAAACGGGGCTAATGCCCCGTTTTTTTTGTTTCACGCAAGCAGACAAAAGAAGAGGGCCCGGCAAGCCGAGCCCTCTTCTCCTCTCTGTCCCATCAGGATACTTAGTTGACCCTGCCTTTGAGCTGGCCACTAAGCAATGAAAACAGGAATATCACTACAGCCGAACCGACGATGGTCGGGAGCAAAGAAACGCCACCAAAGTCGGGGCCTATGCTACCCATTAAACCGCCACCGACCCAGGCGCCAAATAGGCCAAAGATAAAAGCGGTAAAGAAACCACCGGGGATACGACCCGGAACAAGTCTGTCAGCGATCAAAGCGCAAACAGCAGCAGTAACTATAAACAAGATCAAACCTAAAATACCCATTGCTTTATCCTCACTAAAATTTAAAATCCACTTTGTTTGTTCAAATATTTTCTTCATCCAGAGAGGCTCTTTTGGTGCTCTTTGGAGCTAGAGCCCACGTCCTGGTTACTCAGCAGTACGCGGTTGGCGATAGATCCCTGATGTAAGCGACCCGATCAAAAGCATGACGATACCAGCTATAGCAGCAGGACCAAATCCCGAAATGGAAAGGTATTGGGGCATCACGTCGGCTGTCAGCATCAAAGCAAAAGCCGGCAATAGCCAAAAACCAAGTATCCACAAGGGAATAAGCCAGAGGAGCGACAGACCCAATGACGATACTGTTACCACCGCAGACAGTGCCACCGCACTCAACTCCACCAGCCAGAGCATCAAACCAAATACCAACGAAAGCACTAGAGCAGCGCCGTAGTTGCCATGAAAATCAATACCCTGTATGAGAGGCAGAATGAAAACAAAAGCTGCTGCTGTTAGCAATAACCTGATTATCAATCCCATGATCCCTTCCTCCTGAAGCCCTCTTTGAGACGCAAGGCGATGCTCCTAGTTCCCAAATCCTCAGAAAAGGCATCACGTCTGATTTAGGATCTTTTCTTGCCCACAGCAAAAGACCGGCTCCAGGAGCCGGTCTTCTTTCATTTATCGCTGATTTTCGCCGATTTTATCACTCTTAGCCTAGCTTCGCTTGACGGCGAGTTGGCGGTCTTCGACAAAAGACATCCACCAATCCTGCAAGGTGTTGCTCTCCATAGCGCGCACGAGCTTACGATGACGATATCTCTTTTCGGCATCACCCATAGCAAGGGCACGATTGATTGCGTGCGCAACCTGGTCGGGAGAGTCTGGCTTGACCTCGAGCGAATATCGCCCCATTTCTTCAAACGATCCTGCACCTCGCGAAAGCAAGAGAGGAGCAGCGTTTTTGGTCTGAGTCAGGACAAACTCCTTGGCTGTCAAATTGAGACCATCACGGATCGGATTTACCAGCATCGCTGCTGCATCCCTGTAAAGAAGCGATAGATGTGTAGGTTTAAGCGGGTCTTTAAGCCATACAAGAGGACGAAACTCTCCGTTGACTCCATTTTTATCAAGATCAAACTCCACGCGCAAAGCAGCCTCTTCAGCCTCTAGTTCTTTCCAGTAGGCATCAAAATGGCGCAAGCCTGGTCTGGTTTTACCGCACACCTGGACAAAGGAGACCTTATCTCGCAGATGTTCGTATTTATTAAAAAAGGCTCTGATGGCGTCCATTCTTTCGACTACACCCTTAGTGTAATCGGCTCTTTCGACAGAAAGAATTATCTGCTTTCGATCGAGACCGACAAGCTGCGGGGTATCAAATAAATGCATTTTGGCAGCAGCATTGAGAGACCAACTGTCATTGTTGATACCGAGCGGACGAACAGCCAACTGTGGCATGGACAGGCGACCATTACGCAACTCGGGGATGTGAGCCATGGCAAATTGTCTGAAATTGTCGGCATACTCGGCAGTATGGAATCCAACAACATCGCATTTGATCATTGAACGCACCAGCTCGACTATAGGTGGCACATGCATTGCAGCGACGTGCTTGGGCCAGGGTATATGCCAAAAAATCATGCTTGGATAACCAGAGGATGCAATCAGACCTGGTATCAGAGCAAGCTGATAGTCCTGGACAAATTGCGCCCGCGGCTTGCGAACGGTTTTGATGGCATCTGCCAATAAGCGATTGAACTCACGGTAGAGAGCCCTATCATGAGCAATATAATCGACTCTTTCAGGCATGTCGTGCATAACAGGCCATATGAAAGAATTGCAAAAATTGTAGTGGCCGTCGATGATGTATTGCGGGATCGAATCGATGACAGATTCGCCGCGCCGGCTCATTTGAGTAATGGCTGCGCCATCCATATAGCACCATGAGTCCATCTCGGGCATCATGCAATTCCAGAGAGAGGAAAAAGCGCCCGACACCCCACCGGCCATTGACGGGCCGCGATAAGAGACTAATTGCATATCTTGCATTCTCCGATTTTTATTCTGCGTGCCCAGACTGACTTAATGGAAAAAAGTTTCCACTAGACAGCCGGTTGCAAAGGGGCGCAAAGGTTAAAGCTGCTAAGCCTAGTTATTGCTGACTTTTGCAAGTTTACGATTGTCACGATTTTCTTTATTGGTGTCGATTGGCACCACGGGCAGATCCTTATCCGTAAGATCTGGAAAAAACTTTTTGCGATTTTTATAGACAAATATCGCGGCCAGCGGCGTGCCTATTACGATAATCACTGTAGCCAGGACGATAGCCAATAAAACAGAGGCCAGGAGCGCTTTAACGTCATTGAGCTCATTACGCACCTCTTCTAGAGGCGTGGCAACATTTGAAAGTGGCTCTAAGAGTTTGTTGAGTGGCCCATTGAGTTTAGTCAGATCCTTGCGCATTTGCGAAATATCGTTAGAGACGGCCCCCATTTGTGAACCGACCACACCCATTTTATTACCGACCTGCTGCACATTGTGGTCCATTTGCAACAAATGGGTATCCATGGTCGCCATCCTTTGGTCTACCTTATCCATTTTGCCGTGCAATCCATTCATCGTAGGTTGCAGTGCTGCAATTGGACCATTGAGTTTCATAATCTGCTGATGCAGCAAAACCGAATTCTTTTCCAATCTAATAATAGGTGCGAGAGCGCGTTTTATAGGGTGAAAGCCTTTGATCGGCTTCTCGTCTTCGGGTGGCTGCAAATCAGTTGCGGTGATTTTTACGCCTGCAACCTTGCTCGTATTTTTTGCTGTTTTGGCATCTTCCTGAGCCTGCTTGTGAGAAATCTCCTGCACTGGGACCAGCATTTTGTTGGTCTTGCTCGTGTCTGTGCCTCCCATATCTTTGACTGCGCCATCCACGTTGGGATTGACGATCTTTTTAGCCATGACGGGTCGATTGAGATCTTGAGTGGACTGTAGCACAGCTAGGCATGCAGTCATCACCAATAATTTGTGAGCTGAATTGAACATCTCAGCCTCCTGATTGTGTACAGCCAGAAAGACCCGGCTCCAGGCAGAGAGTTCCCGCATCAAAACTAGATGCCATTTATGCAAACGCCTGGCATTACAAAATAATGCCAGGCGCCTGCACTCGTCTCTCGTGTAAAAAACTTAAGCAGCGGAAATATCGGCTGTGTCGACTTGAACTTTTGGTCGATTGCAAAGGCGCATGTAGCACAAACGCAAAGCGGTAGCATATTCTTGCATTGATTGATATCTCATCGCAGGATCCTTAGCCACTGCTTTATACATGATCTGATCGAGATCACGAGGCAGGTCTTTTTTGACTGCGGACATCGCCCGCGGCATA
>Ga0233438_10004300_pt1 | contig 12600 bp, 13 predicted proteins | sample SI_123_September_FD_182720 | JGI IMG/M metagenome (GOLD analysis project Ga0233438, IMG submission 182720) | Seawater microbial communities from Saanich Inlet, British Columbia, Canada - SI_123_September2016_10_MG | ecosystem: Environmental > Aquatic > Marine > Inlet | place: Canada: British...
TTTGGTCGACGCGGCTGAGGCTGCTGGTGCATCAGTGCGCTTTCAAACCAGTGCAGTGCTCGAGGAGATCACTCCCGGTGGGCGAATGGTGCGATTACGGCCGCCGGGTGATGCACCCGTTAAACGAATCAGGGCCCGTGTCGTTCTCGTTGCGGCCGGTCTGCAACACCAAGTGATGTCTCCAACCCATGCGGCCAGCTCAAGGAGCACGCCGGAATCGAGGCTTGGGGCAGGCTGCCTTATCGATGATGACAACGGCTCTTATGCGTCTGGGGCGATTCACATGGCCATTGGCCAGCGTGGCTATGTCGGCTTGGTTCGACGTGAGGATGGTGCTCTCAACCTGGCTGCTGCTTTCGACCGCGCTGTGGTCAAGTCGTCTGGCGGTGTGACTCGGGCGGCAGAAGAGGTTCTTAGTCAAGCCGGCTTCCCCTTGCCGCGAAGTTTGGAGTCGTCTCGTTGGCAATTAACTCCTGCACTCACCCGTCGTGCTGGTTTGTTCGCAGGAGATCGCTTTTTGTTGCTTGGCGACGCGACCGGTTACGTGGAGCCGTTCACCGGTGAGGGCATGGCCTGGGCTCTTGCTGCTGGGGCGGCGGTTGCTCCATTTGTGGAGGAGGCTCAGGGGGAATGGTCAGCGGATCTCGAGCGGCGCTGGCAAAGGCGGTTGGTGGATCTGACGATCAGCCGTCAACGTGTTTGCAGTGTGTTGTCGACGTTGTTACGACAACCGCTCACGACAAATGCGTTGTTCAGCATCGGGTGCCAATGGCCTTCCATTCCGCAGCGCGTGATTAGCAGTCTCAATCAGGTGTCCCCCCTGATGGCGAGCTCCTAATTCATGCCTCTCATCCTTCACGGCATTGGTACGGCGGTGCCAACTCGGCGACTGAGCCAGACAGACGCGGTGCAAGTGGCGCATCGGATCAATGCTGAAACCCCTGAGCAGACAAGGCTGTTGTCGCGGATTTATCAGAAAACCAAGGTGCTCAGCCGTGGAAGTGTGCTCCTCGAAAAGGATGCAGACGATGCCACGATCCAGGAGCGTCTCAGTTTCTACGGCGCAGAAAGCCCTAGTACCGCCGAACGGATGCAGGCTTTTGATGATTACGCCGGTGGATTGGCTCTTGAGGCCGCTGAAAAAGCGCTGAGCGATGGCGATATCTCATCAGCGACGATTACCCACCTCGTCACCGTCAGTTGCACTGGTTTTCAGTCGCCTGGTGTTGATCTGTTTTTGATGGACCAGCTCCAGCTATCGCCGAGTGTTCAGCGCACACACGTCGGTTTTATGGGATGCCATGGCGCCATGAATGGGTTGCGTGTTGCCCACGCCTTTGCCGAGATGGATCCCAAGGCCGTTGTTCTGCTTTGCGCTGTTGAGCTTTGCAGCCTCCATATGGCCTATGGCTGGCACCCAGAGAAGGTTGTTGCGAATGCTTTGTTTGCCGATGGGGCGGCTGCCGTTGTCGCCACTGCCAATCCTTCCCCTGTCCATCAGTCTTTGGCGTTGCGACGCAGTGGCTCGATGGTGATTCCTAATAGTGCAGATCTCATGCACTGGGAGATTGGTGATCACGGTTTTGCAATGGGCTTGTCGCCCCTCGTTCCTGAAACGGTTGGAGCGGCCTTGTTGCCTTGGCTGCGAGATTGGCTCAACGATGTGGATATTGAGCTTGAGGCGGTGACTAGCTGGGCCGTGCATCCCGGTGGCCCCAGGATTCTTTCGACCTGTTCCGAGGTTCTGTCGCTGGAGCCGAACCGACTGCTCGATTCCAGAGCCGTTCTCCAAGATCACGGCAACATGTCGTCGGCAACAATCCTGTTCATCCTTGAGCGGTTGCGTCGGCGCTCGACTGCTGGACCATGTCTCGCACTGGCCTTTGGCCCTGGTCTGACCGCCGAGGTGGCGCTTTTTGATCGACAAATGTGATTTTCATCTGATGACGTTGATATGGGTGTCGCTGGTGAACCAAGCCTGTCTCCATGGTCAGGGGCATGGCCCAGTCGGATGGTTTGGAGCCTGCGGGAGAATTGGAGAGATCCGAGGGTGTCTGTGCCTCAACCCGGTTCATTGACAAGGGCAGATCAGCGCTGGCCTTGGTGGCCGCTGCTGCCACTTAGCTCCCAGTTTTTGCAAAAGGTTTAAGGGCCTTGTCCCTGTGTTGTCCCTCATTTTTTGTGTAACTGGGCAGGAGTGTGTGCAACTATTCGACCCTCAAGCAGGTCTGATGAGGCTGGGTACTTATGAGGTCTGTGCATCTCTCTCACAACTCCGGGCTTCGAGTTGGAGCCTTGGAAATCCCCCAGATTGGGGATGTGCCCTAGTTCGATTGGGAAGACAGTGAAAACGCAGGTACTAATGAACTTCGGTCATGCATGGATCTATCACCGCTACCCCCAACCCTGCACTTGGACCCAATGACTGATAGCGACGCACAAAAAGAACTCGAACGGATCGAACGAGAGCTGAACGCCAAGGCAGCTCCTACTAAGAAAGAGAGCCGCATGGTGCAAGTCAACCGTAATCAGCCTTACCTCGATGCCGTGCTGATGGGTGTGGTGGCAATGCTTGGCATCGCATTCCTGCTCCCGCTTGCCAAGAACCTGGAAGACAAAGACATTGACTCAATCAGTGCGGGGGCCCTCGGTAGTGCAATCGCGCTAGCTATCGGCTACGGAATCGGGAGGGCGAAGCGATGAGCCACCTGAATTGTGTTTTCTGCGGGGCAGAGGTCACATCGCCCCCAGGACTAAATGACTTAACCGCCAAGGCGATTTGCGAGCTCTGCGTCGCTCGCGGTGGTCGACTCCCTCGCATGGACGGACCCAAGCCATGGAAGGTCAGGGTGGACTCGGAGGGCAGGGCGTATCAATACAGCTACGGACTTCGGTTCAATAAAGCCTGGATGCGTGGCTACTTCTTTCGGACGCCACTCGATGCTTCGCTCACGACGTTCTCGCTTTTGTTATTTGGTGGTCTGCTACTTGCCTTCCTCATCAAGGCTCCAGTGCCCACCATCGGTTTCTTCGCCCTCGTATGGGTGATCTATTGGGCCTGGTCAAAGATTCTCCCCAATTGGAAGTGAACCAATTAATAGAGAAGCCTCGAAAAGGGATGCATATCTCGATGGGGACGAGACGGGGTCGTGAGCAACAGCCAGTGTCACCGTTTTTGTTGTGGGGTTAATAGCTCTTAGAGCCCATTACAAAAGTGGTGACACCTCCAGGGTGATCACCTCATAGCGATAGAACCGAGTCCCCTTTGAGCGAACGAGCTTCCTCTCGGTGGTGAATCCCGCCAGCTTGAGCAGTGCCTTGGCGAACGTCGGCGTCACCTCGTCGTCGGGCCCTGGGATGGTGACGCGGCCACCGAGAGCACCCCGCAGCTCCCGAGCTTCATGCTTATTCAGGAGCTGGACTTCAGTTGCCATCGCCTGGAACTCAGACGTTTGAATAGTGAACGTTTCTGCAGCAATCAGATCCTGAACCCTCAGACGTCGTAACCATGCGTAAACGTGGCTGGGGTCAATAGCTGCCAGGTCAACCCAGGTTCCATTCTTCGTCTCCCGAGCAGCCTCTGAGGCGTCCTGAGGCACGAAGGCTGAGATTGCTGTCAGAGCGAGGGCTAACCGACGCATTTGAGGCATCAATTGTTCGCCGTTAATCCTAAGAAGAACAAGCCTGTACTGCTTGTTTTTTGGTTTGGTGTGAGCGTTTTGGAGGTGGATCGTGTCTTGAGACCGATGCCGTTCGGGACTCGCGGAAGACCAAGGAGTTGGCTTGGAGCCGTTAGGGGCGGTCTAAGATCTTTCGCTCTCTCGATAAGGACCCTCAGCGGCCTTGACCAGGAAACTCATCGTCGGCAGTGAGGAGTGGTGCTCTCTGCCAGGGCTAGGACTGCCGGCGATTAAGGCCCGCGTCGATTCCGGTGCGGCGACGTCGTCGTTGCATGCCTTCAACATCGTCCCCTTCCAGAGAGATGGTGCTCTCTGGATCAGTTTTGAGGTGCATCCACTGCAAAATGACCGGAGTGTGGTGGTGCGCCACGAAGCTCCGGTGCTGGAGCAACGCGGGGTGCGCAACACCAGTGGCATTTCTGAAACCCGGTATGTGATTCGGGAAGAGTTGGTGCTTGGCGAGCAGCGTTGGCCGATTGAACTCACCCTCACCAACCGGGATGCGATGGGTTACCGGATGTTGCTGGGTCGCGAAGCGATGGTGGGTCGCGTTCTTGTTGATCCCGAGGGCAGCCATCAACTGGGTGAAGTTGAACCGGCTGATCTTGAATCGATGTATGCGGCCTTGCGGACCGAACGCACGGGTCTCCGCATTGCTCTTTTGGCGTCTGATGCAGAGCTATACAGCAACCGTCGACTGCTGGAGGCCGGTGAGGAGCGGGGACACCGCATGGAATTCCTCAACGTCAAGCAGTGCTACATGCGGCTCGATCCGCAGAATCCCGAGATGCATTACCGGGGCGGCAATGCGCTCGAGCGGATCGATGCGGTGATTCCCCGCATTCGCCCGAGTGTCACCTTCTATGGCTGTGCGATCACGCGTCAGTTTGAGTCGATGGGGATTCGTGTTCTCAATGCTGCCGAACCGATCAAACGATCCCGCGACAAACTTCTGGCGTCGCAGCTGTTTGTTCGCCATGGCCTGAGCATGCCGGTGACCGGTTTTGCCAGTTCTCCGCTGGACACCAAGGATCTGATCAAGATGGTGGGTGGTGCACCGTTGATCCTCAAGCTTCTGGAGGGAGCGCAGGGGCGTGGAGTGGTTTTGGCTGAAACCCAGAAGGCTGCAGAAAGTGTGATCAATGCGATGAAGAGCCTAAATGCGAACTTGCTCGTTCAGGAATTCATCAAAGAAGCCGGCGGCAAAGATCTGCGTTGTTTTGTGATTGGCAACAAGGTGGTGTCTGCCATTGAGCGAACAGCTGCTGTGGGCGACTTTCGCTCCAATATTCACCAGGGTGGTTCCGCTCAAGCTGTGCGAATTCGGCCTGAGGAGCGCAAGCTTGCCGTTGCGGCGACACGGGCTCTTGGCCTTGATGTGGCGGGTGTTGACATCATCCGGTCGGAGCGTGGGCCATTGCTGCTGGAGGTGAATTCCAGTCCAGGGCTTGAGGGTATTGAAACCGCCACCGGCAAGGATCTTGCAGGGCAAATGATTCAAGAACTGGAGCGAAAACTTGGTTGGGTTCGCTCCTGTGCAACACCCGCCTTGGTCGCTTAGCAATCTGGTTACAGGGCGGAAGTTTTTCTGCTGCGTTCAATCAGATTTTTGATTTCATAACTCAATTGCTTCGATGCTGGCTCTGCTGGTGTTGGTGATTTGGCTTACGTCTATCTCTTGGCGATTGTCGAAGAGACGTTGAAATCGTTTTTGTGCCGCGGTTGGTGCTTTCCCCCTGGCCTGATCCATTCCTCTGCAGAATCACTGTATTGATGGGGAGCGTGGTGGCTGAAGCTGGTGTGAATCCTGCTGATCAGCGCTGGGGTTTCTGGCCGCTGCTGCCGCTGTATCCCTACGGCAAGCGAGCCACCCATGTTGAAGAACTGATCCCAGGCCAGGTGTGGAGCTTTGAGCAGCTCCAAGGCGTTTATTACGTGGCCGTGCCGATCCGACTCACCGTGGTGAAGGTGCCAGGCGGATTGATGTTGATCAACCCGTTGCCCCCCACGGCGGAGTTATGCGCCGCCATCAGAGAGCTCGAAGCCGAGCATGGTCCCGTCTGCACGATTGTGCTGCCCACCGCTTCTGGTTTGGAGCACAAGTTACCGTTGCCGGCGCTTGCGCGTGCGTTCCCAAAGGCCGAGCTTTGGGTGTGCCCCGGGCAGTGGAGTTTTCCGGTGCAACTTCCGCTGAGTTGGCTTGGCATTCCTGCGGGACGAACTCGAGTGCTTCTCGATGATGGTGTTCCCCACCCCGACGTTTGCGAATGGATTTCGCTGGGACCACTGGACCTCGGCGTGGGTCGCTTTCAGGAGATCAGTTGTTTGCACCGCCCGTCCGCTGCCCTGGTGGTGACGGATGCATTGGTTGGCATCGCGGCCAACCCACCCGCCATTTTCGATCGAGATCCAACCCCCCTGTTGTTTCATTCCCGCGAGCGGGGCGATGAACCCTTGGCCGACAGCCCGGAGGCCCGTCGCCGGGGCTGGGCTCGGTTGGTGTTGTTTGCCTCCTATTTGAGGCCCGAACCCTTGGTGGTTCCCTCGATTGCGGATGTTTTACGCCATGCGATGAAGCCTGGCTTGCGTTCCGCCCGCACCCATTTCGGCCTGTATCCGTTCCAATGGGAGCCCGATTGGCGTTCGGCCGCCAACGCGTTGATGGGGGAGCAGGAACCCCACCTTCAGGTGGCGCCGGTGCTCGAGCGATTGGTGTTGCCGCGGGCTCGGGCCACGCTTTTGGCTTGGTTGGATCAACTGTCGCAACGTTCTGAACTGCGTTGGCTTGTACCCGCCCACTACAGCGCTGCGCTCAGTTTCACTCCTGAGCGCATCCAAGAACTACGCGACCAGTTAACCCAACGCGATTGGGCGCCTAGCACCGGTAGTTGGGAATTTCTGGGTTCGATCGATCAACAACTTCTTGATTTAGGGGTTGTTCCAAAGCAGATCTAGAGCTCGCTTGCGTGGTTCCATGATCTGATGAATATCATTCTGCTCTCACCAAAGGATCACTGGCTGGATGATCATTCAGTGTTGCTTCGTGATGAACGTGCCATCCATATTTGCGATGTTTTGAAATCAACTGTGGGGGACCAACTGCGGGTTGGTTTGAGAGATGGCCTGCAAGGCCAAGGCGAGGTGACATCGATCCAGAATGGTGAGGTGCACTTAACCGTTGACCTTCACGATTCTTCTCCGCCGCGCCATCGTTTTGATCTTGTTTTAGCTCTGCCTCGGCCCAAAATGCTGCGTCGAATTTTTCGTGCTATTGCGGAATTTGGTGTTCAAAATCTCTACTTGATCAATAGTGCCAGGGTAGAAAAAAGTTATTGGCAGAGTCCGTTATTGAAAGCCGATGCAATTGATCAAGCCTTGCTTGCTGGTATGGAACGGTCGCGGGATACCATCGCTCCACGTGTTCATTTGTGCCCCCGATTTCGACCGTTTGTGGAAGACCGGCTCACGCAGATTTGCGCTGGACGCCCCTGTTGGATTGCCGATATGGAAGCCCCAGTCGCCTTATCGGATTGCTCATTAACCCCTGCTGTGGTGATGATCGGGCCGGAGGGTGGTTTTGTTCCGTTTGAAATCCAATTGGCCGAAAAAACAATCGCCCAACGCGTCAGTCTCGGCACTCGAGTTTTGAGTGTTGATACTGCCCTTACAACCGTTCTTGCCCAAGCGCTCCCAGGTTCAAACGAGATTTGAAAGTGGTTGCCCTTAAAGAAGGCAAACCATCAAAGATTGAGTTCGTCGTCGTCGACTGCCATTTGCTCATCAGCAAACAGGGTTTCTTCCAACTCCTTGCGCTGCTCCATTTGACGCAAGAAATACCCTGTCATCATTGCGGAGGCCAGCATGTTCGCGAGGTTGTCGCGATTGGCCGTCACCTTCACTTCAAAGTGCTCACCAGGCAACACACCCAGCAATCCTTGAACGTTGTGCCGAATGATGTCTTGAATATCGTTGCTGGCTGATTTGGCGACACGTTGAAGTGTGTCGGGGGACTGATCCTGCAGGTACTGAATCAGGCTGTTTCCCGCTTGTCCGTCACTGTTGTCTGTGGCCAGGAACTCGGGGTTAAACATCCCGTGTGCTCTGCATCCGTGCCCAGACACTAACCCAAGCCCTTGGTTTCAACCGCGATCTGAGGTGGCGGAGAACCGTATCGGACCGAACCGTCTAAGTGGCCAGTACCGCCAAATCGCGGTGCCGATCACGTTCTGTTCCGGCAGCGTTCCCCACAGATGGGAATCCAGGCTGGCATTTCGGTTGTCGCCCATGACCCAGAGCTGATCTTCAGGGACGGTGATGGCTGCCATGGCGTAATCCATGTTTTCCGACAGCCAGGGTTCATTGACGGGCTCTCCATTGCGGATCAGCACGCCCCCCTCAACGGCCACGACATCTCCGGGGAGGCCTACCAAGCGCTTGATCAAAGCCGCGTTGGCGTCGTAGCCCGAAGCAATCAATGCCTCGGGCGGTTCGAACACCACCACATCATTGCGATGCAGGTGTCTGTGTTGAATCCGCTGAACGCGTGGACGCACTTTCTCCACCAGGATTCGATCTTGCAACTGCAGCGTGGGCAACATCGATCCGGATGGAATCCAGCGCGGTTCGAGCACATACCACCGCAACAACAGGGCAAGCACGGCCCAGAGAATCAAGCTGCGCCAGAAGCCTTTGTTCTGATCAGTGTTGGAAGGAGGCGTGGGATTGGTCATCGTTGACCGAAGATCACACAAGCTTGGCCTGTTCCCCTGTCGATTGCCCGCGACAACCTCCATGCCTCTCTAACCCTGTTGCAGGGATTGATCGAGCTTGGTTTGCGCCGTTTGGTGCTCTGTCCTGGGAGTCGTTCTGGATCGTTAGCGACAGCAGCAGGTTTGCTGGCGTCGTCCGGGCAGCTCCAGCTCAACACTGCCATTGATGAACGGTCGGCGGCGTTTCTGGCATTGGGTTTGGCCACCGCTGGTGGCTCTGCCGTGGCAGTGGTGACCACCTCGGGAACGGCGGTCGCCAATCTGCTTCCCGCTGTGATTGAAGCCGATCGGTCTTGTCAGCCGTTGCTCGTCATCACCGCCGATCGTCCGATCCGACTCAAGGCGTGTGGCGCCAATCAAACGGTGAATCAGGAGGATTTTTTGCGTCCCGCCTGTCGCTGGTGTGGCAATGGTGCCCCTGAGGGGTTGCATGCCATGGCCTCCCCTGCCGTGCTTGAGCTCGCGGCTCTGGCCTGGAGCCAGGCCCACGGCGCTGATCAAGCGGCAGCGGGCCCCGTGCATCTCAACCTTCCCGTGGAGGAACCGATCCATGCTCCGCTTCAGGAGCACCAGCCCCTGCTGGATGCCGTCTTAGCCAGCGACGAAGCATCGCTTTTTCCCCTCCAGCCGTCGACGATCCAATCCAATCGCGATGTCCCCCGATTGGATCCATCGCGGCCGGGTGTCGTCATTGCTGGCCCATGGCGTGGTCTGGCCCAGGATCTGTCCGCCCATCAGCAGGCTGTTCGCTCTTGGTTGGTGTGCAGTGGATGGCCTCTTTTGGCCGATCCCTTGTCTGCTCTGCCCGTCGAGCTGCCAGGACGATTGCACCATTGGGACCTACAACTCGAGCAGCTCATCAGCCCTGAGCCCTTGCAGGTGTTGCGGCTGGGACCGTTGCCCGCGAGCCGACGTTTAGAGGTCTGGCTCCAGCGCAACGCAGGCGATCAAGTGCTGATCACAGAGGGTGAGCCGCGCTACATGGATCCCTTGGGGTTGGCTACGCAGTGGAGCGGTGGACTCGCGGCGTGGTGTTGTGCGCAGCCGTTGGATCAAGCTTCGCGGCCACTCTCGGCAGACCATTCGGCTTGGTTGCGGCGCGACCAGGCGTTGGGACTTTGGCTGGAAGAACAGTTGGTGTCCGAGGGTCCGGTTTCTGAACCCGCCTTGGCGTTTCAACTGGCAGACCTGTTGCCGCCTGGCCTTCCGGTGATGCTTTCCGCCAGTTCTCCCGTGCGCGATTGGCTCACCTGGAGCGGCCGATCCGGCAGCGACCGCCGTTGTTTCAGCTTTCGCGGGGCCTCCGGCATCGATGGCACCTTGTCGTTGGCCATGGGACTCGCCCTCGAAACGGGTCCGATGCTTCTAGTAACGGGCGATTTAGCCCTGCTTCACGACAGCAATGGTTGGCTACACGGCCAATCGGATGGCCCGCCACTGGTGGTGCTGCTAATCGATAACGGTGGCGGTGGCATTTTCCAGCAACTCCCGATTGAACAAGCTTCACCGAAGCGGTTTGATGCGTTGTTTGCCATGCCCCAGCGGGTGAATCCGATCGCCCTGGCGGCGGCCCATGGTGTGCCAGGTCGCTCCATCGCGGTGATCGACGATCTGCCTGAAGCGCTCTCCTGGGCCTTGGCTCAGCAAGGTCCGGTGTTGCTGCGGGTGTGCACGGATCGCCATGCCGATGCTGCATTTCGCCGCAAGCTTCGTTCGGCTGCCCAGAATGTTGAGCCTGGGGTTTAGGAGCTATGGCCGAATCGCAACAGGTTCTACCCGGATCGTCGTTGACCGAATGGCAGCCGTGGGGCACCTACCAAGACATCCTGGTGGACCGCTCCGCGGAAGGGATTGCCCGGGTCGCGATCAATCGCCCCGCCAAGCGAAATGCCTTTCGCCCTCAAACGGTGAATGAGCTCTGTGATGCGTTCACCCGCATCCGCGATGACCGGGCCATCGGTGTGGTGCTGTTCACAGGGGTTGGCCCGGCGGAGGACGGTGCCTACGCCTTTTGCGCTGGCGGTGACCAGAGCGTGCGTGGCGATGGTGGTTATGTCGGTGACGATGGCCTTCCAAGGCTGAACGTCTTGGATTTGCAGCGGATCATTCGCAGCCTGCCCAAGGTGGTGATCGCCCTGGTGGCGGGGTATGCCATGGGTGGTGGACAGGTGCTTCATCTGCTGTGCGATCTCAGCCTGGCGGCCGACAACGCCGTGTTTGGCCAAACCGGCCCAAAGGTTGGCAGTTTTGATGGGGGGTTTGGTGCTGGTTATTTGGCCCGCGTGGTCGGTCAGCGCAAAGCCCGGGAAATTTGGTTTCTGTGTCGGCGCTATGGCGCCAAGGACGCCTTGGAGATGGGATTGGTGAATGCCGTGGTGCCCCTCGAAGAGCTCGAAGCGGAGGGGGTGCGCTGGGCTCGGGAGGTGATGCAACACAGCCCGACGGCGATTCGGTGTTTGAAGGCCGCCTTCAACGCCGAAACCGACGGCTTGGCTGGCCTTCAGGAATTGGCCGGCAATGCCACACACCTCTTCTATCGAACGGATGAGGCGATGGAAGGGCGCGATGCCTTTCTTGAAAAACGTCCTCCCGACTTCGGCCAGACGGGCTGGTTACCTTGATTCAATGATTCCGTCGCCATTGCCTGAGCCCATACCGTTGTTGCAGGCAGCGTCGATGGACACCGTGATGGCCGCGTTGGTGGCTGTGCCCCAGGAGCTGCGTCAAAAGCCAGGCCTCCATGTGGTGATGTTGCGCGACCGCCGTCGCTTGTTGCTCCTTGAAAGCGGCGAATTGCGTCAAGCATTCCCTGTGGCCATTGGCATGCCCGGCTGGGAAACCCCCACCGGTCGCTACAAGGTGTTGGAAAAAATCGACAACCCGGTGTGGGTGCATCCGGTGTCCGGTGATCGCGTTGCCGACCAGAGCAGTGCGAATCCCCTCGGTAGCCACTGGATTGGCTTTCACCGTGATTGCCGTGGCCGTGATGCCCATGACGGTGATCAATGGATCACGATCAAGGGCTGTACCAGCACGGGCTTTCACGGCACACCCCACCGCTGGACGGTGGGTCGGGCGGTGTCCCACGGTTGTGTTCGGCTCTGGAATGAAAATGTGCGCACCCTTTACGGCCAAGTGAAGCTGGGAACGCCAGTCACGGTGCTGCCTTGAGACGGGAGTAGATCGGCAAATTCCCCTTAAAGTCGCCGCGCTAACGCTGTATCTCATCCATGCGCATCCTGTTCGCTGCCGCGGAATGCGCGCCGATGATCAAGGTGGGTGGAATGGGCGATGTGGTGGGCTCGTTGCCCCCCGCCCTGGCCAAGCTGGGCCACGACGTACGCCTGATCATGCCGGGCTACAGCCAGCTTTGGAGCAAGCTTCAAATCCCTGATGAGCCGATCTGGCGGGCTCAAACCATGGGAACGGAATTTGCCGTTTATGAGGCAAAGCACCCCACCAATGGCATGACCATTTATCTGGTGGGTCATCCCGTTTTCGATCCAGAGCGCATTTACGGCGGCGAAGACGAAGATTGGCGCTTCACCTTTTTTGCCAGCGCTGCGGCGGAATTTTCATGGAACGTGTGGAAGCCCCAGGTGCTGCATTGCCACGACTGGCACACCGGCATGATTCCGGTCTGGATGCATCAAGACCCAGAGATCAGCACTGTTTTTACGATCCATAACCTCAAATACCAAGGTCCATGGCGCTGGAAGCTGGATCGGATCACCTGGTGCCCTTGGTACATGCAGGGGGATCACACCATGGCCGCTGCCCTCATCAATGCGGATCGGGTGAATGCGGTATCTCCCACCTATGCCCAAGAGATCCGCACCGCTGAATACGGTGAAAATCTCGATGGCCTGCTCAATTTTGTGTCGGGCAAATTGCGCGGCATCCTGAACGGCATTGATCTCGAGGCGTGGGATCCCGCCACCGATAAGGCGCTCCCCGCGAACTACAGCGCCGCAGACCTCACCGGCAAGGCGGTTTGCAAACAGGTCCTTCAAGAGCGAATGGGGCTGGAGGTGCGCGATGACGCGTTCCTGCTCGGGATGGTGACCCGTCTGGTGGATCAGAAAGGTGTTGATCTCCTTCTGCAGGTCGCCGACCGCTTGCTCTCCTACACCGACTCGCAGATCGTGGTG
>Ga0233438_10004301_pt1 | contig 12595 bp, 13 predicted proteins | sample SI_123_September_FD_182720 | JGI IMG/M metagenome (GOLD analysis project Ga0233438, IMG submission 182720) | Seawater microbial communities from Saanich Inlet, British Columbia, Canada - SI_123_September2016_10_MG | ecosystem: Environmental > Aquatic > Marine > Inlet | place: Canada: British...
AGAGCGTTTTCACGTAATTTTTGATATCCGTAAGGTAAAAATTTGCGGTAGCTACTACCGTCAATGGGATCCGTAAAGCGATTACCCATGTAGTAAAGTTTAATAAGGGGACGAAATAAGATACTTAGTTGTATTAACCAAGTTCTGGGCACAATGTTGAGAATCAACTTCATAAAATAAAGGCTTCTTTTCGAAAGGGAGTTTCCTCATCACTTTCAATGCCAAGAGTTTCATAAATGTATTGAAAGGTAGAGAGCAGTTCGGGTTTTCCCTCTATCAAAGCCACGTCATGTTCAAAATGTGCACTAGGTAAACCGTCAGCAGTTAAAATAGTCCATCCATCATTTAGTTGTTTGATTCGGTGGGTTCCTCTGTTGATCATAGGTTCAATAGCCAGAACCATTCCATCTAAGAATTTTTTACCACGGCCTCTTTTTCCATAATTGGGTACCTCTGGACCTTCGTGCATTTCTGTACCTAAACCATGACCAATTAATTCTCGAACCACACCATACCCCTCAGCCTCTGCATGGTTTTGAATGGCAAAAGCAAGATCTCCAATGCGATTTCCATTTTTAAATTCGGCAATTCCTTTGTACAAAGACTCTTTGCTAATGCGTAAAAGTTTTTCTGTTTTGGGATCAATTTCGCCTACTGCAAAGGTGTAGGCATGATCTCCATAAAAACCATTTTTGAGTGCGCCACAATCGATCGAAATAATATCTCCCTCTTGTAAAGGACTTTTATTTGGGATTCCATGTACTACCTGTGCGTTTGGACTCATGCAAAGTGTATTGGGAAAATCATAGAGTCCCAAAAATCCTGGAACTGCTCCATGATCTCGAATAAACTCCTCTGCTTTTGCATCCAATTCTAAGCTACTTACTCCAGGTTTAACTTCACCAGCAAGCATTCCTAGTGTCTTAGAAACAATCAATGCACTTTCTCGCATCAATTCAATTTCCTCTCTATTTTTTAGAACAACAGCGCTCATTTTGCATATGCGTTTTTGTAGCCGTCACCTTTCAAAATGCTAAGCATGTCCTGCTCCAAAGTTTTGATAGGAAACTCTACAATTCGATTCAATTCTTTATTGTCTTTAAAAAAAATTAAAGTGGGAACATTGAAGAGGTCATATTTTTTTTCGAGACCAGTAGGTGTATCCTTGTCTTCTGAAACTGCAATGAGTTCCACATCCTCGATTACGAATCCTGATTCTTTTAATATTTTTAGCATTGGCGGAACTTCTCGTTGACTATCTTCGCACCAAGTTCCCAAAAGTAAAGTTATCTGAAAATCTTTCAATAGAGATTTTAATTCCTCAACTTCAGCTGTATTTACCTTGTAAAAATCATACTCCTTTTGATACCAGGGTGAAAACAGCTTTAATTGGGCTAAGGTTATTTTTCCCAAAAGAATTTCTTCGCCTTCAAGCGTTGAACTTTTTAAGGAATTTGGAATTGTAACTTCAGTCGTTTTTGGTTTAGGTGCCTTTTTCACTTCATCACAACTAATGAAAAGAGCTAAGGTCAAAAAAGTTAAAATTATTTTCATAGGAGTAAAGATTTTTGTGTCATTGCCTCTGGTTGTTCAATGTCCATTAAATCGAGGACAGTAGGAGCTAGATCTCCCAAAACACCAGAAGTTATTTTTTTCTTGTGATTATCTACCAAGATAATTGGAACAGGATTGGTTGTGTGAGCTGTATTTGGACTTCCATCTGGATTTATCATGGTTTCACAATTCCCGTGGTCAGCAATAACTAAAGTAGCATAATCTTGAGTCAATGCAGCTTCGATAACCGCCTGAGCACAACTATCGACAGTTTCACAAGCCTTAATCGCCGCATCAAGGTCTCCAGTATGTCCAACCATGTCTGGATTTGCAAAATTTAAACAAATAAAATCTGCAGTTTCTTTTTGAATCTCTGGAATGATCGCATCTCGAATTTCAAATGCGCTCATTTCTGGTTGTAAATCATAGGTAGCTACTTTTGGGGAAGGGCAAAGAATACGCTCTTCTCCAGCAAAAGGTTTCTCTCTACCACCGTTAAAAAAGAAAGTAACGTGTGGATACTTTTCAGTTTCAGCAATTCGAATTTGGATTTTACCAGCGTTAGACAAGGTTTCTCCCAAAGTATCTTTTAGATTTTCTTTATCAAAAATTACATTTATATTTTTAAAAGAACTATCATAATTGGTGAGGGTAACATAATGTAAATTTAGTGGTTCCATTCCCTGATCTACAAATGCTTTTTGTGAAAGTGCCTGAGTCAATTCGCGGCCTCGATCAGTTCTGAAGTTAAAGAAAATTACTACATCATTAGCCTCTATGGGAGCTAGTGCATTTCCATCTTTATTTTTTGCAACCAAAGGATCGATAAACTCATCGGTTATGTTTTGATCATATGAATCTTGAATTGCGCTGGCAAAATCATTCACGACAGTTCCATTTCCGCGAACAATAAGGTCATATGCTTTTTGAACACGCTCCCAGCGTTGATCCCTGTCCATAGCATAATAACGTCCAATTACAGAAGCTATTTTCCCTGTAGTCTTGGACATGGTTTCTTCTATGCTTTTAATGAATTTTTTCCCAGACATTGGATCAACATCCCTACCATCGGTAAAAGCATGTAGATAAACTTCATCCATTTTTTCTTCAGCAAAAATACCCAGTAAAGCATTGATGTGATTTGTGTGAGAATGAACTCCGCCATCAGAAACCAAACCCATTAAATGAATTTTTTTCTTATTAGTTTTTGCATATGCAATGGCTTCTTTCAATACGGTTTCATCTTTTAGCGTATTGTTCTCAATTGCTAAATTGATTTTTGCCAAGTCTTGATAAACAATACGACCAGCTCCAAGATTTACATGACCTACCTCGCTATTACCCATTTGACCGTCTGGGAGTCCAACATGCATTCCGTCAGTTCGAAGACTGTCACTGGAGTAATTTTTATACAAACTATCGATAAAGGGAGTTTGTGCTTGATCGATAGCGGAAACCCTGGAGTCAGGAGATTTTCCCCAGCCATCGAGAATCATCAAAATTGCTTTTTGAGCCATGAATTATTTTTACTGCAAAGATAGCAAATATGTCAATGAAATTGTCGCATAAAGATTTCTATCCTATCTTTAAACTTTCAAAAACGTTATAATTGAATAAAGGAATTGTTTATCGTTCAACAGGAAGTTGGTATCTTGTAAAAGCTACTAGTGGAGAATTTTATTCATGCAGAATAAAAGGGAAGTTTAGGATCCAAGGAATCAAGAGTACCAATCCCATTGCAGTAGGAGATAGAGTTGATTTTGAAGTAGAGAAAGAAGAAGAATCACAAGGAATAATCATTGCAATTGAACCTCGGGATAATTACATTGTTAGAAAATCTGTGAATTTATCTAAGCAAACCCATATTATCGCATCCAATATTGATCAAGCTTTTTTATTGATTACTTTAAACAATCCACCAACGTTTTTTTCTTTTATTGATCGATTCTTAATCACCGCCGAAGCCTATCAAATTCAAGCTATTTTATTGTTTAATAAAATGGATACCTATTCTGAGGAAGAAAAACAAGAGGTAAAGCGGATGCAAAGTGTTTATCAAAAGATAGGATACACTTCTCATCAGATTTCAAGTTTTAAAAAAGAAGATGTAGACTTTGTTTCGAGATTGATGGAGGGTAAATCCACGATGTTTTCTGGGCACAGTGGTGTAGGTAAATCTACTTTAATCAATTCAATAGCTCCAGATTTAAACTTAAAAACAAAAATCATTTCTGAACAACATCAGCAAGGACAGCACACAACCACTTTTGCCGAAATGTTTGATTTGGATGGAAACGCAAGAATAATAGATACTCCAGGAATCAAGGGTTTTGGAGTTGTTGACATGGAATCAGAAGAACTGGGAAATTATTTCCCTGAATTTTTAAAAATAAAAAACTCCTGTAAGTTTAACAATTGTCTTCATGTAGATGAACCTAAATGTGCGGTAAAAGAACGAGTTGAAAATAAAACAATTGCTGCATCTCGATACAAAAGTTATCTTCAACTCTTGGAGGAAGACACCCCCTACAGAAATTAATTATGCGTGTAGTAATTCAACGAGTAAAAAATGCCAAAGTAGAAGTTAACCAAGAAAATGTTGGTTCCATCAAACAAGGCTTGGTTGTTTTGTTGGGAATTGAAATGGCAGACACTATTGAAGATGTCAATTGGATCGTCAAAAAAACAACACAACTTCGGATTTTTTCAGATTCAAATGGAATAATGAATCGTTCGCTTCTCGATATTAATGGAGACCTCCTTTTGGTGAGTCAGTTTACTTTAATGGCTGCTACAAAGAAAGGAAACCGACCTTCTTATATACGTGCAGCAAAACATAAACATGCAATCCCTCTATATGAGGCTTTTATATCTCAAATAGAAAAGATTTTGAACAAACCCATTGCAACTGGAATTTTTGGTGCAGACATGCAAGTTTCTTTGTGCAACGATGGTCCGGTAACTTTACAACTCGACTCAAAGAATAAAGAGTAACTAATAGATATTCACTTCAATTTCTAAATAAATATCAAAGATGTCTTTTACTTTTTTTTGAAGTTCTTGTGATAATGCTAAAATTTCTTGACCCGAAGCTTTTCCATGATTAACCAATACCAGAGCTTGATCTTTATGAACACCTGCATCACCTTTTTTATAACCCTTGAAACCAAGAGATTCAATTAACCACCCAGCTGGAATTTTGATTTCAGAACTATTCATTCTGTAGTAGGGTATTTCAGGATATTTTTCTAATAAGTTTTCAAATTGTTTTTCTTTAATTATTGGATTTTTAAAGAAACTTCCACAATTCCCAATTACTTTGGGATCTGGAAGTTTACGTTCTCTAATTGAAATTACTGCATCAGCAATGCTTTTTGGAGATACAGGTGTATTTCCCATTTCCTCTTTAATTGCCCCATAACTTGTTTTGAGTTTATGGTTTTTTTTGGTCAACCGAAATTGAACAGAAGTAATTACATATTTTCCTTTTAAAGTAGTTTTAAAAATAGAGGTTCGGTAACCAAATGCTACATCTTCAAGATTGAATTTACTTATTTCTGCAGTTTGAACATTCATAGCCTTACAGCTTACAAAACTGTCTTTCAATTCAACTCCGTAAGCACCAATATTTTGAATAGGGGCAGTGCCAGTATTTCCAGGAATTAGGGATAAATTTTCTAGGCCACCATATCCTTGATTTATAGTCCAAACAACAAATTTGTGCCAGTTTTCCCCTGCTTGAACTTCAAGTACAATATGTTCTTCATTTTCTTCAACTGTATGGATTCCTTTAAGATTAACATGGATGCATAATCCTAATATTTTTTTGGTAAGCAGTAAATTACTTCCACCACCTAAGATAAATTTTTTTTTAAAGTTTTTATTCAAAAGTATCTCACGAAGTTCTTCTTCCGAATTAACACGAGTGAAATATTCACTAAAACATTCAACCCCAAACGTATTATATGCTTTTATGGATTTGTTTTCTTCGATTGTTTTCAATTGTGTTTTTTTAAGCATACACAAGATAGAAAACTCAATTCAATTGGAATAAGCCTTTAAGGCTTTTTCTAGAATTTTTGCACAGCGTAACAAGTCTTTTTGGTTTAAAACAAAACCCATTCTAATTTGTTTTTTTCCATACCCAGGTGTAGAATAAAACCCAGCTGCAGGGGCAAACATAACTGTTTCATTTTGATAAGTAAAATCAGTTAACATCCATTTAGAAAATTCTTCCGCATCCTCAACAGGTAATTCTACAATACAGTAAAAAGCTCCCTTTGGATTGGAAACTCGAACGCCATCAATTTTTTCTAAAGCTTGAATTAAGGTTTTTTTTCGTTTTGAATATTCATTTTTTACGTGGATCAAATATTCTGGGTCAGAATTGATAGCAGCTTCGCTAGCCATAAGAGCTAAAGTGGCAGGAGATAAACGTAAATGGGCAAATTTTAGAGCAGTCGCTATTAGATTTTTGTTTTTTGAAACCATGAATCCAACTCGTGCTCCACAAAGACTGTAACGTTTAGAAACCGAATCTATCATGATTGCATGATCTTTTAACTTTTCATATTGTAATACCGAAAAGTGTTTATCTACTTCACTATGAATAAATTCTCGATAAACTTCATCAACAATTAAAAAAATATTATGTTTAAGTGCAAGATCTCCCAGCAATTTGATTTCTTCTTGTGAGTATAGATATCCAGTAGGGTTACTTGGATTGCAGATTAAAATTGCCTTGGTTCTTGTTGTGATTTTATTTTCAATGGTAGAGATTGAAGGGAGGCAAAATTGTTCATCAAATAATGAAACTATAGGTATAACTTTTACACTTGATGCAGCAGCAAAACCATTGTAGTTTGCATAAAAAGGTTCAGGTATGATAATCTCATCACCAGCATCACAAATACAATTCAGGGTAAATGCTAATGCCTCGCTTGCTCCGGTCGTAACAATGATGTCTTCGGGAAGAACTTCAATTTTATTTCTTTTGTAATAATTACAAAGTAATTTTCTAAAACTTAATGACCCTTCAGATGACTCATAAGGAAGTAGCTTCAGATTATTGTTACGAACTACATCAATTGAATCTTTTGGAGAATCAATATCAGGTTGTCCAATGTTGAGGTGAAATACATGAACTCCTTCAGTTTTTGCTTTAGTCGCAAAAGCACTTAATTTTCTTATGGGAGATTCTGGAAGGTTTCTTCCCTTATTTGATAAAATGGGCATTTTGTATTAAAATAATTTCGCAAATATCTAAAAAAAAAAACATAACATATTAATTGGAATATTTTTTGTTAGGTTTTTTATGTATTCTTTTTTTTAGGATTACTCTTTTGCAAAAAAAAATGTAATTAAAATAGAAGACCGAATTATACCCCATTTCCATAAAATAATATTTAAGAATAATTTTATTTATATTTAATTTTTGTAGCTCTTTCTCTTTGTTTAATTAATCCAGTTTTCATTTTCCAGAAGGCTTTAAAAAGCGAACTTTTTCTTTTAAGTTAATTAATAACCTAATCGTATTACAAGTTCAAATTAATGGAGTAGCCCTTAATTTTTTATTAGATTTTGGTGTCAATAAAAACCATTTTGTCTAACAACGATTTAATATCAATTCATGACTTTGAAAGTGAGAGATGTAATAATCTCAATTAATGGTAAAAGATTAGATGACATAAAGCTGCAGGATATGACTCACCTATTTCAAAAGAAACCTGGAAATAAAATAAAACTAGCAATGAAAAGAAACGAAGTAAAACTTATTTATCGATTTGTTTTAAAAACATTGTTATGAGAGTTATTGAACCACTCCTTTTATTTTCAGTGAAACAATAGGTGTTTCTGCAGAGTTTGAATTTACAGTAATGGTTTTACGAATCGGACCCAATCTGTTGGTGTCGTATTTAACTTGAATTTCTCCAGTTTCCCCAGGTGGAATTGGAGCCTCTGGTTTCTTAGGGATAGTACAGCCACAGGAAGAATATACCTTAGTTATTTCAAGAGGTCTATCACCTTTGTTTACAAAAGTAAAAACACGAATTCCGTCACTGCCTCTTGAAATTTCTCCATAATCAATAACATTGGATTCAAACTCTATTTTTGGCCCACTGGTTTGAGCAAAGCTTCCAAAATTGAACGCTAAAAAAAAACTGAAAGCGGTAATTAAATTTTTCATACTCATGTTTAGTATTTGCAATATACATAATTTTAATTCATAGAAAAAAGCATGACAAAAGTGATCTGATTCCTTTTGAAATCCCTTTAAGAAAATTACTTTTGCTTTATATTTAACAAAAATCAGACCAATATGTCGATTTCCTCAAAGTTTGAAGCCGCAACTGTCGAAAAGAAATGGTACGACTACTGGCTTAGAAATAAGTATTTTGCATCCACACCGGATAAACGTCCATCATATTCTATAGTAATCCCACCACCAAACGTTACAGGTGTACTTCATATGGGCCATATGCTAAACGTTTCTTTGCAAGATATTTTGATTCGAAGAGCTAGAATGCAAGGATTTAACGCCTGCTGGGTTCCTGGAACCGATCACGCATCGATTGCTACAGAAGCTAAAGTGGTAGCTCGATTAAAGAAACAAGGAATTGATAAAAATGACTTAACACGAGAAGAGTTTTTAGAGCATGCTTGGAATTGGACAGAAGAATATGGTGGAGTTATTTTAAAACAACTTCAAAAATTGGGAGCTTCTTGCGACTGGGATAGAACCAAGTTTACTCTTGATGCAGAAATGTCAGAATCTGTAATTCAAGTATTCGTTGATCTGTTTAAAAAAGGGATGATTTATAGGGGTTATCGCATGGTTAATTGGGATCCAGAAGCACAAACAACTTTGTCTGATGAAGAAGTTATTTATGAAGAAAAAGCAGGTTTTTTATATCATGTAGCTTATGAAGTAGAGGGGGTTGAGAATCCCTTGATAGTTGCAACAACTCGTCCTGAAACTATTTTTGGAGATACGGCAATTTGCATTCACCCAGAAGATGAACGTTTTGAACATTTAAAAGGGAAAAAGGCAAAAGTTCCAATTGCTAACCGCTGGATACCAATCATTGAAGATGATTATGTTGAAATAGAATTTGGAACAGGCTGTTTGAAAGTAACCCCAGCACATGACGTCAATGACAAAGCTTTGGGAGAAAAACACGGATTAGATATTATTGATATTTTTAATCCAGATGCAACCTTAAATGCTCAGGGACTTCACTATGAAGCTATGGATCGATTTGAAGTTCGGAAATCCATTTCAAAAGAGCTAGAAGACCTAGGTGTATTAGTTAAAAAAGAAGATTACCCCCACAAAGTGGGCACTTCTGAACGAACTAAGGCAGTTATTGAGCCCCGTTTATCTGATCAATGGTATTTGAAAATGAAGGAACTTGCAAAACCAGCTATCAAAGCTGTACTTGAATCAGATGATGTTACTTTAGTTCCAGATAAATTCAAGAATACCTATCGCCATTGGATGGAAAACATTCGAGATTGGAACATATCTCGACAATTATGGTGGGGACAACAAATACCAGTTTATTATTATAGTAATAACCCTGATGATTTTGTAGTAGCTACTTCAATTGATAAAGCACTAGAAATGGTACATTTAAAATCTGGAAATAAAAATTTAAAGGCAAGTGATCTTCGTCAAGATGAGGATGTTTTAGACACTTGGTTTTCTTCTTGGTTGTGGCCTATCTCTGTTTTTGACGGAATTCTAAACCCTGATAACGAAGAGATAAACTATTATTATCCAACCAAAGACCTAGTAACGGGACCGGATATATTGTTTTTCTGGGTTGCTCGTATGATAATTTCGAGCTATGAATACCGCAAAGAAAAACCTTTTTCTAAAGTTTATTTAACTGGACTTGTTCGAGATAAACAAGGAAGAAAAATGTCCAAGCAATTAGGTAATTCTCCAGATGCAATTAAACTCATAGAGGATTTCGGTGCTGATGCTGTTCGTATAGGTTTATTATTCAGCTCAGCTGCTGGGAATGATTTGTTGTTTGACGAAAGCTTATGTCAACAAGGAAAAAGTTTTGCAAATAAAATATGGAATGCATATCGTCTAATTGATGGTTGGGAAGTTGATGAAAATAAAAGCCAATCCATAGTGAATAGTGAATCACTCCAATGGTACGATCATAAATTTCATCAAACTCTAGAAACCATCAATGATCATTTTGATAAATACCGCTTATCAGATGCTTTGATGACTTCTTATAAACTTATTTGGGACGATTTCTGCTCTTGGCTGCTCGAAGCAATAAAACCATCTTATGGTGATCCAATTGATGGGAAAACCCTAAAAGAAATTCGATCTTTGTTTGAACAAAATTTAAAATTATTACACCCATTTATGCCTTTCATTACAGAAGAACTCTGGCATGATATGGACAAAAGATCTCAAAATGAGGCATTGGTTATTAGTAAATGGCCAATATTCAAGTCATTTAATGTAGAGATTATCAATCGCTTTTATGCTGCTAAGGCAGTAATTGGTGGAATACGAAATTTCCGAAAAGAAAAACAAATCGGATTTAAGGAAAAACTGGCTCTTCAAGTAATCGGTTCTTCAGCAGAAATCCCTTTTGAATCCTTGATTAAAAAAATGGGACAGCTTATTAGCATTGATTATCTAAAATCATCACCAGAAAAACAAGGGGGAGCTTTTCGTGTAAATGGTCTGGAATTTTTTATTCCACTTGAAGGTAAAATTGATGTTGAAAAAGAGCGACAAAAAATAGATAAAGAACTCAAATACTTGAATGGTTTTTTAGTAACTATTCAAAAGAAATTGGCAAATGAACGCTTTGTTTCTAAAGCTCCAGAACAAGTGCTTGCTAATGAGCGAAAAAAAGAAGCTGATGCTTTAAAAAAAATAGAAGTATTACAGAAAAGCTTGGCAGCTTTATAAATAAATTTTTATTTCTTGGCGATACAGTGTATTCCGCCTTTCACAACTTGATTCAAATTTACTTCAATTTTGGTGCCAACAGGAAGGTATAAATCTACCCGAGAACCAAATTTGATGAAGCCAGCATCGGTTCCTTGGATTATCTCCTGACCTTCTTTTGCATAGTTTACAATTCTTCGTGCTAGCGCACCCGCAATTTGACGATAAAGTACTGATCCAAAAGATTTATTTTCGACAACAATTGTTGTTCGTTCGTTTTGTTCAGAAGCTTTTGGGTGCCATGCAACAAAATATTTTCCTGGATGGTATTTGCTAAATAGCACTTTTCCGCTCATACAATAACGTGTTACGTGAACGTTTATTGGTGACATAAAAATAGACACCATAAGTCGTTGATCTTTAAAATATTCTTTTTCATAAACCTCTTCAATCACAACTACTTTCCCATCAACTGGGGCGATTATGTGATCTGAATTTATAACTGTGTTTCTCTTAGGATTTCTAAAAAACTGTAAAACCAATACGAGTAAACCAAGACTCAGAACTTGTAAGGATAATTTTAACCAAGAAATTGGAACAAAGTAATCAGCACCAAGTGCAATTCCCGCTGTAAAAGTAAAAGTAAAAACAATGATTAAGTGGCCTTCTTTGTGAAACATCTTAGATGAATTTTAAAAGTAAATAATAATAAGGTGCAACAAAGATAACACTATCCATGCGATCATAAAACCCTCCGTGACCAGGAATTAGACTCCCACTGTCTTTAACCTCAGCTATTCTCTTGAAATAAGATTGAATAAAATCCCCTAAAGTAGCTAATATGGGAACCATAAAAGCAAATAGGATCCACAACTTATTTTCAAAAAGATTTAATTCTTTTTCAATGATATATGTCAAAAGAATAGTAGCAATCATTCCTCCAAAAAATCCTTCCCATGATTTTTTTGGAGATATTTTTGGATGCAACTTGTGCTTTCCAAATTTTGAACCAAAAATATATGCAAATGAATTGTTTACCCAAATCGATAAGTAAAGTAATGTCAGTAACCACGGTGAATAAGTCAATCCCTCATAAGCTGATTGACAAATGAAATAAGATGAAAAAACTATATATCCAATACTAAGAATAAGTTTCATTGGATAGTTGTAGTTTATTTTTTTTGAAAAAAAGAGTAGTATGATAAGAGCTGAATTAAGAACCAAAGCAGTGTAAAGCATGATATCCTCAGTTTGTCTAGTCATCAGGCCTAATAAGGCATACCCAATTGAAAGAGGTAATGTAATAAGTGGGATAATGCTTTTGAATTGAATTAATCGTTGGAATTCCCACAAAGCTAGGCTTGAAAAAATAAAAATAACTGCCGACATTGTAAATGGGGAAAAGAATATTGCCACTATTAATGTTGCAGCATAAAGTGATCCAGATACAGCACGAATTTTTATATCTTTCATTTAGTATGACTCTTCTTGAACAAGTAAATATAAGTTTTTTGTACTACTTCCATAAGAAAGAAAGTTTTCTTCTTTATCTGGATCGAACGCATTTAGGGTAGTAATATTTGATGGTAGATTTTCTTTATATCGAGTATTTATCAATGTCATCGCTTCACTAACGTCATCAACAAATTGAGCTGAACTTGCAAGAATTATCAAATTTTCAGGAATTTCATTCAATTTCAAATCTTTTATTTGATGACTACAAATCAATATAGCTCCTTTATTTGCAATTAAATATTCGCAGCTTAAAACTTGTGTTGAAGGAATTTTATTTTCAGAAAACTCTTGATTTGTATCGAGTTTAAAAAAACTGTTTAGACTTTTTGAATCACTTTTTAAATCAAAGTTGCCCCATCCGTTTTCAGCTAGTATTTGGCGGAAATATTTTAAAGTATCTTTTCTATTCTCACTAAAAATAAATTTTCCACCCTTTTCCGTGAATTTTTTCGCAAACTCAATTTCTTTAGGATCTTTTTGGGGAGCTAAATAGGGGCTATCTTCTTTGATTATTTCCTTTTTGTATTTCCCGAAAATATTTTTGAAGAAATTCACAAAAAAATTATTCAGTTATTGTTTTTTTTTTCATCCTCATTT
>Ga0233438_10004306_pt1 | contig 12583 bp, 23 predicted proteins | sample SI_123_September_FD_182720 | JGI IMG/M metagenome (GOLD analysis project Ga0233438, IMG submission 182720) | Seawater microbial communities from Saanich Inlet, British Columbia, Canada - SI_123_September2016_10_MG | ecosystem: Environmental > Aquatic > Marine > Inlet | place: Canada: British...
ACGTAAGTCTTTCTCATGGTCGGGGATCGGTGCCCGGAGTGGTTGGTTTGATGGTCAGAAATACCTTTTGCTTTCAGGTCATGGAACCGAAATGGCTCGATACCCGCATTTTGCATCTTGCTCTGTAGGCGTCTCCAAGCGCTTCTAAAGGCCGACTCGGAGTACCTATAGCAGATGTAGGGGTCGCTACGAACGTCGCTCACAGCGGCTCTCAGGCGGTCAGAGAGGGCACATAACTCGCCTTCAGACCCCTTTAGGCGTATCAGCCGGACATGATTGTCAGTAACGTCATCAATGGTAAGATTTCGCACTTCTGACAGCCTAGCCCGGAGCAGATACGCCAGTTCCATCATTTGGGCAATCGGAGCCGGGGCAAGTCCTAGCCCCGTAGAAAAATCGTGATCCGTCACATAGCGATCTCGGGGGCGCTCCCGATGTAATCGCACTCCGATTGTAGGGTTGGCAGGGATGCTGTAGCGCTCTAGCGCCCAGTTCCATGCTGATTTGAGAATGGCCACCTGACGGTTGGCCGCTACGGGTGCCCCATACGTGTCCAGATAGCCGCGTATGGAGCGCTTGTCTAGCCTATCCAATGCCACTGACCCTAGTCTATCGTTGCCCACAGAGGCGTTTACGAGCCTCTCGATGGACTTACGATAATCGTGCTGGGTCTTAGGCGCGAGAGCGCTGAACTGGTCGCTATCCATGAACAGGTTAAGCAACCATCCCACCGTCTGGGTTCCATCCCCGACAGCTTCCTCATACGCCCTCCAGACCTCGCTCATTGGCGCGTCAGCAGGGGCTATGATCTTCGTCTTACCCCACCTGATTTTGCCGTGTACGCGGCCCTCGTATCGTTTTAACTTGTACCCATACTTATCAACTGAAACGTATGGGGGTAGCTTTCTTCGCTTTACCATTTCTCTCAAGATCCTCTCGCAGAAAATCGTCCACAGTGCGCGGACGACCGTCAATGCCGAGCCTGAATCTTATCTTATTTTCCCTAAGCCAGTCGATGACCCGAGATACCTGCCGCGCCCCAGAGAGGTCGCGGAGGCATTCATAGGGCACCACAGACACGGGACAGATCCAGAATGGTGTAGATCATGATGAAGCTAACTACCGATCCGATGAATACCAACCCCACGGTGTTTAGGGGTCTCCATACTCTGTTACTCATGGTTCACTTCCTGAAATTATGATGCCCTGTAAGTTCGGCATCTGGGTGATTGTTACTCCGTTGATCGTGCACGACTCTGCGTAACCTGCGTCTTGGCAGACTAGGTTGAGTGGCAGACACGGGGTGTGGATTCTGACGCCGTAATCGCCGGACACGGCTGACGGTGGCATGTCGCATTCATAGTCAACGCAACTGTCATTGAAGCAAAGGGTGTAGGGTGAAACTGAGGACTGCAAAGCAATCCCCAGTACCACAGCGGCAGTGTCAGACACTAGAACGGAAGGTCTTCATCAGCCGTTGCAGGCGCTGGTGCCGCCCGCGCTGGAGCCGCCCGCGCTGGAGCCTGACCCTGACGATCCTCATCGAGGTCATACAGGTTTAGCCACCCGCTGAACTCTGGGCCGATCGGAATCGCATCCAACTTGATCGACATGCTATTGTCGTCGCGGATGAACGCTCGACCGGCTGTCACGTACCGATTCTTTTCCTGACCATTCGCGTCAGTGTACTTACCTACTATTGCTACTACTTTCTTGAACTGCTTCATGCGGCACTCCTTGCCTGTTTAACAAAAGTTTTTTCGGCGTCAGATAGACGACCGAACACTGCTTTCCTCTCGTAAGAGGTTAGTTCATCGATGGTCTCATGCAGGAGCGAGAGATCATCGCTCTGGTGAGCGTCGGTGATGCTGGCCGCGACCTCATCCAAGAACGCTTTGGCAATGCCCAAGAGGCTACGCCATTCCGATTTGAAAGAAGTCTTACGCCCAGCAGGGGCATCGTTAAAAATATCCACACGCTCGACTTCGCCAAGTGTTTCGTGCACGAATTCATGGAACGCTGAAGCGTCTTGAGCGGCCAGCAGTTGCTCGGCCTTGTCAAAGCTAGACTCAGCTACCACGTGCTTGAGATCTCCGAGATAAAGTCCGATCCCACAGCCTGTCATCGCAATCGCTTTTACAAGCGCCCTCATTTGATTATCCGAGATCAGCCGGGCGTCCGGGTTGCTGACTGCTTTGTTGCGATGATCCATGCAAGGTAACTGCATTTCATAATTGATCCCGCACACGTTGACCCCGGCCTTGACCATCATCGTCCCGTCAGGGAATGTGATTGGCTCACCGAAGTAGTACGTGCTGTCGGGATACTCCTCCGCTAAAGCGTTCCATGCGTAAGCCCAACTGATATAGGACAATGCTCCTTTTTGCTCAATGCCAGCGCTAACATCTTTGCGCGATAGCTTGATGTAACGATTAACTTTATCCATTTAACCTCCCTGTTCGAGTTCATATATGAGGCGCGATAAATAGAACTGCGCCTTTTTACAGTCTTCCAATTCCGCACCCTTGAATTGGTGGCGGTGCATATATTTGTAGACCTGTCCGCGTAGATAATCGTTTACGCCAGAACCCAGCATCATGTGGATGTAATCGATGCACTCGACTTCCGACGTGGTGTAGTGGCGTGGCCTGTTGACCGCGTCCCATTCTTCCGGGGTGGCGTCGTTGAGCCTGACTGGTGAAACGTCCCTCATGCTCATACAGCCACCTCGAACATGTCGTCGTCCTCTTCCACGTCGTAGTGATCAGCGAAGAACGTGACCACCGCCATGTAGGGGAAGTCGTCTTCGTCGGTCTCGACTGCGTCACAGTAGCCAGCGTCCAGTGCTGACTGCTTAGTCTTGAAATACAGCGTCGCGTTGTATCTACTCACATCAAATCCTCCGCTCTATTGATAAGTTCGTGGCTGGTATCAAGTAGTGCTTCCCACTTCTCGACAAAGTCACGACACTCAAGACCGTGATCCTCACAGAGCGATACGATAGAACTGATCGGGATCTCTTCTACACGAGAAACGTCGTTCACTATCGACCACATGTCGCGGTTCCGGTCTTCCATAACCCATTCTTTTTCCATGCTTAAACCTCCTTGGCACTTATGTATCCCACGTCACCTTTCGTGAAGAATGTCTAAATCGTCGGTGTTAAAAATGAAGCTGACCTTCGCGTTACCCGCGTTGTCATTCTTCCGTTCGAGGTATTCGTGCCGGTGTGCCCGGCCCTCTTCGATCAATCTCCTCGCCCTGTTTAGCGTCAGGGAGAAAAGCTTCCCGGTGTACTCGACATCGAGGTAGATGATGATGTTCGGGTACAACTCTGCGTAACGACTCAAGTCTTTCTGGTTGATCGACACAGCCTTATCTGAGGGTATGCCGAACAACTCCTGAGACTTTCGCCACGGGGTCTTCATGGTCTTCAGGTCAACAGGGATCATCGCCACGTAATCGTGCGCGTATCGATCTGTCTGCTTCGCTGGATTCCACGATAGTCCGACGCCAGCAATCTGCCGGGTGGCAAGGAAGTCGGCCTCAGCTTTCTCCCCTGCCCGGCACCACGCGGACTTGTCTTGATTATCCATACTTGTCTTGCAGGTAGGCGTAAGACACGGGCATGTAATCAAATTGCCCTTCGTGACAGTCATGGAGCATCCAAATTCCGCTCCAAGTCGTATCTGTGCCGGTCTGACTGTTAAGGTAGCTTTCCTCGTGAGAGTAGAAGATGCCCGCCATCAAGCCGATGCGACGGCGACCGAGTACGTCACTGGTCTCCGCTATGTCGCGAGTCTGGACGTGTCCCTGAACGAATGACTGGTGTCTCTTCGTGAGACCTGCCCGTGCGCTCGTGATACTGCGGCCCATGACACCCGATGTTATATAGTGGCAAAAAGCTATGCCCTCGATCTCGACAGGTTGCAGGAACGGGTAGACCTCCCAGCCTGAGCGCTCATAGTCGAGCATGTCCAAATCAATAACGCCTTCCCATGCGGCGTCAGAGGCCACGAATCTGGAAACCCTGTCCTCATGATTTCCCAACGTCAGACACCTGCGAGGATTCCAAGACCGCCGCTTCCCCTTCTTGAGTCGCTCTATCTCTTTGTCGATGGGTGCGTTCAGTCTGGCCCACGCGGCGTTGGCACTCTCGAAGTCAGCCATGATGCGCTTGCCTTCCATGTGCTTGCCGCCCTTCTTGTCCCAAGTGGAGAGCGAAGGAAAGTCCGCGTGATCACCCAGATGCACGATCACGTCGGGCTTCATCTTTACCGCATACCTCCCGGCCCACTCTAGGTGGTCGGTGTTGACGCCCGGCTTCACCTGCGTGTCCGGGATGACCATGATGCGCTTGCCTCTAGGTGAGGAACGGCGCGTGATCTCTGTAGATTGGGGGGTGGATTTCATATTCTTTGAGTTCCTCTTCCTTGAGTTGGTCGATTTCTTTACTGATTCGGAGATAGTGCTTTCCGATTTTGTCGTGGTTGGCTCGGGCGTACTTGGCTCGCTCGGGGCAGGTCGAGCGCCCCAGAAGCGCATTGAGTTCAGCGTCGCTTTCAGATCGGCCATAAATTCCTCCATGAATTTCGCGCCACAGCGCTATGTGATTTACTGGGTGGGATTCCATTTCCTTGTGCGCCCATGCAGATAGGATGAGCACGTTTTTAGGATCGAAGCGCACGCTCCAATTTCCTCTCCCGATAAAATGAGATAGCTGTAGACCTTGCGGTCTGTCGCTATAGTCCTTACCGGTAAGCTGGCATATGAAGCCAGCCTTTTTACGTAGCGCGTCACTCATGTGCTTATCTGCCGTGAGACGCTTGATGCCCCGGAAGGCCATCAGTGCACCAGCCTAAGATGGCCACCCTTGGTGGGCGTAAAACTCGGCTCAAACTCGATTGGGTGAATCCACATCAGCTTCATGCCCTCTGTGATTTCCTCCACGTAATCGAGCGCTTCATCGTCCCCGTAGCCCTCCTCGGCGAGGCGCATCATTACGGCCTCGCTTGAGTAGCAGGCGACCGGGGTGCCGTCCTCTGCGTAGTAACAACCCAACAGGGCGTCGTCAAAGTCAGTTAACAATTCGATCTCTCCTATTTCTTCATCCATGAAATTCTTCCTCCTCTGGATCAGGCTCACGGCTCTGCTCCCACTCTGGTGATCCCGGTTGATCCCAAGTGGTGTAGTCCATGCCGCGCTCCGCGATCCATTCCATGCCTTCGGGGCAGACTCTTTCCGTGGGTAGCTTCTCTATGCGCTTACCCTCCCGTAAGAATCGTTCCGTCTCCTTGGCTATCTGATCTCTCAAGTCATCTCTCTTCATCGCCCTTTCCTAATGCGAGTGCGTTCTTGTAATGGGTTCGAGTTAGTTCCCGAAGGTGCTCGGGAACGTGAGTGGACATAAAGTTTTGTTGTCTAGGAGCGTCGCCCTTCATGACCAGAAGGGCTTCCGCATATTCCCGAGCAGACCTGCCGTCCGATTTCCACCAGTCGGCCTTGCTCACAACTCGCAGGCGTCACCGACACAGGCCGCAGTCTTCGCGCCCTCCGTCTGGTCGCCGTTCTCGTAGCTAGGCAGTGCTGACCAATCGATAGGCTCGACGCACATCGACATTTGGTTGTACTCGGCCTTGGTGATCGCCTCATACGGTGTTTGCCTGTAGCTAGAACCGTCGTAAGGAAGGAATGACATACCGATCAGACTGTCGAAGTTTTTCCACATCCAGTCACACGCCTCAAACCACGTGTCATCTGTGTAATAAGCAGTACAGCTAACAGTGTGCGTCGACCAGTTCTCGCTGTAGCACTTAGCGAGTTCAAGTTGGTCGATGGTGCTGACCTCGTTGACCGTTAGCGCGTCGGGCGGTGACTCGATGAAGAAGTCGAACACGACCGTGCTACCCGGATTCATGACGCAGGGCTCGTGTGGCACACCCTGATCAATCAGGAACTGGGTAAGCGGATCGGTGACCGCTTGTCGGATACGTCGAATGTAGTAGGGACTGAACGCGGGGTGCACGCCCGACGGAATTGAACCGGCTAATTGTGAAACCGTACCGCTCGGCTTATTCGTAGTGACACTTGCCGATGGATTGATGCCGATCTTCTTGGCCCACTCCTCGTTAGTCTCCTCGACAACGGTACGCAGTTCGCGCAACCACTTGCCCAGCTTTTCCTTGCCCTCGCTACCTGACATGACAGGGTGCGACATAACCGAAGTCATTGAGACCCCGAGGAGCGCTTCCTCATCGCAGTTGTTTTTCCATACCTTACGGAGGTAACGAAAGTCGGTCTGCGACGCTTGGATCGTTCCCAAGATTGCACACAGCCGGGCCTTTCGTTTTAGGCTAGACAGCGTATCTGTGCTGGTCACCTTCAACTCGGAAAGATTACACATCTGGTGCGGTCGCAAGATTATCTCGGCGCACGGGTTAACTCCGAAGTCGTGATTAGGATCGCGCTTGCCGTATGCCTCGATCTTTTTCTTCGCACCGCCACGATTCATCACGCCACGCTCGCCGCTGAATGACTCGTACAGACTTTTTAGTTCCGCTTGCAGTACGTGAAACTCCGGGCGACCGTCGTACACTGCTGAGTTGTTAGCCAGTGCCCGGTTGCCGTGCGCGTCGTACCATGCGCCCGACTTCGCCATCCTCATGCGATCATCCGAGACGTTGGACAGGGATATCATTGCGGATCGCCTCGTGCCGCCCACGATAACTGCGGATGCGACCTCGCACAGCAAATCGTGTACGGCCAAGCTGGGTAAGCGAGAACCGGCATGTTGCTGAAACGTGCGAACGAAGAACTTGAACAACTCGATCAGAGGTGCTGGGCCAGACGCTCTCCCGCCGAAAGTTTTGAGACGGGCACCGCTCGGCCTTACCTTGCTAACGTCCCATGTCGGGATGTGCCCGGAGTACAACAGGCTGACAAGTTGTCGCAGTGCTGACGCCCAGCCGACCTTGCTGTCGGCGACCATGATCACCGTGTCACACGGAACCAAGTCCTCTGGCACTTCGGGTAGCTGGTTGACGTATTGCCGCTCGACTGAGTAACCAACGCCACAGCCATTGAGAAGCAAGAAAAAGCATTCATCCCAGATTCTCGCGCTCGCGTCTGGAATTGTGTAACAGCAATTGAACCCGGCCGCCGCGTCTCTTTTGAGTGCCGGGCCTGCCGCCCACATTGCCCTCATGCTCGGGAAGATATCCATGTCCAGCATGGCTTCGCGTAGCTTCTCCGCCTTGATATCTTTCTCGGTCAGGACTCCTTGATCCTTAAAGTGGGTCAGGTAACGCTCGACCGTCTCATGCCACTTCTCACGGCGACCGCCGTCAACGTCATCCAAATATCGTGCGTAGCGACTCTGGTGGATAAGGGTCTGATAATCTGATAATTCTTTACTCAATGGTCTTACTCCCTGTTTAAAATAAAAAATATTTAGGCGGCAGAACGCTCCGCCTCTAAGCTATTGAGGCGAACCATCAGTTCGCTGTGTTCGAGTTCCGCGACAAACGGAATCCCGTCTAACTCAACGTCGTACCGAACTCGGGCATATTCTTTTGCGTCCCCGGAATCGGTGAACCATCGAGTGTGACTACCTTGGCTGACTCTGTAGACGACCATTCGTCCTCCTTTAAGTTGATTGGCTTGTACATGCGTGCCCGGCTGTTGCAGAGCAGGCGAGCCTCGTTGTGCTGGTAGAGGCCGACTGAACCGTGCCAAGCGCTGAACCTGCTTTTCAGAATGCTCACGTAGTAGTCGGCACCGGATTCATCATCAGGTGGATCGCCGCGACTTCTGGCCTCCCGCTTATCGGGACATGCGTACAGCGTGATAACTGCCCCAGCGGCCCCGGTCAGGTGCGTCGACCCGAGGAAGCTAGATTTATCTGGTCGGGTCTTCTCGCCCATGCCGCCTGACGGTGGCTTGCGAAGGTGATGCACTAAAAGTACTGCGACCTCATAGTCACGAGCCATCGATGAGAGGCGAGTAATAAAGTCGCGCTCCGCTTCGACCTCGTTGGCCATGCCGGTCATCATCAGTGGATCGATGACGATCAAGTCGCAACCGAGCATCGTCTTGGCTACCCGAACGAAGTTCAGTACAGCTTCCGGCGATATCACATTGGTTGAGTTGTGCAGGTAGATCTTGCCGTTGGCCCATTGGGAGAACGACTGGACGTACTCCAAATGTGGAGACGCTAGGCAGGCTGACTGCTCCGCTAGTAGTTCCAGCGTAAAATCTGCTGGCATCTCAAGCGACATGATTGCGACGTTGCGACCAGAGGCCGCCGCCGACAAGGCCCACTGACATGCGAAAGTGGACTTACCCGTCCCGGAGTACGCGCCTAGAATACTGACGGCACGTAAGGGTAGTGAAAACAAGCCAGCTAATTTTGATATCGGTGGTGCGATACCGTCATCACCCCGTTCGCGCCTCTCGACAATCCTGTCGTAGAGGTCGGTGGGGTCAGCGATATCCCAGAGACCGTTATCTCTTAACCACTCCTCATCATCGAACATGGCTCAGACCATGTCCTCTTCGTTTTCCTTGAGGCCGTCCAAGACCTCATCTAGTAGTTGGAAGATCTCAGAATTGCCGAGACCGGAAACGTCGTAGTCAAGATCCGCTAGGAAATCGACCGCGTCGTTGAGGCCGAACATGGCCGACCTTGGTGGTGTGTAAGTGCTTCCCTGCATGATTACTCTCCTTTTCCTTCTTGGTTCATAGATATCCCAGATGAGTTTCGTGATGCCATTCCCTGCCGACCCCACAGTTGGTGTTGCTCAAACATTGACCAGCCCTTGGCGATCTGCTCGGGTGACCCGTGCAGGTTTAGCCCGTACATGCGCTTGAGCGCACGATCCTCAGCCTCCTCGCCGCACTGCTCCCAGTGGCCTATGTCATGGTCGAGGTAGTTGCCAGTGCCGCGCTGATCCTCGGGAACGTCTTCCAGTCCTGAGTTGCACGGGTCACCGAGACGGCGACAGTTCTGAGCAGTCATGAAGTGGCGACGCGACGCGCCGAGGTCTCGTGACATTTGCTCCAGCAGTTCAACCGGGTCGTTGGACAGGTTCATGTGGTACGTGGCCTCATCGAGGAACCCGTGCTTCTTGGCGTAGGCGTAGGCACCGACGTAAGTCCTGCGGAAGTCTTTGATGGTGCTGAACAGGCTGGCCACCTGCATGACCGACGACTTGCTCCACCAGTTGTGATCACGCTTACTCATATCACCCACTCCTCTTCACATTCGATATCCTCGTATTCCTCGAACTTGATCATCAGTTCCATTGGATCCATGCCGGACATGTCGTGCATCGCGCCGGACAGGTGCATCTCATCCGCGCCAGAGGTCTGCTCGACGTAGGCACCGGCACCGGCCTTGACGTAGTGCCAGCTATCGATGACCGGGGGCTTGTGGTGGTTCAGGTAAGTTTTACTTTTCATAACGATTTCCTTATCGATTAATGATTGTTGAAAGTGGCGGCATGTTTGGCCACCGGGTTAGTGCGTTTAGTCATGCTGGCCTCCGCCTGAGTAAAATAAATTAAATAAAGTCAGTACTGTACATAACCACAGTTACAAAGTACGCCACGAAAGTTGGCGTGTTAGAACACAGGGTTGACATTCATAACGTGAGACAATTAGCCCCCCATCTTTTGTTTGCGCGATGGGCACAAAAAAAACGCGAGATCCTACCTCGCGTCGTGGTCGTCAATGTATCCGAGCACTGCGTCGAACGACGCATCGATACCCATGTCTGGCAGGGTAGGGCACTCGGTCTGAATGAAGATGATCAGTTCCTCGAACATGTCCCGAACAATCTCCACCTGCTCGGCGTTGGTTAGTTTGTCTTCTTCCTTGCTGAACATTTGAATCACGTTACTCATTTCCATTTCCTCCACTCCAGATAAATTCCAAAACAAAAGGCCCACATTAAAGACACGCCAGTCCAGTAGATAAGTTCAATCATCTGAGTCTCCCTAGCCGCTCACGCGGCCTGCTGTCGAAAGATGTGAGCGCCACGAATGTGGTGCCGACGACCGTCAGCCCAGTCGCTTGACTGGCCTTGGTGGAAGCCGATGACGTGGCCCCGGACGCTGAACACCACACGCTCACGTGGCGTCAGTGCCCGCTGGGCGGTCATGATCGTGCGACCGTAGTCGCGCCATGCGTCGCTGTTGATCAACTCGCTGTACTGGTAGCCCAGCTTGCCAGCGATGTTGCGGTAGTACCGGGTGGTGGTGGGCGGGTAAACGCCGCGACCGTGAACCCGGCCCTGCTCACGCATCAGCACGTAGGCGCTGATCATGTGAATGCCCAGAGCGTCCCGTAGGGCGCGTACCGTGCAGTTGCGCTGATCGTGGTAGGCAGGGTGCCGATACTGCGCGGTGCCCATGTGAACGCTCTTGTGCATCCACTCCAGTACGTGTGCGTCTTGCATTTCCATATGCTTAACCTCGCTTAGATTTGAATGGGGTCATGTCTCGCCGTCTTACATATATACGACGCTTCAGGGACTCATTCTATTCACGCCTGAGTAAAATAATTTAAAAAAAGTGAAATTAAAAATGTTGGCGAGCGATCCGGTTCGTGAGTCCCCCCGGCGGGGATATCGATCTCGGGATCCGCCACCGCGCTGTCCCGTTACCGTGGGGCCGTGCTCTCCGGCCCCCGTTCATTGTCGTTCAAACCTCCCCGACAACAAGGACATTATCGGTTATATAACTCATGCGGTCAAGCGCCTGAGTAATTTAATTTATAGTGAAACAAGCGAAAAATGGCTTAGGTAAGCCGTTCTTCAAAAGTCAAGCTATTTAATTTTAGTGATCGAGCAGGTTTTTGATGAAATCTTCGACCTGATCACGCTGTTCTGGGTTCAGCTTGGCGTATGACTCGACCAGCTTCGGCACTCGTTTCGACATGAGCATCGACGTTGGCAGGAACGGCATCATCAATACTGCCGGATGAATCAGTAACGCGTTGCAGATCGACTCGATGGTGCTGAGGTTTGGATTGTGCTGACCCTCCAGTAGTTTGTAGACCGTCGCCTGCGGCATGTTAGCCCTGCTACCGATATCACGGCTAGACAGGTCATGTTCCTTTGCTATCTTTTGCAGGTTCTTGCCGACAACAGTCAGCAGTTCTTTCGGTTTGTTCCTAGACATGGCTAGCCCTCCTTGGCCCCTGAGTATGTAGCCTGACGATACACGTGGCAATCTTATTCCAATCAGTTTGTCACTTATTGCTAACGACAACAATCCGATGGGCGTTTATCTTTCGCCGTTTATCTTTAAATGATCGGGCGGATTAATCCTGATCCCCCAAGGAGACAGGCGATATGATGAGGGTGTATCGGTGTGGTGATGGGTGGTGGTGTGTTTCTAAGGACGGGCTGGAAATCGCTAAGTTTCGCAACAAGGCCGACGCACAGATATACGCTGTCTGTTGCTATGATTCCGGTAACGCCAGCGGGGTCACACTGGCCTCTGGTGAGGTCATTTAGCCAAGAATGGCTTCAGAAAGATGACGTGGGATAATAGACACATAAGCAGGAAGATAACTATCGATATCGTCATCTAGTCAACGACAGTCATCCAACGTAAGCGGCCCCCACAAGGGCCGCGAAGACGACACCACGTAGATATCACCATCAAGTCGCTAGCATGACTGAAGCATGAAGTCAACGCAGTAATATACGGCGAGAATGCTCGCACAATTTGCGTGTTTGTATCCCAAACGGCATTCAAAAGATGACGTGGGATAAGTGTATGTAGACTTACGCAAGGATGCCTCATGTCACCCCAGAAGCAGTCACGCCTGTACACCATCAAAGAGCACGCCCGTGCCGAGATAGCAATGGCCAAGGAAGAAGTTGAGATGGCCATCACCCACCCCATATTTGTGGCCGGTCACACTGGCTGGCACAAAGATATCGAAGACCTCCTACTGAAGATAGCCGAATATGAAGCCATCATCGATACCATCGACAAGCACTTCAATAGCTAACGTACTCGCCGCCATTGCCTGTCTGTATCTGATACTGGCGATCGCGCCTGTGGGCGCTACTACACGTGAGTATAAGACTGACGTGCTCAGTGTCCTCAGTGGTGAGGCGTTCGGGGGTTGCATGATGCTGGTCAACACCATGAACAACGTGCTGGACTGCAAGAAGGGCGCGACTAAGGGCTGGTGGGTCTCACTCGACTGTGATGGCAAGTACGGCACAACAATGAATGCCAGAGAGTCGGTTGATCAGGCGACCATGAGCATGTTGCTGAAGCGCAAGATATCAGTACGCATCGATGATCGAGAGAAGATTGATGGCTACTGTGTGGCGCAACAGACAATTTTATGGCGCTGAAAGCGCAGGAATCAAATATTCAGGAGGTAGGCATGATACGTGTCCCATCAAGACTAATCAGGTACGGCATTGTGCTGACACACACCATACGAATGGCTCTCAAGGATGTGGAGTCGAGACTGGAGGAGATGGATGATGAAGAACCCAAGCCAAAGGCGAAGAGAACAAGGCGTGCCAAAGCGGCATGATGATCTGGGTGACTCATTC
>Ga0233438_10004308_pt1 | contig 12576 bp, 29 predicted proteins | sample SI_123_September_FD_182720 | JGI IMG/M metagenome (GOLD analysis project Ga0233438, IMG submission 182720) | Seawater microbial communities from Saanich Inlet, British Columbia, Canada - SI_123_September2016_10_MG | ecosystem: Environmental > Aquatic > Marine > Inlet | place: Canada: British...
TGTCAATTTAGTACACTGTGAAGTCTGAGAATCAATAATAGCATACACCTTCTGTTGTGTTTGAATGTCGAATGTAGTTCTGATGCTCATTTACGTTTGTTATGTGGGTCAGGTGTGAAAAAAAAATCCGTTACGTTGGATTGTGAGAATTAGAGAGTTACATATGCACAAGAAACATAACTTGGAATACCTCTCATTGCTAATCCATTATTGATTCGGTCTGCCTCTTCTTGACATTCTTCCTCATCAATAGAACTGCAAATCATCTTCGGAATTACATCATCTGGTGTGGTTTGAAAACAATGATAATAACGTTCAATCATTTTGTTGGGAATCAATAAATGCGTGCCAATCAGATACAGTATAATCATTAAATCTATCATACACTTCTCTCACTTGAATCATTTCCTCATCAGTGAAATTCATCTCCCATGATTCAATATATCTTACTGCCATATCCCAATCATGATCCATTGTATACATAAACTCCATCAATCCATTATCTAAAATATCTTGAATTGCTTGAGATCTTATCATTTTGTTTTACTCCCCTTGAATAGTTTGGTCATAAACTTTCTCAACTTCTGCCCATTCGGCAACAGTTAAACTATTTACCTGCGAACAAACATAATCAACAACCATTTCCCAATCAGATTCCATCTCTAAAATAAAATCAGGTAGTGAAGAAAGAATAAAGTTCAAGGGTGTGGAAGAAGTAATCATTTTGTTGAGTAGTGTGAGTGTTGGTGGAATCAAACTTTAGAAAGTGCGTCTTTCTTTGCTTTTTGTGCTTTGGTTGACTTACACCATGCACTCCGTTGTTTTGTTTTAATCTGGGATTTTAATTTGTAATTGCCCTGAACTTCATCTACAAGTCGAATTAATTCAACATAGAAATGACGTTCTAATTTCTGAGCAGTTGTCAAGTGGTCTTCCCTGATTGATTACTCCGTAATCATAGCACAGATTTAGGGGGTTTGGGGTCGTGACTGTGCCACTTGCACAAGTGGTTTTGGGATAGATGGGTCTCAGCATGAGTAAGATACCATTAGAGACCCGTCTAGGTGTCAATCAGACCCCACAAAGTGCTTTGGTTGATGTACTACCAGATGCCTGACGGTTTAATGATACTGAATCACCCGCAGATGCCCCAGCATTGCCACCATAACCGTTCGCACCATTCATACGTCGAGCAGTGTTAAATCGACGGGTTGAGAGTGCTTTATCCGTCACTTCTTTGTGCTCATGAACTCTACCCTCTTCTTTCTTCTTATTCGCAAGTCGGTTCATTACCATCTCGGCAAATCCTTTGCGGAAGTTAATCTTAAAACTACGGGATAGTTTAGTTCCATTCAACTGAGAAATAATCTTCTCTGCTTTATGTGCAGTTTCAGTTTCTTTCTCCATACAATCAACCAGATAATCAAAATAGATTTTGACTTGAATCTGTTGTGCTTCAGATCCAATTACCTGAACAGACTTATTACCATTAACATCAGTCTTCAGATATGCTTTTGCATCATAGAAATATGCAATCGCATTAAGAAGACACACATAAGCAACATTCATTTTCTTGAATTTGAAGAAAACTTCATCTTCAACCTGAACTTCAGTTGCTTCGTCAATAGTTACACCGTACTTTTTGCACAGCATATCAATCATTTTGGCAGCATTATCTGCTTCACCATCAAAAGATGTGCCTTCCTGAAGTTTCAGAATTGCCTGGATCTTGTCGATGACTTGCTTGCGGTCCATTCGGTCCCTGATTGATTACTCCGTAATCATAGCACGGCAGGGGGTGCTTTGGGAGATGTTATGGACACTTCAACATGTGTCACACATGATATTGATTCCGACTCAAAAGAAGTTAAAGTTGATTACAAACCGTGCTTTTGCATTTGTGCATGTACTTCCAGAGTGTTTCATATTTGATGGAAATATCACTAATCGATTCTTCACACCATAAACTTTCTTTCCATTTTCAAATTCAGTATAACCATTAGTATTGTTTACATAGTAAACTGCTACTTTGCATAAAAATGATTGATCATAATGAAATCCATGTCGAAAGATTCTATCTCTTTTTGGAACTAGGTTTGCTTTTACTCTTACAAATGCTTTGATTTGTAATAAATCATAAAGTGCTTGTAATTTATTAGCATAATCACCTTCAAATGATTTTCCATTATGAAATATATGACAAAGTTGAGAATTATCTAGTTCTTCACAACCATCATCTAATGTATCATTAGAAGTGGCATCTTGACCACTATAAAAAACTGTTCCCCAATACCAAGGGAAATCAGGATGTTTAAGCATTCTCTCTATTCTATTTGCTACCTCCTTCGGAAGTGCATCATCAATTACATGTATTAAATCGTCCGACATATCTTAATTTAGAGGGTTATCCCATTGTATTTGTTTTTTCCAATGCTTGGCATTACCGATAGATTCTTGTTGAATTACTAAGGTATCATTCAAACACTTTGTAATCTTACATATAACAGTATTTTCACCATCTGGTCTATTCATCATACCATAATTAACATTACCTGCAATTACAACTCTTTCTTCACCAGATGTGTTTGGTTTAACTGTATGCAATGCCCACTCAGGAAATACAATAAAATCACCTGCATTTTGTTCTGGGAAATATGGTCTTCTCTCATCATCTAAGAAGCAAAAACATTTCTCTTTTGTTGGTCTAATAAAATGAACCCAACTAAAAAGAGTTGCACCACTTAAATGGTCATGTTCTGAATGTCTTGCTTTGTTTCCATAAACTTGTGTCCAATAATTAAATGATAATTTATCGACCCTAGATTTTATTCCAAAATCAGAAACAACCACATCTAGAATCGATTCATAGTATTCAGCAAAGATTAAATCTGGAGATTTCTTCTTTCCGAGCAATTCAAATGTTGACCACATGTTTCTAAAAGGAAGAACTGATTTCTTAATTTCAGAAACATGTGAATCAACAAGATTATCAGGAATTTTTGAATTAGTTCTCCAGAGTTCTAAATTCATTAACTAAACACTTCAGAATTACATAAAGCATATTTAACCAACTCAGTGCGTTGATTTTTGTAATCAATTATAAAATCAATTACATCCTCCAAATCTTCCTCATCAGTCTCAGTTTCACTAAATGCTTCCACAATTACATGAAAGATTTGAGCAATTTCATAATCACTATCAAATAGATTATAACGACGATTATCAATTTTTAGATATTCATCAACAGCATCACTTGAAACAGTAAGTGGAATGTTTTTTCCAATTATTCCAAGTGTTGCGAGTCGTTCGGCAGCACCGACAACCCAGAGAAGTTTACAATCAGAAATTGAATGAAGTTGCATAATTAAATTGCTTGAGGTCCACCGATGATTTTTGCTGAAGGAATCTGTGCTTGTGCAATCTTAATTGCCTGACACTGATTCTTTGCTTCCACTACAAGTTCCAGATAACGATTATCACCTGGAATCTTGTATCTTACATTGTACTTCATGCACAAACTTCAGAGATTATTTCATAATCATCATTTTCATAATCTCTTTCAAGAATAGCAACTGATTTGCCATAAATTTCAACACTCCACTGTAAAGCAGAATCTTTTGCTTCACGATAACTATCATAATAGAGAGCATCATTTTCATCATTACCAACAGGAATTATTGCAAATTTCGATGGTTCGATGATGTGTAGTGTCATAATTAAATAAATGAAATGATAAAAATGGGGGATAAAATAAATCCCCCAGAGTTGCTATCAGAAGTCAGCAACAGCATTTCCTTCGTAATCAGTCATCACAGGATTGGTGCTATTGTCATCTTCAGAAGAAGGTGCAATAACATCAAGAATCTGAAGAAGATCATTACCAGTTTGACCCTTGCGGAGCATACCAATCATAACTTCAGGAGAAAGTGTCATAATAAAAAAGAAAGTGTTAGTTTGAACTTTAGTTGAGAGACGTTGCTGACGGGATTAACCGACCCGCGGATGTTCACTTAGGAACGTCAGCACAGTGACTACTTAGTATGCCGTCTCTCGGGTTGTTGAAGTCAGTTTCCTGACCACCCCTATACAATACAGCAAAACCGACCGAATAGGGGATTTAGTGGACAGTGCCTCGATTGGCACATGTGGTAGGGTTTGGGGACTAGGCACGGGGGGCACCTAGACTCTCATGCGTCCCATATGAGAACCCTTGGCATGACAGGGATTTGAAAAGTATCAAAAACTAAAAAACCTGCATTTTGGTCATGCAGGTGTCTTAGGTCATCCGTTGCAGTCTCATCGACTGTTTATGTGATAATGGTGAGAATCACCTACGTTTACGGAGTCCGAACTTTTTTGCTGGAATCCATCCATTGTAAGAAAAAACTTTAGATTCTTCCTTTACAATTTCTCGACCTTCAGATTCTGAATCATACCAGAAATCTTCCCAATCTTTTTGTGTAGTATTAGTTTCAATCATTTTGATATGCCTCTACTAAATCCTGCCACATTTCATCATCATAACAATCAAGAATCTCTTCTTTTACATCTTGCTCATCCCACTTTTCAATATCGTGCATGATGGTATCATATGCGAATTGAAAAATAGTTTTATGATCCATTCCATCAATAATCATCTCAACATAATGTGATTTCAATTTGTCGAGTTGTTCTTGGTTTAGAGTCATTGTTGAAATAGTGAAAAGATTCGATTATAAAAATTAAAAAATATCGTAATCAATATGTTCAATACAAAATCCAGTTGAAGATGTAATCTCTTCAATCAAATCTTCTTCATCCATTGCTTCCCATGGTTCTTCCAAAACATCTTTAATCATTGCGACTTGCTCATCATAAGGTAATTCACCTTCAGAATCAGTAAAGTCAAATTGAATGTCATGGACTAGAAATTTCATGATGAAAGAGGATTAGCAAGTTGAGGAATAGTATTGAAGTCTACAACTTCATATGGGATAGTATGATTGAGATGTTCTTGAATGTCAAGATTCATCTCAATCCTATTCAAGAACTTTTTAGATTGCGTAGAACCTTGAAAAGTCAGAATTTTCAAAAACCACTCTTTTGATACATCACCATAAGGTGTTTTGATGGGATAGTAATCAACAACCATCGAACCACCTTGAGACTGAAGTTTCATATTAGTTAGATTAAGGATTGAAGTGAAATAAAGAATCAGAAGTTGCGGTTGAAAACATAACCTTCGGACCAAGTAAAATCGTGCCGCAAGTTACGTTCCCAAGTTGCTTCCCAATCAATAACAACATAATTAGGAATATCCATAGAGTGGATGTCATCAGTCAGTTGCTCTGCAAAGATTGCAGGAGTTTCATATTCACCATAGAAAGCATCTTCAAAGTGAGAAATATTTTCAACACCAAACTCTTCACAGAAAACATCAACTGCCTCATAAGAGAAAGTTTCACCCATGCTGCAATAATCTTCGTAGCATTCCACAAGTGCATCTTCACCATAAGTTTTGATGAACTCATAAATGTCCACATCATGATAATTATCTTCAACCAGTTGATGGATAACATCAATGGTGGAATCTTTGAGTGTTGGAACGTCAGTGATGACAGACATGTGGTCTTTGATTGATTACTCCGTAATCATAGCACCCCAGAGGGGGGCATGGGGGGTTTAGTGGACAGTGCATCAACTGTCCTCAGTCTCACTCAAGACTCATCATTCTCATACCAGTATTCATAATCTTCAAGAATATGATCTGGATGACAATACTTACTAAGAGCATTTTTTACAAAATCAGCAACTTCACCATCATCCATTTTATCATTAAAGTAAATGGTCACGTTGGCAGATTGATACATTTTGTTGTCCATCAGAATTGTTGTTTGATATAGTTAGAAAGTTCCTTGAAAGTATAACCTGAATCATTCATGCTGGCAATATCTGAAAAAAGTGCTTCTTTACTTTCACCATCAATCAATTCCACTTTTGGATTTTCACTTTTCAGACCTGCCCAGTCCATAACAACATGGGGCAAAATTTCTCCCTGATCACAGAAATACCAACGATTATGATCCTCGAAGTCAGAATATCGATAATCCCATTCTTCACCGTGCTCTTTACTATACAAATCACAAAGAACACCAAGACAGCAAAACTTATCACCATCAAATAACTGTTTTTTAGTCTGCTGATACTCTCCAGAGTTAAGAGCATCAATCCATTGTGTTTTTACTTCAGTGTTCATTCTTTGATTGACCTAATATCGAAAATTTGAAAGAGTTCCAGTTGAGATTTTGTAAAAGTTGTATGTTCAGGAGGATAATCATATAGTTCCTCCTGAAATTCTCGGTAATGTTGAAGCATATCAGTAAGTGATGATAACTGCTTTTCAGACAAAATGTCTTCAATCAAAAGAACTGTTTCAAGCATGTTTTTCATCAGTAGTGAACCTCGCAATCAATTTCTTGGGAAAGATAATAATAAATTTTTTCCATACACTTTGCATTCATCTCTTTATCAGTTCCGAGGAAATGATAAGCATACTTGATGCGATTGTATGGGTCTTTAAGATGTTTTTCTACATCTTTGTTCATTTGAATGGACTTGTCTTAACCACCCCTATACAATACAGCATTTTGAGGTCTGTGCTCATTTATTGTGCCACTAGAAGATGTGGCACATGGTATCACCGAGAATGGGGAACATAAAGTGTTCCATACTTACCAAATACTTTATTAAAACGTTCTAAATCTACTCCAAGATAAATGATAGCAGACTGAAAAGGTGCGGCACTAGATGCAGCACCAAATCTCAGACGTTTATTTACAGCAATCCAAGGATATTTTGCTACTGATTGCCACCACTTAGTAGAAACATCTAATTTGATAAGAAGAACCATTTCTTCTGCATTTCCAGTTTCATACTGGTGTGCTGCATAGGGCACCCACGTTTTAGAATCAGAATAAGGATGATTCATAAAAACCTTACCGCACCAAGGATGTGCTAAACCGTTTGTTTCTTCAGTATAAAGAACCTTGGCAGGTACGTTCGGATTGTTTACATCATCACAGCATGGGTCAGTGTCAATTTCTCCATCAAAGAACTTTACAACATCTCCCACAAATTCTACAGGAGTATTCCATGTATCTTTACGATTTCCTGTAGTTGCTGTTAGAACCTGAAGTGCGTTTGATGTCATATTATCAGACAATAGTTTTACCGAATTGTGTGCAAAGATAAAATGCCATGTTTTTATCTTTCATGAACTTATCATTATACACCAAAGGTGTGTAATGTCCCCACTTATTCTTACTTGCTTTAGTTCTGATTTGTAATAGTTTATTAGGACCAGTAATCGTACCCAGTTCTTGACTGGTATTGTAACGATTGCGGATTTCATTGCAAATATATTCGTAATCTTCTGCAAGGTGAACAAAATGCGTAGGGCAACTGTCAAAACTAACTGTTGCAGTTCCAATATAATCATTAGAACGTGTAAAACCAACGTAGATAGTTTGTGCTAGTTTTTGTCCTACCTTGCTATCATAAAATCCAACTTCATCTCTAATAATTTCAGTCAGACAATGCTTTATTTGAGTAATAGCAATTGATTCACCCTGAGTAAATGTTTTTAACTCTCCATCGATTAAGTCAGTGAGGTCTGAGGAGTTACAAATACCCAGAGCAGTTTCGATGAGTTGCCCACGGGAACCTTTGTTTTTGCCTGGTTTAGCAAATGCTGAAAAGTCAGTGACTTTAAGTTTGGCAGCAACTTCAATCGTGGAGAGTTTCATGTATCCTTGTGTATGAATACACTATAACAGATAAACCATGAAAAGTCAAGGGGTTGTGTCCAGTTCCACGACTGGCACACTCCCCCCTTAAGTAAGGTTGTTTATGTGTTTTCTTAGAAGATGTTTACCTTTATCAACTTCAAATCTTTTATCATAGAGTTCCATAAGTTCTAATACTAAATCAGCATAAACTTTAGGTACTCTTATATGTTTAGTTTCCCCAGAACGGGGAAACTTTTTAGTAAAAGGCATTAAAATACATGTGGGACATATAATAATTTATGCAATCGGCACTTCACCCTTGACAAAAATAGTATCAACAACATTTTGAAGTTGCTTGATGATACGATCTCCATAGTTGTTGTTGACAGGAATAACAACCTCACCAAAAGGTTTCTTATAAAAAGCAAATTGACCTGCTTTCATCTTACCCTCTTGAATTGCTTTCCTGTCATCTCTGTGCATACGAATAACACGACCGATGGTCTGTGCCATCTCAATCACAGGAAGATTGCGAAGCATAATACAATGAGTTAGACCATGCACATTCATACCCTCAGAGAGGATAGAGTAATGAAACACAATGAACTTTTTGTTTGGGTCTCCACCAAACTCAGTCATCTTCTCGAAGAAAACTTCACGGGAAACTTTCTGTTTGTCGATGTAAGCACCATGCTTAGATGTAATGTGCATAATAGTATAACCCATATTATTGAGTCGCACAAGCAAATCACTCTCAGTGAACATTGCCCAGATTACTTTACTACTAGGAGCAGCAACAAGAACCTTTGGATTTTCACATTCAGCAGAGTTAAGAATACCTACAATATTTTCTGCATCCACAAAAGGTGCATTTTCTTTTGTGCGAATTGCTTGTGCATCAAATCCAGTAACTTTTGGAGGAATGATAGTGCCAGCATCAATCAATTCCTGAGCAGGAATTGAAATGATATTGTTACCATAAACTTCAGTATTGTTCATCGATTCAACACCATTGTTGAACTTAGGAGTTGCAGTAAAGAAATATGAATTATCTGCATGTGCAGAGGTGTGAGCAATACCCACAAAGTTATTCTTCTTTACGCAATGATGTGCTTCATCGAAATATACAACATCAACAGTTGCACCAGACTCATTCACACGATGAATAGAATTATAGGTGGTAAAAATAAAGCAATGCTCGTTACCTGCTCTTGCAGTGGAAGAAAATGCTTTAATCATATCAGGTTTAGTAGACTTGAAATGATGAGTTTCACCACTATGACAGTGCATGTAGTGAATGTTATTGTGTTTACTTAGATACTCTTCAAACTCATTACAGAGTTGATTAGCAAGAAGAATACGAGGAGCAACAATAACAAAGGTCAAAGGACCATAAGAGTTAAGAATACGTTGACGTGCATCTTCCATCATGACAACAGTTTTACCACCACCAGTTGGAATATAAACAGAACCTTTGAGAGAGTTCTGAACAGCATCCAGGGCACGTTGCTGATAAGAAAGAAGTGTGAGCAATTCAGGTTTCTCAGTTGTATGGACATACTATAGCACCCCACCCCAGTTTTGGGGAGGGGTTATGGACACCACTACAAGTGGCACAATTTCTATTCATTATATGAATAACCTTTTGGAAGTGGTGGAAGTTTTACTCCATAATCTTCCCAATTAAAATATTTTTTGTTGTCCCATAAAAATATAAGTAAATTTCTATATTTTTCATCATAACTAAGTAAATTATCTTTATGCCAATAGCAAACACGGTTATGATTATAAATTTTTTTGAAAATATCCCCAATAGTCCCAGTATTTAATCCATATTTTGCTATATTTCTTGAAACTAGATAATCATCAATAACATGGACTGACTCAAACGATTTTTCACATAGTTCTATACTTTTAAAATCTCTAGGAACTTTATAAATGTTATGTTTAATTTCTTCTAGAGTTAAATCGTCCACTGGTTTCCATGCGTCCATGCACCAATCACTTGTATAAACAAAATTAGTTGGTACAGAAAATAAACTATTACTTCTCAAAAAATACTTATCAACTCTATATCTTGATGGTGCTATATTACTTTCTGAAGAATATACTACCGACTTATCCATGAAAGGAGTTAGATCATAAAACTCTGGGAGAATACATGTATCAGAGTCTATGTAAATATTCCATTCACTAGATGCCAAATCATAAATTTGGAACTTTTCGTAAGTAATAGGAAAATCAGGATATTTTCTTTTTGTTATTTTTACAATATCCGCACCAATTTTATCAGCATAATATTCAATTAATGGATATGTTATTTTAGTAATTTTTGGATTATATTTACCTATATTGAGAAGAAATATAGTTTTACTCATTGCATCTCTAACCAATCATAAAACTCTCGAATAGTAGGAAGTTCATCATCATTTTCCATTGCTATTCTACACATTAAACTATACATCTCTTCTTCCATTTTATCTAGTTTTTGATATTCTTTTTCATCATCATAATTATCATAATCACCTTGTGGTTCTCCATAGTAATTATTAACAACCGTATTTACTTCACTTTCTCTGGGAACTTGATTGTATCCAGTTACCATTACTGCACCAGTTATATCTAATGCAGCACGTTGAGCATCACCGTAATTTCCATAGTCATTAACTCTAACATTTTTATAGAGACCACTATCTGTTTTTACCTGAAATACCCAATCATGCATATCACATAAACTCCGACATATAGTAATCAACAGTAACTTCTAGTTCTGCTGCTTTTAGTTCAATTTCTTTTGCATATTCGTCTGCCATAATTTCATCTGCATATTTGCAGAATAGGTCAAGAGTGGATTCGTGCATCATTGTGGAAGGTCAAAAAGGATTTGGTTAATGTAAAAGTCTGCCCAATCATCACCGAAGTATTTGGCAAGAATACGTCTAGTTTTATCATTCATCTTTTGCTGTGAGCAATAATTTATTTGCCCATCTCGTCTCTGCTGTTTTCTATCTAAACTTGGTTTTGTATTATGAACAACCTTAGTAAATTTATCCAGATATTCATCAACTATACTACAAAATATGTCTCGTTCATCTTCTGTTTCTAACCTAGCAAACTTACAATATGGAGAAAATATATCACCCCAAGCAGGAGTTTTCCTTACATTAGTAAAGTTATAAACATTACTAATTGCCGCAATTTCATCATAAACAGATGAGTTAATACCATCAACAGGTGATAGGTCAGTAATAGCAGCACTAACTATATTCTTATTTGCAACAATATCTGCACCAAAAATAGGTAAATCATATTCTGGTTCAGGATACCAAATACAATGAAGAATATCCAATGGTCCCAGTGTTGCAAGTTCTAAATGAACTTTTCGTAACCCTGTGCATGAATACATTTCATTATCTATATTCAAATTTCCATCTTCAGTTTCCCTATAAACAGCATCAAATCCCTCATCTACTTCCAACGGTGCAACATTAGGAAGATTTTTTTGATGTGTTCTGATTATTGTTGCAAGTCTATCAATAATTTTTATCATAACATTCAATTTGCACTATGTAGGACTATGTAGGGATAGATGATAATATGAATTTACAAATCTAATCTACATCAACATTGTCAAACCGATTATATGTATCCATCTCTTCTAATGTTTTACCATACTTATTCTTTCTTGTATAAACATATTCCAAATCTTTCCAACACTGTGGATAGCAAACTAAAAGTGTATGAATATATTTGTGTCTCTCAATCTTTGTATATTCACAATTTGGTTTTGGTTTGACACCAGTCTCAATAGTAATATAAACATCATCCACAAAATATACCCAACCCTTGTGATCTATACCATTTTTATTCCAAATAACATAGTCATCAACCTCAGGTATGTACTTTTTCATGAAAATAATTTAGAAGAGGAAATTGCGAGTAAGAATACTAACATGATAACAACATCCCAAGACTTTGTGCGAATAAAGTAAGGAATTGAAATACAATCTGCAATTAAATTCATTACGACTCCTGCCATAATGTTTACATGGAGAATAACAAAATATGCAGAAACAACCAAAATACTCCCTAGAACTCTTGCGGGAATATCTGGATGAATTGATTTAACTTTCATCATTTTCTTTGCAAGTACAAATTTCAATCAATGGTGCCAGTTTCTTCAGTAACTTTTCATTTAGTTCATCGGAGAAAAAATCAATATCTCCTTTACCCATGAGGTAAACAAGATGCTTTATTTCATTTTTTGATAAATTTACAATCACTTTTTATACAGATAAGAACCGGACCAATCAGCATTGCCAAACAACCATTCACGTTCACTTATGATGTTCATGTTGAAACGTACACCTTTAGCAGGTGCTTTGAATGATGCTGCTTTGTAAACCTCACCAGTCTTTTTATCAACAAAAGCATGAACACTACGAGAACCAGTACCAGTCTCCATGATAATCTTGTGATACTTACGACCAGATTCAATGTAGAACTTGTAAGAATCAGAGTTAGGATGACTAGACTTAAAGTTATCAATTAGTGCATCACACAACATCAAAGTCCATTTACGAACATTAAGTTGAATTGTATTCCGTGCATCTTGCTGTGCTTGGAAATCAACAAATTCGGTGGGCATGTACTTTTGATTGGTTACTTCGTAATCATAGCACCCCCAGGGTTGGTTTGGGGGATATAATGGACACCTTATAAAGTGTCACACACTCACCTACGTTCAATAGTTGAGTCGTAATAGTTCATCATTTTGGTGTCTCTCTGTGATAAAAAGAGTAAGTAACCT
>Ga0233438_10004309_pt1 | contig 12576 bp, 8 predicted proteins | sample SI_123_September_FD_182720 | JGI IMG/M metagenome (GOLD analysis project Ga0233438, IMG submission 182720) | Seawater microbial communities from Saanich Inlet, British Columbia, Canada - SI_123_September2016_10_MG | ecosystem: Environmental > Aquatic > Marine > Inlet | place: Canada: British...
GAAAATATTCAAAAAGTTGTAGACTTTATGGATGAAACTGGTGGAACTTTACAAGATTACGTAAGATTGAACACTGATTATTCTCAGCTAAACGAAACACAGTTGCTTAGAGAATATTATGAATCCACCAAACCGCATTTAGACGCGGACGAAATATCTTTTTTAATGGAAGAAAACTTTTCATATGACATTGAGTTAGATGAAGAGAGAGAAATAAAAAAGAAAAAGATTGCTCATAAAGAAACCTTAGCTAAAGCTAAAAAGCATTTAGACGGTTTAAAAAGCAAGTATTACGAAGAAATTAAAGCAGGGTCTAGATTAAACCCTGATCAGCAGAAGGCTGTTGAATTTTTTGATCGCTACAACCAAGAGCAAGTAGAAACAAAAAAGACAGCTGAGAAGCAAACAAAAATATTTTTACAGAAAACAGATAATGTTTTTAACAAAGATTTCAAAGGTTTTGATTTCAATGTAGGAGACAAAAAGTATCGGTTTAATGTTAAAGATGCAGAAAGCTTAAAAGAAAACCAAAGCAACATTAATAATTTTGTCAAGAAGTTCTTGAACGATAAAAATGAAATGATTGACGCTAAAGGTTATCACAAGGCTTTATTTACAGCAATGAACACAGATGCTGTTGCTAATCACTTTTACGAACAAGGTAAAGCTGATGCAATGAAACAAAGTATAGCTAAATCTAAGAACGTTGATATGGATCCGAGAGGGACTCATGAAAAAGTAACAACTTCTAATGGCTGGACTATCAGAGCAGTACCAAGCGACAACATGAGTGGGTCAAAGCTAAAAGTTAGACGAAAATAATTAACCCATTAAAATTTAAACAATGGCATTTGCAACATCGCCAACCACGTTGGCAAACTTAAGTCACTTAACTCCACGCCCTATTAAAGGGTTGTTCGGTGACAACTATCTTTCTGTAGGGGAGATGGATTTTACACAACAATTTCTACCTGAAGTATACGAAAAAGAAGTAGAGCGTTTTGGAAACAGAACTATCTCTGGATTTTTACGTATGGTTGGGGCGGAAATGCCTATGGCTTCTGATCAAGTAGTATGGTCTGAGCAAGGTAGATTACATATCGCTTATGATGACGTTTCTGTAGTAGATACAACTAACCTTACATTCCCAGCTGGTCACTTAATTGGCCCAGGAATGACAATTGTTGTTTCAAAAGGATTCACAACTCAAAAAGCTTATGTAAAAGCTGTAGTAGGAACAAACGTAGAAGTAGACACTTACGGTGAAGTATCAGGAATTACAGTTACTGGTAGCGACGTAAAAGTGTTTGTATACGGTTCTGAATATGCTAAAGGAACTAGCAATGCTGGTAATTCAATTGATGCTTCTTTCACGACTTTCAACAACAAACCAATTATTCTTAGAGACAAGTATAATGTAAATGGTTCTGACGTTGCACAAATCGGTTGGGTAGAAGTAACTACTGAAGCTGGAACATCTGGTTACCTTTGGTACTTAAAATCTGAGCACGAAGCTCGTATCCGTTTCGAAGATCAACTTGAAATGGCTATGGTAGAGGCTGAGAAATCATTAAACACTGACGGATCAACAAGAGATATCGCTGCTGCTGCTGGATTTGGCGGAGGCGCTGCTATCACTGGTTCTGACGGTTTATTCTCTGTACTTGAGACTCGTGGTCTTGTATACAACGATGCTGACTTTGGAGCAGTTGCGCCAGTTGGCCAACTAAGCCCAGGTATGGCTGAGTTCGATTCTATTTTAGCTGAGCTAGACAAGCAAGGAGCTATCGAAGAAAACATGCTTTTCCTAGATCGTGGAACTTCTTTGTCTATCGATAATATGCTAGCGCAACAAAATGGTCTTGGAGCTGGAGGTACATCTTACGGTGTATTTGATAACTCTGAGGATATGGCGTTGAACTTAGGATTCTCAGGATTCCGAAGAGGTTCATATGACTTTTACAAAACAGACTGGAAATATCTTAACGACTCTGTAACAAGAGGTTTAGTTGCTGATGTAGAAGGTGTTTTAGTACCAGCAGGAACTTCAACAGTTTATGATCAACAATTAGGTAAGAACATCTCACGACCATTCCTACACATTCGCTACAGAGCTTCTGAAGCTGATGACCGTAGATTAAAGTCTTGGGTAACTGGTTCAGTTGGTGGTAACTTCACAAGCGACGCGGATGAAATGAATGTTCATTTCTTATCTGAAAGAGCTCTATGTGTACAAGCTGCTAACAACTTTGTATTGCTTAAAGCATTATCATAGTATAGTACTGTAATGGTTACCCTCGTTGAACTGACGAGGGTAATTATTACCTTTATTAACATTTTTATTATATCATATCATGTCAAAAAAAGAAACAAAAACTTCCAGTTGGGAAGTAAAAGATCGATTATACACTTTAAAAAATAATAAGCAACCTTTGGTATTTACGATACCATCCAAGCATAGTCAAAAAGCTCCACTATTGTGGTTTGATGAAGAAAAAGGATATCAGCGAGAATTAAAATACGCAACCAATCAACCTTCACCATTTGTGGACGAGCAAAAAGGCACAGCAACATTAGGGCGTATAGTTATGAGAGACGGAGCACTTAGGGTGCCAAAAGAAAAGCAAGCGCTGCAAAAGCTATTATCTTTATATCATCCATATAGAGATGAGGTTTATGAAGAGTATAAGCCAGTACAGCAAGCAGCAAATCAATTAGATTGGATTGAAGCAGAAATTCAAGCTTTAAATTTAGCTAAGTCACTTACTGTGGATCAATTAGAGGCTATTTTAAGAGTAGAATTTGGAAATGAAGTAGACAAGCTATCCAGCCAAGAATTAAAGCGCGACGGATTGCTATTTGCGAAAAGAAATCCAATGTTATTTGTAGAACTAGCATCGGATGAAAATGTTGAGCTTAGGAATTTTGGAATTAAAGCTACAGAAGCTAAATTAATTAAACTATCAAGTGATCAAAGAACATTCACTTATGGTGATGGGGATAGAAAATTAATGACAGTTCCATTTGATGAAAATCCTTATTCAGCATTAGCGGCTTACTTTAAGACCGACGATGGAATTGAAGTTTACAAAGCAATTTTAAAGAAACTTAAATAAGTTACCCTTTGTAGTGGTTAGGCCATCTTAAAGGTGGCTTAATTACTATAAATAATAAAAAAATACATTATGGCTGTAAGCGTAGATACTGTTTATCAAAGAGTATTGGCAATACTCAATAAAGAACAACGAGGGTATGTTACGCCTCAGGAATTTAACTTGTTCGCGAACCAAGCACAAATGGATTTGTTTGAACAATACTTTTATGATATTAATCAGTTTGGTAGAATACCCGGCAATGATACGGAGTATTCAGACATGCTGGATATATTAAACAAAAAAATAGCACCGTTTGAAAATCAACAAAACTTAAACTATTTAAGTGGATCATTTGATCTACCCAGTGATATGTACAGACTTGGTACAATCATATATACAAATACAACAACTAGGGATCTTTACCCTTCTCCTACTCAAGGAGCAAACTTTCCAGCTAACAATCCTGTAATTCACAGAGAGACAAAAAGTGAAGACATAGAAGTAGAAAGAGTTAATGGCAATTCATTGCTATATATTAATTCCTCACCTTTAACTAAACCAAAAAATATTAGACCAATATATGTTTCTAAAAATAACAATATTAATGTATATGGGGACTTAGAGTTAACTTCGGGTGTAAAGTGTAATTATATACGTAAGCCCGCTAAAGTAGAGTGGAAATATCAAATGGTATATGACGAAGCTTTGTATGACGCAACATATTCTGTAGATTTTGAATTAGATCCATCGGAAGAAACTGAGCTTGTTATTAAAGTATTAGAAATGGCTGGTTTGTTAGTTAAGGATATACAAATGTACCAAATAGCAGCAGGCGAGGAAGTAAGGAATACACAACAAGAAAAAGCATAATAGATGGGATTATTAAATCAAAATAATGAGCAATACTATCTAGGTCCAGATGGCATATGGAATAGTTTTGATGAGAACTACGGTGATTATCAATTTGTTTCTATAAAAGATATTATAAATAATTTTATTATATCTTATGTTGGGCAAGATAAGCTTATAACAAAACTACGAAGAACCGATGTTGCTTTTCATGCACAGCGAGGTTTACAAGAATTAAGCTTTGATATATTACCATCTTCAAAATATATAGAAATTGAAGTAGGGCCTACTTTAACGGCAGTACTACCTCAAGATTACGTTAACTACGTTAAAATAGCTAGAGTGGATAGTGCGGGTGTGGAAAGAGTATTATACCCCGCAACAAAAACAGGTGATCCAGTTCCGATACTGCAAGATAATAATTTTCAATATTTATTTGATGATCAAGAAAGGGAAATATTAGAAGGTAATCCCTCTGAGATGTCTAAAAGATTTAGCTCAAAAGGTAGTGGATCAAATGCTAATGAAAATATAAACAATAACGATTTATTAAGATTACACCACTATGGGCGTAGATACGGCTTAGACCCACAGTATGCCCAAGCAAACGGATTGTTTTTTATTGATCAGATAAAAGGACTGATACATTTTAGCTCTAATGTGTGCGATCAAGTAGTTACAATAAAATATATATCTGATGGCTTAGCTACAGACGAAGAATCTGTTGTTCATAAGTTAGCAGAGGAGGCATTGTATAAGTATATAGCTTACGCAATTTTATCAACCCGCCCTAGCGTGCCAGAATATATAGTACAACGCTACAAAAAAGAATTAAGAGCTGCTAAAAGAAATGCAAAATTAAGATTGTCTAACATAAAAATTGAGGAAATATCTCAAGTAATGAGAGGCAAATCTAAGCAAATAAAACACTAAAATATGCCTGAAGTTGTAAGAACCTTCCAATTAGGGAAGATGAATACAGATCTTGATGAAAGGCTTGTTCCAAACGGAGAGTATAGAGATGCTTTAAATATACAAGTGTCTAGTTCAAATACAGCTGACGAAGGAGCGGTCGAAAACATTAAAGGGAATGCGGAAGTAAGAAACAAGACTTACAGTCTAGCAGCAGGTGTTGGCGTGCTTTGGCCTAACGACTTTTTACCTGCAGACACCACTTGCATTGGTCTGATAGCAGATAGCACTACTGAAAAAATATACGCATTAATAACTTCATCTTCTGCTGACGCTATATATGAATTTGATCAGCCGACAAAGGTTATATCGCCTATATTAGTAGACACGGCAAATGTATTAAAATTTGATAAAGATAAACTAATAACAGGTATAAATGTATTAGAAGGTGTTTTGTTTTTTACAGATAATCAAAACGAGCCTAAGCAAATTGACATAAATTTGTTTAAAAATTCTGCTCCAAATTTTTTAACACACTCTCAAATATACGGAAGGGATTTTATAGAGCAAGATATTACTGTAATTAAAAAATCACCATTAACTGCTCCGAGTATAGAATTGCTTACTTCTTTTAGAGATGAGCCTACTAATTTTACATTTAGTTATGACTTTTTAACCACAAATAGTCAGGGTAATGTAATAGCTTTACCTGTTGGAACAACAATTACTGTTAATAGTAATATTATACCAAACCTAAGGGAAGGCGATACGGTTCAAATTACAGCAGCCGATACGGACCCAACAACAGGGGAATCTATAGATATAGAGATAAGATTGCAGGTGGCGGCTGATGTGTTTACAACATCGTTTGATATGATTGTTGCTAATCAACCTGAAAACGTACCATCAGGAACATTGCTATGGGCAGCTGATTTAGTTGAGCCACCAGGGGTTTTTCAATTTGAATTTGTAAGATTTGCTTATAGATGGAAATATAATAATAATCAATATTCAACTTTTTCACCCTTTAGCGAAGTTGCTTTTAAGCCAGGTAATTACGAGTGGAATACTTTAAAGGGATTTAATTTAGGTATGGTAAACCAAATTAAAAAACTTATTTTAAGCGGTTTTGAAGAGCCGCCTTCGGATGTAACAGATATTGAAATATTATATAAAAATGATCAAAGTAATAGTATATATTCTGTTGATAATATAAAAGATTATAACACGGAGTATGAACTAGATACGGAACTAATATTTAAGCAAATAGAAGCTAACCAAATATTAAGACCTTGGGATAATGTTCCCAGGTATTCTTTGGGTCAAGAAATTAGTGCTAATAGATTAGTATACGCTAACTACGTACAAAATTACGACATGGGATTTGAACCCATGCCAAGATTACAGGTTCTAGCTGGGGCTGAAGAGTTTGGTGAAAATGTTTCAAAATCTTCGATAAAAACATTAAGAACATACCAATTAGGTGTTGTGTATCAGGATGAGTATGGTAGACAATCGCCTGTATTTTCTTCAGAAAATGCCTCGGTAGCACTTGACAAAGAGTATGCTGTTGATCAAATGTTTTTTAATGCCACCATGCAAAGCAACCCTCCTTCTTGGGCTTCGCATTTTAAATATTTTATAAAAGATGCATCTGGGCCTTACTACAATTTGGCTATGGATAGGTATTATTTAGCTGAGGATGGTAATGTTTGGATAAGTTTTCCGTCAGCAGATAGAAATAAAGTATCAGAAGAAACTTTCTTGATACTTAAAAAAAGACACAGTAGTCCAGAACCAGTAATAGATGAAGCTAGATTTAAAATTATAGCCATATCTAATGAAGCGCCTTTGTTCTTAAAAATACGAAAAGTACAAATTGGTAATTCTCAAACAATAAGCGGATTTGAAGATGGCTCTGGAACATATACTTATTTGCCTCAACCCGATTTTGTGACTTTTGATTTTAAGAAGTCCACTTGGATAGAATCAGGTTTAGAAGGATCAGAAACCAAATCAGGTTTAGTTGTGCAGTTTTCATCTTCTAATGAAAAATCAGACCAGTATGATATTGCATCTATATCGTTAGTTAATAATCCAGATAGATACAGAATTCAAATTGAAGGTAGATTTCAAGATGATATTGAAGAGGTTGTTGGAACACCCGACGTCCCTAAAACAGGTGTTGGATTTTCAATTTTTCAGAAAAAAGAAGAAAACAAACCTGAATTTGAAGGAAGGTTTTTTGTTAAATTATTTAGAAACAATGATTTAAATAATAATATATTAACACAAGATAATCCTGAAAATTTTTCTATACAGTCAGCAATTAGGAATGTTAGAAACACTCGCGTGCTAGCATATAATGAATATGATCACTGGAGATATGGTAGTGGCGGCGTGCGTGGCGGTTGGCAAATTGATAACTCTAATGTTTATAGGCCCGGTGAAGCGCCAGATCCTGGTAATGGAGTTAAAGTCGGAGCAACTAAAATAACAATATCTTACCATGGTGAAAGATTTGACGGTCTAGGTAATACAAGTAACACTTCTCAATTTGCTACATTTGTATCCGCGCTTAAAGAGCCTGGTGCTAAAATAAGATTTGCAGACGACCCAGATCAAACCGTTTATACAACTACAAATGTTAAGCTATATAGCGTTAGAAACTTTGATAAATCTTGGTCGAGTGATAGTAACTGGGGCTCAAATAAAAGATCTAGATTTGATTTAACTTTAGACAAACCAATTGTTTGGTCGCCAGAACCGGGATTGCCATTAAATTCACGTAGGAATAACCAAAGTAGTGCTACTACTTCTATTGAGCTTTTAAGTGCTTTTACAGAAGAATCTGCTTTTACAAGTGATAACCCTGCTGTATTTGAAACGGAACCAAAAGAAACAGCTGATTTAGATATTTACTGGGAAGCAAGTGATGCTTTACCTATAAGCGCTCATAGCAACCCTACACAGCTATCTTATTTTAATTCTTTTAATTTTGGCAATGGTGTAGAATCTAATAGAGTAAGAGATGATTTTAATTCACCTACAATAGCGAAAGGAGTAAAAGCATCAGCGCCACTGGACGAACCTTATCAACAAGAGCATAGGGGTAGTGGATTAATATTTTCGCAAATATTTAACTCTAGGGCTGGTATAAATAGATTGAATCAGTTTATACAAGCATTACCTATAACTAAAGATTTAAACCCTTTATATGGCTCTATTCAAAAGCTATATTCAAGATCAAAAGACGGTGATTTAATAACCCTATGCGAAGACAAGTCTTTAAAAATATTAGCAAACAAAGATGCTTTATTTGAAGCAGACGGTAATGCGCAATTAGTAAGTAATAGCAAAGTACTGGGGCAAGCTGTACCGTACAATGGTGAGTTTGGAATAAGTAAAAATCCCGAATCATTTGTACAATATGGATTTAGATCTTATTATACGGATAAAAATAGAGGTGTTGTGCTAAGGCTATCTGGTGATGGTTTGGAAATAATCTCAAGATATGGTATGGGCGATTTCTTTTCTGACAATTTGCCTAATAGCAATAAAATAATAGGTAGTTTTGATAGTTCAAAAGGAACATACAATTTAACATTGAGTCTAACAGATGAATGGGTAAATAAAACAGGGGATTTAGAAACAACCATATCTTTTAAAGAATTAATGAACGGGTGGGAATCGCGTAAATCCTTTATATTTGAAAACGCGGTAGCCCTGAATAACATATATTATTCAATAAAAGCGGGTAGAATTTGGGAGCATGAGGCTAATCCGTTATATAACAATTTTTATGGTGTGCAGTATAATGCATCGTTAACTTTAATAGAAAATACAGAAGCAACATCGATAAAGGGTTATAAGACAATTAATTATACGGGGTCACAAGCAAAAGAATACTTTTATTTAGCCGACGGAAAAGGCAATCAAAGATTTTCTATACAAGAAATTCAAGCGGACAATCTAACACCTATTCAACAAAATGATATAGACGGTTGGTATGTCGAAAGTATAAAAACAGATTTGCAAGAAGGTACTGTTGATTATTTTGTGAACAAAGAAGGTAAGTGGTTTAACAATATAAAAGGTATACCTACTTATTTTAACACTAATGCAGACACAAATGTAGATTCGCAAGAATTTACTGTACAAGGAATTGGGCGTGCTAATCAAATTATAGCGCCTCCAGTAACGGAATTTGATGTTAACATATTTGTAGATCAAAATTGTTCTCAAGAAATATTACCACCAACCGCAGATGATATGAATTACACTGTAATAGAAGATTGTAACCCTGGTTGTGCTATTTTGCAACTTGCTGGGTCGGATCCAAATTCAACACCTTAATATGGCATTAACTTATATACTCGTAGAAGACGCGACCACAGGCGGTCAGATTGTATCCTTTAATACTAATACAGGACAGGTTGCATTTGTGCCAGACCCTAATTTTAATGGCAATGCAGGCTATTTTACTTATAAATCAAATAATGGATATTTTGATAGTGATTTAGCGACAGTAAGCATAAATGTTACATCTGTTAATGATGCCCCCAATATAACCACTACACCTCCAAACCAAACATATACTGTTGGTGACTCATATAGTTATTCACCTATATTAGCAACAGACCCTGATCACACACAAGATGAATTAGCTTGGAGTCTTATAGGCGCCCCATCTTGGATTAATTTATCTACAACAGGTGAAGGTTTCACAGGCACAGCTTCGCTAGCGGACGATGGTTCCGGGGTGAGAGAAGGAAATTTTACATTTACTATTAGGGTAACTGATGGTGGAAACCCACTTTTGTATGACGAGCAAGAAATTACTATAGGCGGTTTAGTGCCAACAATAGATACATATTTTAAAATTATATTTGATAGCTCTGGGTCGATGGGTTCTACAGAGCCTAGGTTAGCTAGAGATTTAGTAGGTACAGGTGTGACAGACCCTTATAATGATTGCACATGTTTAAAATCCTACTTACAAGACTTCTACGCAACAGGAGCTACTGAAGCGCAGGGCAATACAGATGTTACCACAAATGGCGCAAATGAATATACTAATAAAGTTTTTATAGTAAGTAACGGCGCGGAATATCCTTTTTACTGGTTAAATAATCTAAGTAATGGATTTGGCGATACTTATTTTCCAAACGCAGATACCGTTAATATGCTTGTATTTAATGACGAGATCGACAATGCAGGTATACCTTACCAATCCTATACCCCTAGTGCGAGCCGCCCTAATACCACTGCTATGACTAATTTAACAAATTTAAAAACTAATATTGATAGTTTTAGTGGTAATTATAGAGGCATATATTTTTGTGTGGAAAACAACGGAGGGGACAGCTTAGGGCCAATGCAAACAATATATGACGCTTTAAACGCAACAACAGGATCTAGATTTGCATTAGAAAATAACGATTTAACAAATTATGCAAGTCAAATTTCAATTGGCAATCCTTCGGGCACTGATGGTTATGGCTTTAGTTTAATTGATGACGGTAACTCTACTCCAGGTTATTACACTGAAATTGTAGTTAACGCTCTTATTGCATCGGGGTATAATATAGCGCCATATTGTGGCGGAAATGAAATATTTTAATAAATATGGCTATAAATAATATTACAATAACCAACATAACATTCAAAGCGAAAGAAGAAGAAACGTTTATTGACGCAAATAATGGGAACTTTGTTATTTTAACATTAACGCCAGATTCCGGTTATACAATAGATGCTAATGATTTTTCTATTATTGAGCCATTACCTAGTTATTTTGCAAGTAGTGACTTTGCGCAGGCAAATATGAATGTATTGCTTACATTATATTTTGATAGTGGAGCTGTAATGCCTAAACCGGGAGATAATATAGATATACCTATATGTATAAACGGAAAAGCGTTTAGCGCGGCATTTACATTATCTGGCACAGTAGAATATATAACAGGAGCTAATATAGTACCTCAGCCATCACTAACAGCGTATACTATATCAGGGAACGAAAGTGAAACAAAACAAGCTTTTTCAAAAAGCGTAGAAGCCAATTCTGGTTATAGATTCTTACCGGATCCCCAAATTATACAAACTCAAGGTGACGCGTTAAGTTATAGTAACGCTTCTGAAATAAAAGAATATTGGGATCAAAACCAAACACAACTTAAAAAAGTAACATTTTCAGCTGATTATACATTTAATAATGCTAGTGTAACAGGTGATTATTTTAAAATATATGGGGAAACAGTCCCTATTGGAACAGTAGATCAGTGTATATCCGGGTACAGTATTAATACTGGTAACATAGGAGCTAATGGCAGCATAAGAGCTATGACCGTATTTGGTGCTGAAAATAGTGTGTTTAGTGTGACTATAAGTGACGGCACAACGCAATTACCAATTGTAACAAATCAAGTAATGCCAGCTTCTGCTTCGTATTCATTTGATATTACATTTCCGTCAGCGACTACAGACGTAGTGTGGACCATTGAAATTACCGGAGACATATGTTCTAAAATTTCGCAACCAAATCCTTTTACTATAAACCAGCTACTCAATATAGCTGTAACGTTTACAGCAATAGATGATTTAGGAGATTTTACAATAACAAACGATAGTGACTTAACATTACCAGCATCCACAGCATTCCCCTCACCACAAGGGTTTACAAAAGTAATACAAATAGAGTATACGGGTACAGGATCCCCATTATTAACTGATCAACCTGATATTACGGATTGGTCATATCAAAGTGGAGACCCCCAAGCTTATGGAACATTATTTAGTGTTACCAGAACAGATGCAACTATAGATTCTTCGGATTCTAATAAATTTGTAGTTGAAGTCGCCGGCGAGGTTGACGACTCAGGTACTCAGAGTTTTGTGTCTTCTATAAACTTAAGTGATATTATAACTGTTTCTAACTTATACGGCCCCATTCAGTTAGGCTATTCTGCTACTAGTGCAGACGACGCTTGCTGTGATGCAAAAGCCGACTATTATTTAGACCAACCAACCCTAGCTCAGGCTACAACCGTATATACCGACCTAATAGGCACAATAGCCGCGTTAGGATATTATTCAGAATAATTAACACTAACATTAAACAATTAAAAAATGGCAAATTACAGACAACAAACAGGAAACACATTAGGTGCTTCAGCAGCTTGTCCATCATGCTCCGTATCTTTATCTTTAAAGTATGACGCTACCGACGCGGATGGCCTATGTTGTGGAACTCCAAGCACGGTAACAGTTTATGTACCAACTGGAACTACGTTCGCTACTGCGACTACATTGTATCAAGACAATGCGCTTACTACTGCTGCGGCCGCTGGTTTCTACAGCGACGACGTATAATAACAATTTAAATTTAATTTTATGGCAAATTATAGACAATTTAGCGGATCTCCCCCTTCTTTAGGGGGTTCTTCCACATGCCCAACATGCAATGTGCCTTACGAGATTTCGGATAGTCCTTTGGTTGGGTATACAAATAGCCAATTTTCTGAGCAGGGAATGGCGCTTTATGCGTCATCAGCAGAGGCTAATTTAGCGGCAAACCTTCCATCAATTGGTATGCCTGCTATAACAACCCCCACCCAGGCTGTCCCTTATCAACAGGTTGACACATGTACCAGCGACCCCACCGTTAGTGCGTATTTTGAAAGTGATCTAATATTTGATTCTCAGCAGCAATCTAAGG
>Ga0233438_10004310_pt1 | contig 12574 bp, 15 predicted proteins | sample SI_123_September_FD_182720 | JGI IMG/M metagenome (GOLD analysis project Ga0233438, IMG submission 182720) | Seawater microbial communities from Saanich Inlet, British Columbia, Canada - SI_123_September2016_10_MG | ecosystem: Environmental > Aquatic > Marine > Inlet | place: Canada: British...
AATTTAATTTAGCTTTTCCTTGTACTACAATAAAACCTGTTTTTTTGTTTGTATGACAATGTAAAGATGTTTTTTTACCAGGTTCAATCTCTAAAAATGTAACGGATAATAAATTTTTAATTCTTAAAACCACATATTCTAAGCCCCAAGGTTTTTTTATTACCTTGTTGTCAAAATAAGCTTCTTTTGTTTTCATTTAAAAAATTTTAGAGTTGCGGCCATCCACGGTCCCATATCTTTATAATGGGCTGTAGTAATAATTTTTCCATCTACTACTGATGGCAAATCTGTGTAAATTGCTCCAGCATTTACGATATCGTCCTCTAAACTATAATATCCTGCTATTTTTTTTCCTTTTACGATTTTGGCGGATATTAAAAGCTGTACTCCGCTACATATACAAGCGATCACTTTATCTTGCTTATGGAAATCAGAAATAAAATTAATTAATTTTTTTTCTAACCTTATTTTTTCCATCGCCTTAACACCGCCAGGTAACACTAATAAATCATAATTTTTAGGATCAACCTCATTTATGTCTTTTACCGTATGGGATTTATTTGGTGGTAGAGTCGTTCCTAATATTCCTTGAACTGGTTTTCCCCCTATTAAACAAACTTCTACATTGCTATCAGCCTCTAACAACCTGTAATAGGGATAAATAAATTCATGATCTTGTGCTAGCGCACCTGAAATAATTATTGAGGAGAACTTTTTCATTAAAATTTTACCAGTATCCGACCTGAGTTATACATATTTTTGAAAATTTGTATACCCTTATTGATTTTATTAAAATTTATAGTTTTAAAAATAATTTGATTTAAATTAATTTTTCTTTTTTTATCTAATTCCATAAATTTATTTATATCTCTATCAGGATTTGCACCTCCTCCAAGAGATCCTTGAATAACTTGATCATGCATAACATTCCATGCATTTGTTTTTAAAAAATTTTTTCTTTTTGGCACTCCCATTAAAAAACAATTTCCAGGATGCTCTAGTAATTTTAAACTAAAATTGATAGCTTTAATACTTCCTGTTGTTACTACAATCTTATTAAATTTTAATTTTTTTAAAATTTTTAAATGCTCCTTATTTAAAAAATCAAAAATATAATTAGCTCCAAATTTTTTTGCTTTTTTTAAAGCATTTTTATTAATATCGACAGCATATATAGATTTAGGTTTGAAAATTTTTGACCCTTGAATTAAAACTTGACCTAAACCACCAATGCCTACTATCAATAATTTATCTTTTGATTTAAGTTTAAGTTTATTAAAAACTAAACTCAAAGATGTTGTGGCGCAACAACCGAATAAAGCAGCTTTTTTTAAGGGATAATTTGATTTAATTTTTGTTAGTCTGTTTTCAGAAACAACTGCATACTCATTGAAAGTTGTTACCCACCCAGCGTTTATTTTTTTTTTTCCATAAGAATATTTAGGGGTTTCGCTTTGTAAACCAGAACCTTTAATCCAGTGTAAAACAACTTTATCTTTTGGTTTAACTTTAGTTACTTTTGGCCCAACTTCTATAACCACTCCACTTCCTTCATGTCCAAGTAAATGAGGTAAAAATTCATCTTTACCTCCAACTCCTTCTATTTCATCAATTTGTTTTCCACAAATACCAGAATATTTTATTTTTACTAAAACTTGTCCTTTCATCAATTTTTCAGAAAATTTTAAATTAATAATTTTTAATTTAGAATTATTTTTGAAAAGAACCGCGCCTCTAAAATTTATCTGATTCATATTAACTGAAATTAAAATTAAAATTATTTTTAAATTTTCTAGAATTTATATCTTGCTCTAACGGATTTATTTTTCCTTCAACTGTGTTGATATATTTATCAAAATCAATTTTTTTACTCTTGCAAATTTCAACCAATCTTGCGTAATAAGATTTCATGGGGCTAGAAAGATTGTAAGTTCCGTATTTGTTTGAACCTAATAAAATTTCATAAACCTCAATAAGTTCATGTAATTTTAAAAAACATCTTTTTACATTGGAAAAAATGTTCACACTTTTTTTATTTCGAATAAGGTCTACTGAATGATCTAAAAATGACCCTGTTCCACTCATTTTTGTTGACTGATTATGTCCTCCGTAAGCATGCACTACAGGCTGTCTGAAAATAAAATGTTTTTTTGTGTAATTTTTTATCAGTTCCTCACACTCTAATTTAAGTTTTCCGTGAACGTTAGCAGGTCTTAATACTGTATTTTCATCAGGAAAATTCAATCCCTCAAATATTTTATCAGTCGATGGGAAAAAAATTGTTGTATCTTTTTTAAGACAATTCAAAAGGTTAAAAGTTAAATCAACGTTATATTCTCTTGCAAACTTAGGATTTTTCTCGTTTCTTGGTGGGCCTGCATAAGCAGCCAAATGAAATACAAAAGATGGGTTAATCTTATTAATCACATCCTTAGATTGTTTTTCATTAACTAAATTTACTTCAATAAGATCCTTGTGTTCTTTTAAAAAATCAAAATCAATTCCAAATACTTTATAATTTTTTTTTTTTAAACAACTAAATAACGCTGAACCAATAAATCCACCCGCACCAGTTATCAAGATGTTTTTTGTATAAATCACTTAACCTTTTTTTGAATTTCTCTATTTTTAATTTCATCACTGATAGGATTAGTAAGGCCTACCCACCATCGTGACTTATGAAAACTTTTATTTTTCGAAATAACTTTTTGAACACCATGTTTCAATGAATGATAAAAAAGAGCCATATCACCAGTTTCCAAATATTTTTCTACGTTAGTTAATCTTTTTTTTGCAAGGAAAAATAAACCACCTTTTTCAAAATCTTTTCCAATCTCACTAAAATGTATCCCTGAAACTATTCTTAAAGTCTTAGGATCGGTATGTGCTTCAAGATAGCCAGTATTATTTGGATATTTCCTTATAAGTATTCTGTCAATTTGACCATCACGTGGTTTATTTTTTTCGAACGCTTTATAATCAAATCCTGATAGTAATTTAATAATTCTCCAAGTTGGATTAAAAAATTTGAATAAATCTAATTTTTCTTTTTTTTTGTTCCACGGAAAAAAATAAAAATCATGTCTATTAGAGTTTAAGACGTACTTTGAGCTTTCTTTTAATCCAATCATTCTATGAAAGTTAGGGCAATCTTGTAGTGTTTTAAAAAAATTTGATTTTTTGCTTTCTTTGCTTTTTTTTAAATAATCTTTGATTTTGCTTATGTCAGATAATCTAAATAACCTTTTAATTACTATTAAATTGCCTTTATAAAGTTTTTTTTGTAGCTGCATGAGCTCTTTTTTATTTGATTGTTTGAAAATTTTATAAAATTTTTGTGAGTCTAAATAATGTACCTTATGCAGCTCTCTCGCGGGGCGAGATTTACTTTCTAGATTTTTCCAATTGTTCTTAAGAATTTTTTGGGTTTTAATTCCCCAATGCTCCGCACTTCGATTTTTTCTATCGATTAAAGAGTTAAACATAATTTCTTTTTTACAGTGGTTGAAAATGATTGTTATTATTATTTTTTATAATCAATTTGAACCCATCAATAAAAACACATAAAAACTTTTCTTTTTTCTCAACTACTTTAAATGCAAAATTAGCAAACGGGCCTGTTAAAAATTTTGCTTTATCTCGTATTATAGTCATAAAAAAACTTGGCCTTAAAAATCCTTTGTCATTTTCATGATTTTTACATGAGTCAATAAATTCTGTAATTTGGGATTGATTACATTCTGGCTTTGTTAAAAAATATTCTAAGCCTTTTGTAAATTTTAATGCTTCTAAAATATTTGATTTTTTAAAATTTTCACTCCATAAAAAGATATAATTTCCCAATATTGATTTAAATAAAATTTTTTTGGTTTTACTATTTAGAAGAACTTTAGGTTGATAAAATTTCATTTCGTCACCTAATTTTATTTTAAATTCTTTTAAGAAAGTATTTAATTCTTTTTTTTTATATTTCGCAATTACCCACATTTTAGTTTCTGTCTTCTATTTCCATTTTTAACTCTTCATATTCCCGCATTTTTCTTTTCATAAAACTTATTGTAAGACTGGTTTTGGTAGTTATTCCTTTAGGTGTCAGGTAATATAAATAATTAAGCTTATTTGGATTCTTCTTGAAATTCTTAATTTTTATTAAACCTTTTTTTTGTAATTCTTTTAAGCAATAATTCAATTTACCTAAACTAAAACCTAAATCCTTAGCAAGTTCTCTCTGGCTTTTTTTGTCTCTTTTGCCTATTTTTCTTAAAAGATTAAAATGGTCTATATTATCTTTAATTATTTTGTTCATTATTTGAACAATACCGTTCATTTTTTGAACTGTAAAGTGTTTTATTGTTAGACTTAAAGCCTTTTTTTATATATCAATTTACTAATGGGGATTAAAAACTCACTAATATTTGAAAAAAAGACATTTGAGCTCAGAAAAGGGATACTGAAATTGGCTCAAATGACAGGAGGAGCTGGAGCTCATATGGGTGGTACCTTATCATGTGTTGAAATTTTGACATATCTATATTTAGTTCACAAAATAAACTTAAATAAAAAAAAATGGAATTCCAGAGATAGAGTTTTAGTCAAAGGGCATGCTCATCTTGCTTTATACCATCTTTGGGCAGAGCTGGGTCTAATAAAAAAAAAGGAACTAATTTCTTACGGTAAGAATGGGTCAAGAATACATATTCTGCCTGACATAAATATTCCTGGATCAGAATATAACTCTGGATCTTTGGGCCAAGTGGTTGGGATAGGTTTGGGCATGGCAATAAATTCAAAAATAGATAAAAAAAAATATAATGTGTTTTGTTTAGTTGGTGATGGTGAATGTGACTCTGGTTCAATGTGGGAGTCTGTATCACTTGCTGGAAGATTAAAGATTAAAAATTTAATAGTAATTGTAGATCTAAATAGATTATCAGAATTTCAAATTTTTGAAGATAATGTTCATAAAGAAATTGAAAAAAAATTTAAATCTTTTGGTTGGAATACAAAAATAATAAATGGACATTCTTTTTCTGAGTTAAAATCTGCCTTTAGTCTTGTAAAAAAAACAAAACGCCCGTTGTCAATTATTGCTAATACTATTAAAGGCAAAGGTGTTTCATTTATGGAAAATAATGTGAATTGGCATCATAAAGCACCAAGTCAAAAAGAATTTGAAATTGCTCTAAAAGAATATGAAAAATAATAAAATAGATTTTAGAAATGCTTTTTTTGATGAAATGTATAAAATTTCAAAAAAAAATAATAAAATTGTTTTTCTTACTGCTGATATTTCTGCGTATAGTTTACCTAAATTTAGAAAGGATTTTCCAGATAAATTTTATAATGTGGGCATTGCAGAGCAAGGAATGATCAATATTGCAACAGGACTTGCAATGAATAATAAAAAAGTCTTTGTCTTTAGTATGATTCCTTTCTTAACAATGAGGTGTTATGAGCATATTAAGATTAATGTATGTAGTCACAATTTGCCAATTGTCTTGGTTGGCCTAGGATCTGGACTTTCATATGATACAGCTGGCCACTCTGCGCAGGCGATAATTGATATTGGAGCAATGAGGTTGTTGCCTGAATTAGAAATTTATAATCCATCTGACTCTATTTCCACAAAAAAAATTTGTGAAATTGTCTCAAAGAGTAAAAAGCCCTCTTATGTAAGATTAGATAAAAGTCAACAGAATGTAATATATTCTGAAAAAATAAACTTTGACTCAAATTTTAAGATAATAAATCGAAAATCAAATAATTGTATTATTACTACCGGTATTATGACTCAAAAAAGTATTGAATTATCAAATATTTTAAGAAAAAAAAACTTAAATTTAGACATAATTGATTTAATAAAATTAAAACCAATAAATGAAAACAAATTAATCAATTCTTTAAAAAAATATAAAAATATTTTTGTAATCGATGAAAACACATTTTCTGGTGGAATAAGTTCAATTTTAAGCGAAATATTTACAAAAAATAATTTTAAAAAACAAATTAACTTTTTCTGTTTGAGAAACACTCAGGATGTTGGTTTTTATGGTAATAGAGATTGGCTGCATAAGCGAAACAAATTAGATAACAAATCTTTAATAAAAAATATAGAAGAAAAGCTTATGTTATGATTATTTTATCTTTTTAAAAATTCTTCTAAAAAACTCTTTGACTAAATCTGAAAACCTAACTTCATTAATTTCTTTTTTTGAAGACTTTATGTACCTAAAATTCATAGTTTTATCTTCAATATACTTTTGATTAAATCCAACAATACCGTATACTTTTTCCATGTAATCCCCTTGATAAGGATAAATAAATTCATTGTTAGATTTTTTTTTTAAAACCGCACAAATACCTACCGATCTAATTTTTGTGAGATTTAAAACTTCAAATAATTTTTTACTCATAGGAATGTGATATTCAAAAAAAGTCCCTGAGGATGTTTTTTCATTTGATGTAATAATGTAAGAACAGTTGACGATATCATAACTATTTGAAGCAGCTATACCTCTTACAAAACCTTCGTCGAAATTAAAATATCCATTTCCATTGAAAAGATTTTGAACAACTATCATTAATCCATTTACCTTTGTCAACTTATGCATTGTTTTGTAGGCCTCAGCTATATTGAACACGTGCTCACATGATCCAAAATCTGTTACTAAATCAAATTTATTAAGATATTCTTGATCCGTAAAAGGAAAATTTAAATCATGCTTAATTGAATTATATAAACCATTTAAATCAATAGTTTTATAGAAATTTACTTTACTTAAAAGCTCGTATAAATATTTTGCTGACGTCCTGGGGTTTTTGCTTGGCCAATTATCTATATTGGGTATTTCATCAATTGATTTTGATAGATTGATTTTTGTTTGTGAAAATAATTTTTTTAAATCAGTTTTAGTTATATGTATTTCAGTGGCACCTATATCACATATTGAAGAAACCTCAGACAAATGCCCGGAAGATTTTAACTCTATTAATGTTTGTGCGCTCGAAATTCCTATTCCCATAAATTTTTTAAAATAAATTAATAAATTAGTAATATACTATTAAAGTGTACTTAAACCAATACTATTAATCATACTTTATTGATTTCTAAAGTGATTAGCTGTAGGTATCATTTTTAGGTTATAAATATTAGATGATAAAAAATAAAAAAATATTTTGGTGTAAAAATTGCGTTGTCATGTCAACTAGGCCAAGAATATCTTTCGACGATAAAGGAAGATGTAGTGCGTGTCAGTGGGCTGAGATAAAAAAGAAGATTGATTGGCAAGATAGACAAAAAAAATTAGAGAAGTTACTTGATAAACATAGAAAAAATAGTAGTGGATACAATTGCATTACAACAGTAAGCGGAGGAAAGGACGGTTCTTATGTAAGTTATAACCTTAAACATAAATATAACATGAATCCTCTTGCTGTTACTATAAGGCCTGTGACTGAAACAGAAATTGGAGTCAAAAATGTTCAGTCATTTATTAATAGTGGTTATGAACATCTGCACGTAACACCAAATCACGAAGCAATGAGAACTTTAAACAAAATTGGTTTTGTTGAAATGGGCTTTCCTTATTATGGTTGGTTGATTGCTATTCATACAGCTGTACTTAGAGTAGCAGTTCAATTTAATATACCTTTAATTTTTTATTCTGAAGACGGAGAGGTGGAATACGGGGGAAATCTTAATAAAGGATTTGAAAATGAAGTTTATGGAATAGATTATATGAGATCAGCTTATTTAGAGTGGGGTTTTGATAAAGTCATGAAAAAAGCTAATTTAACAGAACAACAAATGTATTGGTTTAATTTCCCAAAAAAGGAAGAGCTTAAGAAATTAAACTTAGAAGTTACACATTATGGAACGTACGAAAATTGGGATCCTTACAGAAATTACGTTACTGCAAAAAAATATTGTGGTCTTAACGAAAATAAAGAATTAAATGAGGGTAGTTATACAAATTTTGCCCAAACAGATCAGAAATTATTTCTTTTGCATATGTACTTAATGTACTTAAAATTTGGCTTCGGTAGAGCAACTTCAGATGCTGGGGTAGATGTTAGAAGAGGTGCGATGTCAAGAGAACAAGCAGTTCAGCTAGTAAAAATGTACGATGATATAATTCCAGATAAATATTTTGAGGAGTATTGTGATTACTACAAAATGAGTATGAATGAGTTCCTCCAAGTGATTGACAAGTGGGCTAATAAGGATCTTTTTGAAAAGAAAAATAAATGGGTTCCAAAATTTCAAATAGAATGAATTCAAAAAAAGTTGGTGTAATAGATTATGGACTTGGAAACCTTGGCTCTGTCGTAAATGCATTAAAATTTTTAAATTGTGAGGTAGGGGTACTAGAAACCCCATCGTCTTCAAATAATTATGATCATTTGGTATTGCCTGGTGTTGGTTCTTTTAAAAAAGGAATGCAGGAATTAATAAAAAGATCATGGGATACTGCTCTGAAGGAATACGCTGAGAAAAATACAAAAATACTAGGAATATGTCTAGGGATGCAATTATTGTTTTCTTCTGGAGAAGAAGATGGAAATACAAAAGGTCTAAATTTTTTTAAAGGGCATTGTTCTAAATTGAAAAATTCTAAGAATTACCCAATTCCTCACATTGGCTTTAATTCAGTTTTTCATGATGGATCTAATATTTGGAATAATATTAATGAAAAATGCTCATTATATTTTATACATTCATTTGCCGTTAAGGATACTGTAAATGATTATAAACATGCAATAACAGAATACGGAGAAGAAAAGTTTATCTCTTATATTGAAAAAAAGAATATTTTTGGAGCTCAATTTCATCCAGAAAAAAGTCATTATACTGGTTTAAAATTTTTAAAAAATTTTATTGAAATATAGTTTTATTAAATGAATAAACGAATTATTTATGCTTTGTTTTATAAAGAGGGTAGTTTCCATCTAAGTAGAAATTTTAGACTTCAAAAAGTTGGTGATATAGATTGGCTTAAAAATAATTTTGGGTTTGGTCAAACTTGTAATTTTATTGACGAATTAATTATAATATTAGTAAAAAAATCTCCGACTAAAGAAGATTATAAATCATACTTTAATGACATTAAGGAATTAAGGAAAACTATCTTTGTGCCAATTACACTTGGAGGAGGTATCAGAGACTTACAAACTGCTAGAAATTGTTTTGTCAATGGTGCTGATAAAATTCTAATCAATACCGCTTTTTTTAGTGGCGAAAAAATTCTAGCGGATATTTCAAACATTTATGGATCTCAAGCAATATCATTAATGATTGATTATAATATTGATATAAATAATAGAAAAAGAATAGTTTATACTCATTGTGGAACAAAGAAAAATTTAGAATTAAACTCTAAATTATTAAATAAAGTTTCTAAATCTAATTGTGGAGATGTGATTTTAAATTCTATTGAGCAAGACGGGACTGGTTCAAGTCTAGATTTAGAGATTCTAGAAAATATAGAATCTCAATTTACAAAACCATTATTGATTATGGGTGGAGCAGGAAAACCAGAACATATAACTGATGCTCTTAAGCTTAACAAAGTAAACGGGGTTATAACCGGTAATTTGTTTAACTTTTTAGGTACCGGCTTAGAAATTTCTAGAAATCTTGCCATCAAATCTGGCGTTAAACTTGCTAATTTTCAGAAAATTAAACTTTAAACCTACATATGCCAAGTTGAAAATCTTTTATGATAATTGAAGTTGTTTTCAATTATGATAAATAGCAGAATAACTCTAATGAATAAAAAAAACATTTACAAATTTTATAATTACTCTAAATCAGGAAATTATATTGTTGCTGCTGCGATAGGGAATAAGGCAATAAGTGAATGGAAATCTTACGCCTTTAAAACTTGGATGTCATATTGTAAGAATAATGACATTGGATTACTTGTCTTCAAAAATTATATTATTGAAAAAAAAGATCCCTTTTGGAAAATTGCTACATGGCAAAAAAATCTTTTTCCAGAATATATTTTACAGAATATTAAAAGTGTAAAAATTACAAATATTTGTTTATTAGATTTAGATATTTTAATAAATCCATTTTCTCCAAATATTTTTAAAAATCATCCTAAAAATAAAATATCTCTAGTTTCTCAGTTAAAGAATTTACCTTATGATAATTCAGACAATATTATCAGACGTAAAATAGCATTTTTAAGGAATTTTTATTATGATAAAAAATTTCCCTTAGACTCATCTTTAACAATGAGCAATAAGGAAACTTTCAAATTTCATGGTTTTAAAGACCCTGGAAATTATTTTTGTATAGGTGTCATGGTTTTCAATGTTAAAAAATTTGCTAGATTTTTTTCGAAGATGTACTTCGATTATAAGCCTGGAGCTAAATCTATAACTGGTGGAAATGAACCACATATTAATTACGAGATACAAAAAAAATGTAAGATCAATTGGTTAAATTATAGATTCCAAGCACTTTGGAATTTTGAAGTAACAGAAAAATATCCTTTTTTGTATAATTTTAAAAAGAAAAAAAATAAAATAATTCAGAAATGTGTTGAATCAAGTTTAATGAATACTTATTTTCTTCATTTCGCTGGATCATGGTATGACTCTGGCCATTGGAAAATTAAAAATATTTTTTTAAATGATAATTTTTTAAAGATGTATAAAAAATTAATAAAATATCAAAAAATAAAACTAAAAAATAAAGCTCATAGATTAAGGATTATACCCAAAGGATTAAGTGGAGTTCAAAAAATATAGATTTCCTTGTGAAGTTAGATTTTACCATACCAAAAAAAAATGAGATAATTCTTCTTGATGATGGGGTGTCTAATTTACAATTTAAAAAATTAAACTATCTATATATTGATAATAAGAAAATTAATTTGTTTATATTATGTAAAACTCTTCTTAAATTAATTTTTGATAAAAATAATTTAAGCCTAAGACAGCTTTACAAAAAAAATTTGTACGAATACATTTCCCCTAAAATAGCTATCTCTCATCATATAAATAAAAGAGGTTTTGAATGTAAAAATTTATGTCCAGAAATAAAAGTGATCGTTTATCAATTTAGTTATTTTCATGAACACAAATCAATCAGCTCTACAATAGATCTGGATTGGAACTTTGATTATTTTTTATCTTGGTGCAAAAAGGATAAAATCTACTTTAGTAATGAAAATAAAAATAAAATTTTAGCTTCTGGATCAATTAGAAATAACTCGACTATTGGTCCTAAAAAAAATCAAAAGAAAAAATATAAGTTAATGTTAATTTCGGAATATGACCCAATCGATGTTAATAAAAACAGTTATCTGATGAATAATTTAAGAGAATTTTATAAAATTATTGATCAGTTTTGTATCAAATTTAATATTACATTAATGGTTGCTTTAAGATCAAAAAGAAATGATAAAAAATTTAAAATTGAAAGTGAAAAAAAATACTTCGACGAAATAATGAAATGTAATAAAATTTTTGATGAAAATTATAAGAATTCCTATTTAACTGCAAATAATTCTGAAATGGCAGTGTGTTATCATTCTACTTTAGGTTTTGAGCTGTTATCTAAAAAAATTAAAGTATTTTTTTTACCTCTTCATGAAAGAAAATTCAAAAAAACTTATCATTTAGAAAAGAAAGATAACTTTCATATTCACAGAAAAATTGAAAAAAAGAAGATTTTTAAAAAGATGAATAATTTACTTAATAGTAGTCAAAAAAATTGGGAGAGAAAAATAAGTAAGAAAAATTATTTAATAAAGCATGATTTTGGAAATAAAGTACTTAACAATCTTATCAAAAAAATTTTAAAGTAAAATTTTAAATAAACTGATCTATATTTTTGTACCAATTTTTATTAAAATAAATTGATTTATCGTCTACAAATAAATCGTAAGACGGTTTTCCAAAAATCAATTTATTAAATTTTAAATTCCAGTTTTTTAATTGAATTAAAGTCTTAGAATATCCTTTTGCTTTAGCTTTTTGAATATTTTCATTATTTCTTCCCATGTATCTAGCGGTAAAGATTTTAATGTAATAACCTTTGCCAAAAAGTTCATTTATTTTTTTAATTACTTTTAGATTAGGTTTTGCTGTGAAATAATTGTTTTTATTTGTTTTGCAGATAACATTATCTAAATCAAAACAAATTATTTTTATCTTAGATTTACTCATAGCTTCAAACTTCTGGATGATATCAATTTTTTTTGAAGTTGTATTTTAATTAAAAATTTTTTTCAGTGCATAAATCAAGCCAATTGAGCTATTAGTACTGGTCAGCTGCACACGTTACCATGCTTCCACACCCAGCCTATCAACGTAGTGGTCTACTACGGCTCTATAGGAAGAACTAGTTTTGAGGTGGGTTTCCCACTTAGATGCTTTCAGCGGTTATCCCTTCCATACTTAGCTACCCGGCACTGCAGCTGGCGCTACAACCGGTCCACCAGTGGTATGTTCATCCCGGTCCTCTCGTACTAGGGACAAATCCTCTCAATTCTTCTACACCCATGGCAGATAGGGACCGAACTGTCTCACGACGTTCTGAACCCAGCTCACGTACCAC
>Ga0233438_10004323_pt1 | contig 12545 bp, 10 predicted proteins | sample SI_123_September_FD_182720 | JGI IMG/M metagenome (GOLD analysis project Ga0233438, IMG submission 182720) | Seawater microbial communities from Saanich Inlet, British Columbia, Canada - SI_123_September2016_10_MG | ecosystem: Environmental > Aquatic > Marine > Inlet | place: Canada: British...
CAAGGTTTTTTTTTTACACCAATGGATACAACCCAAATCCTTCCTAATCCATTGATATCATTACCTTAAGCTAGGATTCCTTGTTGTGGTTTTAAGGGGGAGTTGTTTGGGGAAAGTTTGTAGTGTGATGGATTAATAGAAACCTAAAAGTTTAAATCCAGCATTGATCCAAACACAGGGGCATGGGTTTTAGAAAACGGTTTTTCTATTGAAACATGGGGATGGGATTTGATATGTACTCCATTCTCTATATCTTAGTTGCTTATTAACCATAAATCAATTAAAATGAAAAATTATTTTTTAGCATTATTAGTTTTCGGTACCCTGTCATTAAAAGCGCAATATTGTGTGTTTTTTGATTTTAAAGCTGAAAATCCTGAAATGGTTGTGTCAACCATTACGGCAGCAATGAATACTGAGTGGGCAAAGAACATGCAAGCTACAAAGTCACTGTTTGCATATCTTCCAAATGGATCTACTAAGTCTACTCACTCACTCCAATTGTGTTTTCCAAATGAGGAAGCTTTTGAAAGTGCTTTCATGTCTTACGGAGAATCAATGGCAGTAAGATTACTATTTGATGAAAGACTGCCTCAATATTCTATAGATGTATCCCAATCAATCAATACCCCGATTTGGTATAACGGAAAAGATTGGGCAAATGACAATGTATTTATGCTTTACCAAATGGAAGTAACCAATCCCTCTTTATATCTTAAAGAATTTAAAAGTTTTTCCCAAAAAATGGCAAAAAAATTAGGGTATGAAAACAATTCCTATGGCCTGGCTTTTCCAATTGTAGGTAAAAATGCGGATTTTTCTCATTTTGCATGGATAGGTTCACCTGATATTAAAACAGCTCTTTCCAACACAAAGAAAATGCTAAGCGATCCCTTATTTGCTGAGTTTTCAGGGAAAGTCTCAGGAATCAGAAAAGTAGTCAATTCTGTTATGTCAGTTCGTGTTATGGACTTTAAATAACAATTGAATTAGCACTATTTAACCCTCCCAAGTGGAGGGTTTTTTTTACCCTTATTTTTGACTCCCTTGAAGTAGTTGGAGTAGTGATTGCATAGAGAATAGCGCGGATAGGTGCTATGGACTTGTCATTTCTACCCCTTTATTCTTATGCGAACTAGTATTGATTTATGAAGTACTCAAACTCCATTACATAGCCTGTTTTTGCAAAACACTTGAGTAATAAAAAAGTGATTGTGGTGAAGTAAAATTTTGTTTTATCTTGTTACAAATAATTAAATGTAATCAGATGAATACCTCACGAACTCAAATAATTAATATTTTTTTCCTACTGTGTGTAACAACTTCTTTATGGAGTCAAGAGCAGTTTGAAATGGAAGATATTTTTTCGCTTCAATATGCCAATGAAATTCAAATAGCACCAGATGGGAAACACATTGTGTATAGAAAAATGGGGTATGACATTATGGAAGATCGAAGTGTAGGTGCACTTTGGATCATGAATTTAGAAGGAAGTATGCATCAAAAACTTACGAGTCTAGACCAAAGTGAAAACAGTCCACTATGGTCACCTTCTGGAGATCGAATTGCATTTATAAGTCAAGGCAAGGTGGGTTCAGAAATTTTTATTTATTGGTTGAACTCAGGAAATTTTGCCCGAATCAGTCAACTTCCTCAAAGTCCTTCTTCTCTAACGTGGTCACCAGACGGCACACAATTGGCATTTAGTATGTTTGTTCCGGCCCCACCTCCAGTTATGGCTAAAATTCCTCAAAAACCTACTGGAGCTAAGTGGGCGAAATCACCAAGGATTACAAATCGTTTAAAACACGAAGCAGACGGAAGAGGATACCTTCCCCCTGGATTTAGTCATTTGTTTGTCATCCCTGCAGAGGGTGGAGCGGTACGTCAAATCACATCTGGAGATTTTCATCACCGTGGAAAAATTAGTTGGGCTCAGGATCAAACCAAAATCTACTTTTCTGCGAATCGAACAGAAGACTGGGAATACGACTTTAGAAACAGTGAAATTTACAGCGTCAATTTATCAGATTATAGTATTGAGATGCTCACAGATCGGGATGGTCCGGACCGATCACCTGCTGTGTCTCCAGATGGAAAAACCATTGCTTATTTAGGTTTTGACGATAAAAGAGAAGCCTACCAAAATACATTATTGTACCTGATGCAAACAGATGGAACCAACAAAAGACTTCTGAGTGCCTCATTAGACGCCAGTATATCAGATATCCATTGGGATAGTAAAGGTGCCCATCTGTATTTTGCATATGACCATCATGGGAATGGAAAAATTGGAAAAATTGATTTGTCTGGAACGGTGCAAAAACTTGCTGATCATAGAGGAGGGACTACCTTGGGTCGACCCTACGGCAGTGGAATGTACAGTGTTTCAAAACAAGGAAAAATTGCCTATACCTTCACGCGACCTAATCACCCTGCCGATATTGCCGTACTCGATGATAACGGAAAAAACTGGAAGCGTTTGACCGCACTAAACCAGTCACTTTTTGCCCACAAAAAGACAGGAAGGGTGGAAGAAATATGGTACAATTCTAGTGTAGATGGGCGAAAACTTCAGGGTTGGATTGTGTATCCTCCGAAATACGATCCAGATCAAAAATACCCTTTTATGGTTGAAAATCACGGAGGACCAATCTCCAACTACGGTGATCGTTTTTCGATAGAAATGCAACTTTATGCTTCTGCGGGTTATATTGTTTTCTATCCCAACCCACGGGGAAGTACCAGCTATGGTGAAGCCTTTGCCAACCTTTTGCTGAATAACTATCCTGGTGAGGACTATAACGATGTAATGGATGGGGTCAATGCATGCATAGCAAAGGGAATTGCTCATGAGGAGCAACTTTTTGTAACTGGGGGTAGTGCCGGAGGGATTATGTCTGCCTGGATGATTGGAAAAAACAACCGTTTTGAAGCGGCTGCAGTAGTAAAGCCCGTTATGAATTGGACATCAAAACTATTGGTAGCGGATAATTATTACGGCTATGCCAATTCTCGGTATTCTGGACAGGTGTGGGAAAACCCTATGAACTATTGGAATTTTTCTCCAATTTCTCTCGTTGGAAACGTGGAAACCCCAACCTTGGTTATGGTTGGTATGGATGATTTAAGAACCCCTCCCAGCGAAGCAAAACAGCTTTACCACGCTTTAAAGTTGAGGAAAATACCCACGGCTTTGGTGGAAATTCCTGAAGCCAGTCATGGTATTGCTTCCAGACCTAGCAACTTGATGACGAAAGTTGCACACATTGTTGCTTGGTTTGAAAAATATAAAAAGTAAAAGACTTTAAAATGTAAAATAGTGGAATTGAAAAATAAAATTTCAAAAATTAAGGCGTCTCAATTTCCACGATCAGTTCAATTTCGACAGCGATACCCGTAGGGAGAGAAGCCATTCCTACCGCAGACCGGGCGTGTTTACCTCTTTCGCCAAAAACCTCTACCATCAAATCGGAAAATCCATTGATAACTTTGGGCTGGTCTATAAAATCTGGAGTGGAATTGACCATTCCCAGAACTTTTACAATACGTTTTACCCTTTTCAAGTCACCCAATTCGGATTTTAAGGTAGCGATATGGTTGATTCCTGTAATTCGAGCGGCTTCATAGCCCTCTTCAATTGATAGTTCTTGACCTACCTTTCCAACGATGTACTCGCCGTCTGGTTTTTTGGGACCACTTCCCGAAAGAAACAAAAGGTTTCCTGTCTGAACGGCTTTTACATAATTGGCCACTGGAGCCGTAACTTCAGGAAGCTCTATCCCAAGTCGCTCCAATTGGGTTTCTGGATTGTAATTAGGGTCACTAATTGAGGTTTTTTTGGTTTCAGCGGGAGGCGCACAGTTTATATAACAAAAAACTATTAATAAAGATAAAGTGATTCTCATTTTTTTTTGGTTAGAATATAATTAAATCACGAAAAATTTTTTTAGATTTGTTTTTTTAAAAAAACTATAATTTAACTAAAGTTTAAAGCCTACACTAACCTAACTAAAAACTTTACATAATATGAACAGAATCTTAACTGACATTCGAGCTGTTTTTAGCTTATGTCTAATCCTTTTTGCTGTGGTAGCACACGCCCAGAATATTTCTGGAAACATTACAGATGAAAGTGGGGTTCCATTACCGGGAGCTAACGTCATTATTGAGGGCACGAGTACAGGTGTTTCCACAGATTTTGACGGAAACTTTCAAATTCAAGCCCAAGCAGGTCAAGTACTTCAGATTAGCTTTATTGGCTATACTACAGAAAATGTAACCGTGGGAGATCAGGACGTAATAAACATCTCCTTACAGCCTAGCAATGAATTGGAAGAAGTCATCGTAACCTCCTTAGGATTTACAGTAGTCAAAGATCAACAAGGATCTACTTCCTCCGTTGTCAATACGCAATCGGTACTTAGATCTGGAGAACCCACTATAGCCAACGCATTGAGTGGAAAAGCCTCTGGGGTAAGAATTTCTCGATCCAACGGAGATCCCGGTGCAGGAAGTACCATCCGAATTCGAGGTGCCAATACCATTGACGGGAGCAGTCAGCCCTTAATCATTGTGGACGGAGTTCCATTGGATAACACAACCAGTTATGCCGGAGGAAACAATCTTACTGGTGGAACAACTGGTGGGGTAAGTCAAGGATCACGTTTAAATGACATTAACCCAAGTGACATAGAATCGTTACAAGTGTTAAAAGGTGCTTCTGCCGCCGCCCTTTGGGGAAGTAGAGCGGCCAATGGGGTAATTGTAATTACCACCAAAAAAGGACAACGTGGAGAAGCTAAAATTTCATTTAAGTCAAGTTATTCCTTAGACGAAATTTCAGAACGTATTCCCATGCAAAATACTTGGGGGCAAGGAATAAATGGCAATTGGAGAAGTGGTCAGGCCGAAGCTTGGGGAGATTATATCCCAGAACGTTCAGGTGGAGCAGATGCCGTAAATACTTCAGGGGCTTATTTTGAAGCAGCTAATGGGACACTCTATTACCCAATTACTCAAAAAAATTCTAAAGAAACATTCCTCGAAGAAAATTTCAATTCTCTTTTCAAAACCGGAGTGATATGGCAAAATGACCTCACCATTTCTGGAGGTGGAGAGAACAGTACCTACTTCTTTAGCTTAGGATACCTTACTCAAGATGGGATCATCAGAGAAGCTACTTATGACCGAACCAACTTGCGTCTCAATTACGAATCCAAGCTAAACGACTACTTGACTTTTTCAAGCAAAGTCGCTTATACGTACACAGATTCCAACAGAATCCAGCAAAACTCCAATACGGCTGGGGTCATGTTAGGATTTTTAAGAACTCCACCCGATTTTGATCAAAGGGATTATATAGGAACGTATTATTCTAGCAGCGGAGAAGAGTTTATCAACAGACACCGTTCTTACAGAAAACCATTAGGACAAACGTTAAATCCAACCTACAACAACCCCCTTTGGACTGTTTTTGAACAAGTGTCGGATACCAAAGTAAACCGTATTACAGCAACGCCGCAATTGACAATTAAACCCACCAACTGGTTACAAGTTATAACACGTGCCAATACGGATATTGGAGACGATCGTAGAACCTACTTCTTTCCATTAGGGTCTGCGGGTGATCGAAGTGTGGGGGTTTTTCAAGAGGATGTTATTGGAACACGAAACCTAAGCTTTGATGCAATTGCAAAGGCTAGTTTTGAGTTGAATTCTCAAATCAACTTGACCACTACCGCAGGATGGAGTTTAAACGATCGTAAATACAACAGAACATCTGGGAATATCACTGGGTTCTTGGTAAACTCCACCAAACAAACCACCTCTTTAAACACAGCTGCAGAAGCTTCTTCGTTTGAGAACTTTAAAACCTTGAGAAGATCCAACCGGGGCTATGGGATTTTAAACTTTGATTTGTTTGATGAATTATTCGTCAATGTTTCAGGAGCTTTAGAAGCCTCGTCTACGGTAAATGGATCGTTTTTTTACCCTGCTGCAGATTTGGCATGGACCTTTACTAAGAGTTTACTAAAATCAGATGCGCTTTCTTTTGGAAAGTTGAGAGCATCATGGGGTAAAGTGGGGGTTCAACCTTCTGCCCACCGATTTGAAACCTTGGCAGAAGGAAGCTTTAGTTATTCTACTTATAGTGATCCTTTGAGTGTGGATTTATTTGGAGGAGGTTTCCGTTTGGACAACAACCTTGGAAATCCCAACCTCAAACCTGAAATCAAAACGGAATGGGAAATCGGAGCAGACTTCAGATTCTTAAACGATGACTTGACGTTCTCATTTACCTATTACGACAATAAAATTGAAGGAATCCTTCTCGATGTTACTTTGTCCCCATCCTCAGGATATGCCACTCAGTATGGTAACTTTGGAGAGATGGTCAACCAAGGAATCGAATTTGATTTTGGATGGAATGTAATAGAAAAGGAAGACTTTAGTTTTGACACTTCCATCAACTGGTCCACAAATGAAAACGAAGTAACCGACCTTTTTGGAACGGAAACAATCAACTTGTCTCCAGGAGCTTCAGTAAGTTCCAGAGCCATTGTTGGACAACCTCTAGGTGTGTTGTTCGGTACAGGTTCTAAAACCAATCCTGATGGAAGCTTAGATTTGGATGAAAACGGATTCCCTCAAATTACCTCGAGTGAGATTATTTTAGGTGATCCTAACCCAGACTGGAGAGCAGGAATTGCATTCAACTTGAACTATAAAAAATTCCGTTTAAACGCTTTGGTTGAACATTCTCAAGGAGGAGTATTTTCTCCTAGAACACTCCATGTGTTAAATCGTTTTGGTACTACTGAAATGACTGCCAATAGAGAAACACTTACTCAAGATTTAGTCAACTATGCAGGAGATGTGATCTCAGCAGGATCTGTTGTTCGAGGGAATATTGAAGATTTTGGCGCAGGTGCTGTTTTATTAGATGAAACTTGGTACCGAACAGGAATTGGGGGAGGATTTGGTGACAACCAAGCCTATAACTTCTCAACCTATGATGCTTCATTTACAAAACTTAGAGAAGTAACTTTAAGTTATGTGTTTGACAGTCCAAACTTAAGATCAACAACAGGACTTGATAATATAATAGTTTCTGTGTCAGGTAGAAATCTATTGAATTTCAATAATATCCCTGGTATTGATCCTGAAACGAATCAAACTGGAGTTGGACAAGCGCAAGGATTGGATTACTTTACCAACCCTCAGACCAAATCAACCTTCTTCAGTGTAACTTTAAATTATTAAAAGATGAAAAAATTAATTATTAAATCGATATTAATTGTAGGAATTCTGACTGCCTCATCTTGTGAGAGTATTGTTGAAGATATCAATGCCAACCCCAATGATATTTTGATTACAGACGTAGAGAACAGATTGTTCCTTACAGGATCCCAATTGGCGAACATTCAATTGCAGTTGGGACACTTAAACAGAATTGGACAGATGTATTCTGGACAACTCATTGGGTTTTCCTCATTGTATTCCAACATCTATGGCTTTAACCTTTCAACAGCGGAAGCCAATAGCGAATGGAATGCGCTCTATGTAGGAGTAATGACAAACATGCGTAAAGTAGCTGCAAGTGCTTCCAGTCCGTTATTGGTTGGGATTGCTCAAATTGTTGAAGCACATGCTGCAGGTACTGCCGCCTCTATTTGGGGAGATATTCCCTATACTGAAGCTGCCAACCCTGAAATTTCCGATCCAATATTTGACGGTCAAGTAAGTGTTTACGACGCAGCGATTAATTTGCTCGATAAAGGTATTGCAACCCTTCAAGGGGCATCTAGTGCTAGCCTTTCAGAAGACATTTACTTTAATGGAGATAAAGACAAATGGATTGCAGCTGCATATACAATAAAAGCTCGATTTTACCTTCATAAAAAGGATTATGCCGCTGCAGCTAGTGCCGCAGCAAATGGTATAAGTTCTGCGGATGGAGACATGCGTTTTTATCCTAAAGCTTCTGCCAATACTTCTGGAGATAAGAATTTATTCTTTACTATCCTAGAAGGTTCTCGAGCTGGAGATATTGGAAATTCAAGTGGAGGTGTTGAAAGCTATCTAGTTCAAATGTTAGACAGCAGTACAGATCTTAGTAGAAATAATGCAAAAACCGATGAGACAGCTCGTTTGGGGTATTACAGAATTAATTCTACCGGAGGGAGTGTCAACGACGGTGTGATTGCGGGAACGGAACCACAAAACATGGTCACTTACTTTGAAAATGAATTGATTCTAGCAGAGACCAAAGCCAGATCAGGATCTGTAAGTGATGGATTGCCTCACTTAAATAATGTACGTGCGTGGTTAAACGGTGGAGGTCATTTAAATGACGCTCACATCGGAAATACATTCAAATACGAAGCATACGCAGCCGCAGATTTTGATGCAGGGGGAATGGAAAACTCTGATAATGTTAGTGCCAAAACAGCTTTCTTAAGAGAGGTGATTGAGGAGCGTTACGTAAGTGGTTTTGGAACTCATATGGCTTATAATGATGCACGAAGATTGAGAAAATCTGACAGCGATTATGCAGTGCCTTTTGTTTTGGTAGACGGACCTAATCCTCCCTATCCCGAGCGAATGCCATATGCAACCAATGAATTGAATTCTAATGAAAACGCTCCAGCTGATGATCCAGGTATTTTTACCAAAACAGCCGTTAATCAATAGATTTTTCTAATAGAATAAAAAAGGTTTGTAACTTGTTACAAGCCTTTTTTTATTTTTATAGAATAAGGAACAAAGATTGTTGGACACAAAGTAAAATGACAATTGATGAATTCCATGTTTAAGCTGCCTTTTATAGAAGGCTTGAGTAATTAAAGTAAAAAACAGTAACAGATGAAAGTAAAACTTCTTTATACAATTAGTGTTTTGAGTGTGATTTTAGTACTCTCATGTTCCACATCCAATTCAAAAGCTATTTTCAATAATGCCATTTCCACGGCACACCCTTTGGCTTCTTTAGCAGGAAAGCATATGTTTGAACAAAACGGGAATGCCTTTGATGCTGCAGTAGCAGCGGGATTTGCTTTGGCTGTAGTGGAGCCAAGTATGAGTGGTATTGGAGGACGATTGCAGGCCCTTTATCACGAGGCATCTGGAAAAGTAGGCGGAGTGGATGCCTCTACTCAAGTACCGATGCACTACAAACCTCAGGAAGAAAAATATGCATATGGATATGAAACGATTGGTATTCCAGGTGTTGTAGCAGGCTTATTAAAACTTCATGGACACCATGGAAGTTTACCATTGCAAACAGTCATGGAGCCTGCTATTCGCTATGCAGAAGAAGGCTATCAAATCTTACCTTTAGAAGCGAAAAGACAACAAAGTGCACAAACTATATTTGAACAATTTGAAGGAACCAAAACCCATTTTCTTAATTCAGACGGACAGGCATTTCAAGCGGGAGATCTTGTAATTCAAAAAACGCTAGCATACACTTTAAAACAAATTGCAGCCAAAGGAAAGGCTGGTTTTTATGAAGGAGAAATAGCTGAAAAGATGGTAGAAGACATTCAAGCCAATGGTGGAATTCTGACACTTGAGGATTTGAAAAATTATGAAGCATTGCATGCAGAAGTGTTGGAAGGGAGTTTTCAAGGAACCGATGTGTATGCATTGAATTTACCCTCCTATGGGGCCATTACCATCCAAATCCTTCAGATTATGGATCAGTTGCCACCACCTGCTACTGAAGAAGACTGGGCCAAACAATTTGATCGTGTGACCGCATTGGCCTATACCTATAGAAAACACCAGCAAAACCGAGATTCATTGGCTAAAATTTTAGATGTTAAACAGGCTAAAGTTTGGGCTGATGAAATCGAAGGGGCGGAATTAAAATTGGTAGCTGAGGCAATAAACTCAATGCCTAAATCTTGGACAGCTGCTGTAGGGCATACCAGCCACCTTACCGCCACTGATGATTGGGGCAATGCAGTCAGCTTAACCCAAACCATTGGGCCCAATATGGGATCAAAAGTAGCTTCCAAAGACCTAGGATTTCTCTATGCTGTAAGTTTAGGAGGTTATTTAGGAGAGTACAAACCTGGCGATCGTTCAAATTCTCATATTACCCCCACGCTATTTATGAAAGATGGAAAAGTCCTTTTGGCGCTTGGAGCTGCAGGAGGTAGTCGTATCGTAACTGCCGTGACCCAAGTTGCTCATCGTTATTTGGCACAAAAACATCCTCTGGACAAGGCTTTGCTTTTGCCACGTATATATCCTTTTCAGGACACTCTTTGGATTGAAGATCACGAAGAAGTCAGATCTTTAAATGCCAAAATAAATCCAAAAGATTATCCTATTAAAAGGATCAATCAAAAAGCCCGTTTTGGAAGGGTTCACGCCATTTCCTATGACTCAATCAATAAAAAATGGACTGGTGCTGCAGACCCCGATTGGGAGGGAACGGTAGAATACTATACCCAACCATGAGAAGTTTTTTAGTACTAATTTATCTATTCATCATGAGCCTTCAGGCGCAAGAAAAAGAGCGCATTTTGTTTATTGGAAATAGTTTTACTTTTTATTGGAACTTGCCCAGCCAAGTAGAACAAATGGCGTTAGAAAAAGGACTCCAATGGGAGATAACGCAAACTACAGCCAGTGGTGCTTCATTAAGAGATCATTGGCAGGGAAATAAAGCATTAAAAACTAAACTTCTTTTAGGGAAAGAAACTTTTGATCGGGTTATTTTTCAAGAGCACAGCACCTATCCTTTGGTGCATGTCGATACCACATCTTTTTATTATAATAAGTTTAAAGCGTTGCTTGCCGCCAAAACAAAAGTGTATATGTATTCTACATGGATGTATCCTGGAATTAGTGGAAAAGAGAACTACCCCAATAGTACAAATCCAATTGAGGAAAATTTGAAAACTCAAGTTGCAGGTGCGGAAGATCAATTGCTCAGAATAGGGGCTGCTTTTGAACTTTTTGCATCACGTTATCCGAATATTGAACTTTTCACAGATGACAAAAAGCATCCGAGTCCACAAGGGAGTTACTTGGCAGCTTGTGTCATTTTTAGCTCCCTAAGTGGACAACCTTCCAAAGGTTTGAAAAGACGCTATTCCAATACAGATAGCAATGGTAAAAAGATTTTTTACAGTATGGTAGAAAAAGAAACGGCAAGAAAGTGTCAGGAGGTCGCTGATCAATTACTATTCAATAAATAACAAATGAAAAATCTAAAAAATAACCACGTTATATTTTATTATACATGGTTATAAATTTATAAAAATTATGGATAATAAAGAGGAAATAAAAAAGATACTTAGAAATATCAAAAATCAAGAGCATAAATCAACCAAAACTATTTCATATAAGGGAGACAGACAAGTACATAATGCATACGATATAGATCTGAGTCTTTTAAGGTTTAACCCTTATAATGATAGGATTCATACACTCCCCAGTTGGAGAGAAGCTGAAAGGAAAGTGTGAAGAGTGTGGCAGTAAAAAATACACTGAGTGGGACTACGAATCAAAGAAATGTCCTCAATGTAAAGATGGGATTATAGATGAGAGTGATGAAGGAGTGTTAATTATGGCTGATTAGTATTATTTCACCCTTTATATATACTGTGAAAACCTACACCAAGCAATCAAGCGTTTCCAGCATCACATCCTTAACCTGAGCTTGTATTGCGCAGGTGTTTCCTTCCATTAGTCTGTATAGCTTCCTATGGTGATAGTTGTAGCTCCTTTCTTTAGCAATCCCTCTCCAAAAGTTGACGTTGGCATATTGTAATGTTTTTTCTTTTGTTTGTTTATTCATTGTTGGATCATAAAGCATTACCTCTTCCCAAGCTTTAGGGAGCATGTCCTTTGCAATATCCTCAATGTTAATCAATAGATCTTCAAGGGTGAATACCCTATACTTTGCCAGCATCCTCATTTTATTAATCTTTAACTCAAACCTTAGTATCTCATGTCCAATATCATACCCCTGAATTTCATAATGAAGTCTTTTGTTGTACAATTTCACCCAGTACTCAGAAAGCGTTGCTTGTCTGTAGTTCCCTTCATCTGAACAATACTTAGCTTCAAAGGGTCTTCTTTTATACATCAAGGCATTATTTATGATGTCATCAGAGGGTATTGGAGGCATCAAATTAACCCCAACTTCAACAGATTCCACTTTATAGTAAGGTAGTTGTAATCCAGTCACCTTAATAAGCATTTTTAAGGCTATTTCAGCCTCTTTTCTACCAAATTGATTAAAGTTGTGCTTACCGTCATTATGATACTTGTGAAGGCTCCCAGCAAGCTCTATATATCCATTAGGGAATAATTCCAACTTCATATTCTTAGTCCATCCTGTTGATCTGTATGAGACCTTTTTACCATTAGCAAGAATTTTCTCAGGTTCACCCGTTGATGTATCGCTGAGGCTTATAAATTAACAAAAGGTTATATATTTGGAATATGAATAAAACTACTAAAAGTTTAAAAGCACTTAGCAATCGACTGGACAAAGAAGCCGAACACTTCGATAACTTGAT
>Ga0233438_10004329_pt1 | contig 12534 bp, 15 predicted proteins | sample SI_123_September_FD_182720 | JGI IMG/M metagenome (GOLD analysis project Ga0233438, IMG submission 182720) | Seawater microbial communities from Saanich Inlet, British Columbia, Canada - SI_123_September2016_10_MG | ecosystem: Environmental > Aquatic > Marine > Inlet | place: Canada: British...
AGTTTTAGTTGAGGGGGTTTAAAAATACAATTAAAGGCAATATATAAACCTATGATAATTACATAAGACTCATAGAAACGCTTAAAATATTTAATTATGCTTACATATATAATTCCATTTATAATCTTGATTTTAGTTGTGGTATTTATCCATGAGTATGGTCATTATTATTTTGCAAGAAAATATGGCGTAGGGGTTACTGATTTTTCAATAGGTTTTGGTAAAGAAATATTTGGTTGGAATGATAAGTCTGGCACCAGATGGAAGATATGCTGGATACCACTTGGTGGATATGTCAAATTTTTTGGGGATCGAAACGTTTTTTCTCAAGCAGATCATGAAAAAATTTTAAAACAATATAATAAAGAAGATCAGGAAAAATTATTTGTAATTAAACCTTTATATCAAAGAGCCTTAATTGTATTTGGTGGACCGTTAGCTAATTTTATATTAGCGATAGCAATATTCTTTTGTATTTATACCTTTGTTGGTAAGGATTTTACTCCAGCAATGATCACTAAAGTTCAAAAAGATAGTCCAGCTATGGTTGGTGGACTTCAAGATAATGACGTTATTTTAGAAATTGATGGCAGTAAAGTTGAAAGTATAATGGATGTTGCAAAATTTATCACAACATCAACAGGGGATGTAATTGATTTTAAAGTTGAACGATTGGATCAAGAATATTTGATAAAAGTTAAACCTAATATTGTCTTTAGTGAAGACAATCTAGGTAATATGATTAATAAGAGAATGGTCGGCATTCAACTTGGAGCAGTTAACAATGAAATTAACCATGTAAAACTTGGACCTGCTCAAGCAATAATTCATTCATTTAAAGAAGTGTATTTTGTAAGCGCTGCTTCTCTAAAATACATAGGAAGTATGATTAAAGGGAGTGGAGACACTTCTCAATTAGGAGGCCCTATTCGAATTGCAAAAATTACAGGACAAGTTGCTGAAATTGGTATCTTACCATTTATCTCAATAATGGCTTATATTTCAATTAGTCTTGGTTTAATTAACTTATTTCCAATACCAATGTTGGATGGGGGACACTTGATGTTTTATGCATTTGAGAAGGTTTTAGGACGTCCTTTATCACAGAAAACGCAGGAAGGTTTTTTTCGAATCGGAATGTTTTTGTTGGTATCATTGATGTTTTTTACAACCTTTAATGACCTTAAAGACCTAGGTTTATTCAATTAATTTCTTCTTCTATAAAGATAAAAAAACAAGCAAAATCAACATTTATTTAAGTTTATACAAGATATTGTATATAAAAAAAAATTAGACACTAAAAAAAAGCTTGATTTATCAAGGTTTATGACAAGTATGATAATTAACCAACACAACCGGAGCTAAAATGAACAAAAAACAACTAATTGCATCGCTTTCAGGCTCTCTAAATTTGAGCAAAGCCGATGCGGAGCGAACATTTGATACTATTACCAACACTATTTTAGATGCACTAAAAGGTGATGATTCAGTAAAAATTGCTGGATTTGGTACTTATAAAGTAGCAAAGAGAAAAGCTAGAGTTGGAAGAAACCCGAGAACAGGTGAGCAAATTCAAATCGCTGCTTCTCAAAAAGTAAAATTCTTACCAGCAAAAGCTTTAAAAGAAGTATTCAATAAATAATTATTTTTTTTAACAGCCCTAACGTCTTTAAAAAACGTTTAGGGCTGTTACTATATGCAAAAACTGCATACCCATTTTTCCTAATCAGCGTTAGTTTTTAAAATTAATAAAATTATAAGTCTTTACTTTAACAGGAGGTCTTATGACTAAATTAATAAAGAGAATAACTGCACCAGTTCTTAGTTTGGTATTTTTGCTAAACATGAGTAGTGTGGGAATGGCAGAGACAACAGTGTCTGCCGAAGTGGGGTTTATTTTTAATACTCTATTGTTTTTAATTTGTGGTTTCCTTGTCATGTTCATGGCAGCAGGTTTTGCAATGTTAGAATCTGGTATGGTGACTTCAAAAAGTGTTTCAGTGATTTGTGCAAAGAATATTGGTCTTTATGCAATTGCTGGAATTATGTTTTGGCTAGTTGGTTATAACTTAGCTTATGGTATTCCAGAAGGTGGATATATTGGATCATTCACACCATGGTCAGATGCAAGTGCAATTGATACTGGTTATGCAGATGGTTCTGATTGGTTTTTCCAAATGGTATTCTGTGCAACAACAGTTTCAATTTGCTCAGGTGCTATGGCTGAAAGAATCAAACTATGGCCATTCTTCTTATTTGCAGCTATTTTAGCTGGAGTAATTTATCCAATCGTAATGGGTTGGCAGTGGGGTGGAGGCTGGTTAGCTGAAATCGGTTTCTCTGACTTTGCTGGTTCAACTTTAGTACACTCAACAGGAGGTGCAGCTGCTTTAGCTGGTATTATTTTGTTAGGTGCTAGATCTGGAAGATTTGACAGTAAAGGTCAACCAAAAGCATTACAACCTTTTGCTGCGTCTTCAATTCCATTAGTAACAATAGGTGTATTTATCCTATGGTTAGGTTGGTTTGGATTTAATGGTGGGTCTCAATTAGCATTAGGAACTTTTGATGATGCGGTTGCGATATCTACTATCTTTATCAATACAAATCTTGCAGCTTGTGGTGGAGTGTTGGCAGCAGGCGTAATTACAAGATTGATGTATGGTAAAACAGATGTAATTCAAATGTTAAACGGAGCAATCGGTGGCTTAGTAGCTATCACTGCAGAACCTTTAGCACCATCACCATTTGCAGCAATTTTAATTGGTGCTGTTGGTGGTTTGATTGTTGTGTTTGGAACTAAATTATTATTTAGCTTCAAACTTGATGATGTTGTAGGTGCAATTCCAGCTCACTTGTTTGCTGGTATATGGGGTACACTTGCAGTTCCACTAACTAATGCTGATGCAAGTTTTAGTGCTCAGTTAATTGGTGTGCTTTCAGTTAACATTTTTGTGTTTGTCGTATCTTACATTGTGTGGTCAATAATGAAGGCGATCTTTGGTATCAGATTAAGTAAAGAAGCTGAAACTAAGGGTACTGATGTTACTGAAACAGGTGTAATTGCTTACGCAATCAGAGACTAATTGCATGCAATAAAGAGGCTCTTCGATCTCCATATCGTTATCTCATTGGAGAGCCTCTTAAAAACAGAATAACTATCTCTCTCTCTTATAGTTAGAAAAAAGGCCCCTTTTTAGGGGCCTTTATATTTATACACATGTTCTATCGTCATAACTCTTTTGACTAATCAGCAATTCTTTAAACAAGAAAGTTCAATAAAAGAACCTCCATAACAAGGAGAGATAATGATTAATTTATTTAAAAAAATAACACTTAGTTTTGTAATCATTTTTAGTATTACAGGGTTAGCTTCAGCAGAAACTACCATCTCAGCTGAAGGACAATATATATTTAACACACTTGGTTTTTATTTAGGTGGCGTATTAGTTGCATTTATGGCGGCAGGATTTTGTATGCTTGAGTGCGGTTTAGTAACGACCAAAAGTGTATCAACAATTGCTGCAAAAAATATTGGTAAATTTGCTATAGCATCAATTGTATTTTTTTTATGTGGGTACAATCTTGCTTATGGAATACCTGAAGGTGGATACATAGGTTCATTTAAAATTTGGAGTGATGCTTCGGAAATTGGAACAGGTTACTCAGATTATTCAGACTGGTTTTATCAAGCAATGTTTGTTTGTGCGACTGTATCGATTGTATCAGGAGCTGTTGCAGAAAGAATTAAAATTTGGCCATTTTTTATTTTCTCAGCAATTATGGCTGCATTTATTTACCCGATTTCTATGGGTTGGCAGTGGGGTGGTGGCTGGTTAGCTACTGCTGGCTTTTCTGACTTTGCAGGATCAACTTTAGTTCACGCTTGTGGTGGTGCCGCTGCTTTAGCGGGTGTAATGGTTTTAGGTGCAAGAGCTGGAAGATTTGGAAAAAAAGGTGAAACTAAATCTTTAGTTCCTTTTGCAGCTTCCAGTATTCCACTTGTAACCCTTGGAACTTTTTTATTATGGTTTGGTTGGTTTGGCTTTAACGGTTTTAGCCAATTAGCTGTTGGAACTTTTGATGATGTAACAGCAATTAGTAAAATTGCAGTGAATACTCATTTAGCAGGAGCTGCTGGAACTGTAACTGCAGCATTAGTTACTAGATTGATTGGTGGTAAAACAGATATTATCATGATGTTAAATGGTGCTTTAGCAGGTCTTGTTGCAATAACTGCTGAACCTTTAAATCCTAGTCCAATCTTAGCAATGGTAATTGGTTCTTTCGGTGCAATTATAATGTACTTTGGAACTAAGTTTTTAGAGTCTAAACATTTAGATGATGTAGTAGGTGCAATTCCAGTTCATATGTTTGCTGGTATTTTTGGAACATTGGTAGTTCCAATATCAAATCCAGACACAACATTTGGAACTCAGTTAATGGGTGTTGTTGCAGTTTGTGTATTTAGTTTTGTACTTTCATACATATTATTTAGAGCGCTTAAAGCATCAATTGGACTAAGAATTAGTGCCCAAGCAGAAAAACTTGGTACAGATGTAGCCGAAGTTGGTGTTAAAGCTTACGCAATCAGAGACTAAAGAAATTATCTCTCTATAAAGTTAAACGTTAAAGGTCCCTTAGAAATAAGGGGCCTTTTTTATTTTATGAAAGGTTTTTAAGGGTTTCTAAGACGTCTTTTGCATGATCTTTAACTTTAACGTTTTCCCAAATCTTTATAATTTTTCCCTTTTTATCTATTAAAAAGGTAGTTCTAATAATGCCCATAAACTCTCGTCCCATGAACTTTTTTTTACCCCAAACTTTATATTTTTTAAGCACTGTTAATTCTTCATCAGCTAATAAATTAAATTTTATCTTATATTTATCTCTAAATTTATCGTGACTTTTTAAATTATCTTTAGAAATTCCATAGACCTCACACTCTAATTTTTTAAATTTAGAAAGTAATTTATTAAAATCATTGGTTTCGATGGTGCATCCCGGGGTGTCATCTTTCGGATAAAAATAAATAACGACATATTTACCAATCGAGTCTTTAAGCGAATATTTATCTTTTGAAGTTGAAGGAAGTTTAAAATCTGGAGCTTTAGTATTAGTTTTTAGCATAATTAACTAGCAATATAATGTTTTTGATATATTTTGAAATAGAATAATGACTATAAAATCAATTCAAACTTTGTTTTCTGAAGCGATGCAAGAAATAAAAACTATTAATGCAGATGAAGCTTTAAAAATGGTTGAAGAAAATAACTGTAATTTAATTGATATTAGAGAGGGCAATGAATTAGAAAGTACTGGTAAAGTAGAAAATTCAGTTCATATACCAAGAGGAAAATTAGAAATTTATTTAGATCCTAACAGCGCTCTGTTTCAACAAGGTGTTTTAGATCAAAATAAAGAAACAGTTTTATTTTGTGCTGGTGGTTTAAGATCTGCTCTTGCTGTTAAAGCATTAAAAAATATGGGATATGAAAAAATTTCACATATAGAGGGTGGTTTTGGTTCTATTAGTCAGAGTAAGTTTAAAATTGTTTAACTATCACTTAATTCTTCAAGAGCATACTCAAGGCGATCTTGTCCCCAAAAAATTTTATTATTTACAATAAAAGTGGGAGCACCGAATACCTCTTTTTTAAATGCATCGCTTGTTGATTTCTTTAAATCATCTTTGATTGAAGGATGTTTAATTTTCTCAAAAAAGATTTCTTTTTCTAAATTTAAAACTTCTAATAATTTAGAAAAATCTTCCTCTGATGATAAATCCAGATTATCTTTCCAATAAGCATCAAAAAAAATATTCAAGTAATCTTCTTTTTGATCATCATTCATTGATAAATATCCTCGCATTATTGAAAGTGAATTTATTGGAAATTTTAAATTCCATTTAAAAGGAATATCATTTTTTTTTGAAACTAATTCACAATCACTTTGCATATTTTTGATTTTATATTTATTAAAAGCAGGAGCGCTTATTCCAGCTAAATTATGAAGTCCACCGAGTAAAATTGGTTTGTAATTAAATATAATCTTTTGATTTTTTTTTATCTTTTGTATCTTTTTATGAGCTATGTAAGAATATGGACTGATTACATCAAAATAAAAATCAACATAATTAGTCATACAAATTCATTCTTTTTGCATAAAAAATTCTAATGATCCAATATATGAATAAACCAATTGGTCCTATTAAATAAGTTATTATTAATGGTATCGATACCAAGATTTTATTTACATAAAATTTTTGAGAGTCTTTAACAATCCATCCACCTACAAATAAATTAATTGCAATAAAATGTGTCCAAAAAAGCATTAAATACAAGTGATCTTCAAATAATCTAGAAAGCTCGTCTAATCCTAAGTATAGAGAAAAATTGCCTAAAAAATCATAACGAAGTAAATAAGATTTATATAAAACAAAAATATAAACCCCACTTAAAACAAAAATTGGAAATATTGAGGCTACTAAAATTCTACCTAGATGAGATTGAGGAAAAAAAATTAACATAAACCAAAATGGCAATACACCTATGTTGATCCACATATAAAGTGTCTCAATAGTAAAATAAGAGTAAATTTGTTCGATCATTTAAGTATATTATATAAAATCTAACAATGATTCCTATAAGAAATAGAAAAAAAACACTTCAAGTTACTGTGGAGGAGATGAGAAATTTTGCATTTGCTTATGTAGAGAAATATGCACCTTCAAAACAACAGTTAAAGACCTATTTACTTAAAAAATATATGAAACTTTCTTCTTCTGATATAAGAAAAAAAGATGTCAATAAATTGATTGATATTGTTCTTTCTGATCTAGAAAAAAATAAATTTATTAATGATCAATTTTACTCTGAAAGCAAAGCAAAAAGTATGATCCAAAGAGGTAATTCTATTAATAAAATCAGGAACTATCTGATTGGAAAGGGAATTCATGATGAGTTTATCAAAGACACAGTCGATAAAATTAAAGAAGATAACTCTGATCAAGATTTTTTTTCAGCTATAAAGATTTGTAAGAAAAAAAGAATTGGACCTGCTAGAGCTGAAGATAATAGAACATTGTTTTATAAAAAAGATATATCTTTATTAGCAAGAAATGGATTTGATTTTGAGACCTCTAGAAAAGTAATGGATATAGAAAAAGATGAGTATTTAAAAATAATTAATTTACTTTAGTTTTTTATCTTTTTCTTCCTCAACTAGATTATTAATTTTATTTCTTACATAGTTTTTGACGAATACAAAAACTAATAAACCAAAAATTGCAACTGAAACTATTATAATTAGTATTATTCTTAACTGCTCGTCCATTATAATATATTTTTATTTTTTAAAATTAGACTTGGATTTTTAAGATCTTTCTTTCCATATAATATTTCGTTTCCATCAAAATCTGTAACTGTTCCACCAGAATGTATTAATATTGCATGACCTGCTGCTATATCCCATTCATAAGCTCTTGGTTCTGCAACGTAACCATCATATTCGCTGGCTGCTACCACACAAAACTTAAGTGAACTTTTCATTTTAACATTTTCACTAACACCAATATCTTGATAGATTTTTTGAATTTCAGGTTTAATTTTGTTTGAATAAGAAATAAATTTAATAGGTTTGTTATTTTTATTAATTTTATTGCTTAGATTTATAGTTTGTCCATTCGTTAGTTCAAAAGCATTTCCAGGTCCGTAAGAGTAGAACATTCTCTTTTTTGCGGGCGCATAAATTAATCCAGCTACAGGCTTATTATTTATTATCAAACCAGCATTAATTGTAAATTCCTCAAGGTTATTTATATAATCATATGTTCCATCTATAGGATCAACCAACCAAAAATTTTTTAGTTGTGTATTATCTTTATTGTCAGATGTTTCTTCTGAAACAATTGGAATGTCAGGTGTTATTTCTGAGATTTTTTTAGTTATAAATTTATTAACTTCTAAGTCACCATTACTAACAGGCGTGTTGTCTGATTTGATTTCTTTCTTTAAGCCTTTTTCTCTAAGTGAAAGTGAAAGCTCTCCTGCTGACAAAAAAGTGTCTATCAAACTTTCTACAATTAATTTTATATCCATATTAAATCTATTTAATCCGTTCTAATTCTATATTTTTAGCATTGATTACTTTTTTTCCGGCATTTTCAAAATTTACTGTCACTTTGTCATTTATAATAGATTGCACTTGTCCAATACCCCAATCTTTATTGTTTGGATTAGTGACTTTGTCACCTGGTTCATAATCTAAAATCATTTAATTTAACTTATATTGTAAATCAGTGTAAATACCACCTTATGAATAAAGAATTAAATTCAATTGGAATTGATAAAAAACCTGAGGATACAACTGTTGTTGTAGCAATGTCTGGGGGTGTAGATTCATCAACTGTAGCCGGCATTATGAAAAATGAAGGTTATAAAGTTATAGGGATTACACTTAAACTTTATGACGATGGAAAAGAAGTTGCTAAATCTAAGCAATGCTGTTCTGGACAAGATATAATGGATGCAAAACGCGTTGCTCATAAATTGGGAATTGAACATAAAATTTTATATTACCAAGATAAGTTCAAACAAGGCGTCATTGATAATTTTGTTGATAGTTATTTAAATGGAGAAACTCCAATACCGTGCGTTCAATGTAACCAAACTGTAAAATTTAAAGATTTGTTTGAAGTATCGAAAGATCTAAATGCTGATGCACTGGTTACAGGTCATTATGTAAAAAATATTACATCAAATAATACAAACAATATGTATAGAGCAATTGATGAAAACAGAGATCAAAGTTATTTCTTATTTAACACTACAAGAGAACAATTAAACTATCTAAGGTTTCCATTAGGTGGAATGTTAAAAGATAAAACAAGAGAGATTGCTAAAGAACTAGATTTAAACGTTGCAGATAAGCCTGATAGCCAAGACATTTGTTTTGTACCCAATGGAGATTATGCATCAGTGATTAGAAAATTTAGACCAGACTCTTTTCAAAAAGGTAATATTAAAAACTTAGATGGAAAAGTAATTGGTGTCCATGACGGTATAATTAATTTTACAATTGGACAAAGAAAGGGGATTAAAGTTTCAGATAAAGAACCTTTGTATGTTCTTAAAATAAATTCAGATAATAACGAAATTATCGTTGGTCCAAAAGAAAACCTTGGGAAAAAAGATATATCACTTAAAGATTTAAACTTATTAACTGATAAAAAGGATTTAGACCAAAATATTTTTGTAAAAGTTAGATCAACCGGAAATCTTCTTGAAGCAAAAGTTAATCTAAAAGAAAATAATACTGCTCATGTAAATTTGATTAATCCAGAAGATGGTATCTCACCAGGACAGGCATGCGTATTCTATAGTAAAGACCAATTTGGTCATAAGGTACTTGGGGGTGGTTGGATTAAAGAATAGAGGAATTATTTCTTCTTATTTTTTCTCTTAGCTCTTCTCTTTTTAGAGCCTTGTTTTCTTCGGCCTCTATGTTTCTTTGGGTAACTCATTTAATCCTATTTATTAATTTTATTGACGTTTTTTACGGGATATAGCATTGTCTTATTAACATATCAAATTTTATTATGAGCAATTCTTTCAAGACGTTTCTAAAACATACGGCAAAAGACTTTCATAATCAGTCAGTAAATCCACCAATTGTTCGTGCATCAACAATAATTTTTAAATCGATGCAAGATATTAGAAAAACTCAAAATAAAGCAAAAAAAAACCCTACAGGGGGACATTTTGATTATGGAAGACAAGGAACTTCGACGACTCACATATTACAGCAAATCTTATCCAAATTAGAGGAAAGCTATTTTACTTTTTTAACACCCACAGGTTTTGGAGCGGTATTTCTTGCAATTTTTAGTGTTACAAGACCAGGAGATGAAATTATTGTAGCTGATCCAGTTTACAGTCCAACACGTTTACTTTCACAAGATTTCCTAAAAGAATTTAATATTAAAACAACATTTTATGATCCGCATGATCTAAAGACTTTAGAAAAAAGTATTACTAAAAAAACTAAATTAATTTTTGTAGAAAATCCAGGAAGTAATACGTTTGACTTTCAAGATCTAGGTAAAATTTTATCAATAGCAAAAAAACATAAGATTTTAACTGCTATCGATAATACGTGGGGAACTCCTTATTTTTTAAAACCAATTAAGCTTGGTTTCGATATGGCAATTGTATCAGCTACCAAATATTATTCAGGCCATTCAGATGTAATGGGTGGAAGCTTAGCTGTTAATAAAAAAGTTTTTGCAAAAGTAAAAGCTGCAGAAAGAGTAACAGGGCTAAGACTAGGACCTGATGATGCTTATTTAATAACCAGAGGATTAAGAACTTTAGATGTTAGATTAGATCGACATAGAGAAAATGCAAAAAAAGTTGCAGAGTTTCTCTCTAAATTTAAAAATATCAAATTATTATACCCTTATAAAAAAGACTCTCATAATTTTAGAATGTGGAAAAAATACTATTCAGGAGCATCTGGCTTGATGGGTTTAAGAGTTAAAGCTAAAAGTGAAAAATCAGTAGTTAAATTTGTAAATAATTTAAAATTGTTTGGTCATGGTTATAGTTGGGGAGGATTTGAGAGTCTTGGATTACATCAAAATGTCAGAGAACAAGGAAATAGAAAATATCTCAAGTTAGAAAAAAATGAACATATTGTTAGATTACATATAGGTCTTGAAGATCCTAGCGACTTAATTGCTGATATAAAACAAGCTTTAAAACATTTAAAGTAATTTAAAGTGACATCTACAAAATTTATTCAAAACAAAACTGCTTTAATAACTCTAATTGCTGCATGTTTGGTAGTTTTAATATCATTAGGAGTTAGACAAACATTTGGTTTATTTTTTTCTGATTTTAAAAATGATCTTGATATATCTCTTACAGAATCTGGATTAGCTGTTGGATTGCAGATGTTAATGTGGGGTTTATCTGGACCTATATTTGGAGCTATTGCAGATAAATATGGTGGACATAAAGCAATCATGCTTGCTTTTGTTTTTTATATTTTAGGAATTTATTTTTTATATTCAGGTCCTAATACAGGTATTTTTTTTCAAATAGATATGGGTCTACTTGTGGGTATTGGTCTTGGAGGAACTGCTATAAGTATTCCAATGTCAATTGTAGGAAAACATTTTCCTTTATCAAATAGAACTATAGCAATGAGTTTAGTAACAGCTGTTGGATCTTTTGGATATTTTATTTCACCTCTTTATACATCTTATTCTCTAATCAATAATGGTTGGATCCATACTTTATATATTTTTACAATATTCTTGGTGATAGGTCTCGTAATTGCATTTTTTGTAAGATCTCCCTCGTTATCAGAGTCTATAGAAAAACCCAGTGATCAAAACACTATGAGTGCACTTAAAGAAGCTTTTAAAACTAAAAGCTATGTACTTTTAACAGCAGGTTTTTTCGTATGTGGATTTCATATCACTTTGGTTGGAACACATGTTCCAACTTATGTAATTGATAGAGGGTTAGAAGCTTGGACTGCTGCAGCAATTTTATCCTTGATAGGTTTGTTTAATATTTTTGGATCGTTATTAAGCGGGTACTTATCAACCAAAATGAAAAAAAAAGTAATTCTTGCTGCTATTTATGCTTTAAGAGGTATCTCTATTTGTCTATTTATTTTTCTTCCAGCAAGCAACATTAATGCATTTATATTTGGAGCCAGTTTTGGTTTTCTTTGGTTGTCAACCGTACCTGCTACAAGTGGTATTGTTGCTCACATGTTTGGAACGAAACATCTTGGCATGTTATATGGAATAGTATTTTTAAGTCATCAGATAGGTTCATTTTTTGGATCTTTTTTAGGAGGTTTGTTTCACGATATATATGGCTCTTATGATTATGCGTGGTATTTAGCAATTGCATTATCAATTTTTGCAGCAATAATTCACGTTCCAATTAAAGAAGAGCCTGTTTTAAGATTAAAAACTGAATAATAAATTGAATAAAACTAATATTTTAGATCAAATCAGCTTACTAGATAAGCCTTACATTATATACAGATCAAAAAAAGGATTTTGTTTATATACCAATTTTTCCAAAAAAATAATTCTTACAAAAAAGAATATCGCTAGTTTTTTAAAAAAAACTAATCAAAAACAAAAAAAATTAAAAAAAACAGACCTATATGTAGGTTTTTTTGGTTATGAAATTTTAAATGATTTAATTAATGTAAAAATTCCAAAACAAAAAGAAACAAACTTTCCAAAAGGAATATTTTACAAACCTGAAAAAATAATTAACTTAAATGAAGATCTTCAATACCAACCTCAAAAAAAAAACAAAACTGATAGTAAATTTAAAATTAATATTGATAGAAAAAATTATACAAAAATATTTAATAGATTTAAAACTAAGATTAAAAAAGGTGAAACTTATCAAATAAAAATCTGTACAAAATATAGAAATAAATCAAAAATTGATCCGTTAGATTATTTTTGTAGATTAACAAAAACAAATTTAGCCCCTG
>Ga0233438_10004333_pt1 | contig 12527 bp, 18 predicted proteins | sample SI_123_September_FD_182720 | JGI IMG/M metagenome (GOLD analysis project Ga0233438, IMG submission 182720) | Seawater microbial communities from Saanich Inlet, British Columbia, Canada - SI_123_September2016_10_MG | ecosystem: Environmental > Aquatic > Marine > Inlet | place: Canada: British...
TACAACGCCACTGGATGTCTAAACACTGCTACTGGTTCAAATGCTCTTCGTTGTAACACCACTGGATGTTATAACACAGCATTAGGATACAATGCAGGAAATTCCATCCAGACTGGTACTAACTTGACAGTAATTGGACACGACGCACAGCCATCCTCTGGAAGTGCAACAAATGAGATTACTTTAGGTGACTCTAATATTGCCACCATTCGTTCTAATACTCAAACAATCAGCTCACTATCTGACGAGAGAGATAAGACTGAGGTAGAAGACTTACCACTTGGAATGGAATTCTTAAGAACATTAAGACCAATCAAATTCAAGTGGCAAACAAGAGGAGGTTCATCACACGATGGATCTTATTCGGCTGGTTTCATTGCTCAGGATCTACTTCAAGCTCAAGAGATGTCTGATGCTGAGTATCTAAACATGGTTCTTACTACAAATCCAGAGAGACTGGAAGCATCATATGGTAAATTATTACCCGTGGTAGTTCAAGCTCTCAAGGATATTGACAAGAGGGTTTCAAATCTGGAGGGTTAATAATACTAGACAACTGACTTGAAATGTTTTATAATATTCTATACACACCCAATTTACATGGCAGATAAAAGGTACTCAATCTTCCAAATCAATGGAGGATTGGGAAAACACATTGCAGCAACTGCAGTTGCTCAAGCAATCAAAACCGCACATCCTGATAGAGAACTGATTGTAGTATGTGCATGGCCAGAGTTGTGGTCAAATCTGCCCTTTGTTCATAGAGTTTATGTTCTAGGTCAAACACAGTATTTTTATCAGGAGTATATCCTAAATGCGGACTCTTTGATATTTGCTAATGAACCATATATGAATACCGACCATATCTACAAGAGAACTCCTCTTGTTCAGACTTGGTGTAACATGTATGGTATCCCGTATAATGGTGAGAAACCTGTAATCAAAATCAATCCCGAGTCATGGAGGTTGATTAAAGAATTTTATAAGTATGAAAAACCAGTGATGCTTATACAGACCAATGGTGGTTTCTATGCGGATGAGAAACCATATCGCTGGGCTAGAGATATACCTTTATGGGTGGCAGAGAAGATTGCCAAGAAATATCGTAAGGATTATCAAATCGTTCAGGTAACTAGACCTACCTCACCTCAAATTAACGTTCCTGAAATTGTTGTTATCAATCAAGAGGTACAGAATACTGAACTCATGGGTCTATTGAAGGTAGCTAAGAAGAGAATTCTGATTGATAGTTCAATGCAACATGGTGCTGCAGCATTAGGACTTCCCAGTACAGTATTGTGGAATGCTACATCACCTACCATCTTTGGACATGAAATTCATGACAACATCCAAGCAAAGGAAAAACCAGATATTAATCTACCTGGTTCATATTTCTTTGACTATGATTTTGATGGTAATGTAATGGAATATCCATACGAAGATGGAGACGAGAAAGACATCTTTGACATGGATAAAATCTATATCTCAATTGATAACCAGGGAAACCAAGAGGCAAGGGGATTTAAAGCACATGACTGAGCAACAATTTAAAAGATATATCGTTGCGACATTTCTAGATGATACTACATGTGAGATGTTATACACTTACTCATTATGTGAATCCACCAAGGCTCTTCTTGCTAATCAGATTGTTTTGATTCCCATGTTGATTCATTGTGTTGATGGGAAGGTTATGGCTTTCAATCAATCCCTTACCGTAGCCTGGAAAGAGAAGGTTGATGGTATTGTATTCATTGATAAAAACTCAACTTGGAATCCTCAGGCACTATTTGATGTTATTAGTAGCGATAAAGATTGTGTAGCATTACCTGTATCAAAACCGAATGGTTTCAATATTCAGTTAGGTGAGATTTCTAGATTGCAAAGAGATAAGAATACAGGAGAAATCAAAGTTCCACTTGCCTCTATGGACTTTATGTACTTGAGCTCATACACAATCAATGAAATGTGTATAACACATCAATCAATTGATTATAATGGTCAAGATGTAAAGATGGTTCTACAAACTGGTGATATTTTTACTGGTTACTACAATGAGAGTCAGATTCTAAACTCTAGACTATCTGATATCAATATCGAGACTTGGGTAAATCCCAATCACTCTATCATGACCACACATAAACAACCTATCCAATCTGACTTTGCTTCTTTACTGAGTGACTTGGAGAAGAAAGGATGAGAAAGTTTGCTTTTTTATCAGGACTTCCTAGGACAGGAAGTACGGTATTAGGAACTCTACTCTCTCAACATCCGTCGTTGTATCCAACTTCTACATCTATAATAAGAGATCTTACAAATACTCCCTACAGGTATCATCTGGGTGAGTCACCATATTATAATACCAAGGATATAAACTCTCCATGTTGGAACATTATGAGAGGTATTATGACTGGTGCCTATCAACATGTAGAGGCAGATAAGATAGTTGTTGAGAAGGATCGTGGTTGGGCAACTGATATATCTAAACTATCTAAAATTATTCAAGATAAACCAAAGATTATTGCAACTGTAAGACCAGTTGAGGAGATTATATCATCCTTCATTCTCCTATCAAAGAAGATTGGTAGAAAGAGTAAGATTGATGATGAGGTCAGATCACTCAACAGGGACATGGATAATTGTAATCGTGCTCGTATTATATGGGAGAAATATATTTATCCAAGTTGGAAAACATTCAAGATTGGTTATGAATATGACCCATCATGTTTTCTTTTATTAAACTATGAGGATATTACATCTAATCCACAAGAAGTAATTAATAAGATTAGTTCCTTCTTAGAAGTGGATAATTTTGAGGTGAAAACATCAGGTCTATATAATCCTAGACCAGAAAATGATGAGGTATATGGTCTTCCAGGTCTCCATCATGTGCGGGGAGAACTTAAAAGGACATCACCTCCAGATGTAGAAGTATTGGGTGAGGAGTTGTGTAATATATGGAGAAATAAACAATTAAGTTTTTGGGAGAACATTATAAAGACTAAATAAATACTGAATACTATTATAATAAAATTATGGATACAACACCTACCCCCGAACAAATTGCTAAACACTATAGTGCAGCTCTAGATAGTGTAAATCTTATCAATAAATTGGTTGAACAGGAGACACTATCTGAAGATGATGTTGATTGTATTGATCGCAATGTCAGACATCTACAACTCATGATTGCAAAATCATTTTGGACTACTGAGGATATGACTCCATTAGCATCATCAGTTTCTGTTGGTACATCTAAAATTGGTTAATGTGTATTGAGTAGTTTAACCACCTCTTATGTGTGTGGTTTTTTTTGCTCTAGAAAATCCCTAATAAATACTAGCAAAGCACCAACTAACAATGGCAGTTTCTTTTCCACAAGATCCCACAACGGGTGACAAGTATACTTCTGGACCATTTACCTACGAATGGGATGGTGAGAAGTGGGTTTCCGTAGCAGGTCTTACGGGTGGTGCTGGTTTTGGACCACCAGGTCCTCCAGGTGCTAGTGTAACCGGTCCTCCAGGTGGTGAGGGTCCTCCTGGTCCGTCTGGAACTGGACCACCAGGTCCTCCAGGCAACAATGGATCACCAGGAAACAACGGTGGTTCAGGACCACCAGGACCTCCGGGACCTGGTTCCAGCACCAGTGTTGGATTGAGTTGTGGTAACGGTGGCAATACTATCATCAGAACATTTGGACCTGGTAGTCAACAGAGCAATACTGCGAAGATGGCGGCATCCACCAGGATGAGTATCAATGGTGTGAATAGTAATGAACTTCGTTTCTCCACCAACGCTTCATTCTATTACTCAAATACAAACTCACGAACCACTAGTAATGTAGTTGGTCTTGCTAGTACAGCAGTAGATGATTTCTTAGATAATGCTAACCCAGTTAGTTTTACTCTATCAGATGTTGCACCTCCTACATCATTCCCAACGGCATTCACTAATTATCTTTCTAACTTAGGTGGTGGAACGACTGCTACTACTAGTTTATATGGTGAGTGGGTTCAAGAATTCAACGCTGCCGTAAGAGCAAATCCAGGTATTGGTAGTGCTATTATCAATTTTGATATTGATGACTACAAGTTCTTGGGTAATGTTGGAATGTCTACCATCCCAACTACTTATGGATTCCTTGCTGAGGATCTAGTTGGTATCAATACTGCTTTTGTAACACCCGGAATCAAAGCAGTGATTCCCGAAACTATTATTCCTTTCTTGGTAAAGGGACTACAGATTCAGAAAGACCAGATTGCCAACCTCCAATCAAGAGTAGATGCACTAGAGAACCCATAATATATGTTGAAAAATAGAAGTGAGAATTTCATTCGAGAAATTCAACCATCAGAGGAGATGATTACCTTGTGTGATTATTTCCTTGAGTGGTTTCATAACAATAGTGAATTACATTATCCAGGTACAATAGGAGCAGATGGACATACAGATCCAACTGTAAAAATATCTACCGACTTTAATCTAAAAAATACTACTGATCCTAAGGCGTTGTTTAAATACACGAAGTATTTGACTCAACTCCATAGGATGGTAGACAATTATTTGGGAGAAATTACTCTACCTTTGGAGGGTTATAAACTCCGAGCAGGTCAAGGGGGAGCAAACCTCCAGTGGTACAAACCAGGTGAGGGTTTCTTTCAATGGCATTCGGAAAGATCACCAGGAAGTCATTTTAATGATCGTTGGTTGGTCTTTATGACCTACTTAGACACACCTACAGAAGGTGGTGGTACAGAATTTTTCTATCAAGATACAGTAATCAAAGCAGAGAAAGGCAAGACCGTATTGTGGCCATCAGAATATACTCACGCTCATCGGGGACAAGTTTGTCCTCACGATCACAAACATATACTAACCGGTTGGTTATATCCACATAAATAATACTAAACCTCCAAAAGATAATGGCAGTTACATTTCCTAAGGAACCAGATGTCGGCGACCTTTTCTCGTCGAATAACTTTGTCTATCAATGGGACGGTGAGAAGTGGGTGTCTCTCGGTGCCATCGGTGGTGGTGTCGGCGGAGGTGGCGGCGGTGGAGCGACCTCAAGTGACCTACAAGGTGTTACAGACAACGGAAGTTCAACCACTAATGTTATTGAAACCTCTGGATTGAAACTCAATTCAAATGAGTTGCCCACAGTTGCAGGAAGTCAAGGTGATGTCAAGAGGATTGGTGGTCTCCCTTATTATCATAATGGAACATCCTGGAAGAGATTTTACCTACTAGATAACGCAGAAGATTCAGCAGCAGTTGATATTAACTGGAATGATGTTCAGGTTAGATTTAATTTTGAAGATGACGGTAGCAATACCTTGGGGGGAGACCAAGCATTTGTTAACTATGTGAATAATATACGAATAAATCCTGTAGGCACTGCTGGAATTAAGAGAGTAAATTCTCCAGTAAAGTTTGATACTTCTTCTCTACTTTTGAATCAAACTGCTGCATATGCTGCTTGGGATGAGCAATATGAAGACTTTGAATGTATTGATCGCTCAGCGATTCAATACAGTGGCGGTAATTGGGGCGCTGGTAAGAGGGGTGGATGTATGGATTGGACTCGTGATTGGACGATTGAAACTTGGGTATATTTTCCGACAGGACTTAACGCTAGCAACTGGTTGACGCCCTTTATTTGTGCTCAAATAGGTACGAGTGTAGGACAAGGATTGGTATTCACTACACCACTCGTCGGCAATGACGGTTATGGAAATACATATCTTCAATGGTTTAGAGGGGGGCTTCCTGGTCAACTTGGCGCAACCGAGGATACTTTAGCTTACTGGGAAGTCTCAAGTGATACTTGGATGCACATAGCAGTTTCATTTAGAGCATCAGACTCCACTCTACACGCTCACGTAAACGGTCAATATTCAACATACTATGGTGATAGTGGAGCAGTAACTTATAATGATATGGATGCAAATGAAGGTGGATATACTTTCCTTGGGATGTATAGAAATGGCAGTAGCACATATGGATCATCTCCAGGGTATAACATAGATGATCTAAGAATTACTCAAGCATTTAGATATGGTGAAAATACTGAAGGTGGTACTGTCTCAGACTTTACTTTACCAACATCACCATTTCCAATTGCCCCTCCTCCACCAGGAAACATTGATACATACTGGAACAATGTTAAGTTGAGAGCAACTTTTGATACAAATGTGAATGATATTGGTCCCGATCAATTGGCAGGTACAGGTGACTCAATTATTCCATCGCCAGTAAAATATGGATCGGGGGCAGCATACCCAATTTCAAATACAGGAATACGATGGATTAGCGGGGACTACACTTTCTTGGCTGGAGATTGGACTTTTGAATGTTGGGTTCAATTTAATACAGTTCCTGAATGGTATGTTAATCGACCATCCCTCTCACCAATATGGAGTTTTGGATCGAACATTGGAATAACATCAAAAAATGTAGAATTTGGAGTTAAGAATTATGATAGTACCAATAATACTTTCACTTATTATTGGAGAGATGCTGATGGTCTCACTGAGTTATCAGCGGCTGCTGATAATTTTTCCAGGGAAGACTTGGAGAGATGGCAGCATATTGTACTAACAAAAAATTCGAATAATGAATTGCAAATGTTCCTGAATGGTTATAGATTAAGGAATAGTAATGCTGATCGGGACCTAACGACTGGAGTACAAATATCAGCGTGGGATCCAAATAATGGTGGTCAATTTTCTCTGGGTGGTCGTGATGGAAACTATAGTTTCGATGAGGAATACGGAAAGAGTACCAGTACTGTTGAGGTATATTTTGACGACTTTAGATTCTCTAATATTGTTAGATATGATGATGAATTTGCCCCACCAGCAGGTCCACTTGAAACTACAGGGTCAGTAACTTCTCCACTAGACCCAGCATTTGATGGCGAAGGTTCTCTCACCTTGGGATCAGGTCCTTCTTGGTCTGGTACTGTTGGTTGGACTGTTACTAGAGTCGTAGAAGGAACTTATAGAGTAGTCTTCCCTGGTACTTTCTCAAATGTAGGGGACTATGTAGTCCATACAAACCTCAATGATGGACCAACAACACCTTGCTATATCAATGTTGATAAATCTACATCATACTTTGATGTTATTGTCTCACAGATTAGTGACGGTGCTGCAGTTGATACTGGTTCTGTAGCAATTAGACTTGTAGATCTTGATGACGTTTGATAAATAGTGTGCTATAATATTTAAACTGCTTTATGAATATGTTTGAAATCTACAGCAAGGTAGGTTGCAAATACTGTGACGCCATTGAGAAACTCTTTGTAATGAAAGATGTTTCTTATCAAAAGAAAATGCTCAACATCGACTTCGATAAGAAGGATTTTGTTGAGCGTTTTGGTGAATCAACTTTCCCTCGAGTTATACTTGACGGTAAGGTCATCGGTGGCGCTAAAGAAACTCTACAATACCTCCGTGAGGAAGGCATTGTATAAGTATCTAAATAAAAATAATTAGAGGGGGGTCTTATGACCACTGTTCTGTCCATCATGGCCGCTTCTATGGTCCTGATGTTCCTCCTTCTGGGTGGTGTCATTGGTTATCTAACCCGTGACTTCATGTTTGCTCAAGCAGCAGCACTCCCGCAACACCCAGAGTTTTATGATGCTGAAGGGAATATTATTCCTGACGACATACTTGCCATTAGATTTGAAAACTCTTATGGTCTTGATGAAGAATGGAGTGATGAAGATTAATCAATCGGAGTTATTATGACTGAAGCGAACGAAACTACAACTAAGAAAAAAGCAACTCGAAAGAGAACAACAACAAAACCAAAGGTTGCTGCTAAGACTCCTGCTAAACCACGACAGTCTCTAGCACTATCCTTACCAAACAACCCGCTCGTATTTGAAATCTTTGATCTAGCATCTCGTCAAAGAAGTAAAGCAAAGAAGGTTGAAGTACTACAAAAGTATGCTAATATGGCAGTCAAGGCACTTCTCATCTGGAACTTTGATGAATCAGTTTCATCAGCACTTCCAGGTGGTGAAGTACCATACTCAGGGTACAACGAACAAAACGTTTACACTGGGTCACTGAGCAGCAAGATTGAAGCAAGCACTCGTGATATGTACGATAGCGGCAACTTCTCTCTTGGCAGCAGTGATACAACAGCACGCACTACTCTCCGAAGAGAAGCGCGTAATCTATACCACTTTGTGAAGGGTGGTAACGATGATCTCTCTAACACCCGTCGAGAGATGATGTTTATTAACATCCTAGAATCTGTACATCCATTGGAGGCAGAGATCCTAATCTTAGTCAAGGATAAGAATCTCACCGACAAGTATAAGATTCCATTCGAAGTTGTCGAGCAGGCATACGACGATATCCGATGGGGCAGCAGAGCATAAACTCTTTATAAATAATAAAGGAGTTTAAATAACTTCACACTTACGTTCATCGTCTTCGGACGACGCAAGTAAGACAACGCGGAACGGGTTCGTTCATCCGTGTTGAAAATACACGGACGCAAACGTTGCCTGAAGGAACGGGGATCTAATAAATCCACTACTACTTGGAGGTAACTCAAATGGCTAAAGTCACTTATCGTGGTGTCGAATATGACACCAACCGCTCACCAAAAACTACTTCTGTAAAGAAAAAGTTTATGTATCGCGGCATCGAATACACCGATACTCAAAAAGTTGAGGTGTCAAAATGAATACTTTAGAAATTATCCGCAGAAAAGAAGAGAAAGACAAGCGTAAATCTCTCGCCAAACTCACCTACACTAAGATGAGTAGCGCACAACGCTGATCCATAACTTGACTGTCCTATGAATGCAACTCAGAAGGAGGGGTTTCTTTTGAAACTCCTAGCAAGTCTATTTGCTGTCCAACTATCATTCATTGGATGGTCAATGTATATCTGTAAAGACAATTTATCGGCGTGTCCAAAAATAGGGGACCGGATGGAAAATTACTTTATGGTAACACTGGCGACGACGCTAAGTCTACTAACTATTTCTAAGAAATGAGAGGACTCACATCCTCTCTTTTTTTATGCTATAATACTAAGGACTGTTACTTACTATGGAAACTGAAAAGATTAAATTTTTGATTCAATCGATTGAAGTTCTGATCGATGAGTTGAAAGCAGAGGTTTATACTGAGGGTGAGACACATCGAATCAGTGAAACAGAATATTCTGAGGAAGGAGAGACCTCCACTGATGATATTATTATGGACATGTTTGCACACGTTACAGACGATACAGTATGAAACCAGTAAAGGCAAAAGACCTATTGAAGGCAGACCCTCTACAGAAGGTAGAGATGATTCGTTGTACTCCCAACCCACAGCAGTTGGTTTTTATGGGAGGGAAGAATGACTACAGTGAGTTGCCTATTGAGGACACACAGATACTACCCGAGAGAGATAGTGGCAAGTGGGTTATCGAACAACTCTTAGCGAATGGGAGAGGGCACTGGGGACCGTTAGAGCACCCCTCTATCACATTCTCCTGCTCTGGGTTCGTTCATAATGTTATTGTTCAAGCACGGACACACAGAGTAGGCATTAGTTTCGATGTCCAGTCTCAGAGATACACCTGTAAGCGTATCCTCAAGGTTGCTGAAGGGAAACTAAGACCGAGAGAAGTATTCTATGTTCGTCCTCCTGGATTCTATACTAATAGGAAAGGTAAGAAGTATGAATGGTTAGACACTGACTATGGATCTCAACTAGGTTTATGTCAGGCAGCATCAGAAAGATTTGCTCGTCAGTATGAGATGGGTGTGTCTGAAGAGCACGCTCGTGACTACCTACCACAGAATATCAGACAGAACTTTGTTGTCACCTTTAGTCTCCGTTCTCTGCTTCATTTCTTAGACCTCCGTGCTAAGTTAGATGCCCAGTTAGAGATCCAAGCATTGTGTGAAGCGATGATTGCTCCTACCAAAGTATGGGTGCCAGAAATCTTTGAGCACTACGAAGAGAAGCGTCTGCATAAGGCACGACTATCCCCCTAAATAAACCTACCGAGCAAGACATTATGGCAAAATTTGATGTAGTCAACAGCGAAACAGGAGAAGCAAAAGAGATCGATGTTAGTGTCCACGACATCCAACAATGGTATGTGGATAACCCTTTGTGGAAGAGAGATTGGAGCAAGGGGTGTGCTACTGGTGGAGACATCGGTGAGTGGAAGGACACACTAATCAAAAAGAATCCAGGATGGAATGATGTTCTCGGTCAAGCAGCCAAAGCACCGGGGAGTTATGTAAAGAAGATTTGATTTTATTTTTATCCTGTACCTTTAGTAATTAGTCATGCCAGCACGCAAAAATCGTAAGTCTGCTAACCCCATTGGGGTCGGTCTAACCGCAAAGCAGATGCGAAGGAAGAAACCAATCGGTAGCGATTTCATCATCAAAGTTGAACCGATTACAGACAATCAAAAGATCTTATTTGATGAGTATGATAAGGGACAGAATCTAATAGCGTATGGGTCTGCTGGTACCGGTAAGACATTCATTACACTATACAAAGCACTAGAAGAAGTATTGAATGAACACTCTCCCTATGAGAAGGTTTATATTGTCCGCTCACTAGTTGCTACAAGAGAAATCGGTTTCCTACCTGGAGACCACGACGACAAGGCAGCACTCTACCAGATTCCTTATAAGAATATGGTGAAGTATATGTTTATGATGCCCACAGAGTCAGACTTCGAGATGCTCTACGGAAACCTCAAGTCACAAGAGACTATCAGTTTCTGGAGCACCTCATTCTTGAGAGGCACTACACTAGACAAGTCTATCATTATTGTGGATGAGTTCCAGAATATGACTGGACACGAACTCGATTCTATTATGACTCGTGTAGGTGAAGACACCAAGATTCATTTCTGTGGTGATGCCAGTCAGTCTGACCTGACTAAAGCATCAGAGAAGACTGGTATCATGGACTTCATGAGGATCATGGAGGGTATGCCTTCGGTAAGTACCATTGAGTTTGGACTAGATGATATTGTCCGTAGTGGATTGTGTAAAGAGTATCTACTTGCCAAACACGAGAGTGGTATTGAGATTTGACAACATAAATATTAGATTGTATAATGGTAACAACTAAACTATAGTTGATGCCATTCATTCATAATCCAATTGACTTAAAACCTCTCGAAAGAGAGACCATTAGTGGTGTCAGGTACTACAAGGTGCCTGACAGTGGTGAGTTGATTAAGATGCCCTCTATCACAACGATTACTTCTCACTATAAGAAAGACTTCTTTGTTAAGTGGAGAGAGAGGGTTGGTGCTGAGACGGCAGATAAAATTACGAAGCGTGCTACATCAAGAGGGACAGAGATGCACCTCCTGACTGAGCATTATCTAAACAATGAGGAAGTCCCCAAGGCAAAGATTCCTATCTCTGGTATGCTATTCAATGTTGCTAAACCAGGGTTAGATAGAATTGATAATATCATTGCACAAGAGAAGGCACTCTATAGTTTGCGTCTAGGTGTTGCTGGCACTGTAGATTGTATTGCCGACTTCGATGGTGAGTTGTCTATCATTGACTTCAAGACATCAAAGGCACCAAAACCACGAGAGTGGATTGAAGGTTACTTTGTTCAAGCAGCAGCATACTCTTGTATGCTTTATGAACTTACAGGTCTCAAGGCAAAGAAACTCGTCATCATTATGGCGTGTGAAGATGGAGACCTAGAAATCTATGAGGAGAGAGACATCTTCCCATTCATTCAAAAACTAGGACTATACATTCGTAAATTCGTCACCGACAAACTAGAGGAACTATGAGCAAAGAAGAACTATCCAAGGTCTTAGAAGAGAAGTTTCTAACACCCGTCAAATTCTCTTATGAGATTGAGATGATTGTATTGCATCAAAAGATGAATTATATCGATGCCATCATTCACTATTGCGATCGAGAGAGTATTGAGGTAGACTCAATATCAAAACTGGTGACCAAACCCCTCAAAGAAAAACTAAAGTTTGATGCTACTCGTCTAAACTTTATGAAGTCAAGGGGGATCAGTAAAGCAAAACTACCCCTTTAATATATTGTATAGCAGACTGAGACGAGGTATTATGAAACCCTATGAGGTTTACATTACTTACTTGGCGATGAAGAAACACTTCACTACTAAGTCATATGATTATTTCAAATACAATGGCAAAGTGAAGGCATCAGAGCAGGCATTCTACAGACGCTCAGACAGATACTTCTTTGAGAGAATGTCCCGCAAACTATCTGATGATGAAGTCAAAATGTATTTCGTCTCTAGTTTTATTGCTTCTGATAATCCATCCTCTGTATGGGTAGGTGAGATTATCCAGAGTGGAGAGAGAAACTTTATGGGTATGTCTAAAAGACTCCAGAGTCTGTCTTATAACTTCTCTCAGGAGGTTTCAGAACTATTCGATGAGTATGAGTTGCGTGAGGTGTTTGACTGCTCTCAGGGGCACCCACCGGCACTGAAGAGACTCCTCGGTGGTCATATGTCTATTGAGACT
>Ga0233438_10004334_pt1 | contig 12522 bp, 14 predicted proteins | sample SI_123_September_FD_182720 | JGI IMG/M metagenome (GOLD analysis project Ga0233438, IMG submission 182720) | Seawater microbial communities from Saanich Inlet, British Columbia, Canada - SI_123_September2016_10_MG | ecosystem: Environmental > Aquatic > Marine > Inlet | place: Canada: British...
ATACCAGAAGTTATATAGATCAGCATGATCTATATCGATACAAAAGTAATACAGCTAAACTTAAAAAGGATGAAGTAGTTGGGGCATAATCATTTTAAGCTCATTTGCCACTGGTTTAAACCGATTGATTAAATAAGACTGGTTGAGCACTGATGAATCATTGATACCAAAAACATCCAACACAATGATGAATAAGCACAGTAAGATTAGACCGCGCAGTAAACCAAACCAAATACCCAATAAGCGGTCAATGCCTGTTAGTCCAAGACGAATCACCATTTGTCTGAGCACTTGGTTAAGCATCGCTGCAAAGATCAGCGAAGATATAATCACAACTAACCAAGCAAAAATCGCGCTAATTAAAGGCGAGTCAAACCAATGATTAGAGTAGTCAGCAATAAACTGGCCAAACATCAATCCAGCTGCAATCGCTAAAAGCCAACTGCCAACAGTTAAGCTTTCCTTAATAAATCCGCGAATAAACCCAAAAATTATTGATAAAGCAATCAGCGCTATAATGGCATAATCAAAAGGCGTAATATGTGCAAGCCAACCTTCAACCATCATGATACTTTGAATATTTTAACATGATGGGTTGTGTCAAAATATTGCACTGCTTTGGAAGTGTTTTTGGCTTCTAATAGAATGATTACTTTATAAGATTTTTTACCTTTAGCAGCCACTGCCCTAACAGAACAATTATATTGATCTTGCTTAAGTTTTTTACAAAAATCATTGGCGTTCTTTGGGTCAGATGAACTGGCAACCTGATATTTTATATAAGTGGGATTTTTATCTTTTTCGTTTGCGTCACTATACTGAATTTTTATTTGGGATCCTTTGCCACTATCAATTAATCCAGCCTCAGAATCAGTGATATGTTGCCCATTGATTTTAGTTTGCAAGTTTTCATCCAAATCAAATTTAAGATCAGATTGACCTGTCGCATCATCCATAGATAGTGCTTCTAAAATTTCTAAATCAGACTTTGGGTGAGGCAATGAATGTGATCGCTTAGGCATTTTAGGTGGTTTACTCGATTGATCATTTTGTTGCTGGGGTACTCGCTGATCAAACTGATAGGATGGGCGTTGTTTTGGTGCAAATATCTCGGGAGAAGAATGTTGTATTTTAGGTTGAACCGCCATTGTTTTAAGCTCTGATTGTATCTGCTCAGATAACTTTTTGATCATTGACTGCTGTGCTGTCATTTCACCAACCAATGTTTGTAGTGTTTGCTTTTGGAAATAGATATCGACGCCAAATAACACTAGCAAGATACCTAGAAAGATACTTAATAACCGAGATGGTTTGGCTAAGATTGATGACATAGTTACTCTACACAAGATTCATTTGGTGTTTTACCACAGCAACTGTCAAAAATGAACCGTAAACCACGATAAAATCTTTCGATCGGCGCACACTCTCTAACTGATCTACTGTTATATATGATAAATTACATTGTGAATTAAGACTTTTGAGTTCACGTTCAACCTGCTCAAACTGTGCCATACCAGGCTCATTAATGGATAGATAAGCAAAACTGGTTGCGCTACTCACTAGCGGCGCTAAACAACCACGAATCGCTTTATTTGCCTTGCAATTAAACACAATTAAATGATCCCCTATTTTTTTTAGTTGCAAAATGAATTCCGCCAATCTTTGGCAGCTAGCAGGGTTATGAGCCACATCAAATAGGTATGTTTGCTGATTTTTATTGATCACTTCCAGACGCCCTGGCAGCGTCAACTTGCCAATAATCATTTGAAAAATTTTGATGTTAAGCTGACCTAAATCTTTAAGATGGTCAATCGCAACCAAGGCGCACCCTACACTTGCAGGCGCAAGTTGCATGGGAATGTCTTGAATAATATAATCTTGATATTGCACTTTATTCTGGCTGATCAAAAAGTCGATGCCAGCACATAATAGTTTAGCTTGGCTTTGTTCAGCGCATTGAACAATAGTTTGCGGTGGATCTTCATCTCCAATAACACAATAACGCCCTGCTCTCATTACACCAGATTTTTCAGCAGCAATCTCACCACGCGTAGCTCCTAATAGCTCAGTGTGATCAAGATCAATTTTAGTAATGATGGACACATTTGAGGGTAGCATATTGACGGCATCTTTTCGCCCACCAAGCCCAATTTCCATCAATGCAATATCTGGCTGAAATTTCTCAATAGCAAAAAAGCTAGCCATTGTAATCCATTCAAAATAGCTTAAATCTAATTGATATACTTTTACCAGTTGGTCCACTTGGTGAAATAATTGACACCATGTTGGAGCAGATAATGGCTGGTTATCTAAAAATATACGCTCTTCAAACCTCATTAAATGAGGCGATGTATAACTAAGAACACGACGGCCTAATGCATGAAAATAAGCCTGCAAAAGCGCAATCGTTGTACCTTTTCCATTGGTGCCAGCCACCAATACAACTTTTGATTTGATTGTTAAGTTAGCAAGCTGATAGGCTTTTTTTATATCACTGTCAGATTGCTTATTTGTCTGATTTTTTCGGCAAACTTGTTCAATCTGCTTTAGCCATTCCCCTAGATTAGCTGGCATACTGCTTGTCATGCATCAGCTTAATCAGTAGTTGATGTAACTTTTCTGATAATGCGTGCCGATGTACAACCATATCAATGGCACCATGCTCTAGTAAAAACTCACTGCGCTGAAAACCCTCAGGCAAAACTTCTCGAACCGTTTGTTCAATAACCCTGGGCCCTGCAAAACCGATGAGGGCATTTGGCTCAGCAATCGTGATATCACCCAACATGCCTAAACTGGCTGATACACCACCAGTCGTAGGGTCTGTCAATACGACGATATAAGGCAACTTTGCTTTTGCTAATTTTGCTAATGCGGCAGAAGTTTTTGACATTTGAAATAATGAAAACACCCCTTCTTGCATTCTAGCGCCACCACTGGCAGTAAAGCAGATAAATGGCATCTGATGTTTGATTGCAAAATGCACGCCTTGCACAAAACGCTCCCCAACAACAAACCCCATTGAACCACCAATAAAGCCAAACTCAAACGCTGCCACCACCACATCTAGACCTTTTAGCTTGCCTGACTGTACCTGTAAAGCTTCACTCGCTTCAGTCTTTGTAGCAGCGTCTTTTAATCGATCTTTATATTTCTTAAGATCCTTAAACTGTAAAAAATCTCTTGGTATAACTTTTTCACCAATCAATCTGGTTGGCTGATCTGCAAATAATAAGTCCATCCTTTGCTTTGAAGACAGCCTAAAATGATGATCACACTTATAGCAAACACCCTCATGACGGTCGACTTGTTCTTTATATAAAATCGCTTCACATTTAGGGCACTTTTGCCATACACCATCTTTCACACTTGATGACTTAGGCTCAGTAAGACTCGGCAATATCTTTTCCAACCAACTCATATCACGTGACCGTATACATAAAAGCTAATAACTTAATTTTTTTTTCTTCTTTTGTACAGTCATGCTTCTAAAATAAGCATTGTTGTCGCTCAAAATTACCCCTAGCCAATAAAAGCAGTTAAAGTATAGAAATCCAAAATTAAAAATGTCTACTCATAGATTATTTTTGCCAGATATAAACCATGTGGTCTAGCTGGCGACAAGGCTGCTACCTGATAATCAGAAACTTGAATTAGCCATTTGGTGTAATCAGTTGGCTTTTTACCTTTACCGATTAGTATCAATGCTGCCATCATCCGACGAACCATTTGGTGTAGAAATGCAGAGCCATGAAACTCAAACGTCACAATGTCCCCTTTTTGAAAATACCTAATACCGATGATTGTCTTGATCGGTGATCTTGCTTGACAGTATCGTGTTCGAAAACTACTAAAGTCATGTGTGCCAACCCACACTTGACTGGCTACTTGCATTGCCTCTATGTTTAACTTATTTGGCATCCAAAGCGCACGTTGATACCAAAATGGCTGAGCCACATCAGATAACAGTAATTGGTAGTGATAAATACGCGATAATGCTGAAAATCGAGCATGAAAATCAAAGTTCACTGATTTGACCCATAATACCTGCACACTAGATGGGCACCACGTATTTATACCACGTAGCCAACAATGATTTTCACGAAATACCTCAACATCTACATGAATAACCTGACCAGTCGCATGCACCCCACGATCAGTACGACCAGAAACAACTAGCTTAACTGCGTGGTTAGCAACTTTGGAAATTGCTTGCTCCAAAACACTCTGAATCGTAGTCAAACCTGGCTGCTCTTGAAATCCAGCAAAATCTGTGCCTTGATAAGCAATGCCCATTGCCAAGCGAAATTGCCCCATCAGCTACCCAAGCTTTTTTAATTGAGATTTGGCAAATCTTACCTGCTCACGATCACCTTCTGCCACGATCTCACGATAAATCTTTTTCGCTTCTTCATGCTTACCAATTCTGACAAACGCACCAGCAAGATGCATTTTTGATTGAAGGCCCTCAGATGAGTTTAAAAAGTCAAAATCTTCATCTAAAGCCTCTCTCTTGATAGCTTTTTTTTCACCCTGGGGAAATAATCCTCTGACCAAAACAATGAGTAAAATCGTCAAACCACATATAATCCAAATCAAACCATTGTTAAACCAAGACCTCACTTCCTCCAAATGAATTAACCGATATGGTAAATCATTGATCAGCTCATGTGTTTTATATTTAAGTTCTTTCAGCTGAACTAATACCTTAGCTTCTCTATCTTCAGGGGGCCGAGTGATGCTATTAACCTGGATATTTGAATTTGCTTGAGAGCATTTAAACTTCGGTGGCTGCATAGGGACTTTCCATATTTGAGGCGAGTACCATTGATGACAGCTGACATTGCCTTGAATCTCACTATGTTGAGTACTAGAAAATACAACCGGAAAAAGCAATAACTGCCAAGTAATAAGCAGCAAAACAGATCTTCTTTTGATCATAATCAATGTATGGATAAAAGGTAAACTTTACTTGGATTTTTTAGCAAATGCTATGATATTGGATTACCAGCCAGGCGTGGGCACACTCCATACTCCGCGATCAGGTTGTTTTGTAGCATTTGGAGCTTGATATTCAGGCATGCCGTTATTTAGCTCGCATGATCTAACAGGGGCTTGACCTTTATGGCTTGATTTAGTTGCTAGCTTATTTTCATCTGAATTTTTAGCTATGCTTTGTGCTGAGTCAAAGATGGATTCAGGCTGAGTTGTATTGACTTCTTTTTGTTTTGGATTGAAATAGATAATTCTACATCCATCTACTTCATCTAACTGATGTTTCTCTGATGGATGACTATCCAGTAAGATCTTGTGTATGTCATCTTGATTACTGAATACATTTATACCTTTCAGCAGTGAATCGGAACTATGAACACCTAGCTCACTTTCAATGTATGGTGTAGACATTTGATCAGCTGACATCTCAAAAACTCGTTATTGTTAATACAAATATAGCATAAAAAATCAAAAAGTCAATACCAAGTCATGCAAATGGCTGCTATTATTGCGCTTTTTAGCTAATCTGCCAAGTAAACAGTTCGTGAAAACTTTGTTGAATGCGCTTGGCTACCACCTCTTCAGGCTGGTTATGCAGCTGGGCAATGGTCTGACCTACCCACTTGACCCTACTGGGATTGTTTGACTTGCCACGAAATGGATGAGGCGACAAGTACGGACTATCAGTTTCAATAAGAATCTTTTTCAGTGGTAGTTGCGAAGCAACTTGTTGCAAGTCCTTTGCATTTTTAAAGGTCACAATACCAGAAAATGAAATGAGATAACCTAACGCTATTGCTTCATTTGCCATGGACAAAGTTTCAGTAAAGCTGTGTAGCACTCCTTTTGATTCAGGAAACTCCTGTATCACCTTGAGTGTCTCTTGAGGCGCATGTCTCGTGTGTACAATGACAGGTAGATTAAGTGTGCAGGCTGCCTCTAGATGTTTGCGAAATCGATCAACCTGACGATTCATTGGTACATCCATATGATGACAATCTAGTCCTGTTTCACCAATAGCAACAATGCCTGGCCGACTAGCTTGTTGAACAAGCTGCTTGGCAGTTGGCTCATTGACTACTACTTCATTGGGGTGTAAACCGACTGAAATCCTGACATGATCTGGATATGCTTGATAGTAAGGATAGATGTTATCTTCCAAAGTGGTTGCTACACATAACATCTGATTCACCTGGTTAGCTATCGCATCATCAATTAATGACTGCAAAGTAATAGTAGGGTTATTTTGCAAACAGAATTGAAAATGACAATGTGAGTCAATCCACATCTATTGCTCCTGACAGCTTAGCTGATACGTTAGAAACAGATTTTGTGCTAGTTGTTTGTCAGATAAGCCAGTGCACTCAGATCGATAGCTCATTAGACGCAGCCATTGCTTAATGCATCGGCGATAGGCATCAAACATGGAACTATTTGGCCGATCTCTCATTTTTTTCATCAAGGTAATAAAGACAACTTCAAACCATAGTGCAATATCCTGGCTTGTAGACTCACTCACCTCTTTCAACCTCGTATCTGACTTATTTAAAAGCTGATGATAGCGCTCAACTAATGATATTTGATTGTTGGTCAGCCACCGGTGACTAGTACTTGGGCAGTTACCAGAAAATTCCAAGGCCTTTTGCCATGCTTGTTGAGATATACTAGCTAACCAATAATCTTGAATTTGTGCATCGGTTGGCTGTTTTTTTTGCAGGACAAAACATCGGCTTTGAATCGTTTGTGGCAAACGATGATGTGGCTTTACCAGTAACCAAAAACAGGTGTGCTTTGGTGGATCCTCCAATGTTTTTAATAATGCATTGGCTGCCGAAATACTTAATCGATCAGCATGTTTAATAATAAATGTTTTGGTGTTTAATGTGGAAGGATGTGTGTAGGTGGCATCAATCATCAATCGAATTTTGTCCATCATCTGAGCGCTTTGATCTAAATCAATCCAATGGATGTCTGGCACCGCTTTTTGCTGAATTTGATGACATGTATTGCATTTTTGGCATGGTTTACTCTTGTGTTGGCAGAATTGCGCCATCAAAACGTATAGACAAAAATCATGCAAGCATTCATCACTCTCAAGCATCACACTGGGTTGCTTCTCTATATGCGGGAAAAATGCCTTTTCCGTGAGCTGTAACCATGGACTTAACGAAATCATAGACAAACTGATTTTATTCGATTCATGACATCTAACGCGAGCTGCTCTGGGTCTTGGTTTGCATCGATCACTTGGCAACGTGCATTTTCTGCCGCTATCTTTAAATAACCTTGCCTAATGCGCTGAAAAAAATCAATTGATTCTTGCTCTATACGATCTTTGCTCATATGGGCAACACGAGAAGCTGCCAGCCTGGGATCTAAATCTAAAATAAATGTCAAATCAGGCGAAAAATCTTCTACTGTCCAATCATGAATAGCTTGGATTTCACTCAGATCAATACCTCTACCGTAGCCTTGATACGCAAAGCTGGCATCAGAAAATCGATCACATAAAACCCAAGTTCCTACATTCAAAGCTGGCTCAATAACCTGTTTAATGTGCTGATAGCGGCCCGCGTAAAGAAGCAGTAACTCTGTTTTACTCAATAGCGCTTCATTGGTGTTGATGCGAAGTAAATGATCTCTAATCTTTTCTGCCAATGGAGTGCCACCTGGCTCTCTTGTAACCAAAACTTCTTTTTGAAACTTCTGGTTAAGCTGTAGCTTGATAGCCTGACATAAAGTCGTCTTACCGGTCCCCTCTATCCCCTCAAACGTGATAAAAAAGCTCATGAGCATCCATTGTTTATTAAAAAGTGTATTACACCATTCAGCTTAATATCATAGGCTAATTTTCAAAGGAGACAAAGGATATTTTTACACCCGCACGCTCTAAATCATCATGCAGAAATTCACAGATCAACTTCTTTTAAATAACTTCACCTTAGTTAATCAGCAAGTTCAATAATCAATGTTTAACGCATAATTTAAAAGGTTGTTGATCAGATCCATAAACAGCACATATGATCTTCGCCAAACACGGCAAAGTTCCCTTTAATCTGTACAAGAGCGTCATTATAACCTATAAAGTACTATGGTAGGGATCTTTTTGATATGGTAAATACAACACACATCTGTAAATCAAGCTGCCTGATTATCTCCTGTATGCTCCTTTTTCTGTCGGGGTGCTCACCAATCCCAAATATGCCAGGCTTGAGATCACCTGATCAGTCACTTAACATTCACAATCAAGCTGAGCCTCTATTGAGGCAAACATCCTGGTGGAAATCACTTGGTGATCCACAATTAAATAAATTGATTGACCAAGCGCTTGTTCATTCCCCAGACATTCACCAGGCACAAGCAAGAATTGAAAAGGCACAAGCATATGCTGTTCAAATGGGTGCTGCTCTAGAACCAAGTGTAACTGCTGATTTAACAGTGCAAGAGACCAAGCAAAGTTACTTTAATGGCATCCCAAAATCTGCCGTACCCAAAGGCTTAAAAGATAATGCCAAAGCTACCTTAAATTTTAACTATGAATTTGACTTTTGGGGTCAAAATAAAGCCATTGAAAAAACTGCTCAAATGAATGCAGATATTGAGCTGCTCCAAAAAGACCAAGTAGAGCTGATGCTGGCAACTGCAATCACCTCAAACTATATTCAGCTAAATGAATGGTATCAACAACAAGCCGTTTATAAAAAAATGCTGAACACCTACCAACAAATGATTCAGCTACAGCAAGAAAGATTAAAAACTGGCATAGATGGCAAACAACCAATGCTTACCACGCAATCTATGGTTGCGCAGACAAAGTCTCAAGCAACTGAAATACAGTCGGAAATCCAAAAAACAACTATAGTTATACAGACTCTTACAGGCCTGCCATATCAAGCACATAAAATTTACCAACCAAAACTTTCAAAAAGAGTATTGTTAAAGCTGCCTAAAACCATTCAAGCCAACTTAATGGCTTACCGGCCTGATATTCAAGCAGCTTTGATTGCTCTACAAGCAAATGCATACAAAATAGGTGTGGCCCGCACTGCTTTTTATCCAAATGTTAATCTCAATGGCTATGTTGGCCATCAATCCCTTGAACTGAAAAACTTTTTTAATCCCGAATCATTGATTGCATCATTTGGTCCGGCTATTCATTTACCCATCTTTCAAACCAGGCAGCTAACAGGAGCTTACCAATCTGCTTATGCTGACTATAATCTATCATTGGCCTGCTATGAAAAAAGCGTCCTTCAAGCTTTACAAGAAACCAACCAATCAATGATTCAAATACATGCATTGACTAAACAACTCATGACTGCCAAACAAGACCTCTCATACGCACACAGCAATGCAACGTTAGCTCATTCGCTTTATCAACAAGGCCTAACCACCAAATTGGCAACTTTACAAAGTCACCTCGACGTTTTAAGTAAGCAAAAAATAATTCAATCACTCAACAATCAACTAATCATATCAAAAATATCTTTAACCAAAGCATTGGGTGGCTCACTACACATTATGAAACAGATCCACAGAGGAATATCCACATGAGCAAAACGTCAGCAAAACGCTTTCAATTATTTTCAATCCTGTTTTGTGTATCGGCAGCCATTGGCATAGGCATTTGGGCATACCAACATTTTTATGCCTCCAAACATGCTTCAACTGAGAATGCATATGTGCATGGAAATATTGCCAAAGTTTCACCGGCAGTCGGTGCATTAGTGAAAGATATCCTAGTATCAGATGCTGATAAAGTACAGCAAGGTGACGTTATCGTTATTCTTGAAAACACGGATTATCGCATTGCATTAGCTAAAGCAAAAGCAGATCTTGCTGTTGCAACCATTCAACTTGATAAAGCAAAAGCAGAATACCATAGGCGAACAAAGCTGACTAATATAGGCGCAATATCTAGTGAAACTATTTTACAAATGAAACAAGCTTTCTCAGCAGCAAAGGCCAAACAGCAACTTGCCCAATTAAATGTTGAACAATGTGCTATTAATCTTATTAGGACTGTTATTAGATCTCCAGTCAATGGTGTTGTCGCTAACCGCACTGTTGAGCTGGGGCAACAAGTTAATGTAGGAAGCATTCTGATGTCCATTGTCCCCATTGACCAGCTTTACGTGGATGCTAACTTTAAAGAAAATCAGGTTAAAAAAATTCATCCAGGTCAGTCTGTCAGTCTATATTCTGATATGTATGGTGACTCAGTTATGTACCGAGGTATTGTAGTTGGGCTTGCTGGAGGTACCGGATCTGCTTTTTCCCTTATCCCTGCCCAAAATGCTACTGGCAACTGGATCAAAGTGGTACAGCGCTTACCTGTCCGTATAAAGATTGATCCAACGCAGCTTATAAAAAAACCACTAAGAATTGGCTTGTCTATGCATGCTGATGTCCAACTGACATCTGACTAAACATCATGAAGGCGCAGCAACAATCAACGCCAACACTTCAGGGAATCGCCCTAGCACTTGCAGCTATCTTCCTAGCAATTGCTAATTTTGTAGTTGTTTTAGATATAACGATTGTCAATGTCTCTATCACGCATATTGCTGGTGGGCTAGCTATATCCCCTGTTGAAGGAACTCATGCTATCACTGCCTACGCAGTAGCAGAAGCAATCACTGTGCCATTGACTGGCTGGTTGGCAAAACGTTTTGGAAGCGTTAAAGTTTTTCTTACTTGTTTAATTTTATTTGCCATTTGCTCCATGCTTTGCGGCATTTCAACCTCGATCAATATGTTGGTTGTTGGCCGTTTACTTCAGGGACTAGCTGGTGGCCCGATGATGCCTTTGTCTCAAACGCTAATTATGCAGATATTTCCAGCTCATAAAAAATCCTTGGCACTGGGCATATGGAGTATCACTACTTTGATTGCGCCCATTGCTGGACCGTATGTCGGCGGCTATATTTCAGAAAATTGGAGTTGGCACTATATCTTTCTCATTAATATTCCAATTGCTGTGTTATGCGCCGTATTCTCAATGAAACTGCTTAAACCATTTGAATCCAAAACCCAGCGAGAAAAGATTGATTTTGTTGGCTTAATACTACTAATCATCTGGGTAGGCTCATTACAAATGGTTCTTGACACTGGCCAGCAAAATAACTGGTTTGAATCCACGCATATTTGTATATTTTCTGCAACTGCCATCGTTGGCTTTATAGCATTCCTAATCTGGGAGCTCACTGAAAAAAAACCCATCGTCAACCTTCATGTATTTCGCCATCGTGGTTTTACTGCCAGCGTGATCACTGTTGGACTAGCTTTTGGAGCATTTTTTGGATCAGTTGTCCTACTTCCACTATGGCTACAAGGCATCATGCAGTATACTTCAACTTACTCTGGTGAAGTGTCCTCTGCATTAGGCTGCTTAGCTATTTTAACAGCGCCAATAGTCGCAATATTAGCCAGTAAGTTTGATCCAAGACCTCTGGTTTTTTTTGGGGTTGTGTGGCTAGGCATCATGACTTTTATCCGGTCATTTGCCAACACTGATATGTCTATGTTAGCTATTTCAATACCTGTATTAATCCAAGGTATTGGACTGCCATTTTTCTTTATTCCACTCAATGCAATGGCATTAGGTAGTGTAAAGAAAGCTGAAATAGCCTCTGCAGCAGGTTTATTAAATTTCATTAGAACATTATCAAGTGCGATTGCGACCTCGGTCGTTACGACAATATGGGATCACAAAACCACGACGTTTAGAGCAGAACTGTCTGGCCAAATCGCATCTCCAGATCAACTCGCTGTGATGCTTGGAGATACATCACAAATAGGCCAGCAAATGGCTGCCAACATACTCGATCAAACATTTCAAAAGCAGGTCATTATGTTAGCTACCAATCAAACATTTCTGACCGTTTCTTTTACGTTTGTTATTGCAGCGTTAGCAGTTTGGTTAGCACCTAAGCCAACTACAAAAATAACACAAGTTGGCGCTCACTAATTTTACCACCGCATTTTCTGCTATACTTTGATCATTCAAAATATTTACTAACAGAGGTTATATGTACTTGCCGAAGTTACCAGCAAACCTACCATCCAAGCCATTCATATTTCAAAATTTAATGACAGACGAATCAATATCCCTCTCAAAAGACGCTGGCAATGTCATACTAATTGTTAATACGGCTTCACGTTGTGGGTTTGCCAATCAATTTAAAGACCTAGAAGAGCTGTATCAAAAGTTTAAAAGTCAAGGTTTTTTAATTATTGCAGTGCCAAGTAATGATTTTGGTAATCAAGAAATAGATGAACAAGCGTTAGCCAATAGGTTACGCAATCAAGATAGTGTGCACTTTACAACCACTAAAAAGTATAAAGTTATTGGTAGAAAGGCCCATCCATTCTTTCAATGGGCAAATAATCAAGTAGGCATTATTTGTACTAGCTCATACTTAATCTGACATTTCCCAGTTTTGAGAAGTGCTGTCTGTCAGGCTAGGTTTAGCTAAAAAACTTTTCCTTCCAGATTTGTTTGCCATCAATTAAGGTCTGCATTGG
>Ga0233438_10004336_pt1 | contig 12512 bp, 9 predicted proteins | sample SI_123_September_FD_182720 | JGI IMG/M metagenome (GOLD analysis project Ga0233438, IMG submission 182720) | Seawater microbial communities from Saanich Inlet, British Columbia, Canada - SI_123_September2016_10_MG | ecosystem: Environmental > Aquatic > Marine > Inlet | place: Canada: British...
GAGCCTTACCGAAGTCCGCACCACCATGACGGCGGAGGAGCTAATCGGCTGGAGCGCCTATTTCCAGATCCTTAACGAGGACCAAGAAAAGCAAATGGAAAAAGCCCGCCGTAGAAGGTAGGGATTTTTGTGAGTAGAATACAAAGTGACGTGACAGCTGTGGATCGTGGCATACAGAGCTGAAATTGAAATAAGTGTAAAGGGTGCCCGCCAGCTACGTGAAGTAACTGGCCAAATAGAACAACTTGCTGAACGTGTAGACCTTGTTAGTGCAAATTTTAAACCTTTTATACAAACTTTAGCCCAATTTGAGTCAAATCTCAGCAGGACAGCAACAACTTTAAGGCGTGTAAGAACCGGTACTGACGACGAAGTCACAGCGATTAAGCAGTATGTCCAAGCGCTTGGTGAAGCTAATACTGCTCGTGCGCGTCAGAACAACTTAATCCAACAAGAGCTAGCGCTTCAAGAAGCCGCTAAAAGAAAAACTGAGCCTGGGTCAACAGGCTTTAGCCGTGCCCAGTACGGACCAGCACTACCCCCTGCTTTTATAAAGCAGCAGGAGGACCAGCAGAACTTCAAAAGGCTTTTTGCGGATCTAAACGAGACTGCAAAAGTCATTAGCGTATCAAACACAAACACAAAAACCTCTTGGCAAAAAGCTTTTGAAGAGTTAAATGAAACAGCAAAAGCAATCAGTGTAAATAGGTTAAACACTCAAACCTCTTGGCGAAAAGCTTTTGAAGAGTTAAACGAAACAGCAAAAGCAATCAGTGTAAGTAGGTTAAACACCCAAACTTCTTGGCAAAGAACTTTTAAAGAGCTAAACGAAACAGCAAAAGCAATCAGTGTAAGTAGGTCAAACGTAAAGAGTTCTTGGACTAAGGCTCTTTCTGATCTAGAGGAAGTAGCTACTGATATTAGCAAGGCTGCTGAAAGAGAACGGCGTCAAACAAGAAATAGGGCAAGAAAAGGGACTGTTGCCGCCGGTAGAAGGCGGCAGCAAAGGACACGGGATGCAACAAGCAACGCAATCATCGGTGGAGCGTTCCCACTACTTTTCGGACAAGGAATCGGCGCCTCAGTAGGTGGTGCTGCTGGTGGCGGGTTAGGCGGACTTGCAGGAGGTCAATTTGGCTTTGGACTGTCGCTAGTAGGCACTGCAGTTGGAACGGCAGTTGACAACCTAATTAAGAGCACTTCTGAGCTAGGTAAAGCTCTCAACCCACTAACAGCGGACATTGGAGCGGTAACTGCAGCTGCAGGAGAAAGCGGCACAGCATTTGAGCAACTAATCCAGGACATAGAAAAAGTAGCAGGCAAGGAGAAAGCTTTAGCTGTAGCTACAGCCCAGCTAGCAACAGTTATAGGCACAGATGGTGTAGCTGCTTTACGTAAATTAGGTTCAGAGACTACGGATTTAGGTAACGAGGTTTCAAAAGCATTAAGTTTAGCCGGCTTTGCAGTTGCTGAGTTTGTTAATCAAACAGGTCTATTAGCAGCCCTAATAAACGGTATAGACACCGCTAATCTCAAAAAACTTGCGGATAGAAACACAACAGACCCAGAACTACAAAGACTAAAAGAAGCAAGAGCAAACATAACTCCAGCTACAGCTAACCCTACTCTTTCTTTTGCAGGCATCACAATTGCAAGCGATCTTGAAGATCAGATAGATGCTGCCGATGCTGCTATTGTTGCTCGACAGCGCCAAATACAAGTCGAGGAGCAGTTAAATATAAAAATAAAGGCTAGAGCAGAAATTGCTGCAGTAAACGCAGCTAAATCTAGAGATACTTTAAGAATAACAGAAAACGAGCTGGCAATATCTCGTACCAATGCAGGACTAGAAAACGATAAAGTTTTTGCACTAAGACTACAAGGAATTGAACTAAAGAAAAACGAAGAAATTAATGCAAATATTCTAGCCTTAAACAGCAAACAAATAACTAGAGCACAAGCACTAGCAGAGCAAACAGCTATAAACAACAGAGCTGAGGCAGCGAGAAATAAAGCAGAAAACAATCGCAAAAATGCTCAAAACAGAACAGCTGAAAAAGCAGCCAACGACGCAAAGCGCCTAGCACGCGAAGCCGAACAAGCCGCCAAAAAAGCAGCACAACTAGAGGCTTCCCTAAACAGCGAACGTGCTCAACAACTCCAACTAGGTAACCAAAGTATTGCTATAGAATTTGGCGAAAAAATAGCACTACAAGACAAACTTGTTGTACAAAAAGACGGACTAAGTTTGATAGAAAAAATATACAATTTTAAGCGCGAACAAATAAAACTTACAACAGAAGACGCTGCGCTAGAGAAAGAAAGACTTGCGACGCTAGCACTCCAAGAAAAAATAGAAACCGACACAACAAAACAAAAATTAGAGCAGCTAAATATTGCAGAGCGTTTAGCGGCACTGCAGAGTCAACAGGATGTAGACAGCACCCGCACAGGTCTCAATCAAGAACTGGGTGGACTCGCTTTAGGTTTAACGCCGGATCTAGAACTAGCCAACGAGCAAGCCAACAGACTACAAAACACAATAAAAGGCTTAGATGATCAGTTAGCAAGGCTAGAAGAACAAAGAACAGGTGTACTAAACCCACAACTAGAGTCTGCAATCAAAGGCATCCAAGGTCAAAAAGAGGCGTACCAAGAATTACTACCTCAAATATTTGCAGCAGAACAGCAACAACTTAAGTACAACCAAGCCCTTGCAGCAGTCACCCCCGGAGTAAACGCACTGGTAGGCGGCTTGCGAGATGTAATCGCTGGAACGAAGAGCGCCGAAGAAGCCTTTGCCGATTTCTTGAATACGATTGCGGACCAGTTAATTCAGACTGCAGCAACATTGATCGCTCAGTATATCGCTATTGGTCTGGCCAAAGCTTTTGCAGGTTTAAGTGGCGGCAGTAGCGGCCTAGATTTTAATACATCCGCTCCAAGCATTACAGGTAACTCACTCGGAGACTTTGGCGGTGGTACGCCTTTTGCTGGAGCGTTTAGGGCTAACGGCGGCCCAGTCAGCGCAAACCAGCCCTACATCGTGGGCGAACGTGGAATGGAGCTTTTTGTTCCACAAACTTCAGGTACGGTGCTTAGTAATGAGGACAGCAGAGCTGCCTTAGCAAAATACAGCCCAGGAAATAACCTTTTAAGCGAAGCGGGCGACAGCACTGGAACAGTCGCAGGGAGGAATGAAACTTTAAACCCAGTCATAAATATTTCCACCGGCCCGACCCTGCAGTTTGAGGGTGAAGGTTATGTTAAGCAAGAAGACTTCAAGGCAGGTCTTGCCCGAGCCGCCCAAGAGGGTGCAAAACAAGGTCAAACACTTACTTTGCGAAAGCTTATGATGTCTCCTACAGCCCGCAGTAAGATCGGAATCTAATGGAACTAAACATTGGAGTATTGGTAACCCTTAGCCAAGATGGCCAGCCAGTGATGCGGATGCAGAATTACCGTGTATCCAATAGCGTAAACTTTAATGGTGAAACTTTTACATTTGCTCCGTTTTCGTTTTCAGGCGCAGTAACAAGTTTGCAAGGTGATAATGTTGAAGCGGGCCTAGTTTTTCCTTCAAACATCGTTACACGTAGCTGGGCACAGGACGCGATTCTTTTACGGTGGACAGCAAGAGCAAACATTGTGCTGTTGAACGACGATTTCACGATAAAAAGCCAGCTCTACTCATACGCAGGTCAAGTAGGGAATGGGGGCTGGAACGAAGCAACATTAGAGCTGCAGCTTAACAGTGTGATCAACGCTGTGAGTGGTAATATTCCCGGTCGGGTACTGAACAGACAGCTAGTTGGCAAGATTCCTATCACTTCTTCAATCAATGTGTAGTCAGCTAATAGGTAAGGAGTACAGCTACGGAGAGAACGGTGAAAAGGTGGATTGTATATCTTTAGTTTTCCAAGCTTTAGACATTATGGGGATCGAGAATCCGGGCGTTCAGAAGTGTTGGTACACCATGTCTATACGTGAGATATTTGGGCAGGTTTCTATTTACGCCCACTGGGTAGACGAGCCGACCTATGATGGCGACATAGTATTACTCGCCAGCGATCCACTGGCTTTTGGCGTTGTATGGAAAGCGGGAATCCTTTACATCAATCAAACGATAATGAAAGTGGATTGGAAGCCAGTAAGCTACCTTTCGATCCGCCGTTGCTTCCGTATGAAAGGGAACTCGTAGAATTTCTGGGCTGCACTAAAGCAGAATATAAAGAATTAATAAAATACAACAATATGCAGCCCCGCGTAAGGGCTGCAGCGTACGAAAACGTACCAGATATTGTCAATGGCCCTATAACGCCGCTTGCAGCAATTGTAATTAATCTTGTTGTTGGCGTTGCGCTTACAGCAGCTTCTGTGCTACTTGCCCCAAAGCCAAGCATACCAGACCAAGAAAAGCGAAGGCAAATTCGTCAGCAGCAACTGCCAGACCAGATCGGCCCAAGCCGCTTTAACCAAACGAGCAGCTTTAGCGGTTTTTCTGCTCTCGTGCAATATGGAGCACCTGTTCCAATTCCTTTCGGAAAAATAGGCACAGCAACTGGGGAAGGAGTTGACGAAACAGTAACGACAGGAGGAATCGTATTACCTGGAACGTTGGTATGGTCAAGGGCTTTTTCAGAAGGCACCTTCCAACGCATCAAACTTCTTTACACCTTTGGGGAGTATTTAGAAGGCGTGCCCACATTAAGGAGCACATGGCTTGGTACGACATCACTAAGCAGCCTGGGTAATTTTGACTTCGCCTATTATTGGAGTTCTAAGCAAGGACCAAATAGGATTAAGGGCGGAGATTTTTTATACGGTAAAAGAGGTGTACCCGGTTCAGCCGACCCAGACACCAGAGACGAAATCTTTACTGCTCCGGGTGAAATAGAGTTTGACAACGCTTTTTGCCAGGTGTACAACCCAAATAGCAAGGCGCGGTTTGGCCACTACAGCCCAATAAGAAACGGCACAGCACACCGCTTAAATTGGGAAGTAGTTAGCATTCCTTTCTCCACGGGTGAGGGCTCATCGACCGGTGACAAAAATGATGCAATACGGAGAGCTAGGGCAAAACGAGTAAAAATCAGCGGTATAAATGCGGCTCAACTTGCAAGCGACGGCTTTAATGACGCTGCTGGTCAGCCAGGGGTAGGCAGAGGCTATGGAACGCAGATGGGCTTAATTTCAATACAAAGAGGAGGCGCGGAACAGGTATTTTTAAACAAAGTACCAACTGCTGACATTGAACTAGGTGACATAGTTACATTCAGGCTTAGTAACACTGACCCACTTGATCTAGACACAAGCGACCCAAGTTATGACACTAGGGATATTGAAGGAAAGACCATAATTAATGGAGACCCCCAAGACTACGGAATAAGTTATACAGATCTAAAATCTGCTGTTGACGATTTACGGATACAGGCAGATGAAGCGATGGTATTAGGTTCCCGGTGGATTATCGGTAACGTAGGCTTTATTGTTGTATCAAGAACGACAGGTATATGGAATCAAGGTAGAACCATAGACGTAAAACTGGAGTGCAACAACACGTTAGGTGCAAAAAATATAGGCTTTGCTGGAACGAGGGCAACACAAGATTTGCTCGCTGGTTACGAAGGTCCATGGCCTGAGTTTCTACGCGGTCCAAGGCCCTCAAATGTAAGTGAAGGCGGGTTTAACACTAGCAAACACTGCGGCGCAGCTTTCTGGAACATTTGTAAATACGATGTTGCGTCTGTGCGGATGATCAGGGCTGCAGACACAATTGAGGTGGGGATCAAAAGTATCGTATTTAACCAAGCTAATGGACTGTGTAATTTCAACGGCTTGCTAACACCAAAAGAAACTTGGAAAAGAGACAAAGACGATATTCAATTAAGTACGCCCGCTTTATCCCGGTATTTTCAAAGAACGTCTTGCTTTAGTATTTGGATACGAGAGATACCCGAATACGAGCCAATTGACGGTGACGAAGGTGTAAGTTCCAAGCCGTGGTCAAGGATACCACAAGTTTTTTGCGTCAGCGGTAACACGCCCCAGCCTTTATTTAACTACATTAGATTGCGGCCAAATGGTTCACAAGGCCCAAATAAAAGATACGAGTTTAGGTTTACACCTAGAACAGGCTCGGACGTAGTTCAAAATGGAACAGAAAATGCAACATATTTTAGACTTAACGCCCAAAGCGGTGAGGTTATTGGCGAAAACTTTCAGACCACTTACGGAACAGTGAGGGTCACATTTACCGGTGACAGGGTAAAAAGAGAGGCAATTTTATTAAACAGTGAATTAACCACAGCGGCTGGGGCTGACACCGAAACTGGGGGTGTAGAGGAAAGTGAACCTACATTTGTACCGACAAGAATAAGCTTTTTAGATGTTACAGGAGGCAATTTCCCGATAAGTGCTTGGCTTACTGAAGTGATCGGTAGAAACCCTAGGTTTGTCGGTGATGTAGGCAGAGGAATAGTCAGGTTTACAAAAAACAGGACTAATAGTCCCCCAGGATTTATAGAATTTGAAGTTACCGCCGTAGCTGGAAACCAAACCGGACCTTTACACGCTGAACTTTATGGAACCAGTCTAAACTGGTCCAACGCTGTAATACCTGCACTTCAAGTAATACAAGGACCGAACACAAGGGGACTGTGGGCCGGAGTAGGTGAAGGTTTTAATGTTTCAAAAAGCATAAGCTCCTCTAACCGCTACAGAAACGTACAAAGTCAAGTTACCATTGCTTTTCGAGTTGCCGCTGGGGAAATAGTTACCAGCACAATTGATGTAACCCAACCCTCCACTAGTATTGGCTTTGAAGAAAGATTTTTTGAAGAATATAGCCAAGTTTCTGACTGCAGCCACTATATAGAAATTACAAAGTCAAATGCGAACTCACCGGAGCATGAAATTGTCTATGTAAACGAAAGTGTACGTGAGGACAACGTTCCTCAATACGAAGACCTTTCGATGCTAGGTTTGTGTGTGAAAGCTGGAAACAATCTTTCCAGTGTTGAGCAGCCCCGAATATGGTTAGATAAAGGCGTTAGTGTAGAAAGGCTAGAGCCGAGTATAAGCAATACATTTGGCCCAAGCAATATATTTTCAGACCTGCTTTATTACCTACTCACAAACGAAAAACAGGGTGTTGGTACGAGCGTTTCTTCCGAGCTTGTTGACAGGGATAGTTTTGCGGAGACTGCAAAGTACCTAGTAAAGAACCGTATATTTTGGACGGGGGTTATAGAGGCCGAAACAAACCTAAGATCCTTTGCGGTGGAAAATGCTGGTAAATGTTTATGTAATTTTACAATTAAGAACGGAGTGTTTGGTGTGATGCCTGCTCTGCCTGTTGAACAAGACGGAAGCATAAGTTTAAACAGGTTAGTTACTAGCCAAATTTTTTCTGCAGGTAATATTTTAGAAAATTCCCTGCAGGTTTCTTTTATTGACGGTAACGAAAGAATAGCAAAGGGCATATCTGTCCGCTGGCGCGATTTAAAACCCTATGAACTGCCCGAAGAAAGAACCGCAATTATCTACGAGAGTATTGGTGGTGCAGGCGAGCCAAACATTATAGAAGACCTGGATCTTACGCAATTCTGCGACAACAGGGACCAAGCACTTAAAACTGCCCGCTTCATACTGGCCTCCTCCCGACTGGTAAGCAAAACAATATCGTTTGAAACGACTCCAGACGTTTTACTAATCCAGCCTGGAAGCTACATACAGGTACTGGTAGAGGAGGTGGACTTTAGTGCGGGCTTAAACGTTGTGATAAACCCTGACCTATCCATAAGGTCTGTGGATCCCGTACCAAACGGTGCATACGAAGCAACTGTACTTTTGCCGGGGTCAAACGAGATACAGACTCGTAGTGTAACAACACTTGACAACTCGGTAACAGATCCATCTTTAGCTGGAGCGTTGATCAGCTTCCCTAGCCTGACACCTAATGAAGACATCTACCAAGTGCAGGAGCTAACATTAAGTGAAGACGGCATTGTCAGCGTGACTGCGGTAGTTGTTCCAACTAACACTGATGGGGTAAGCCGCGTCGCGAGCTTGGTTGAAGAGGCTAACCCAGACTCCTTTGTGGTAATAGAGTGATGGCATTTCCTAGTTTGGTTCCATCAGCACGCTCTTTTGCCCAGGGGGACTTTGCCAACAAAAAGTACACGGCTATTTCAGGCCAAGAAACCCGCATCCGTTACGGCGATAAAAAGTACGGTGCTACTTTAAACCTTACTTATCAAAACCTCAGCGACGACCAAGCAAATCTATTTTTAGCACACTACACAGAAGTGCTTGGAACGTTTAAAAGTTTTACATTGCCTGCAGGCACAACAGGGGGCTGGTCAAGTACAAGTTACATACCTAACAGTTCAGAGCTAAGATGGCGGTATGAGGCTGCTCCAACTTTAACTAACAACAGGCCCGGTGTTTCTAGTATTTCGTTGCAGCTGAGGGGTGTGATCTAATGGCTTTCTACACAGGCACTGATGGAAGACTAATTATTGAAGGCAAAATTGCAGCAAAAGTAATTAACTGGTCCTTTACGTCTAGTTTGCAAGTGCTGGAAACAACCACACTTTCAGACCGTGATCGTACAGCAGTTCCGGGCATTAGGTCTTCGTCTGGTTCGTGCTCATTATTTTACTACGATGCCGACCCAACCAGCACATCTACGAATAGCGCAAGTAAACTATTAAACAAGATAATCAAAGCTGGGGGGTCTAATGCCCAAGGAGCAGAAACAGAAAAAGTACGTTTAGAGCTTCGTGTAGTTAAAGGCGGCTTTACCAGGAAGATTATTGGCGATGTTTGGATTACTAGTGCAAATTTAACAATGTCTGTAGGAGAGGTATTGTCTTCTGACATCACCTTTGAGTTTGATGGGGCACCTACAGTGGTACTGATATGAGCATTTATTTAGGCAGAGAAGGCTATGTACAGCTAAAAAGAATAGCTGAAACCGATGAGTACGTGAGGGGCGTATTGACTCCTAATGACGTAAACGTGTCGGAGCGAAGATTTAGTTTTAGTTTTTCCGTATCAGTTTTTATAACAGGGGATAGAATAGAACTTGGAACGCAAGATTTTAGTAACCTTGTATTAATTCAAAACCACAGTTTTCCCGACGCTTTAGTGTACGTTAATGTGGACGACGCGGGCGGTATTCGTCTTTTTGACACGTTTGAACAAGCAGTAAACGGCGACATAAACGACGCTTTACCCCTAGAAAGGGACACAGGTAATCAAAATATACGGGCCAGAACAAGAGACCCCGCATTAAATTTTATTTCTCAAGTTTACAAGTACGAAATTACAACAAGTAGAGATTCAGTAGATGTAACTGACTTAGGTAAATCCTTTAGAGAAAATTACTCAAATGGACTAATTAGTGGCCAAGGCAGTCTTTCTTGCTTTTGGGAGTACAAAAATACGTTAGGCGACGATAAGGTAGGTGGTAAAGACGAAGTGCCTAACTACATGGCCAAGCTTCTTCTTAGACTAAGGCAAGGCAGTGTTTTTCTCGGGCGTTTTATTATTTTTGATGACAAAAAAGGGCACAAAATATACTACCAGATGCGTTGTGTGGTGACAAACGTTGCTATTCAAGCTGGAACGAGAGACGAAATTATAGAAACTGAAATAAATTTTGTGACAAGCGGCTCAATAGCTTTAAAAGTCTCCCAAGACTTTGGCTCGTTGTTGCTTGAAGACTCCAGTAAGCTTTTGGCCGAAGACAGCACCCAAATTCTGGGCGACCCAGACGCGCCATAAAATTTTCAACCCTATTAGAATGCTAGTAAGGTACTGTGCGCTGAGTTAATGGCTGATCTTCGTATTTCTGACCTACCTGAATTAGGCAGTTCAGAGCTACAGGCAGCGGACGTACTGCCTATTGCAGACCTAAGTGCCTCAGAAACCAAAAAAATTACCGCTTCAAATCTGATCTTAGACGGGATCACTTTACTTGCAGACGGCTCTATACCGGGCGCAAAAGTTAATTTCACCACAGCTGCCGGTTCCATCGGCACCACTGAGTTAGCTGACTCCTCTGTCACAGCAGCAAAACTTGCCGACTCCAGTTCCGCTTTAGTAGTAACTGCGCTACCCGCAACAGGCGATTTTATTGGTCAAATCGCAATCGACAACTCAACAGCAGAAATAAAAACTTACATCTGGGATGGTACGGTATGGAGCCTGACAAGCGGAATACTAAATGTTACAGGAAGTAACTCAGGTCTTGTAAACACAGAAGTAGTCATAGCAAACCACAGCGCCGCTGTTTCGGCTTCAATTGACGACACAACTGCAGCCGCTCAATTCCTTGCTGGTCCTACAGGTTCAGCCGGGGCTGTAAACGCAAGAACAATTGTATCCAATGACCTACCACTGGCAAGCTCTGCACGTGGAGCGGTTGCTGTAAACGGAAACGGCCTAGTTTTAAACGGGCAAGTACTTTCTATTGACAACACTGTTGTCGCAAACACCGGAACCAAGCAGCTTGTAAACTATGACAGTAAAGGTTTAGTAACAAGCGGCAGTGTAATTACACCAGCAGATTTACCTGTAGCAACAGCATCTGCTGTCGGTGTAGTTAGACCAGATACTACAAGCTTGTCTGTGGATTCTCTGGGTGAAATTACGCACGTAAACACAGTTGGTGCGGGAAGTGGAATTAAGCTTGAATTTGACGAAAACGGTCACGTAACAGGTTCCTTACCTTTACAAGAAAGCGACATACCAAGCTTAAGCACGTCAAAAATCATTTCTGGTACGTTTGGCGCTTCTTATATAACAGCCCGCACCATAAGCAATGAGAAACTATCTGATTACTCTATTGCCTACGTCCAAGAGGTAATACCTTCCATTGCTACAACAGAAAGCCACATTGGAATGCTGTGGCTTCAAGAATCCACATCTGCGCTCCACATGTGGAACGGTAACTCTTGGTATCCAGTCAGCTTTGGAAGACTAGCTCAGCAAAATTTAAGGTATGCGGGAACAATTGACGCAGGTACTGGGTTTATTGTCGGTGTAACGCCTCTAGGGATTAGCGCCGGGTACTCAATTGGTGACAACCTAGGCACCGCAACAGACGAGCTGGCCGGTATCTACTTTATTGTGAACACCTCAGGCGGAGGCCCAGGCAGCAACATTCCAGGAGCCCCAGGAGTGTCTTTTGAAAACGGTGACCTGATTCTTTGTAACGGCTTAGCAGCGGGATGGACTGTCGTTAAAGCATCTTCTGCTGGAATAAGCGGCATCACAGTATTAAATGATCTATTGGACGTGACAATCACAACTCCAGCTGCCGATTCATTGTTGCAGTTAAACGGATCAAGCTCGCAGTGGGAAGCCGTAACAATCATCGACGCTGGTACGTACTAAAATACACACAGCGCGTTAATGCGCCAGTTTTTCTGACCGGGAGGTTTATCCGATGCCAGTTTCAGTAAAGAACATCCGTTCCTTGGTACAGAACCAAGCGCCAACCGCTGGTACGCTCCAACCCGGTCAGATTGCAGTTAATTACCACTCATCAAGCCCTGCTTTATACATCGAAAACAGCTTGGGTGCAGTAGTTCAAGTTGCTGGCAGCGGTAGCAGCAAAACAGGTGTTATAGGCTATTGGAACAGAACGGGTACAACAGTATCACCTGTTAATGCAGGTGATTCAATCACCACAACAGGTACAATTAACGGAACAAATTTAGTTCTAACCAATAAAGCTACATCAATTTCCACCACATCAGGGGATGCCGCAACAACGCTTGTAACAAAAGATTTTGTAGACAACTCAATCTCCAATGCATTCGATGGCACTGGTACGGGAAATATTGGGTACTGGACCAGGACAGGAACGAATGTAAGCTTTTTAAACGCTAACGATAAACTTGTGTTCGGCAGTACAGTTGCTTACACAGGAGCAGGAAGCGTTAGCTCAAAACTGCAGCTTCACGGGAGTGGAGGCAGTACCAGTTCGTGGCAAGCAACACGCTGGAGCGCAGACACAGGGGCTCCAATTTGCAATATCCAAAAAAGCCGTAGCGCAAATGTAGGTGTCCGTGGTTTAGTTCAAAGCGGAGACGATTTAGGTGTATTGCAGTTTGCAGGGGATGATGGCACAAATTTTATTCCCGCCGCTTCAATTGTCGGCCAAGTCGATGGCACGTCAAGCACAAACGACATGCCCGGAAGGCTGGTGTTTAGTACCACGCCTGACAATTCTTCTGCAAGCGTTGAACGCGCCAGAATTACGTCGCAAGGGTATGTAGGCATTGGAACTTTAACCCCAGGCGCTCCCTTAGAAATCGGAGGACTTGGGGAAGGTGTAATTCTCGCGTCACCAAACGGAACTAGGTACAAAATTACGGTGAGCAATAATGGAGACCTTACGACTGCAGCGGTTTAAGCAGTGACAGACAGGAAAACGTATGAAAACTGGAAACGTATTGAGCAGGCGCTAAAAAATGCCGGTAAAACTGACTGCATGT
>Ga0233438_10004340_pt1 | contig 12499 bp, 11 predicted proteins | sample SI_123_September_FD_182720 | JGI IMG/M metagenome (GOLD analysis project Ga0233438, IMG submission 182720) | Seawater microbial communities from Saanich Inlet, British Columbia, Canada - SI_123_September2016_10_MG | ecosystem: Environmental > Aquatic > Marine > Inlet | place: Canada: British...
ATAAAATTAATATTAATATACCTATAACTATTCTATATATTCCAAAAAAAACAAAAGTAAAATTTTCTAAAAATTTTAAAAATAGTTTTATAGCAATATATGCAAATATAAAAGATGTAAAAAAACCCACTATTAATAGTAATAAATTTGAACTATTAAACTCTTGATAATGTTTAATTAAATCATAAAATGATGCAGCACATAGAACAGGTAATGCAAGTAAAAATGAAAATTCTGTACTACATTTTCTATTTATTTTTAATAACATACCCCCAATAATAGTAGATCCGGCTCTACTTGTACCAGGTATTAAAGCAGCTATTTGAAATATACCAATAAAAAAAGCTTGTCTATATGATATATCTTCTATATTTTTAGTTTTATGATTATCTTCTTGATAATATTTTTCAACTATTAAAAATATGATACCACCAATAATAAACATTAAGGCTACTATTTCAATACTAAAGAGTGTTTTTATATGTTTAGCAAAAATAAAACCAATTATACCAATAGGTAAAAATGCTATAAATACTCTATTCCATAATGTTATTTGATTTATAGAGAATTTACTTTTATAAGTTAGAAATAATGCTAAAATTGAAGCTAATTGTATGATCACTTCATATGCTTTTGTCATATTTGTCTGTTCTATATCTAAAAACTTACTAGTTACTATTAAATGTCCTGTTGAAGATATAGGTAAAAATTCTGTAAATCCTTGTACTATACCAAATATTATTGCTTCAAATATACTCATTTATTTAATTCCTTTTATATTTCTTACTTAATTTAAAAAAAAGTTTTAGACTTTTTTCTTCTTTATATGATATTTTATATGATATATTTTCTAAATATTTTAAAATATTCTTTTTTGATATATCACTTTTTTTTGAATATTTATTCAATATATATTGAGGTATTTTAGTTTTTTGATTAATGAATTTTTTAGATAAACTTTTAACTAATATCTCATTTTTGTTATAACATAATCTTGCAAATACAAATGGTAGATTATATTTATCTTTCCATACTGTAGCTAAATCAATAAAATCTCTATTATTACTACTGTAATAATATCTTAATGCTTTATCACCTATTAATACTTTTCCTTTTATATTAAGTATTTTTGCTAAGATATTTGAAGTAGAAGATTCATTATCTTTTTTATAATTTCCTAATATACACAAAACAGAATCAACTCTATCATAAGATACTATTCCCATATTAGTTTTTTTTTCTTTTTGTGAATATATAGAAGAAATAAAAGCTGCATCAATTCTTCTTTTTAGAAATTTTTGATTTATGTTTGATGGATAAGACTTCTTATATTCTAATATTGATTTTATTTGAGATGAGTTTATATATTTTTTTAGAAAAATATAAAAAGGTAATAAGTTTATATAGTCTATTTTTCCAAATATCATATTAATTAATAGTCCTAAAATAAAATATGTTTTGATATAATAGTTCATATTTAGTAAATATTAGTTTAATCTAGATATTATAAAAATATTTAAAAGGTTTATATATTGAGAGTTGATCTACATAATCATACAACACTATGCAATCATGCAACTTCTAGTATGGAAGAGTATATATTAAAAGCTATTGAAAATAAAATTGATATATATGGCTTTAGTGATCACGCACCAATGAATTTTGATAAAAAATATAGAATGAATATTGAAAAAAGATCATTTTATGAAAAAACTGCATTAGACCTAAAAGAAAAATATAAGAAAAATATAAAAATATTATTAGCTTATGAAGTTGATTATTTAAATGGATATATACTAGATGATATTATTAAAAGTGATGTTGATTATTTAATAGGATCTGTACACTTTATAAATAAGTGGGGTTTTGATAATCCTCAGTTTATAAATAGATATAAAAATCAAGATATAGATAAAATTTGGGAAGATTATTTTGATATAATAACAAATTTAGCTAAATCAAATCTTTTTGATATAGTAGGACATTTAGATCTTATAAAAGTATTTAATTTTATACCTAAAAAAGATATAAAAAAAATAGTTTATCTATCATTACAAGAGATAAAAAGATCTAATATGGTAATAGAGATAAATTCATCAGGTTTTTTAAAACCAATAAAAGAACAATACCCATCAAAAGATATTTTACAATTAGCATATGAATTAGATATTCCTATTACTTTTAGTTCAGATGCACACCATTTAAAATATATAGGTAATAATTATTCTAAAGTAGTGAAACTAGCTAAAGAGGTAGGATATAGTAAATGTGCTATATTTGAAAAAAGAGAGAGAGCTTTAGTTAATTTTTAGTTAATTTTAATTTTTACATATAAAGTTTATTTGCTTAACTCTAATAATTACTTTTATTTTAAATTATATCTATGTATATTATCTTTTCCTAAAATATAATATTATTATCTTTTAATTTATTATTAATATTTTCTATAGGTGATTGTTTTGTAAAATACTCTTTTTTACCATTTATTACTATCTCTTTCAAGTTTGTTGGTTTATTGAATTTTCTTTTTGTTTCAGGATATATTTTTAGATACTCTTTATAAAAATATGAGAATGCTGTACCAGAACTTCTACCTCCTGTTTCAGTTTTCTGCATAGGCTTATTATCATCATTTCCATACCAAATGATAGTTTGTATTGTAGGACTATATCCACAAAACCAAGCATCAACATTATTGTTCGTAGTCCCTGTTTTACCAGCTATTTGTATATTATTTACCCTTGCATTTCTTCCTGTACCTTTTTTAACAACATCTTGTAAAATTGATGTCATTAAAAATGATTGTTCTTTAGAAATAATATATTTATCTTCCTTTATAAAACTTATTGAATCTTCATTACGGTTGATTATATCTTTGATTAAATATGGTTTTACTTTTATACCATTATTAGAAAATATAGTATAGGCTTCACTTAGTTTCAAAATAGATATAGAAAAACTACCTAAAGTCATTGATAAATCATAGGGTATATTTTCTATTCCAAATAATTTTAATTTTTTATACATAATATCTATTCCAATATCTGTTACTAGATTAATAGTAGCTAAATTTCTAGATTTAATTAAAGCATTTTTTAATTTTATTAGTCCCTTATATTTATTTCCATAATTTTGTGGTTTCCATATTTTTGTTTCATTGTCTTTTTGATAATCATAAGATCTACTAATATCAACTAAATTAGATATTGTAGAGTAACCACTATCTAAAGCAACTTGATATAAAAAAGGCTTGATAGATGATCCAGGTTGCCTTTGACTTTGAACAGCTCTATTAAATGATGATTTCTTATAATCAACTCCACCAAGCATTGCTAAAATTTTACCTGTATGATTTTCAATAGTTATTATCCCACCATTTAATGTTTTTGTATATGATTTATTAATATCATTATCCCTTTTTATAATTTTATCATATCCATATTGTAGTGATTTTCTAGCAATTTCTTGTGTTTTTAGATCTATTGTTAAATTAACTTTATACCCACCAGTTTTAATATCTGATATATCTTTATTTAGAAGTTTTATAGCATAATCTATAACGTAAGGTGCTTTATTTTTAGTCAAAGTATCATCATAAATTGTTGGATTATAATTTATTGCATATTCATAAGTCTGTTTTGTAATCCATCCTAGATTATTTAGTCTATTGATAACTTGATTTGCTCTTTGTACAGCAAAGTTATATCTTATAGTTGGATCATAAAAACTTGGTGCTTTAGGAAGACCTACAAGCATGGCAATTTCTTTTAAATTTAATTGATATAGCTCTTTTCTAAAATATCCTTGACTAGCTGTTTTTATACCATAATAACCATGTCCAAAATATATCTCATTTAAATATCTCTCTAATATCTCTTCTTTTGATAATATAGTCTCTAATCTTAGTGCTAACAAGATCTCTTTTACTTTACGACTAAATTTTTTTTGTCTAGATAAAACCATTATTTTTATCAATTGTTGTGTTATTGTACTAGCACCTTCTACTAGTTTTCTAGCTTTAATTACTTTTATACTAGCTCTAGTTATAGCATTAATATTAATACCATTATGTTCAAAAAACTTTGTATCTTCTATTGCTATTAAAGATTCAATTACTTTTGTAGGTATATCTTTATATGAGACGTATAATCTATTTTCTTTATCAAATATATTAGCTATTAATTTGTCATTTTTATCGAAAAATTGTGTTGTTAGAGATGGGTTATAATTTATTACTTTGTTAATATCAAATCTAATTGATATATAAGTATATATTATATAATTTAAAAATATGAGTATAGATATAATAAGAAATATATAAATTCTTTTTTTATATTTTTTCATTATTAATTGTTTAAATATATTTTATTTAATATTAGTAAATTATTTAATATATATCTATTTATATAATTAACTAATTTTTCTTTTTTATTAATCAAAAACATATTCTATATTAAAGGTTTATCCATTTCTTTAGGTTTTTTTATATTCATAAGTTTTAGAATAGTTGGTGCAATATTATTCAATGAACCATTTTTTACTCTTGATACTATATCACATACAACAAAACAATAAACATCTCCAACTGTATGATTAGTTAAAGTATTACCTTTTTCATCTTTCATTTTTTCACAATTACCATGATCACTTGTTATTACTAGATTATAATTATTTTTTTTAGCATTTTCTAAAATAATTTTCAATTGTTCATCTACACATTCTACGGCTTTAATAGCAGCTTCGAAATTACCAGTATGTCCTACCATATCACCATTAGCGAAGTTAACAACTATAAAATCATACTCCTCTTCTATACCAGTTAATACACTATTAGTAACCTCTTGTGCACTCATTTGAGGTAACATATCATATGTTTTTACACTAGGAGATGGTACTAGAACTCTTGACTCATTTATAAAAGGTTCTTCTACACCACCATTAAAAAAAAATGTCACATGAGCATATTTTTCTGTTTCAGCTGTATGTAACTGAGTTAATCCATTATTTGAAATGACTTCTGATAATGTATTTTTTGGAATACTTTTTTTAAAAAGTATAGGTATTTTTATATTTTCATCATATTTTGTCATTGATACAATATTTAATTTTTTATTAAATATATTAAATATATTAAAGTCTTGATTTGCTAGCGTATTAGAAAATTGTCTCATTCTATCACTTCTAAAATTACATAAAATTACACCATCATTTTCTTTAAATCCTTCATAATTATTAAATGAATTTGGATAAATAAACTCATCATAAATATTTTTTTCATAGGATAGTTTTATATATTTTAATATATCATTTTTTTCTAATATATTGCTGTTTGTTTCTCCAAATACAATTGCTAAATATGCTTTTTCTATTCTATCCCAATTATTATCTCTATCCATAGTATAATATCTTCCTGAAATAGTAGCAATTTTTATATCATTGTTACAAATATTAATAATTTTTTGTATATAAATGTTTGAAGACTTTGGATTTACATCTCTACCATCTGTTATAATGTGTAAAAAGATTTTTTTACTATTATCTTTTGCTATTAGTGCTAATTTTATTATATGATCAATATGCGAATGAACACCACCATCACTTATTAAACCAATTAAATGTATATCATTAGAGGATTTTATTACTTTATTCAAAACTTTATTATTATTAATAGAATTATCTTCAATTGAAAGATTAATTTTTACTAAATCTTGATATAGTAATCTTCCACTACCTATTGTCATATGACCTACTTCACTATTACCCATTTGACTATTAGGTAATCCTACATGTTTACCATAAGTTTTAATTAAACTATAAGGTACATTTTTAAATAAATAATCATAAGTTGGTGTATTGGCTTTTTTAAATGCATTAAATGCATCTTTTTTATTATGTCCTATACCATCTGTTATTATTAGTATAGATTTATTTGTCAAATTAATCCTTTTAAAATATTAAATATTATATTATAACAACCATAAATTATATCCAATAAAAGGTTTAACTTTGTTTTACTGGCTTTACACATATCTAGATATAAATATATTCCAATATATAACTGTTAGAGCAGGTTTGGGATTATTATTTTCTTTTTTAATTACGACTACATTACTACCATTTTTTATTAAATTTATAAAATCTAAAAATTGTTCACAACCAATTTATGAATATGCTCCTAAAACACATAAAATAAAAAAAGGAACACCTACAATGGGTGGACTTGTATTTATAATATGTACTATAATATGTACATTACTAACAGCTAGATTAGACAATACTTATGTATTATTAGGAATATTGTTAATAACTATTTCTTGTTTAATAGGTGTTAAAGATGATTTATCAAAGATTTTTAACAATAGGAATGATAAGGGATTAAGACCTCGTGTTAAGTTTACTTTACAAATAATAACATCTTTAATAATTGCTGCGATTTTGTATTATTATAATCACTCTACACTTCTATATATCCCTTTTTATAAACATGCTTTATTTGATATGTCATACTACTCTATTATTTTTTGGAGTTTAGTTATTGTATCTGTATCAAATTCAGTTAATTTAACAGATGGATTAGATGGATTAGCAACTGTACCATCAATTTTTTCACTTTTTACTTTATGTATTATTATTTATATAACAGGACATTTTATTGTTAGCGATTATTTATTATTACCTTATGTAAAAGATTCAGGTGAGTTAATTATATTAGCATCTTGTATGATAGGTTCTTTAATTGCTTTTTTATGGTATAACTCTCATCCAGCAGAAGTTTTTATGGGAGATAGTGGGAGTTTGGCAATTGGTAGTCTTATTGGTTATATAGGAATAGTTTGTAAAAGTGAGGTTTTACTTTTTATTATAGGATTTGTTTTTGTAATTGAGACTATTTCTGTAATATTACAAGTTTTATCTTTTAAGCTTAGAAAAAAAAGAATTTTTTTAATGGCACCTATTCATCATCATTTTGAAGAAAAAGGTTGGAAAGAAAATAAAATTATAATACGTTTTTGGATTATGGCCTTTTTATCTAATTTAATAGCATTATTTAGTTTAAAATTTAGATAAAATAGTTTTATTATATATATTTATAGGATTACGAAACTTAAGGTAATAAAATGAGGATTTTAGGTAAAGGAATAACTGGAAAATCTATTAAAAATTTATATCAAAATGCATCTTTATATGATGAAAAGAATATAGATGATTTTGATGTAAATTCAAATGAATTAACAGTAATTAGTCCAGGAATATCACCATTTCACTATTTTGTTAAAAATAGCAAAAATATCATTAGTGAATATGATCTATTACTAAATTTAGATAATACACCTTTATCTATATGGATCAGTGGTACTAATGGTAAGAGTACAACTACAAAAATGGCTCAAAAATTATTGTCTAAATATAATAGTAGTATGGGAGGTAATATTGGTATTCCCTTAGCATCTATGAATAGAAAATCAGATATTTGGATACTTGAAACTAGCTCATTTACACTTCATTATACAAATAAAGTGAGTCCTAATATATATGTACTCTTACCAGTAAATCAAGATCATATATCATGGCATGGTAGTTTTGAAAAGTATAAAAAATCAAAATTAAAAGCTATGGATAATATGAGTGAGTCAGAAATAGCAATTATTCCTAAAGAATTTGAATATTATCCTACAATGGCTAAAAAAATTGTATATGAATCTAGTGATGATTTATGTAATATTTTTTCTATAAATAAAAGTAAAATTAATTTTAAAGAGCCTTTTTTACTAGATGCTATATTATCACTTTGTATTAGTTCAATATTGTTTGATGAAATAGATTATAAAGTTATTAATGAATATGAAATAGATGAACATACATTAGAAGAAGTTTATGATTTTAAAAATAGATTGTGGATTAATGATAGTAAAGCTACTAATATTAATGCAACAATGTCAATTTTAGATACTTTTAAAAATCAAAAAATATACTTGATTTTAGGTGGATATGATAAAGGTATAGACTTAGAACCTTTAATTAAAAAACTATCTTTAATAGATAATATAGAACTATTTTTTATAGGATTAAACTTTGAAAAGCTACTGAAGCTATCTTTAAATTATAATTTAAATTATAATATTTGTAATGAATTAGAAAAAGCTGTATTAAAAATAGATAAAAAATTGGATATTAATTCAATTTGTATATTATCTCCAGCATTTTCTTCTTTAGATCAGTTTATCTCATATAAAGAAAGAGGAGATTTATTTAAGAGATTTATTAAAAAATTAAGTTGTATTTAAGTGGTTTGTAATTATAATTCATTTCAAAAAAATTAGGCTCGATAGCTCAGTTGGTAGAGCAAAGGACTGAAAATCCTTGTGTCGACAGTTCGATTCTGTCTCGCGCCACCATTTATATATAGGTGCTGATGTAGCTCAGTTGGCTAGAGCAGCTGATTTGTAATCAGCAGGTCGGGGGTTCGACTCCCTTCATCAGCTCCATTTATATATAAAATTTTTATTTTAATGGGGAGATTGGGGAGCGGTCAAACCCAAGAGATTGTAAATCTCTCGCCTCTGGCTTCGAAGGTTCGAATCCTTCTCTCCCCACCATTAAATATAAATAAAATTTTTAAGCGGGAATAGCTCAGTTGGCTAGAGCCTCTGCCTTCCAAGCAGATTGTCGCGAGTTCGAGTCTCGTTTCCCGCTCCAAATATGTATAGAATATTATTTATTCTATTTAGTATTTAAAGCCCACGTAGCTCAGGGGTAGAGCACTTCCTTGGTAAGGAAGAGGTCGAAAGTTCAAGTCTTTTCGTAGGCTCCATTTGACTGCTCTAAAACACATTATCCCTTTGAGTAGATAAGCTTTTGGCTTATCTACTCAAAGGGAATTAAACTTAAAAAATTGAAGGAAATTAATATGGCAAAAGAAAAATTTGAACGTAATAAACCACATGTAAATATTGGTACAATAGGTCATGTTGATCATGGTAAAACAACTTTAACAGCTGCTATATCAGCAGTCTTAACTAATAAAAATGGTGGAGTTATGATGGACTATGATCAAATCGATAATGCACCAGAAGAGAGAGAAAGAGGAATAACAATTGCTACTTCACATATAGAATATGAAACAGATAATAGGCATTATGCACATGTTGATTGTCCAGGTCACGCTGATTATGTCAAAAATATGATCACAGGTGCTGCTCAAATGGATGGTGCTATTCTAGTAATTGCATCTACAGATGGACCTATGGCTCAAACTAGAGAACATATATTACTATCTAAGCAAGTTGGTGTACCTTACATAATTGTATTTTTAAATAAAGAAGATCAATTAGATGAAGAAGATAAAGAAGAGATGCTAGAACTTGTAGAAATGGAGATTAGAGAATTACTATCTCAATATGACTTTCCAGGTGATGATACACCTATAATTGCAGGATCTGCTTTCCAAGCATTAGAAGAGGCTAAAAGTGGTAAATCTGGAGAGTGGTCAGAGAAGATAATCAAATTAATGGATGAAGTTGATTCTTATATCCCAACTCCAAAAAGAGACACAGAACAAGAGTTTCTTATGCCTGTTGAAGATGTTTTCTCTATATCAGGAAGAGGTACAGTTGTAACTGGAAGAATTGAAAAAGGTGTTGTTAAAGTAGGTGAGACTATTGAAATAGTTGGTATTACTGATACTGTTAGTACAACAGTAACAGGTGTAGAAATGTTTAGAAAAGAGATGGATCAAGGTGAAGCAGGTGATAACTGTGGAATTCTTTTAAGAGGTACTAAAAAAGAAGATGTTCAAAGAGGACAAGTTTTAGTTAAACCAGGAAGTATAACACCACATACAAAATTTAGATGTGAGACATATATATTATCTAAAGAAGAGGGTGGTAGACATACACCATTTTTTAGTGGATACAGACCACAGTTTTATATAAGAACTACAGATGTTACAGGAAGTGTTACATTACCTGAAGGTACAGAGATGGTTATGCCAGGAGATAATGTTGAGATGAATGTAGTTCTTGTATCTCCTGTGGCACTTGAACAAGGTACTAAGTTTGCTATTAGAGAAGGTGGTAGAACTGTTGGTGCTGGTGTAGTTGCAGAGATAATAGAGTAGTTATTTATGGCAAATATTAGAATTAAAATAGGCTTAAAGTGTCAGGAGTCAGGGGATATTAATTATACAACTACTAAAAACCCTAAAACTCACACAGAAAAGTTTGAGACTAATAAGTATAGTCCAAGACTAAGAAAACATACATTACACAAAGAAATAAAGCTTAAGTCTTAGAGGACTTTTGTTTTATAATATTTTATATTTTATAGTTACTATCTATACTATTTTAGGTCAGTAGCTCCAATGGTAGAGCACCGGATTCCAAATCCGATTGTTGTGGGTTCGAGTCCCTCCTGGCCTGCCATTTGAAAAAATATATAAGTCTTATTGATTTATGTATTTTTTTAATATATTTAGAAGTTTGGAGTAAATTTTCATTAAATTGTTGACATATTATAGATTATCTAAAGATGAACTATTTAAAGTAATTTTTCCTATAAAAGAACAGATAAAAAGTGCTTATATATCTGTATTTGTTGTTGTTACTGTTATTTCTTTATTTTTAGCTCTGATTGATCTGATTATGTCTGTGCTTTTATCTACAGTTATTAATTAAGGATTTTTATGGCACATCGTTGGTATGCAATACAAACACACTCAGGAAGTGAATTAGCAGTTAAAAAAGCTCTAGAAAGACTTGCTAATGATATGGAAGATGATAAGATATTAGAAGTATTAGTACCTACTGAAGATTTGATAGAAGTAAAAAATAATAAAAAATCTATTATAGAAAAACCTTTATATCCAGCTTATGCTTTTGCTAAAATAGATTTAGATACTTCAATATGGCATAAAATTCAATCTATGCCAAAAGTAGGAAGATTTATTGGTGAGTCTAAAAAACCAACACCTCTATCTGAAAAAGATATTAATGCTATATTAGACAAAGTCAATAATAGAGCTAAAGCTAAACCAAAGATATCATTTGAAGATGGTGAGACATTGAGGATAAAAGAGGGACCATTTTCAAATTTTAATGGAGTTGTTGAAAGTTTTGATATGTCTTCTGGTTTATTAAAATTAAATGTTTTAATATTTGGTAGAAATACACCAGTTGAGATATCTTATACTCAAGTTGAAAGAATAATTTAGTATTAAGTAAATAAGTATAAAAGGAATACATTATATGGCTAAGAAAATAGTAGGAAGTTTAAAACTTCAAATACCAGCAGGAGCTGCTAATCCATCACCACCAGTTGGTCCAGCATTGGGACAACGTGGTGTAAATATTATGGAATTTTGTAAGGCTTTCAATGAAAAAACCAAAGATAAAAAAGGTTTTAATATACCAGTTGAAATCACAGTTTATTCAGATAAAAGTTTTACATTTGTTGTTAAGCAGCCTCCTATGAGTGATTTAATAAAGAAAGCAGCAGGTATTAAAAAAGGTAGTGATAATCCATTAAAAAATAAAATAGCAACACTGACTAAAGATCAAATATTAAGTATTGTGAAAGATAAGATATCTGATTTAAACACTAATAATGAAGAGCAAGCTTCAAAAATAGTTGAAGGTTCATGTAAAAGTATGGGTATAGAAATAAAATAAATTAATAGTATTACCACATACAATTAAAAAGTGGTAGCATTAACATTGCGAGGAATATAAAATGAGTAAACTTTCAAAAAGAATTAAAGCTTTAAGAGAAAAGATTGACAGTAATAAAAAATATTTAGTCAATGATGGATTAAAACTTTTAAAAGATTTAAAATCAACTAAATTTGATGAAACTGTTGAAGTATCTTTAAAGTTAAATGTTGATCCAAGACATGCTGATCAAATGATTAGAGGTGCTGTTGTATTACCAAAAGGTACTGGTAAAGTTGTTAGAGTAGCAGTTATAGCAAAAGGTATAAAAATTGATGAGGCTAAATCTGCTGGTGCTGATATTGTAGGTAATGATGATTTAATTGAGACGATAAAATCTGGTAAAATTGATTTTGATGTATTAATAGCAACCCCTGATTGTATGGGCTTAGTAGGTAAGATTGGTAGAATATTGGGACCAAAAGGACTAATGCCAAACCCTAAAGTTGGAACAGTAACTATGGATGTATCAAAAGCCGTACAAAATGCAAAAGGTGGTCAAGTATCATATAAAGTAGATAAAAGTGGTAATATGCAAGTTGGAATTGGGAAAATATCTTTTCCAGTTGAAGATATTTTGGAAAATTTTAAAACATTTTTGAAAGCTATTAATAAACAAAAACCTTCTTCTGCAAAAGGTAAGTATATAAGTAATGCTGTAATATCTTTGAGTATGAGCCCAGGTATTTCATTAGATATAGAAGAACTTTTAGATATAAAATAATTTACATATTTTACTACATTTTACTTCTATGAAAGTGTAGTAAAGATTAAAATTAAAAATTATTGTAATA
>Ga0233438_10004347_pt1 | contig 12483 bp, 15 predicted proteins | sample SI_123_September_FD_182720 | JGI IMG/M metagenome (GOLD analysis project Ga0233438, IMG submission 182720) | Seawater microbial communities from Saanich Inlet, British Columbia, Canada - SI_123_September2016_10_MG | ecosystem: Environmental > Aquatic > Marine > Inlet | place: Canada: British...
TAAATTTTTTCTTCTCTTGTTTTTCTGATACCTTTGCAACAAAGAATATAAGTGCGTTATTTTATAAATTTATCTTATTTAGGAACCCCATTTCATGGGTGGCAATGTCAGCCCAATGCAATAAGTGTTCAGGAAGTTTTGGAAAAAGCGCTAACCACGGTTCTACGGTCTCCTATAAAAATTACAGGAGCAGGGAGAACAGATACTGGTGTTCATGCTCGGTTAATGGTAGCCCATTTTGATGCAGAAATTTCCCTTAAAATCTTTGATAATCTTGTTTTTCTTTTGAATCAATACCTCAAATCTGATGTTGTGATTCTGTCAATAGTTACTGTAATAGATGAAGCACACGCAAGATTTGATGCTACGTTGAGAACTTATGAATATCATATTGTTTCAAAAAAAGATCCTTTTACCAAAGGTCTTGCTTATTTTTTTAAAGAGCCGCTTGATATACCGTTGATGAATGAAGCTGCTGAGTTACTGATGACCTTTAAAGATTTTCAAGCTTTTTCTAAAACCAATACAGATGTAAAAACCTATTTATGTGATATAAGTAGTGCAAGTTGGAAGCTAGAAGGAGACGGTTATGTTTTTACGATAACAGCAAATCGTTTTTTACGCAATATGGTTCGAGCCATAGTAGGAACCCTTCTTGAAGTAGGAATGCACAAAATTACTTCCAAAGAATTAAAAATGATTATAAAAAGTAAAGAAAGAAGTAAAGCAGGATTTTCTGTTCCAGCTCATGGTTTGTATCTTACAGACATTCAATATCCTAAAAACGTATATGTAACTAATGGCTAAAGTAGGTGGTAAAATTTTTGACTTGAATCTTTTAAGTCAACTTATGGCTTATTCTAAACCTTATCGGTTTACCTATTATTTTGTTTTAATTTCTGCAATACTTTTATCCATTTTTTCTACCCTTACCCCATATTTATTAAAAATTGTTGTTGACGATTACATTACTCCTAAGGATTATGATGGGCTCCTTTTTTTTTCTTTTTTAATGTTGTTGGCATTGATATTAGAAGTCATTTTTCAGTTTGTATTTATTTATTATGCAAATTGGTTAGGACAAATGATTGTTAAAGACTTAAGAGTAGAATTATTTCAAAAACTAATCCGCTTCAAAATGGCTTATTTTGACACATCAGCAGTAGGTAGACTGGTTACCCGTTCTGTCAGTGATATTGAAACAATAGCGAGTATTTTTAGCCAAGGGTTGTTTATGATTGTAGCTGACTTGTTGAAAATGTCTGTAGTAGTAATTATTATGCTTTCGGTAAACTGGAAATTATCTCTCATAGTTTTCTCAGTTCTCCCTGTTATTTTATATGCTACTCGTGTATTTCAAAAATCCATGAAAAAGGCTTTCGAAGAAGTTCGTAAACAGGTTGCTGAACTGAATACATTTGTTCAAGAACGAATTAGCGGGATCAAGATTGTTAAGCTTTTTAATCGTGAAGCCATAGAGCAAAAAACCTTTATGCAGATCAACGAAAAGCATAAAAAAGCTTGGTTACATACCGTATGGTTCAATTCTATTTTTTTTCCAGTAGCAGAAATTTCTACATCTGTTACTATTGGTTTATTGGTATGGTACGGTGGATTGAATGTAGTTACTGGAGACGGAGTTTCTTTAGGGATTATTTTTCTATTCATTCAGCTTTCTCAGATGTTATTTCGACCTCTTAGGCAGATTGCTGACAAGTTCAACACACTGCAAATGGGAATGGTGGCTGCAAGTCGGGTATTTACAATTTTAAAAACAGAAAGCCAGATTGAGGATAAGGGAACCTTCTCGCCAGAGAAAATGTTGGGTCAAATCGATCTTGAAGACCTTCACTTCTTTTACATCGAAGATGAAGAAGTGCTCAAGGGAATAAGTTTGAAAGTAAATCCCGGAGAAACAATCGCAATAGTTGGGGCAACAGGGGCAGGAAAGTCAACAATAATAAATTTGCTCTCCAGATTTTATGAGTTTAGTGCTGGAGACATCAAAATAGACGGAATATCCATTCGAGATTATCATTTAAAAGATTTGAGAAAACATGTAGCTGTTGTATTTCAGGACGTTTTTCTTTTTGCAGATACTATTTTTAATAACATAACTCTTTATGATCCCCAAATATCTCTGAAGCAAGTTGAGGATGCTGCGAAAAAAATTGGGGTACACGAATTTATTAATTCCTTGCCTGGAGGGTATCAATACAATGTAAAAGAGCGTGGAGTTATGTTGTCCTCAGGTCAACGTCAATTAATCGCATTTCTCAGGGCATTTCTTTCAAATCCTACTATATTGATTTTGGATGAAGCAACTTCATCTGTTGATTCTTACTCTGAGGAATTAATTCAGAATGCAACAGAAACTATTACAAAAGAAAAAACTTCAATTATCATAGCACATCGTTTGGCTACTATTCAAAAAGCAAATCGAATTGTAGTGATGGATCAGGGAGAAATTGTAGAAATTGGAACTCATAAGGAACTTTTGGATAAAAAAGATGGACATTATCAAAAACTACACCGAATCCAATTTTATGACTTATAATCTTAGTAAGCTAAATCTTCAATTAAGATTCTTTTTAATTTATCTGCTGAAGAAAAATTGATGAACTCTCCATTTTTAATATAGGTGATTTGTCCTCTTTGTTCAGAAATTACAATGACTACAGCATCAGTTTTTTCCGAGATTCCTGCGCCAGCTTTATGTCTCAATCCATATCGTTTTGAAATTGTTGTGGATTCTGAAACGGGGAGTACTACACGAGTTGCAGTGATGGTATTGTCTTTAATTATAATTGCACCATCATGTAGGGGGCTGTTTTTAAAGAAAATCGTTTCTAAAATTTGAGAGGAAAGACTGATATTCGTTTTATCTCCTGTATTTATTAAAAAATCCAGAGAATTGGAGCGTTCTATTACTATGATTGCCCCTGTTTTTTCACTAGCCATTTTTTCACACGCACTTGTGAGAAGAGAAACATCTAATCGTACAACGCTGTTTTCTTGACCTAAGAAATTAAAATATCGAATCAAGCTTCTTCTACTAGTGTAATTTGTTGAACCAAGAAGCAAAAGAAATTTTCGAATTTCTTGTTGAAATACTACGATAAGCGCAAAGAAACCAACACTTATAAATTTCCCAAGTATATTACTCAAAACATCCATATTCAAGGCATCAGTGAGTACCCAAATTAAATAAACGATGACAATACCTAAAAATATATTTATGGCTACAGTTCCTTTGACAAGCTTGTATAAATAGTAAAGTAATATTGCTACCAATATGATATCGGTTACATCAATAAAGCTGATTTTTAAGAAGTCTAAGTCTAGCACTTGGTTGAGGTTTTTGTAAAATTAGAAAAACTATTGAAGTGCTTCTAATAAATAAACACATTCTTTTGCTTCTTTGACATCATGTACCCTAAGTATCTGTGTTTTTTTTGAAAGAGCAATTGTATGGAGTATACTTGTACCATTGAGAGCTGAAGAAGCATCTATGCCAAGTTTTTTATAAATCATAGATTTTCTAGAGATGCCAACAAGGATTGGGGTATTCAGACATTCAAAAGTTTCTAGCTTTTTGAGGATTTCATAATTATCAGGAATGGTTTTTCCAAAACCAAATCCTGGATCAATTATTACATCATTGATACCAGCTGAATGCGCTTCTTTTATTTTTTCTGAAAAAAAATAAATTAATTCATCTATAATATTCTCATAGGTGGGGTTTTGTTGCATTGAGGTTGGAGTACCTTGCATGTGCATGGCAATATAAGGGACTTGATATTCCCCAACTGTTCTTAGCATTTTGGAATCGAGATTTCCAGCTGAAATATCATTTACTAGAGCTGCTCCAAGATCCAAAGCTCTTGCAGCAACATTGGACCTAAAAGTGTCAATTGAGCAGAGAGTCTCTGGAAACTCTTTTAAAACCTTTTCAAGAGCAGGGAGCAAGCGTTTGAGTTCTTCCTCTTCCGAAATTTCCTTTGCACCGGGTCTTGAACTTAAAGCTCCAATATCTATAAAGTCTGCACCCTCAGAAATCATTCTCTCACATTGTCTTAGTGCATCATCATCATCATTAAACTTTCCACCATCAAAAAATGAGTCGGGAGTAAGGTTCAGAATTCCCATTATTTTGGGCTTTGACAGATCAACAAGCGTACCCTTGCAATTAATGTTCATCGCATGTTTAGTATTCATGAATAACTTTTTTAGGAATATTTGAAAGACTAAATAAATTAAACGAAATTTACACATATTTGCGATACCTATGAAATCTACTCAAGCACATTATAAACAAATCACAGAAAATTGTAAAGAATTATTTATTAATAAGATGAGTGATTACGGTGCTGCATGGAGAATTCTTAGATTACCTTCACTTACGGATCAAATCTTTATTAAAGCTCAACGAATCAGAAGCATACAAGATAAAGAAGAGCAAAAAATAGAGGAGGGACAGGTAAGTGAATTTATAGGGATTATCAATTATTCTTTGATGGCTTTGATTCAATTTGAACTTGGAATAGCTGATCAACCTGATTTGAACCCAAAAGAGGTAATTGTATTATATGAAAAACATTTAGCCGAAACCTATCAACTTATGTTGGATAAAAATCATGATTATGGAGAAGCTTGGAGAGAAATGCGAGTTAGTTCTTTAACCGATTTGATTTTACAAAAACTCTTGAGAGTAAAACAAATTGAAGACAATCGAGGAAAAACTCTTGTGAGTGAAGGAATTGGTGCAAATTATCAGGATATCATCAATTATGCTGTTTTTGCTTTGATTCATCTGGATTCTTAAAATATGGTAAGGTTTGTTATTGAAAAAATTATTAGTGGAATCTTAACCCTTTTCGGAGTAGCTACCGTTGTTTTTTTCTTATTCAATGTACTTCCAGGTGATCCAGCTCAGATGGTTTTGGATCAAAACGCCACCGAGCAACAGCTTTTAAAGGTTAAAAAAAAATATGGGTTTGATTTGCCTATTGGAACTCAATATTTACTTTATTTGAATGACCTTTCGCCCCTTTCATTTCATTCAAAAGAACCCGATGCTTTCAGTTTTTATAAAAAAGATCAATTTGGAGGCTATCGAATTTTATCCTTTTCAAAAGTTGACGTAATTTTCAAAGTTCCCTACTTGAGAACATCTTATCAACGTCAAGGAAAAAATGTAGGCACAATTATAACTGAAACACTTCCAAACACAATGGTTTTAGCAGCTGCATCTATTGGGATTGCAATAATTTTTGGTTTTTTCTTTGGTATTGTTTCGGGAGTATACAAGGGTACATGGATTGATGCTTCAATTCAAATGATCAGCACCCTTGGAATGAGTATCCCCTCCTTTTTTAGCGCAATTCTTTTTTCTTGGTTTTTTGGGTATTTGCTATTTGAGTTTACCAATTTGAATATGACAGGTAGTCTCTTTGAATTGGATGATTATGGAGATCAGGTAGATTTACAATTCAAGAATTTGATTCTCCCTGCCTTTGTATTGGGAATTCGTCCCATAGCAGTAATTGTTCAATTGGTTCGAAGCGGTCTAATTGAGGTGTTGACACAAGATTATATTCGTACAGCAAAAGCCAAAGGCTTATCTCAACAAGCAATAATTTACAGACATGCACTCAAAAATTCATTGAATCCGGTGATTACAGCTGTATCGGGTTTTTTTGCATCCATGCTCGCTGGTGCTGTCTTTGTCGAATATATTTTTGGGTGGCGTGGAATAGGGAAAGAAATTGTTATTGCTTTAAACACATTAGATATTCCTGTAGTGATGGGATCTGTTCTTATCATAGCAACTTTATTCATATTAATCAATATCTTTGTTGACTTGCTTTACGTGGTTATCGATCCACAGGCAAAACCATTTTAAATTAATCTAAAAAAAGAATATGCGTACTAAAATTGTAGCTGGAAACTGGAAAATGAATAATGATCAAAATGAAACAACTACTTTAATAAATGCACTAAAATCTCAAGACAATTTTGGCAACACACGTGTCATAATTGCCCCTTCATTTGTTCATTTAACTCAAGCTGTATCTTTAACAAATGATTGCGAAATTGAAGTTTCAGCACAAAACATGCACGAAGCTAAATCAGGTCCTTATACTGGAGAAATATCCCCTGCAATGTTGTCAAGTATTGATATTCGAACGGTAATTTTGGGACATTCAGAAAGAAGAGCTTATTTTGGTGAAAATGATGACACACTATCAAAAAAAGTTGTCAATGCCTTAGATCATGATATAGAAATTATCTTTTGTTTTGGAGAAGAACTTGAAGACCGTAAATCTGACAACCATTTTGAAGTTGTAAAAGCGCAAATAAGTAATGTTTTGTTTCAATTAAATGCAGCAGATTGGTCCAAAATAATTTTGGCTTACGAACCCGTTTGGGCCATTGGAACTGGTGAGACTGCTTCGCCGGATCAAGCTCAAGAAATGCATGCATTCATAAGAAATCTAATCCAAGATCAGTATGACGCTGAATTGGCAAATGAAACTTCTATTCTTTACGGTGGGAGTGTAAAACCTGGTAATGCTCAAGAGATTTTTTCAAAACTAGATGTAGATGGGGGTCTTATTGGGGGAGCAGCGCTGAATGCAGCTGACTTTACTACAATAGTTAAATCCATATAAATGTCAAAACCATACATTCAAATTTTATTCAAGCTTAAACCTCTTCAACCTGCTTCTGAGATTCTTATGGCAGAAATGGCTGAGGTCGGGTTTGAGAGTTTTGTAGAATTGGATGATGGACTAGAAGCATATATTCCAGAAGGGGATTGGAGGAAGAGTTTATTGGATAACATATCTTTCATCCAAAAATCTGAATACGATATCCAATATACCCAAGAAACAATTAATCCTAAAAATTGGAATGAGGTTTGGGAGTCAGATTTCAAACCCATTGTGGTAGATGAGCGCTGTGCTGTACGGGCAACATTTCATGAACCAATAGCTACTGAATATGAATTAATTATTACTCCAAAAATGAGCTTTGGTACAGGACATCACCAAACTACTCATATGATGTTAAAGTATCTTTTGGATACGGATATAGAGGGTAAATCAGTTTTGGATATGGGATGTGGAACAGGAGTCTTGGCCATATTAGCTGAAAAGAAAGGAGGAGGCCCTATCGATGCTATTGATATTGAACCATGGTGTTATGAAAACACTAAAGAAAATGCCTTATTGAATAACTGCAAGTCAATTCATGCCCATCAAGGAGATTCAAGTTTGCTGGTTGATAAAAAGTATGATGTGATTATTGCAAATATTAACAAAAATGTATTAATTCATGACATTTCGTTATATTCAGTTTGTTTGAATCCTGAAGGAACGCTTATTTTGAGTGGTTTTTACACCTCTGATCTCAAAGACATTCAGAATTCTTGTATCGGTGGTCAGTTGGATTATGTTTCACATCTTGAAAAACAAAATTGGGTTGCAGCAAAATTTAGCAAAAGATAAAATGGATTTAAATCCTGAGGAACAAGAGATAGGGGAGGTTGACGTACTTACACCAAAAGAATATCAAATTATTCTTTACAATGATGATGTAAATACTTTTGATCATGTCATCAATTGTTTGATCCGATATTGTGATCATACCCTTGAACAGGCCGAGCAATGCGCCTATATTGTTCATTACAAAGGGAAGTGTATAGTAAAAACAGGTTCCTTTCAGGATTTAGAACCTCGATGTACCTCCCTGCTTAAGGCTGGTTTGTCTGCTGAATTAGTTTAAAAAGTTTTGTAAAAACTCAACTTTTTGAGCCAATAAATAAAGGTTTAACCGAGTCTCAAAGTCTTTATAAACTGATGGATTTTATGTATTTTACACAAAAATTAAGTTTAAATTAAATTATAAAATTAAGACTTTTGTCTTAGTCATATTCTATCTAACGCATCTGATAAGTGCATAAAACAAAATAAAAATGAGTAAAAGTATTCATCAATTTACGACCAATGACCTTTCTGGAAAAGATTTTGATTTAGAGTCTTTAAAAGGTAAAAAAGCAATGATTGTTAATACAGCTTCAAAATGTGGTTTAACCCCTCAATACAAGCAGCTACAAGCAATGTATGAAACTTATGAACCTGAAGGATTTATAATCATTGGTTTTCCTGCGAATAATTTTATGGCACAAGAGCCTGGATCCGACACTGAAATTGCAGATTTTTGTGAAGCTAATTACGGAGTAACTTTTCCGATGATGTCAAAAATCAATGTAGTGGGAGAGGAGATGGACCCTATTTATAAGTTCTTAACACAAAAAGAAAAAAATGGAGTAATGGATTCAAAAGTAACATGGAATTTTCAAAAATATTTATTGAATGAAGAAGGGATTTTAGAAAAAGTAATCGACCCCCGAACCTCCCCAGATGATTCCGAAGTAATAGATTGGATCACAAGTAAATAACATAGAATGAAAAAGAGTAAAGTCCAAACGATTTGCGTTCATGAAGGACAGTTAATAGATGAGCAATATAAGGGTGCAATTTCTCCCCTTTATATGGCTACAGCCTACGCCTATGATGGGGTCGAAATAAACCGCTATCCACGTTATTTCAACACGCCCAATCAAGTAGGACTAGCAAAAAAAATATCAGCCCTAGAAGGAGCAGAGCAAGGATTGATTTTTGGGTCGGGAATGGCAGCGGTTTCTACAGCTTTATTATCTCATCTCAGGGCTGGAGATCATGTAATTCTTCAAGAAGACTTGTATGGAGGTACAACGAATTTGGTGGTCGAAGAATTTAAAAAGTTTGAGATTGAATATTCGTTTACCAAAGGGCTGAAAAAAGATGATTTTGAGGTTTTGATTAAAAAGAACACTCAGGTAATTTATCTGGAAACACCCAGTAATCCTTTGATGAAAATTGTTGACCTAGAAGCAATTGCATTATTGGCGCGTTCAAAAGGACTGATTACTATGATAGACAACACCTTTGCATCTCCAATCAATCAGAATCCGATAACATTTGGTATTGATGTTGTAATTCATAGTGCTACCAAATATTTAGGAGGGCATAGCGATATATTGGCTGGTGTGGTGGTAGGCTCAGAAAAGCAAATGAATATTGTTTTTCAGATGGCAAAAAACTTGGGAGGAAGTTTAAGTGATTATGCGGTTTGGCTTTTAGAAAGGAGTATCAAAACCTTATCCCTACGAGTAAATGCACAAAATCAAAATGCAATAGAATTGTCAGGGTTTTTACAAGGAAAATCTTCTGTCGATGCAGTTTATTATCCAGGACTTGAAAGTCATCCCGACCACAATTTAGCCAAAACCCAAATGAAGGGTTTTAGCGGAATGTTCTCTTTTGAATTGAATACATCTTATGACTTGGATGTTTTTCAGCAAAATTTAAAACTCATTAAACCCGCTATGAGTCTTGCAGGTGTTGAGAGTACCTTAACAATTCCTTGCAAAACATCTCACAGTCTTTTGTCGTCAGAAGATCGATTAGCACAGGGTATTCAAGATAATTTAATACGTTTTTCCTCAGGGATAGAGCATGTGGAAGACTTAAAAGAAGACATCAATAGTGCTTTAAAAAAATCAAAGAAATGAAGGTAGATATTTTAGCTTTTGGCGCACATCCTGATGATGTTGAACTGGGTTGTGCAGGTAGTATTTTATCGTCAATTGATGAGGGTAAAAGTATAGGTATTGTAGACTTGACACGAGGAGAGTTGGGAACCCGAGGTGATCTAAAAACTCGGGATAGAGAAGCTAAAAATGCTGCTGCAATTTTGGGAGTTTCTTTCCGTAAAAACTTAGGCTTTAGAGATGGTTTTTTCGTTAATGATGAAACTCATCAACTTGAGATAATTAAACTCATTCGAATCCATAAGCCCAATGTGGTTTTATGCAATGCAGTTGATGACCGCCATATTGATCATACCAAGGGTAGCAAGCTAGTTAGTGATGCATGTTTTTTATCGGGATTAATCAAAATTGACACCCAGCAAGAGATTTGGAGACCCAAGCAAGTTTATCACTACATTCAGTGGAAAGATATTGAGCCGGATTTTGTGGTTGATGTATCCCAATTTATAGACCAAAAAGTGGAAGCAATAAAGGCATACAAAAGCCAATTTTTTGATGCCTGTAATAAAGCTCCTCAAACCCCCATAAGTACTCAAAACTTTCTAGATAGTGTTCGTTATCGTGCTCAGAATTTAGGGAGATTAGCTGGAGTAGATGCAGCAGAAGGTTTTACTACCGAGCGAGTAGCTGGAATACAGTCCTTTAACAATTTGTTTTAAAATCTTTTTTTTGGCTTTGGAGAGGTCGAAAAAAGTATTAAATTTGCCGCAGAAACGGTGGTTGTAGCTCAGTTGGTTAGAGCGCCTGATTGTGGTTCAGGAGGTCGGCGGTTCGAGACCGCTCTTCCACCCGCTTAAGCCCTTCGAAAGAGGGGCTTTTTTTATGGGCTCTACCCACTGTTCTTCCAAAAAATGGAATTTCCTCACAGATAGATTTATATTTTAAATTTACGAAATCCTTAGCACTTCTTTCCACGAATATTCCACAAATATTCCATTTTCTTCCATCACACCCCTTCTTGCAGAACGGGATGTAAACTGCTAAGTATATTACTATATCTATTTATTAGCGTAGTCTCTGAATAGATAAGATTGGGATGTGTTACAGGATTAGGTGGATTGGTTTCTGACCTTTATGAATTAATTACAATTTTTATTAATCAGACCAGAATAATGTTGTTTTGAATCATCACTTATTATCTCAAGATTAATAGCTTTATTCCACTCCTCACATGCACCGTTAACGTCTCCCAGATAAAGCTTTGTTGTACCTAAACCTCCGATAGATTGTGGAAGAAGTGGGTCAATTTCTAATGCCTTATTATAAAAGCTAATTGCCTTATATAGTTGTTTTGATTCTCTGTATGAAGCAGCAATTTGATTGTAATCAAAAGCCGTTATTTGTTTGCCCTGCTTGTTGGATAATTCTATAAGAATAGTAGAGTATTTAATCGCCTCTTCCCAGTTTCTTAAGTTAGTGTTCTGTCTGACTATATCACTGTAAAACGGAATCCATTCAGGAAAAATTTTAATTCGTTCTAGCAACTATTCTACTAGTTAATTAAAGATTCAAATGAAGTATTATAGTTATTAATTTGAGTATTAATCTGAGTCATGTAGGTAGTATATAACTCATCCAGAGCTTTAGCTAATTCAGGGTTTGTTCCTTTCTCTATTCCCTTCTTGGTAATGAGAAGACTCAATGTAAGCTCTTTTTTCAAGAAACTAAATAAGAAAGGTTTGTTAATTGCTTTAAAGCCCCACTTGTTATCTATATCAAACATCCCTGGTTCTAAGTCTCCTTTAGTTAAATCTGAAAATATATCATTGTAAGTTCCGTAACCTTCTGGGTTAAGTACACCTTTTGTTAGGTCTATCATGATAGTTCCTTGATAATCTACTCCGGAAATGTAGAATACATCTTCAGAACGGTCTATTTCAAATAATTGCATAGTAGCAGGATGAAGATTATACTCTTCTAGCAAACCTAGTAATCTATATACTATAGCATCTATATCTAAATTAAGCCTAGATGTTATTTCTTTCTCTAAAAGGAAAAGTCTTTCCGTATTTAACTCCCCATCATACCCTTTAAATATAATTCCAGTATACTCGTAACTGTAGTCTTCTCCCTTGTAGGTTCCTTTTTCTATTATAGTAGCATATGCACCAATAGTATTAAACCAGCCAGAATCAATATCTTCAACGTCTGTTACGGTTATTTCTTGACTTCCATTTCCATACTGGAAAGCCCAAGCTTCTTTTATCTCAGCTGAGTCATCTCCACTTGAACAAGAAACGATAGGAACGAAAAGTAATAAAAGAACTAGCTTTTTCATAAAATCTAATTTGTTTCAATATACAAATTTTAAAGCAAGGTAACTCTGCTAGTCTCTGAATAGATGAGATTGGAATTTGTTACAAGTTTAGTTGCCTAGTAATATTTTCTTTAGAGAAACAGCTTTATTGTTAAACTCTTCTTGTGTTATGATACCCATATCTAAATATTCTTTAAGTTCCATTAATTTCTTTTTTGCATCTTCTTTATTAAAAGTGTAATCCGAAGTGACTGGTCTTAACATTTCTGCATAGCCAACATTATTATACTCTGCATTGTAGATTACATCTCCATCAGAGTTTTTTAAAACTAACCTTGAAAATCTATTATTTTGAGGTAATGCTTCTCTAGTCCACTCCAAAAATAAAGTTTCAGGGTCATTTAAATAATTATTAGGAAAAGTAGGATTGTAAAATCCCTGTTTGTCAATTTGTTTAATTCTTTTCCACGTAAGTAAGTTAATAAGGTTTATATAATTATTATATTTGGATATGAAAAAACTCATTCTACTATTACTGTTTATTCCACTTGTATTTTCTTGTTAAAGT
>Ga0233438_10004354_pt1 | contig 12473 bp, 23 predicted proteins | sample SI_123_September_FD_182720 | JGI IMG/M metagenome (GOLD analysis project Ga0233438, IMG submission 182720) | Seawater microbial communities from Saanich Inlet, British Columbia, Canada - SI_123_September2016_10_MG | ecosystem: Environmental > Aquatic > Marine > Inlet | place: Canada: British...
GCCAAGGCATAGTTACCCGCACAAGGCTCTATAAATTCGGTCTTCGGCTTTAGGCATTCTAATAAAGGTATAACCGCCTCATAAGGTGTAGGATAAAAATCTCTAGGGTTTCTATCAAATTTTTTAGTAAACTTACTCATTGAATATTCTCAAAAGAATCTATTGTGTAAAGATAATTACATGCAAAGTAAGGTCTTAATTCCTGAGCAATATTCTCATCTTCCATAATCATTTCTTTTTCATCTCTGCTTAAAATAGTTAAATCTAAAATCTGTCCAACTTTAATAACCAAATCTATTTTATCAGTTTCAGAATTCATTAAACCAATCTGCTTACCCTCAACATCTATATAATATCCTTTAAGAGCATTTTTCTTTTTACCATCTTTAATCTTTTTTATAATCTCAGGTGATACAGTAAAACAATGAAACATTTAAAATCCTTTTGTTAATTAAATTGATGAGCCCGTTAGGGCCCACCAAAAGTTTATTATTAATTAGATAACGTCTTTATCAGAATCAATGGCCTCGAAAGCTAAACTTTCGCCACCTTGATATTCTTTTAATTCAGTTACCTGTAAAGCTAAAAGCTGAGTTGAGATTCCCGTTTTGCCCATATACTCATAAGGTTTCAAGCGTACTTGAGCATTACCGATCGAGCCATTCCCTATACTAGTTGTGTCAGTAATCGGCTGAAGTTGCTTATCAACTACAGCAGGTGGTTTGGTAGAATTCTTGCCATCAGCGTCTAAAAAGATTTTCTTTTTTAGAGTGGCTGAGTAAGTAACTTTGCCATTTTCCTCAGACGACGGCTTAACGTTGATTCCCGCCTTTTTCCAAGCCTCGGCATCAATTCTATTTTCAGTTTTAACAGTACAACTATACTGAGGACTTTTTTTGTCGAAGCCTTGGTCAGGGTTCATAGGGTCGAATTTAACCCACGAAATGCTAACATTATTTAGTAACATATTATTTCTCCTTTTTTGTTATTTGCAAACAACAGTTCAGGGTCTTCCCTGACGGTTGTATTTTTTGTTTTGATTTAACTTAGTCTTTTTATTTGGACTCTTGGAATGAACTCCAGGTCTTTTCCTAACCTTAGCCCGTTCAAAGCTTGTATCTTTTTTCTTAGCCATATTATAATTCCATTGGTTTCCTATTGTTGATTAGTTTCTTTTGGTTCATCAATATCTTTTATTGGTAAACAAACATCGTTATTCCCAGTTCCGCAACTTATACAAATTTTCTCATCGTGGTTAGCCCACTCATCATATCTTGTGTCATCATTGCATTGTAAACACTTTTCCATAAAAACCTCGTATGGTTTATCCTTATCCCCCATTAGAGTGAGCCCAACTAGAGGAGGAGATTTAGTTAGGCTCAAAAACAAATAAATGTTCTTCTGAGAGGACAACATTCTGAAATAAGGATTATATGGATATTATAATACAAGTAATAGTTGATTTTAAGGCTCATTTAGTGCCTCTAGAAGTGTTGATTTATATAGTATTTCAGAATGTTGGCCTAACAGAAGAATCAAAAAAAAAAAAAGACTCCTATAGGCTATAGGCTAAAGGCCTAAGGCCCTAGGCCCAAGTATAACCTTAATATATCCATTAATAAGTACCTTAATATATCCCCTAATTAATCTATAGATAGATCTACTAATAATCTAATAGACCCCCCTTAGGATAGGGCTATGGGCGTTCAATCGATATGTTTATGTGTTAATTAGTTATCAATAATAGCTTAATATATGGCGTATAATAACAGTGCTCAAAATGGGTCAAATAGAGATTTAGCTATTGCATATTAGGTTTATTAATATATATTTATTTCATCGTTAAGTATTAGTTAAGGTTCTACTACTTTAAAAACATAAAAAACCAGGTTAGATGGAAATCTTGAAATGCATTAAAACCTACGGATCTGAAAATTGTTCCTCGCATAGGCAAATAGGCAACCACACGGCTAGTAGTAGGTGTCATAGTTTTTGGGTAGTAGCTTAAACTTTAAAGTGGGTATTATACGCTAACATTGCGGGTCTTGGGACTAACCACCAGAAGTTTATTTGAATCCAAAAACATCTAATTGAGTATTGAGCATTAGCTTGACTGATGATTCCCAGATGGATGAAACTTAAGAGGAGAATAAAATGAAAAGAACTAAACAAAAGTTTAAAACAACAAATAGTATTTATATACCTATTAAAGCACATATGAATGTTGCACTTCACAAAAAACCAATGCAGGGTTCTTTAGAGTTAAGACTTACTGCTGATCAAAAAATACCTAGTGAAGTAAAAGATGTTACTCACTTGTATAAAAATGTTAAACTTAAATTGAGAGGATAATTAATGTCAATTTACTACATGACACCAATCAACAGAATTACTGCTGTTGGTACAACTTACTATAAGGGTAAGAAAAATAATCGTAAACAAAGACCTAGAAAACAATACGCTTGTTATTCAAATGTATGTTTGATTAATTTTCGTAATAGTTTTTCTAAACAACTTAAAAAAGCAAAAGCATTAAGTTGTGATTTAACGGTTAGTTCTTTGAACCGTAAGTTAAATGTGATTGATGAGATTTTAACATCAAGAAAATACTACGGATAATAATAATAACTGAGAGGTAAATAATGATAACGTTTAAATTATCAATAGATCAATATAACAGTATCAAGTTTAAGAAACATCATGATCAATTAAGATTATTAAGACATGATTATTCTAATTACGATACTGTTATAACTGATGAGAATTGGAAATATGTCACTGTTAAATTTGTTAATGCAGTTGCTATACATTTTCCAAAGTTATTGTCTGCTGCTAAACAGTGGGCTGAGTATAAACTAACTAACTATGTGAGGTAATTAATATGAGTAACTTTAGTAAATATAAGATTGAGCAAGTGAGATTAATTCATTGTGCTTTTGAAAAAGATAGAGATCATGTTGCATCTTACGTTACTGCAACACCTTACACTGATCCTTTAACTGCTTGTGAAGAAGTTTATCGTTTAACTCAGAACATTGAAAATTCTTGGGTTGAAGATGCTAAAAAATCTATACACTCAGATAACAAAGGTAAGTTTACTATGTGCCCTGGTGTTGAAACAAGATCAACTTCAGTTGGTGATGTTATGGAAATTTGTTACCCAAGTGAAAGTGGTAATGGATATAGAACTGTAACTTACGTTGTAGCTGACGTTGGCTTTGAGAGGATATAATATGAAAGCTTATAGTAAATGTAAGGTAAGTGTTAATCAATGTGTTGATAACTGGGATAAGTTAAAAAATGCATTGAATAGTATTTGGAATGGGCCCGTTGTAGATAATAACGGGTTCAATTTAGATACTGCTAATATCTCAATGAGTCCAAAAGCGAATGGTAAACCATATAAATATTTGGATTATCAACACTTAGTAGATTGTGAATATAATAACTTAGATACTATTTTTAGTACTATCGAGAAATTATTTCCAACTGCTAAGGTTTGGACAGATGAGTTTGAGGATAGAATATATATCAAATATAACTAACAATAATAGAGAGGTAATAATGAAATGGTTTTATAGAATATCTATTGCTATTGTATTAATTGTGTTTTTACTTTATATGAATTACACAATTAGTACTTTAGAGCATTTAATAAGTTTACAATTAGAGCATAAACAATCAATACTTGATTTATCTAATTTGTTTCACAATAAAAAAATTGATAGTGATGCAATGTTAGAGATAATTAAATTAATAACTAAAACAGAGAGGTAAATACGATGACTAAAATAAATAAAGGTACTGAGTATGTTCCACCATTACCATTTGATGGTGAAGATCAAAAATGTAAGGTTAAGAAAACTAAAAATAATAAACAGGCGTATGTAAATTCTGTAATTGATGCTGATATCAAAAGCGGAAATAACAGATCTTTATATGACTTAAGTGAGTTAGATAAATTAGCTAGTGAGCAATATGATGATGATACGTCTAATATAAAAAGGGAGATAATACCATGTCAGATAATATAAATAAAAAGACTACGAAAAAAACTAAAAAGAAAACATTAAATGTAGTTGATGTTTATAATAAAAAACTATCTAAAAAGCTAAAAGAGAAATTTTCTAGTGTCAAAACCAAAAACATTGGTGATGGTATGATGGAAATATCTTTTAATTAATAACTAACAATAGGTAATAGAATGTCAGATAATATGAAAATATCTATTATGGCTATAGTAATAGTTATAGTAGGAAATGCTCTTGCTAATAATGTTTATTGGTAAATTAATAATAAAAGGAGTCTAAATATGATTGAAGTACCGTTATGGATATTTGTTTTAATTTGCATTGCAACTTATGTAAATGTTTTACAATACTTAAGTTTATCAAGTAAGTTAAAAAGAAATATTAAACAAGATAATGTGAATGGAATGATTGTATCAAAAGGTTTTGATGAGATCGCTCATGACATAGATGATCTTGCAAGTAAAATAGATAAGTTAGAGGCCATTTATGAGTATAAAGAAAGTAAAGAGTAAATTGGTTCTTGTAGTAGACAATACGTTTACTTCAAGGCTCAAATTACTTTTGGATAAACAAAAGCAATATATCAATGCTAAACTTAAGATCCAAAAGGAACGTAAGTTAATTGATAAATTACTTAAGCAATACGAAGATATAATAATTAGTACTGAGAATAAAATAACTAACTTAAAGAGGAGAGCGAATGTTACAGAAAGAACTAGAGAAATTAGAGACACTAGGCCCAGTAGGAATAAGAATAAGGGCTCAACTAGTTGAACTATACGATGGGTTAATTAGTAAAGGTAATAATAATCTTAAGCCTGAGGTAGTAAGGATGATTGATAATTATAATATGGATTATGATATCATGGTACAATTATCTCACAGTATGATTGCAACTGGTACAAGTGAGGGTCAAAACCTAACTCAGTTAGCAATTGCAATTGGTGAGAGGGTTAGGAATTATTATAATCTACCAAGTAAAACTGCAAGTTCGTTAAGACTCGGTGTATTTATCTTAAATGCTTATGCCGTATTAGAATTAGTTTTAATTAAACTTGTTAATGATTGGAAACAATACAATAAAGCCAAGACAATTTACAAAGTGTATGCGGGTTATAAACGTGGTGACTTAAGGAAGCTTGTGAAAGAGTTTAATGAGGTAGCATGCCCATACAAACCGATGCTTGAGAAAGCGACTGACTGGGAGTATGGAACGGTTAAGGCTAGAAATAATGAAACACTAAAACTTATTAAGGGTGCTAGTGTTGATACTTTAGCTAAGATCAATCCAAACAATACACCGATTGTACTTAATGCAGTTAATAAGAAACAAGCTATTGGTTACACTGTTAAGCCTAAAATATTTGAAACATATAAATGGGCTTTAGAGAATAACCAGGAATGTTTTGAACATAACAGTGTTGATACAATTACTAAGGAACGTAAAGCTGCTAAAGAAGCTGAAGCCTATCAAGTGTTGAATGCTACTGAGCCTTATGTTGGTAAAGTATTCTATCAACAATATACTTGTGATAGTAGGGGTCGTTTCTATCCATTAGCAGCTTTTTTATCAGAGATAGGATCTGATAATTCTAAAGGTATGCTCACATTTGCTGAAGGCAAACCATTAGGTGATGGTGGTTTAGATGAGTTGTATCATCATATAGCAAATATGTTTGGTGAAGATAAGTTAACTCATGAAGGTAAAGTTAAATTTGTAGAAAATAAATACTACGAATTTGTATCTATGGGAAAAGACCCTCAAGCCAATAAAGCCTGGATGGCAAGTGAAGAGCCTTTCCAGTTCTTATCAGCAGTTATTGAGTTAGCTGAATTAGATGCTCACTTTGTTGCGGGTGGTAAGACTGAAGATTTTATTAGTCATACTATCTGTTATAGAGATGGATCAACAAACGGTTTGCAACACCTGTTTAGCTTAGCTAAGGATAATAAGAATGCCCATCTAGTTAATGTTAAACCTACTGCTGATGGTAAACCAGGCGATATGTACACACATGTAGCTACAAAAGTTAAAGATAAGTTAATCGATGACGCTTCTGATGCTACTGAACTTGCTATGCAATACTATGATCTATATTTTAAAACAATAGAACGTTTAAGAAATAGATTCAGAATGGCTGAGTTAAACAATGACCCTAGAGTTGAGTATAAGAAGAAGGCTGTTAAGCATTATCAACTTAAGTATAAAAAAGAACTTAAATTGACCGATGTTATATACTGGTCAAAAGCCAAGTTCACAATAAAAGTTTGGCGTAAGATCGTGAAGAGGTCAGTAATGTGTTACGGCTACTCTAGTACGAAGCAGGGCATGGGGGCTAATATCATTGCAGATACAAAAGATATAGACAATGTTTACCTTAGTAACAAACAGCATAGTGCTGCAAGACTATTAGGTGCTACGGTGTTTGACACTATTGAGAGTGAGTTCCCAGAAGTGAGTAATGTGATGAAAATGTTTAAAGATAATTGTGAGGCTTATATGACTAAGACAGGTAAGCAATACTCTCATAATACTTTAATCAGTAATTTTCCATTTACTCAAAACTACGTTAAATATAAAACATCTATCGCCAAGTTAACAGACGGTATGTATGTTCAAGGCAATGATAAGAAATATGGTTGGGTTGATTTAGTAGATTTTAAAATTAAATCTGACTTACCAATAATGAATCTTGCTAAATCAAAAGCTGCAATAAGTCCAAATACGATTCATAACCAAGACTCGCTCCATTTAATGGTAGTTGTTGATGAATGTGATTTTGACATTGTAACTGCTCACGATTCATACGGGGCCCATGCTTGTGATGTTAAAGAAATGCAAAAAGTAATTAGAGAGAAGTTTAAGTTAATAATTGACTCTGATCCGCTTCAGCATGTGTTAAATGAGACTGGTAATCTAGTGCCAAAAATAAAGCAAGGACAATTAGATAGTTCAGAAATCTTAAGATCTGAATTTGCCTTTGCATAACCTATAGGAGTAAGTATGTTTGATAGAATGTTATATAAGATGTTAGAGTGGTGTAATAAAACCGAAGATAAAATTAAGCTTAAATGTGTCCTCTACCGAGAGGGCATAATCGGCTTTGTCTTAGGATTTGTTGCTACTATTTTAATTCAATTAATCTTTTAAGGAGTCTTATGACGATTAATTTCACAATAAACCTTAGAGACGATAATGTCGAAAAGGCAATTAAGAAAATGAAGACTAAGATGTCTAAATTAGGTCTTGTAAAGGGTCTAAGAGAAAAGATGTATTACGAAAAGCCTTCTGATAAGAAGGTTAGGGTTCGTAAAGCGAATATCATTAATTCTAAGAAAAAGAAAAGAATGAGAGAACGTAACATCTAATTGATCTTGTAATGGGCGGTAATAGTATGTGTTATTATCGCCTATTTTAGAATGTTGGCCTTACAGACCACAGTGCGAAATATGTGGCATTTAAAATAACAATAGGAGATCATTATGCCGTCAGGTGGCTACAGACCAGGTGCAGGAAGAAAACCCGTTCCTAAAGACCCAAGTACAGGGCCTGAGAGTTCAGTAGCAAAAATGAAAAGGTTAAATATTGATCCTATTGATATTTTAAATGGAGAATTGAAAGCCCTTGAGGGTAAAGAAGATTCTAAATCACAAAATTTAAGAGTTCGAATAGCCGAAAAACTCCTAGAGTACGGTTATTCAAAACAGCCAGTTAGCTTACACAATTCAGGAATGGCAAATGTGCCCGTACTCACTATTGTTACTAAAAAAGAGCCTGAGATTAAAGATGCTAATGTGGTTGAACATGAAATTCAAAGCGATGATGAAGATGAAAAAGAATCTGCCGAAACGAACTGAGAAAGTTTATAATGTGTATGTCACTTTCTACACAGACGGTACGAGGTATATCGGATTCACCAGTAAATCTGGTAAAGCTTTGAAAGCTTATTTTGGTAGTAATACTGCTAAAGGTAAGTTGGTTGATCATAAAGAAATTATTTTTACTTCTACAAGTAAAAGTACTGCAAAACTTTTTGAGTTGTTACTACAATTATCCATTATGGATTCCCTTGAGAAAGTGAACGTTGCAACAATATTTCAAGGAATTAGTCTTCCAAAGAGAGATCGACCTGTATATTTAAATGATATGTTAAATATCAGAATAAGAGCAAGCTATTTAAAAGGCTTGCCAAAATTTAAAATAATATTTGATGATGATAAATTTAATAATATTAAATGATGGGTTATATAATTTAATTCCTGTTACACAACAGGTGTTAGATAGTATAACCTTAGTCACTAAAGTTGATTGTTTTGAACTTTGTGATTTAATAAGAAATCAATTAACAATTTACATTAATGATTTAAACACTTATGTTATGAATGACAAAAGTGGTTATTTTTATGGGTGTATTTGTAAATAAGGAAATTTAATGGATACAAGTAAATTAAGAGAACAACTAAAAATAGATGAGGGTGTTAAATACGAAGTTTATGATGACCATCTTGGTTATAAGACATTTGGTATTGGACATTTAGTAACTCCTGAAGACGAAGAATATGGCTCACCTTGTGGAACGCCTATTGCCGTTGATAGAGTTAATAGTGTATTTGATAAAGATGTTGAGACTTATATATCTGAATCTGAAAAAGTATTTGGTAATTTACAACAAATGCCTGAGGAAGTTCAACAAGTAATTGTTAATATGTGCTTTAATATGGGTGCACCTCGTTTAAGTCAATTTAAAAAATTTATAAAAGCAATTCATGATGAAGATTGGAAAACCGCTTCTGTTGAGATGTTAGATTCTAGATGGGCTAAGCAAGTTGGTGAAAGAGCCAATAGATTATCTGATAGAATAAAGGCTATTAATTGAAACACTAAACATTGGGAACATAATAATTTGTTTGCCGATTATTACATGAAATATTTAAAATAAATTATTATAATAAAGGTAAACATGAATGAGAATTACGAATTAAGTTTATTTCCTTTTCAACAGGAAGTATTTGATCACTCAGCACGATTTAAGATTGTTGCTGCGGGTAGAAGAACGGGTAAAAGCTTTTTAGCTTCTGTTATGGCATATGCTCATTGTTTACAACACAGAAATCAACGTGCCATTTTAATCGGGCCCACTATTGGTATGATTCGTGAGTCAATGTGGACTACGCTGAAAACAATTGTTCATAGATCTCATTTAGAAGGTTTACCAAGAGAAATGGATCTAGAATTACGCTTTATTAACGGATCTAAAATTTCTTTAAAAGGATTCGATAGACCAGACTCTTTGCGGGGGATCTCGCCTTCTCCAAGTCTAATTGTACTGGACGAATTTAGCTTCATTAAACAGCACGCTTTTACTGAGGTAGTATTGCCGATGGCAGCCGATCCTAAACGAAAAGCTAAGATACTTATCATCTCAACACCAAAAGGTGTCCAGGGTGATTTTTATGAGTTATTTAATAAAGGACAAGAAGATAGGGCGGGTATATGGAAATCTTGGCAATTTACTGCGGAGTCTGTAAGACCAGATATGAAAGAAGAATTAGAATTAGCTAAGGCTACATTAGATATTAAGACATATGAGCAAGAGTATTGTGCTACATTTAACAATACTGGAGATAGTGTGTTTTATAATTTCTCAAGAGAATGGAATGTTTCTGATAATCTCTTACCACTAGGTGAGCAAGAGCCTGTTCATATAGCCATTGACTTCAATATTAAAATCATGGCCAGTAGTGTATTCGCTCATAGAGGCGATCAACTACATTGTTTAGAGGAATTATACGGATCTGCTGATACTCATCAATTAATTCGTAAGATTAAATCTAAATATAAAAACCGAGATATTACAGTATATCCTGACGCTTCGGGAAATGCTAGAAAGACAAGTGCAGCTACTGGGGTTACTGACTTCTCTATATTAAGAGATGCAGGTTTCAGAGTATGTGCTAGAGCAAAACAACCACCTATAATAGACAGCGTTAACTGTGTTAACAGCCTATTAAAGGATGCTAATGGTGTTAGTAGACTGTTCTTTAATAAGGACTGTACTAGAACTATAGCGTCTATGGAACAGACAGCCTGGAAGGTAGGTCAAACTACTGGAATGGATAATGCTACTATAGACAAGACTAAGAACACTGAACACTTCTCAGATGGTATCCGATACATTTGTGAGTACTTATACCCTATCGGTAAAAAGAAACCCGCTGTTATCCGTGATAGATCGTGGAGTTTCTAAGAGCCCTGTTGCAAAATTGGGCTAACAAGTAAGTAGTTATTATTAACATGCTAATCAAATAATCAAACGTTGTTTAATAGCCCTATAGTGTTATATAAATAGCCACTTATTTGTGTTTACAGCCGTAGGTTTGTGTATCCAAATACCCAACTGACAGCCAAAAAGTTTTTTAGAATCATTACAAACTACACCCAAGCCTAAAGCCAAAAGCCCCCAACATTAAGGGCTTTGACTGGAGTCTTACAGCATTACGCTGTGGGCCATGGGCCTAGGGGGGGTGGGGGTGGGTCTTTATCTGCGGTATGTATACTAATAGTTGTTAAGGCTTGAGGCTTTGGGGGTACAACCCCTTTTTAAAATTTTCAGGCTTGGCCAAACACACATAGTTGTAAACAAAAATTAACTTGATCTGGTATTACGCCAATCAAAACTTTATTCAACCTGAGTAAGTCCGTGATCTGCTCTACTAATGTTTAGGAAACACACAAATGTCAATTAAATACACAAATTCAAGCGTAGTTAAAACTACCGAACAGAAAAAAGGGCCTGGATACCCTAATGATGAGTATCTAAGCCAAGTAAACGAATGGAAAAGAAACAGAGCCGTCATCCAAGGGCCATCTTATACAAAAGATTTCGATACAGTACCAAGTTCAGATAACTTATTACTGCCTTTTAACCCTACAATGACCCAATCTCAATACGATTTCTACAAAGCCGAGGCCGAAGTCCCAGGCGTTACATCAGAATTTTCAAAAATGATTATAGGTGGTTTATTAAGAAAACAACCCCTATTAGAAATTAACAATGCCCCTGAGGGTGCTAAACAATGGATATTAGACGATATCGGTGGTGATAAGTCTAACTTATTATCATTTTTAGGTACTGCTTTATGGGAAGAATTACAAACATCAAGAGCCTGGATCCAAATAGATTATCCTACTGTTGATTTAGACAGCCTAAGCCCTGAGGAAAGACGAGAGGTTAAGCCTTACCCAGTGCTACACACAGCTGAGAATATTATTAACTGGTCAACATCAACTGACATTAAAGGTCAAGTTAAGTTAGATCAACTTATAACAAGATATTTTACTTTAGATTATGATCCTAACTCACCTTATCACCCTAAATACGTTGATAGTGTACAAGTACACAAATTAGATGAGAATGGATTATATATTATTGAGAACTTTGTTAGAAACACGTCAGATACACCAAGTTTTATTGATGGTGCTATTGATTATCAGTTTGATCAATTAACTGACGAGTGGATTAGTACAGGTCTTAATGATAACTTATTTAAGAATGGTGAGAGAATGAATTTCATTCCCTTTTACCCATTAAATGGATCTGTTGATACTGTAGACCCAATGATGACTCCTATTGTGAATAGAGAAATAGCTTTATACAATAAAATAAGTAGACGAAACCACTTATTATATTTATCTGCTACCTATACACCAGTAGTTAAGTCTGATTCATTAACAGAAGCTGAAAAGAACGATCTTGTTAAACAAGGTCTTGGTACTTGGATGTTTGTTAATAAGGATGACACAGTTGAGACATTACAAACTCCTACAGACGCTTTAAAAGATATGGAAGCAGCTATTAAGAATGGATATGACGAACTAACTAGAATTGGTGTTAAGATGTTAAGCCTAGAGCCTAACAACTCCGATCAATCTGGTGTAGCCCTATCGTTACGTAACGCATCTCAAAATGCAGCCTTGGCTACATTGAATGCTAAAGTATCTGAGGCTATGAAAAAGATCATTAAACATTTAGTTAACTGGAGATATGATATTGATATCAAAGAGGCTGATATTAGATTTAATTTATCTAGTGATTTCAATCCTGCACCTCGTGGGGCTGATTGGATGAGACTAATTACTGAATGGTATTCTGGGGGTTTAATTCCTAGATCTGCTTTCATTGAATTAGCTAAGAACAATGATGCTTTACCTACTGATTATGATGATATTGGTGGTAAAGATGAGATATCACAAGATGATCGTATTATATCGCCAAGAGAACAATATGAATCTGAACTTAAATCATTAGAGTCCTCAAGTAAACAAGATGAAGACGAGGATAATGATGAACAAGTTAAGTAGTTATATAATTTTTGGGGCACTGGTAATATACCTGTGCTCCATAACAGCTTTAGCAAGAGATAAGATTATTAAGGACAATA
>Ga0233438_10004369_pt1 | contig 12434 bp, 9 predicted proteins | sample SI_123_September_FD_182720 | JGI IMG/M metagenome (GOLD analysis project Ga0233438, IMG submission 182720) | Seawater microbial communities from Saanich Inlet, British Columbia, Canada - SI_123_September2016_10_MG | ecosystem: Environmental > Aquatic > Marine > Inlet | place: Canada: British...
TGACAATAGCTCATGTTCACTCCTTATTTTGACAATAAAAAAGTGATGCAATTAACAGATATTTTCAATTCAACTGTTTGAACTTTTTTTTATACCAAGTGTCGCACTTCATACTTTAGAGGGCGTTTAAAGATGATCAAGTCCAGAATCTGCTGGATGACGCGCATTTAAGACAAAAAGATGGTCCAGTCAAAAAAACATAATTGTAGCGTGTGAAATACATTTTTCGATTCTTTTCATATATTGTCAAATAATAACGCCCATTCAACTCTGAAGTGCGACACCCAATCGACGTAAGTGTTTTTGCATCACCTCGTTTGGTGACCTAAATCCTAGCACTTTTCTAGGGCGATTGTTAAGGTCATTTTCGATACGGTTGATCAACTCATCATTGACCGTATCAAAGTGAGTTGATTTAGGAATGTACTGACGAACTAGACCATTGGTGTGCTCGTTTAATCCTCTTTCCCATGAATGATAGGGGGTGGCAAAGTAGGTCTTGGCACCCGTTTGCTTTGCTATCTCCTCATGAAAGGCAAATTCTTTGCCATTATCAAAGGTGATGGTCCGGTGGGTCATTGGTAAACTCAGTAGGCTTGATATCACTGCACTAGTCACTGATGCAGCCGTCTTATCTTTGACTTTAATCAGTTTGGTAAACTTGGTTTTTCGGTCAACCAGGCTAACAATAGCTCCTTGATGAGCCTTACCAATGATCGTATCAGCCTCCCAATCACCTATCCTGGTTTTACGGTCAACGATCTTTGGCCTTAAGGTGATATCAACACGATTGATGATCATGCCACGGCCAGAGCCACCTTTGCCTTTGTATTTATACTTTTTTCCTCTATGACGCAAATACTTGTAAAGATCACCTCCTTGCTTTCGATCCTCCCAAATATACTGATAGATCCTCGAGTGACTAATTGATATCCGATGACGTTTGAGGTAACCAGATATCTGCTCTGGTGACCACCTGTTTTTTAGATAACGATCAATAAGATTAATCAATAATTGATTCATTTTCTTAACAACTTGGCTGGCTAGAGCGCGCCTATCCCTAGCCAGCTTACTAGCCTGATCACCATCATAGTTTTGATAACTAAGATTACGCTTAAGCTCTCTGGCAATCGTGGATGGGTGACGTTTCACTAACTTGGCTATCTTACGAATGCTGTAGCCAAGTTGATTCAACGATTCAATCTGTGATCTTTCTGATAACACTAGATGACAATAGCTCATATTCACTCCTTATTTTGACAATAAAAAAGTGATGCAATTAACAGATATTTTCAATTCAACTGTTTGAACTTTTTTTCATACCAAGTGTCGCACTTCATACTTTAGAGGGCGAGATATTAAGTTTGGTGATTGATACTGCTTGTCACTTAATTTATCTGGTACTACTTTGCATATGAATCATTTTCAATTATATTATCCTTCTCAATTTCTTGGATACTATTTTGCCAATTTTTGAATATCACTGTCATGCGTGTGCGACGACTTTTGAAAAGTTAATTCGATCGGTTGCAGATGAGCAAGGTGTTATTTGCAGACACTGCTCAGGAAGTTCTGTTGATCGGATTTTATCTGCATCTTCGTTCAAGCTACAAGGTGGTGGATGGTACCAAGATGGTTATGATAAAAAGCCAAAAGTAGCTGATAAAAAGGAAAAGCCGACTACAAAGTCTGATACTAAGGATTAATGAGCTATCACGTTGCTAGCTAATAATTGTTTATTTGCTTCTCGTTCCCACCGCCTTGCTTCTTCATGCGCATTCATTGCTTTATAAAGTTGGGCTAATTGGTAGCAGATGGCAGCAGTTTTTGGCTCAGTTGTTAAATAAGCTTGATATGCCGTGATGGCCAGCTTAATTTGTTTGGCTTTTTGATACAACGTTGCTAAAGCAAGTTGTTTTAAGGGGCATTGTGGCCATTTGACTGCAATAATAATTCTTTTTTGAATGTCGATTTCATTGAGAGATATAAATCGAACAACAGCTTGGCGAGTGATCTGGTTGTTAAGATTATTGGTAAGCAGTTGGTAGCAATAGGGCTGCCACCCCTGGTTTAAGCAGGCATCGACGTATGCTATAAAGATAGTTGGGTGACATTGGTAGATGGAAGGTAATCGATCCCAGCATTTTTTGATTGGTAGATGTTGCTGCTGGGCCGCTAGTTTAAAATATTGATATAGATATGACTGGCAAGTGCTTTTAAGGAAAGGGTTTTGGTGTGTACATTTAGTCAGCAAGATAAGTTCTTGGTGGATATTTTTGATTTGTTTAGCTTTAAAGGCTTGCTTAATAGTTGCTATGATGGCAAGTGGTGATCCTTTTTGTAGCTTGAGTGTTTGTAAATCGGTTGGTTGAGCTTCATCAATCATGACTAAGCAGTGGTGCTTTAATATTTGGCCAAGTGATGTGGTTGGCTGGCTGGTATGGCCAGTCAATGGAGTTATGCCTGCAAGTAGCCCTTGAGCTAGCTTCACGATTGGTTGGTGAGTATGACTGCTTAACTTGGTCAGTTGTTTAACGACTGGCTGCACATGTCCTTCTGCTAGCATAGTTAAGCTAGCTTCAAGCTGAGTGATTGCTGATTCATATTGTTTTTTAGTTGTGCGGTGTTGACACCACTGCATCAATGCTAGCAAACGATGATAAAAATGGGTAAGCAAGACAACGATAAGCGTATAACTTAATACAATGAGTAGTAGAAAAAATACGGTCGTTTGCAAGCTTTGATTTTGATATTTGAGCAAAACAGGTGCTTGATAGTGATAGCTTAAAAACCCCATGATGATGGCAATAGTTAACCAAATTAGACCATTGATCAGTAATTTCATGATACATGCTCACTTTGTAGTTGTTGGTTGAGGTTGAGTAACTGATCAAAATAATCAGTATCTTTTTGTATTTGTGTGGGTAGTTTTGCAAGTTGATTGCTAATTCTAGCGGTTAGTGGCAGGTGAATTTGGTCAGCCAGCTGGCAAGCTGCTTGTATTTGCTCTTGCCATAGTATCATGTTACCTATTGCTAGCATTGCTTGTGAGTCTCTCAGCAAACCAATGAGTTGTTGGATACGAAGCTGATCTATTGGGCTGATTGATGCTAGATTTTCTTTATGGTTCCACCAGTGAGTTTTTATCCAAGTATCAAGATCATGCCAGCTTTCGATCGAGTTGGTTGGCAGGGGTATTGGCTCTTGGCTAGATTTCTCAGTGAGATAGTCCTGTAGCTTGTTGATCATATACTGTATGTCGCCGTTCTGGTCAGGATTTTTTGTAAGTTGCTGACTGAGCTGTTTTGTTTGATCAATGAGAGGTTTCAGGTGGATGGGAGAAATAGCTTGTGCGATTGTTTGCGATGCAGCCAGCCATTGTAAGCTAAGTTGAGTTTGTTGGTGGTTATTTAGATAGTTGGTTTTAGCTTGTAAGAGAGCGTATTGTACTTCTGGCCATTTGATTAAGTGATCTTTGGTAGATGATTCAAGTGTGTTGGTTAGAGATTTAATCGATTGTTTTTGTTGCTGAAGTTGGTGATTTTGGGCCATGAGTAACTGATAACCCCAAAATATAGTCAGTCCATGTCCTATGGTAAGCATTAAAACTGCTAGCCAAAGCAATACAACATGCTTTGATTTGGTTTTGTTCTTGACCTTGGCTTTGACATCAGACATTTGATTTACATGACAATCTTTTAATGCATCATACCATGGACGAATAACCCTGAGTAGCGTGTCGTGATCAGCATTTTTTGCAATGATCGGGTTGCTAAATATATTTTTAGCAGCCAGTTGACTTTTTTTGCCAACAACAATGACCTGACTATTTTGCCATAAAGGAGGTAATTTTTTTAATGCTGATTTCAGTGTGTCAAAACAGGCATAGCTGGTTGTCACAAAGCAAGTGGGTACCGAAGGATCAAGTCGACTGAGTTTTTTGGTCATATCATTCGATAGTGGAATACGACGATAAGTTGATATTTGTGTCACATGGGCGCCTTTTTGGCAAAGCTCAGTTTTGAAGGCTTGTTGCATAGGAGAGCCAGTGAGTATTAATATGTGTTTTTTTTCAACAGCTGCTAAATCACTGATCGCTAATAGCCCTTGTGTGCTGTAGTCAGTCGTGGGAATGTTCGATTGAATGCCGATATCCAATAAGCCTTTTTGGGTTCCTGGACCAACACAATAGAATTTTGCTTGGTTGTAAAGTTTGAGATGCTGGTGAGCAGTAGAGATCACAAATTGGCTTAAAATGATCACGATATCGATCTGTTTTGGGTCTGGCCATGCTGGAGCTTGAATCGGCTTGATTGTGATTGCTGGTATCAAAATACTGTGCAAGCCAGCTTGTTGAATTTTTTGGTGCAGGGCTGAGTTATGTGGCTGTGGCCTGGTGATAATAATTTGGTGATTGGCCCTATTCACGATGCAATTTTTTGAAAAAGTTTGCGTGACTCAAGCGGTTTACTACCAATAAGTGGTGATAAGGCAGATCGGAGTAGTTGTTTGCTTAATGAGCATTGGTTAGGGATTTTTCGATGCTTTAATTGAGTTAGTAATTGGCCAGGATAGGGGCCGTCTTGATTGGCAATAAATCCTTGATCGGGGTCAAATAGATAGGCAGTATTTTGATCACCCAAAAGTTGGTGAAATGGCAGGCCATACCCAAGACTTTCTAATAGTTCGAGTTCGAAGATTCTAAGGATGACACCTAGCTGTTGACTGGTTTGTAGATTTTCTAGTGTTTTTTCATAAGATACAATAATCTGAACGTCTGCCTCTGCTTGATTGAGGCATCGAATCAGTAGTTCATTGAGATAATAGCCACAAAATAAGCGGCTTGCTCGCAAGATGATAGCTGCTCCTTTGTGCTCTATATCATAGATTGACACCAAACCACTATTTTTTTGATTAAAGCGAATCCAGTATGGTTGAAAAAGTGATACATGTGGCTGAGTTTTTTTTTTACGATAGATGCCGCGTAATCGACCATGCTGCAGCGTCAAAAAATCCACTAGCCAACTACTTTCTTTATAGGGGATCCGATGGAGTACCCAGCCTTGGTCTTGCTCAATCATGATCCACGATATCATTAAATCCAGGAGATAGACTTTGATGGACAAAGTGATTTGGCAGTGGATTAGTGTTAACCTGGACCATCAGTTTTAAATGGACTGGCTGGTTAAAATATTGCGACAGTTTTTTACGTGACCTGATACCAATGGCTTTGATCATTTGACCTTGATGTCCAATAACCATAGAGCGATGTTTAGTTTTTTGCACGTGTATGTTGGCTTGGATATGCCAACCTTTAGCATTTTTTTCAATGGGGCTAGTGAGTGTGATATGGATTTGGTAGGGAATTTCTTCACTTAAGTAAAATAGACATGCTTCTCTGATCCCTTCTTCAGCGTGAAAGGATTCTGGGCGGTTAGATATCTGATCTGGTGCAAATTGATGTGTCCCTTCTGGCAAAAAGAATTTAACAGTTTCCAGTAAATCAGATAAGCCAACATTCTTTTTAGCAGAAATAGGCAAGACTTTTTGAAATTTTTTGTGGTTATATTTAAGCAAGTACTGTTCTAATGCGATTTCATTAATACGATCGATTTGGTTAATCACCCAAATGATTGGCTTGTTTAGTGATACCAAATGCATCAATGTTTTTTGATCTTCTAGCTGCCAGCTACCAGCTTTGGTCAGAAAAAGAATAAGGTTTGCTTCGTGGTAACTGAGCACTGCGACTTTATTGAGGTATTGGTTAAGTTTTGGCTTAGGGCCAGCTTGCAAGCCTGGCGTATCTAGTAGCGCTAGTTGATGATCTTGATCGGTTTTAACGCCAAGTATTTGATGACGAGTGGTTTGTGGTTTGGCAGTGGTAATGGCAAGTTGTTTACCGATCCACTGATTTAGCAGTGTTGATTTACCCACATTGGGCTTACCAGTAATTGCCACGTAACCAAAATATGTTGTCATGTACGGCCCTCTTGCAGCTTGTGCCAAAAGTTGTAAGCTGCAGCTTGTTCGGCCATTTTTTTTGTCTGACCATGTCCTTCACCCGTTACGGGTAAGCCAGCTACTGAACATTTGATGTCAAAGTGGCGTTGTGGCGGCTTTGTGGTATTTTGCAAAGTGTAGGTTGGTAATGGCAAACCTTTTTTTTGCAGATGTTCTTGTAGCATGGTTTTATGATTGATTGGCGGTAGCCAGTTTTGCTTAAGCTCATTTAGCCATGGTTGATACCACTGAATAATACATTGTTGGTGCGTGTTTTTATTTTTGGAATCAAGGTAGATGGCTCCAATAATCGCTTCGATACAATCAGCTAATTTCCCTTGCCGATCACAAGTGCTTTTTTCGCCAGGTCCAAGTTTTATGAAATCCATAATATGAAAACGTTTAGCAAGTTTTAAGAGTTGATCTTTTTGCACTAGATGGGCCCGGATATGGGTTAATTGTCCTTCGGATGCGTCAGGTAGTTGATCATAAAGCCAGCAGGTGATTGTTGAATTTAGGAGGGAATCACCCAGAAATTCCAGTCGTTCATTATGTAAAGGTCCTGCACTGCGATGCGTTAATGCTTGGCCCAACCATTTTTTTTCTTGGAAGGTATAACCAATTATTTTTTCAAATTGTTCATTTTTCAATATTTTTCCCCAATCGATTCCACCGAATGATCTGTGAAAATTGCCCATGTTTCAGAGCTTGCATATTGATACTGAGCCAGATCCATTTAGCTTGGCCAACCAGCTGTTGCTCAGAGACTGTACCCCAGTATCGACTGTCGTTGCTGTTATCTCGATTGTCACCCATCATAAAGTAGTGGCCTGGTGGAATGTGCCAAGTGGTTTTAGGGTGAGCTGGCTCATCAGGGTTTTGAAAAATAGCATGTGGCGCGCTAGGTAAAAATTCAGTTTTTAACGTATGTAATGTGCCGTCTTCTATCGATAATATACCAGGGGTGGTTTTTATTTTTTGACCATTGATCGTCAACGATTTTTGATCATAGGTAACTGTATCACCAGGCAGGCCAATGACCCTTTTAATATAAGTAATTTTTGGATCTTTTGGATATTTAAATAGAGCGATTTCACCTCGCTCAGGGAGGTAGGTGTTCCAAATCACAGTGCCAACCACGGGTAATCGAATGCCGTATTTAGCTTGGTTTACTAGTATAAGATCGCCTGGCAGAATGGTTGGCTCTAATGAGCCGCTTGGCACCACATAAGGTTGCATCACAAAGCTTCGCACGGTCCAAACAATCACAACCAGTTTTGCTAGATGGGCTAACTGTGGAATAAAACCCTGTGGGTTGAGGGTTTTACGCAAAGAAATGGCTCGATGAACCAACCAACAGGCCACACACAGTAGCATTAAAGCAGTGAGTGTCGTTTCTACATCAGTGTAGATAATCGTTAAGGCTAAAGAAGCCATCAAACAAAGCGTTAATGGAGTTTCATTCACATGATTGGTTGGATGTTTTCGACAATAGATCTGGTAAATAACGCCAGCGATAAGGCCAAGGTAGCAACATAGTTCAATTAAAGGCATGTCAGCTCTCTTTGTTTACGTTTAAAATAGCTAAAAAAGCGTTCTGTGGTAAAGATACACGACCGATTTGTTTCATACGAGCTTTTCCTTTTTTTTGTTTTTCAAGGAGTTTTTTCTTACGGGTGATATCGCCACCATAGCATTTAGCGGTGACATTTTTTCTTAAGGCAGAAATCGTTTCTCTAGCAATAATATTGCTACCGATTGCAGCTTGAATAGGGATGGGAAACATTTGCCTAGGAATCAGCTCCTTTAATTGTTTGGCTAAGTTACGCCCCATGGCTTGTGATTTATTACGATGGACTAAAATAGATAATGCATCAACCCGCTCACCATGCAATAAAATATCTACGCGCACCAAGTCACTTGGTTGATAATCTTTTAATTGATAGTCTAATGATGCATAGCCACGACTAATTGATTTTAATCGATCAAAAAAGTCCAATACCATCTCATTCATAGGAATTGAATAGGTTAATTCCACTTGATTACCATGATAGACCATATGATCTTGCTGACCTCGTTTGTCATTACACAATTTGATAATGGCCCCTAAATAATCTTTTGGTGAGATCATATTGACAGTGGCAATAGGTTCAAGAATTTGTTCAATACTCTGAACAGCAGGCAGTTGAGAGGGAGAGGAGACGTTGATTGATTGGCCATCTTTGAGTTTGATTTGATAGCCTACAGTTGGGCTAGTCACAATGAGCTCAAGTTGGTATTCACGTTCTAGCCGCTCTCTGATGATTTCCATATGGAGTAAACCAAGAAATCCGCAGCGAAATCCAAACCCCAATGCTTCTGAAGTTTCTGGTTGGTACTGTAGTGCAGCATCATTGAGTTGTAGCTTCATCAATGCCTCACGAAACTCTTTATAGTCCTCACTATGAATCGGAAATAACCCTGCATAAACCTGTGGCTTGACTGTGGTGAAACCTGGCAAAGGCGTCGCTGCTGGTATGGCCTGATGCGTAATCGTATCGCCAACTGGCGCAGCATGAATCGATTTAATGCCAGCAACAATAAAGCCAACTTCGCCACATACTAAGGCCTTTTTGGTCTGTTTTTTCGGTGTAAACACCCCGAGATCAAGCACTTCAAACTTAGCTTTTGATGACATGATTTGAATAGGGTCACTGACTTTTAATGAACCTTGTTGAATTTTTACCAATGATACTATGCCCAAATATGCATCAAACCAGGAGTCGATAATGAGTGCTTGCAGTGGTGCATGTGGGTCACCACTAGGTGCGGGAATTTGGGCAATAATCGTGTCAATCAGTGCTTCAATGCCAATTTGACTTTTAGCGCTAACTAGCTGTGTCTGATCGGTATCAATGCCGATCATCGACTGAATATCTTCTTTCACTTGCTCTGGGTTAGCTTGGGGTAAGTCGATTTTATTGAGTACAGGAATCAACGCTAAATCTTGTTCAATTGCTGTATAACAAACGGCCATGGTTTGCGCTTCAACACTCTGTGCTGCATCAACTATCAACAGCGCTCCTTCACAGGCCGCCAGTGACCTTGACACCTCATAGCTAAAGTCCACATGGCCTGGGGTATCAATTAAGTTAAATTGATATTCTATCCCATCAGGACTTTGGTAATGAAGCTGAACACTTTGCGCCTTAATTGTAATACCTCTTTCACGCTCTAAAGGCATTGAGTCAAGTACTTGCGATTTCATTTCCCGGTCGCTTAATCCTTGCAGTTTGGTGATCAAGCAATCAGATAGCGTTGATTTTCCGTGATCAATATGAGCAATCATTGAGAAGTTGCGAATATGTTGGGTCATCTACCCACCGTTTCATAATGCACCTAGTGTGCCATATTAGGGTGTCATTCGGCAATGCACAGTCATTGGTTTTAGTATTTATCTATCATTGATCAAACTTTTTCGCCTATATTTTTATGCACAAGCTAAAAGGTAACTGATACTAAAACCAAGTTACCCTTGACTTAAAATATTTGAGTTCCCAGCGCTAGCTTATTTGTTGAAGTTTGTTTGAGGGGGGGTGGTCTTGACTTACTGAATTTAAAATTTGGACTTTGGCTACCTCCTTCAATAGGCTAAAAGAGTTTGATAGCATGTGGGTTGATTTATTATTAGTTACTTGTTGTGCTGCATTTTGCCTTTCAATTTCTACTAAGATCTTGTCAACTGAGTCATATGCTTCGCCAAAGAAAGATAAAGGGGCGTCAAAGGATTTTGAATTTTTATTAGCGGACTCATTCATGAATTTTACAATCCGGTTGAGCTCGTCATAAAATTTCCCACTACTGTCTGTGATTTCACCTTTGAGTGTTTTGATCTGCTGGGTCAAAGGATTATCACTATCCAGCTTACTTGGCTGATCAGATTGGCCATCTGATTTTGCAGCAAACTGATCAAAATTGTAATTTCTACCTGATTCACTAGTTAGATATCCATGGATCACTTGGCCAAGCATTTGGTGGACATGGTAGGTGGGGTGGACGTCATCCCAGAAGAAGAAATCTTGAACATTGAAGTATTGCCCTTGTGGGTGAGATCCTGATTTTTTGTAATTAGCATTTTTGATAAGCTCGAAGTCTTCCTCTTTTCCTTTTGGCGTAGGTTTTGTGCCTGTAAAGTTATTCAGAGCTAGGTTAAATATAGCAGCCATGGGTATAAGCGTTACTTTAATTTTTTCTTCAGCTTTATATTTTTCTGTTAGATTCTTTATTTCTTGATTAAAATGTTTTACTGCCTCTTTTAATGCAGCTTTTTTAGGGTCATCATCTTGCATTGATGCATAGCTTGGGGTCTGTGTTATATCGGGTAACTCAAACAGGGCAAATTGATCAACGCCTTGACGAGTTAATTCAGCTATTTGCATTTTAATGCCGTATATTGCTGCATTAACATGCGCGGTAGTTTCTGAAGGCCTGTTGGTGATGGTCATTACGTCGTTTGCCCCCGAAAAGATAAAAGCAAGCGTTTTGTCATTTTCAACCTTGAACTTGGATTTTTCAAACAGCTTTTCTTCAGACCGGAAGTTTTTGAGAACAAATTGTTCGATAAATTTTTGAGGGGACTTGAAAGCATGAAATATGCTGATTAGTACACTCTTCAGTGCACTTATGAACGCAGTGATATATCGGAAGGGATTTAGAGTTCCATTAAGTTCTTGGAATTGACCTTGTGTATCCCAAAACCATTCTCGCCTATAATCTACACTGGTCGCTCCGCCAATAGCATAGTTGGCACTAGAAAGCTTTGGATCTTTTTTTGCTTGTTCGACTGCTTTAGTATTAGTGTTGTGGATGGCTTTGTTGATCAAATAGTTGGTTAGATAGTTTGTATAGACTTCTTTTTTTTCTAGTGGCAGGTTTGTAAATTTATCTTTGATGGCCCTTTGCACTGTAGCTCTCAGGCTATCACTACCCAGCTGGTCACCGGCTATCATTTCATTAATCAGGACCTCGCTCCAATTAAAGAGGTTGGTAAATTCACCTTGCTCACCTTGGTTAATATCGACAAATGCTTTTGTCCAAAGACCAAAGTTGGCATAGTTGCCAGGGTCGCTGAGGCTATCGCCAAAGATTGCGATCTTTTTGATATTAGAATCAAAGCTTTCTTTGGCTTCTCTATTTTTTAATGTTTCATCAAGCGGATCAAAGTCATCATAATTATGCATAAATTTGAGTCCATTAGCATAGACGGTTGTGCCTGTGGCCACGGCAGTGAGCGTTAGGGTCAGAATAATGGTAGTCCAGATAGGCAGTTGAATAGCAGCCATCAAATAGACGCCATAGCCAATACTTGCGCTAAGAGCAATGGAGATGATGGCATTTAGGATAAGGCCGCCCTTTGACCATGCCCAGTTAGTCAGCAGGCTTAGTGGGTTAAATAAGAAAATTGATGCAAGGGCAATGATAGCTGCTGTGATGCAAATGCTCAGCGCTACACCCATAGATAGCGTATTGAATGCAACAAAGTAAGCACCAGTGCCGATACAAAGGCCAACAAAGGTGCAAAACAAGATGCCTGGCCATTGATTTTCTATGTAGCTAGGTTGATTGATAATGGTATTAAAGTTTTGTGACTCTAATCGTTTATTGAATAGGAATGTTATAAACACCAAGCCCATTGCAAGGCTGCTAGCTGCTATGCAGCTGCATGCTAGTAGAGCAATTGGGGCAGTGCATGCCCCCATACCAAGGTAGGCACAAGCTAGGATCCCTGAGCTAATCATAACGATTTTGTATGGAGAATTAATTGGTAAGTGAGCGATCGCTAATGCGGCTGGGATGGTAAGTAATAGCAATGGACTATGAAATAGCCAATAACACAAAAGCAACCCTATTGGTGGTAGTAGCGTTTTGAGTGCAAAGTTAATCACTGGAGACTCTGGATTAATAGTGAATGTGTAAAAAATGGCATTGCAAATAAGGTATAAGGAAAGAGATCCAATGGTGATATAGGGGAAAAACGCCATTGGCAACCATGTTGGTATTGAAAGGAGGTAGATAAATGGTAGTGGTAGTACAATGTTTGTAAGTGATTTTAATAATTCTTTCATTTGATTCGCCCGACTTAAACAACAAAAGAATCACGCTAAACCATAGCTGCGATATAGTCAATATTTAGCATTATAATAGTGTATAAAGGATTTAATATATATTTTAATATGTTATTGGGCTATATGTTACTAAAAAAAATCTTTCCAAATAAAATAATGATTTTGGACGGGGTAAGGTAAGTTTGAACTTGATCTGCTTTAGACCAACGCTATTTAATTAAAAACAAATAATACAATAGAAATTGATTATATTGATTTTACATTAGGGCTGCCGTGCATCAATTAGCTAGTTATTTGGTGGCTGGTTGAGGTTTGTTGGTTCTGAGTGGC
>Ga0233438_10004370_pt1 | contig 12433 bp, 8 predicted proteins | sample SI_123_September_FD_182720 | JGI IMG/M metagenome (GOLD analysis project Ga0233438, IMG submission 182720) | Seawater microbial communities from Saanich Inlet, British Columbia, Canada - SI_123_September2016_10_MG | ecosystem: Environmental > Aquatic > Marine > Inlet | place: Canada: British...
TATTATGTATGTTGAGCACAAAACCAGCGTCGCTAACATTGTTAGCCAAAGCCCAGGAGCGAATATTCCTAACAGAGGTATCCCTACGATAGTGAGATCCCAAGCCTCTAGCGATCTCTTCAAAATGAACAATGGTAGGCCGCAACTGACATACATTGCCATTATGATTTGGACGAGGCGCCAAAAAGACTTCATCAGAACTGACTCCACTAATCTGTTTCCAGAGCATACAAAAAAGAGATTTGGAGTGGCTAAAACAGGCGACAGTCTGCAAATTGATTGTATCGCCTCAACTGACTCCGCAGTGTTTTGTAGGGCCGGTGATTTGCTAGGCTACGGACCCACCATCTCAATTTTTTGTTTTCTCCCAGACCCAAAAAAATCGTGGACACTGGTGGACACCAGTCACCTGGTGTCCATCATTTTTGCTGCCACTTTTCCATTTGCAAAATGAGATACACCTGACAGCCGAATACTCCAATGAGAGCAGGCAAAGAAGGGAGGGCAGATCGGTGCCCAGATATTGGTGGCAGCCATTGCTATTCAAAATGGTTTTTAAAGGCTATGGAGAGATGGGGCAGATTGTGTAGGCCGCCTTGCGCAGCACCAGCGGCCGGCAATCTGTCCTATCTCTCTGCCGTCACCAATCCATTTGTAGGACACGGATCAGCCAGTTTTGATGGTGCCAGCCAGATTTGCCAAATGAGAGCAGGCAAAGAAGGGAGAGCAGATCGGGGCCCAGATGTTGGTGGCAGCCATTGCTATTCAAAATGGTTTTAAAAGGCTCTGGAGAGATAGGGCAGATTGTGTAGGCCGCCTTGCGCAGCACCAGCGGCCGGCAATCTGTCCTATCTCTCTGCCGTCACTAATCTATTTGTATTACAAGGATCAGCCACCTATATACCTAGCGTCTCCGATCATCTATTTGGCAGCAGTTTTACTCTTGTTTGCCTCATCAGCCGGCATCGGCTGCCCCGCCACTTTCTCTCCATCGATCAAATCAACCGGGGGATTGACGATGATCTTGTCCCCTGGCTGGACACCGGACACGATCTCGACTTCGTCTCCAAAGTCCCTGCCGATTTGCACCTCTTTATACCGTGCGTTTTCTCCATCTATGATTGCCACAAATTGTCCCTGGTCTTTCGTCACCAGAGTTGTGCCTGGTATCTTGAGCCAGGGGGCCGTGCGTCTGCCAACCATTGTCACCTGGGCATACATGCCTGGCATCAGGGCTTCGTCTTTATTATCTATCTGTATTTCGGTCTGCATGGTACGCGAGTTGGGATCTAGACCGCCAGCCACATTGGTGATGGTGCCGACAAATTTTCTCTCTGGATACTCCGAAACTTGCAGCTCTGCAGGAAAGCCAGTCTTGAGATAGCGAGCAAAGGTCTGAGGCACATTGATGTAGATCCGCAGTCGATCTATCTTTGCCAATTGAAACAGCTCGTGATTGTTTGAGGTCGAACCCGATGAGATCAAGTCTCCAGCATCGACCTTTCTGTAGGTGATGACTCCAGCAAATGGCGCGACTACCTGTTGAAATGCCTTTTTAGCCGCCACCTTGGCCACGTTGGCCTTCTTTGCCACCACCTGTGCTCGGGCTACTTCTACTTGAGCCCGCGAAGCCTCCACCTGCGATTTTGCCGCCTTGACCTCAGCACCGGATGCGGTGACATTTGCCTGCTCCGCATTGTATGCCCTGATTTTTTCATCCCGGCTCTGCAAGCTCACCGCGCCTCGCTGCGCTAAATTGTCCCAGCGCGCCGCCGTCACATGCGAATAATCCAGATTGGTCTTTGTCCGGCTCAAATCCGCCTCTGCTTTTAGCTCAGTTGCGATAGTCTCCTTAAGGCTCGCCTTGGCCTGTTCAAATGCTGCCTCTGCCTCGGCCTGATCCGCCTGCGCCTGCTTTAGCTCCTCGTCCAACTCGGGTGTATCCACGGTGGCCAAAAGCTGACCCTCGTGCACGCGTGCACCAATATCCACCAGTCTCCGTTTGAGATAGCCATCCACGCGAGCATAGATGGTGGCATATTGGATGGCGCCGATATTGCCGGGGAGAGTGAGGTTTTCGGTCTGAGGAGCGGCCTGCGCCTCCACATAATATACGTTTGGCACACCGGACAGAGCCTTTTTGTGCGAGGCATCGAGAGTCTGCTCGCGCATCAAGCGCGGTATCAGACCAGTCGCAAACAATGTACCGATGATAGCCAAAAAAACGATGCCAAATAAAACGAGCTTGCCGCCGCGCATTGCTATTTCTCCAGTAAGAGCGGGTCGACAGGCTCCTGCTTATCAGGAAACCACGTGCGCAGGACCGCATACATCAGGGGTACAAAAATGAGAGTCGAAAAAGTCGCAACCGACAAGCCACCGATGACTGCCTTGCCGATGGGCGCATTTTGCCCGGTGGAGGTGGCCATGGGGATCATGCCGATTATCATCGCGCAGGCCGTCATAATTACCGGTCTAAAGCGCAAAAAGCCTGCATTGAGAGCCGCTTGCACTGGATCTTTGACCTTGTGCAGCTCTTCTTTGGCAAAATTGATGAGCAGGATGGAGTTGGCCGAGGCCACCCCAACTGTCATCATGGTGCCCATCAGGGCCGGGATGGTAAAGGTGGTCTGAGTAACAAAGAGCGCCCAGAGTATGCCCGAGAGCGCCCCTGGGATGGCCATGAGGATGATCAATGGATCGAGCCAGGACTGATAATTGACCACCAGCAATAGATAGACCAGCAGTATGGCAAAAAAGAGGCCAAAGATCAGCGCCTGAAATGCCTGCGTCATGCTCAGCACCTGACCGCGGATGATGATCTGTGCACCCCGCGATAGATGCTTGCGACTTTCCTTTAAGATCTGCTCGATATCGTCGGATACGCCGCCCAGATCGCGGTCCTGAGTGGCCGCATAGATATTGTAGACAGGCTGCACGTTGAGGTGATTGACCACTGCTGGCGTATAGCTGCGCTCTGGCCGTGCCACGTTGCTCAGCAATTGGGTCTTGTCTGCCGATGGGCTCTGATTGTCCTGAGTGGGCGATTGTTGTGTGACAGCGACGGAGGTATTGTTCATCGACTCCACCGATGTCACTTCGCGTTGAGGCGTCTGCACTGCCAGGTTATAAGTGACACCATTGGTGGTATTGGGCCAAAAGTTTGGAAAGACCTGAAAGCTCGAGCTCAGGTTGATGAGCATATTGTTTGAGATGTCTTTTTGCGAGATGCCTAGCTGATTGGCGCGCGTCCGATCGACGTTGTAGACATATTGCGGCGCATTGACGACCTGGTGCAGGCACACATCCACCGCTCCGCGGACTTTGGCTACTTTACGCCGGATCTCTTGAGCGATCTTGTAGTTTGCGGCCTGGTTAAAGCCCATTACCTGGATGTCGATAGGGCTCGGCAAGCCTGCATTGAGGATCTGCGTCACGATATCGGCCGGCTGAAAATACAATGTGCAATCAGGAAACTGCTCGGCGACTTTGGCCCTGATCTCGCGCATGTAATCGAGAGTGCTCTTTTCGTGTTCTTCGTTGAGTGTGATCAGGATCTCGCCATCGGCCTCGCTGATCGTCTGGCTGTCCGAAAAAGCATAGTTGACGCCATTGACCGGCATGCCGATATTGTCGGTGATCATCTTGAGGTCAGAGGGCTCGATGATCTCGCGGATCGCGCGCTCTATTTTAGAAAAATAGACATTAGTCTCCTCGACCCTCGTGCCTGGCGGCGCATTGATGTGGAGGCGCAATTGGCCGGCATCTATATAAGGGAAAAAGTCACGGCCAATGAAGGGCAGCATGCAAAAGGAGCAGGCATAAAAGATGAGGAAGCCAGCGACTACGCTCGTGCGGCGGGCCAGCGCCCAGGTGATCACGCCCTTGTAAAAATGACGAAAGGCCTCAAAATTGTGCTCGATAAAATTGTGGACGTTGCCAAAAAAGCTCGGCTTGCCGTGGCTTTCTCCGCTTTCTTCGCGAGCGCGTTTTTCTTCTTGAGCCTTGTGCTCTGCTCCCAGCAAGGTCCGGCACATAAGAGGCACGATCGTCCGAGACAGGCCATATGAGGCCATCATGGCAAAGGCAACGGCCATGCCCAGAGGCACAAAGAGCGAACGAGCGGGCTCGGTCAAAAATACTACCGGTACAAATACCAGGCAGATGGCGAGAGTGGAGACAAAAGCGGGCTTGGCTACTTCGTTGGCCGAGTCGAGTACGCATTGCACAAGGGGCTTGCCCAGCTCCACGTGCTTGTGGGTGTTCTCTACTTCTACAGTTGCGTCATCTACCAGCATGCCCACGGCTAGCGCAAGACCGCCCAGGGTCATGGAGTTTATGGTCTGCCCTGTCAGGTAGAGACCGATCACCGAGCACATCATTGCCAGAGGGATGGAGGTGATGACGATCAGTGTACTGCGCCATGATCCAAGGATGGCCAGCATAAAGAGGCCGGTCAGACCGGCGGCGGTGATTGCTTCTTGGCCGACTTCTTCGACGCATTCGCTGACAAACTTGGACTGGTCGGTAAGGATATCCAGCTTGCAATCAGTAGGCAGGGTCTGCCTCACGCGCGGGAGGATAAACTTTATCGAGTTGACCACGCGCAATGTGGAGGCGGTGCCGTTGCGCAGGATATTCATGATGACTGCGCGGCGGCCGTCCTTGTTGACGATGTTTAGCTGCGGCTGATAGCCGTCATGCACGTAGGCCAGATCGCGCACGTAGATGGTGGCATTGTTTATGTGCTTGACCGGCATGCTGTTGAGCACGTCTATTACCTTGGGCAGGTTGTTGAGCGTGATCACGTATTCGTGGCTGCCCATTTTGACGGTGCCCGATGGTGCAATGATGTTTTGAGTATTGATGGCATTGAGTACATCCATCGCCGTCAATCCATAGCCCACGAGGGCCTTGGGATTGAGATCCACGCACACCTGCCTATATTTCCCCCCTGCGGGGAAGGGAATGGTGGCACCCTGCACCACCGCAAATTGCATACGTATAAAAGAGTTGGCGAGGTCAAAGAGCTTGGCTTCCGAAAGGCTCGGAGATGATAGTCCCAATTGCAATACAGGCACATCGGTGGCTGATGACTGTGTCACCACCGGTGGGCTCATATTGGGTGGCAGCTGCTTGAGGATGGCATTGCCCACCGAGGTCACCATGCCCACGGCCTGGCCAATATTGGTATTGGGATGCAAAAAGATCTTGATGATGGCCATGCCGTTGAGCGACATCGACTCCATGTGCTCGATGCCATTGACAGTGGAGGTAAAGGCACGCTCGGAGACTGTGGTGATGAGCTGCTCTACGTTGCGCGGGCTCATACCTGTATAGGTCCATACGCAGCTGACGATGGGCTTGTTGATGACGGGAAAGATGTCAATCGCCATCTGCAAGCCAGAAGCGACGCCAAAGATCGCGATGAGAAAAGCCATCACGACCACTGTATGTGGCTGTCTGAGCGCTAGTTGGACGATCCACATAAGGCACCGGCAAAAGGATCTTACAGATCGCTAATTATAAAATTTAGCGCTGCCCGCAAAGGTAAATACTTTATCATTGCAAAAATGCCTCAAAATGCTCAAAGCTCATTATTATTAGAGGCATTTGAGCACGTGTGAAAAATAAGTGTCGCCCCATATCCGAACAAGACTCAGCTCTCTATCGCTCCTTCCCCTGGCCTTTTTACTGGGTTCGAGCGCTGCTGATGCGCAGGATCAAAAAGACTTTGATGCCAATCTCAAATTGACTCCGGCCTCGCGTTACTTGCCCACCATGGACAATACTGCGCGCGAGGAGCTCCCCAAGCTGCGCGGAGTGAGCCTGGACAACCAAAAATCGCGTCGCTCTATCGAGGATTTGACCGAAGAAGCCACGGGCACCCCCGGCAGTATCTTTGTCTCGCCTGATGACGTCTACGTCAAACCGCCAGTGCTCAAGTCTTTGATTACATTAAACGAAAACCAGTCGCCCTTTGCTCTGGATGCGACAGGCGAGTTGCCTGTCACATTGCGTGATGTCATGCGCACTACTCTCGAGCAAAACCTGCCCATCAAGATCACTCAATCTCTCGAGTACCAGGGCAAATACAAGTATTACCAGGCCCTCTCCAATTTTCTCCCGACCATCACCAATGCTCTGGGCTTTCAGGGCCTAAATGGTTCGTATGCCAGTCCAGCCGGCGCGGCTATCGGGATACGCAACCCTTATTTCACTAGTGCCTCCGGCTTTAACCAATATCTATTTAAAGGTGGTCAGATCTTTTTTGGTGCTACTCAGGCCAAGCATGCCTACAATGCAGCGCGCTACTATCAAGTTGGCTCCACATACGATGCCCTGCTCGATGCTGGCGAGCGCTATTACGAGCTAGTGCTAAACGATGTCCTGCTGCAGATCAGAGTCAAGTCGGTGGAGGTCTCCAAGGCGCTCTTGCTGGTCAATCAAGATCTTTTTGACAATGGCGCCAATACCCAGCTCGATGTCTTGCAGGCCAAGTACCAGCTCTCGAGCGATCGGCAAAATCTCATCAAGCAACAGGTCGAACGGCGCAAATCAGCAGTCAAACTTGGCACTGTGATGAATATGGATCAGGGCATCGATCTGACCATCTCCGATCGCCTGGTCAACAAGCGCAGGCTTGTGGACAAGGCTCTCAGCCCTGCCGATCTACTCAAGATCGCCATCGACTCGCGGCCCGAGCTCAAACGCTACGAAGAGCTGCGCAAGGCCGCTCGTGACTCGGTCAAGGTCGTGCGCGGCAGTCTCTTACCCTCTGTGGCCGCACAGGGTGCCATCATCGGTAGCGGCTCTCATGCCGTCAACGTGAGCAATTTTAGCAATAGCAATCAGCAGACACCGGTCAATAGTGCGGGCAGCGGTACTGGTATCGGTGTCGTCACCAGTGCCACAGGTCTGCCTCTTGCCACTACCAATAGTACCAATCAAGTGGCGCATTGGACGACTCGTGCTTTGTTTAGTATCGGTGTGGCCGTGGAATGGGAGCTCGGCGGCTTGGGCACCACGCAGATAGCACAGATCAAGACCGCCAAGTGGGTCGCCAGGCAGGCTCAACTCGAGTTTAATGATGCGCTCAGGCATGTGATAAAGGATGTGCGCGATGCTTATCTCAATAGTCTCAGTGCCGAAAACCTCATCATCGAAACTACAGATGCGGTCAAATATTCCGAAGAAGGCCTGAGGCTAGCCGAGACTCGGTTTAAAGAGGGTGTCGGCACATATATCGATGTGCTCAATGCGCAAAAGAGCTATACAGACTCTTTGATAAACAAGGCTCAAGCCATCGTCGATTTTAATCGCAACCAGATCAGGCTCTTGCATGCGATGGGCTGCTTGAGTGTGGATACGGCGACTGCAGCGAGACCTTTGAGTCGCCGATAATTTTTATAATTATCTACAATTTCTACCTAAAATGATTGACTGCTTCTAAATAGACAAAGGCAAATGTAATGCCCATGAGAAATGTCGCCATGATGATGTGCCAGACGAGCACAGCCTGCCGCTCGGTCAAACCGCGCATGACACCGATGCGCGCCAAAATGTAATAGAGCAAGGCGCCCAGCGCGAGAGTCGAAACCGCCATACGGGCCCAGCCGGCTGATAATACTGCGACAAGCAGCCCAATCGAGGTCATTGGTACGAGCAGGATGGACCAGTAGTCCTCTTTACGGATTTGCCCACCATGGCTGTTTACCGATGAGCTCACATGCCTGGCCGTGGCGGCGAGATTGTCGACAAAGCCCAGCCTCTGTGCTTTTGACTCAGTCTGTGGCATGCTGGCTTCGGGGTTTTCTTGCGACATGTTGATCTCCAAATGGCTGACATGGTTTTACCCAGGTCGGTCATTTATATATCAGGCCTCTAAAAAGGCCGATGGACACAGATTGTTGACCGGGCAGGCATTGCAATCGGGCTTACGTGCATAGCAGCAGCGGCGGCCATGCCAGATGATGGTTATAGAGTATTGAGTCCAATCTTGCTCGGGAAACAATTTTTGCAGCTCTAGCTCGATCTTGTATGGATCGGTCTCCTGGCTAAATCCCAGGCGTTTGCACAGTCGCTGCACATGCGTGTCGACAGTCCAGCCGGGCTCTCCATGAGCGACACCCAGCACCACATTGGCAGTCTTGCGGCCGACGCCGGGCAGCTCCACGAGCTCCTCAAGGGTGGTGGGTACTTCGCCACCGTATTTGGTGACGAGCGCCTGGGCGCAGTTTTGGATATTGGTGGCTTTGGCATTAAAATAGCCTGTTGGTCTAACGATCTCTTTTATATGCTCGAGATCAGCCTCAGCCAGAGATTTGGCCGTCGGATATTTGGCGTAGAGCTTTGAGGTGACCTTGTTGACTTGCTGATCTGTGCATTGCGCCGACAGTATGACAGCTGTGAGCAATTGCCAGGTCGAGTCAAAGGTCAACTCGCAGTCGGCGTCCGGATAGCGCTCGCAGAGCGCATCCATGATCTTTTTAGCCGTCTTTTTATCAACATGAGGTTTTTTAGCAGCTTTTTTAGCAGTCATCTTGCTTGAGCTCATTTTTGATTGCATTGACAAAGGCACCAGATTCGATGATCTCGACGGCAAAGAGATCGAGAGGATCAAATTTGTTGACGCAAGCATGGCAATCGATACGTTGTTTTTCTTTATAGGCCTCGATCATCTCATGGGCAGCTTGCAGCGAGTCGACGATAGCGTACATAGTCGGACCCGAGCCGGTCATATTGACCGCTCTAGCACCGAGTGCCACAAAGTCCGCCCGGATGTCCTTGAGCTCCTGATACTCAGGAAAGATGACCTGCTCAAAATCGTTGCCAAAGGCCTTGATGGCTTCTTCCCACCGACCTTCAAGCAAGAGATCCGCTGCATACAGAGTGGCATCATCGGTGAGGCCCTTGTCTCTGGTTTTTTCACTCAGGCCGATCTTGTCTGCTGCGGCATCATAAGCCTTGAATGCCCAGGGAGTAGATATGGCCAGGTGCCTGGGTTTTGCTATTATCAGAGCCGGAAATCTTGGGGCTTCGGTAGTCAGCGGCAAGCTCTCGAGGACGTCACCACGGCTTGAGCCGATCTTGAGGCCGCCGGAGAGGCTAAAAGGCATATCAGCGCCGAGCTTTGCAGCCAGCGCCAGGAGCTCATCTTCGTCGAGAGAGTTTGTTGCAAAATCATTCATCGCTCTCAGGGCCGCGGCACCATCGGCGGAGCCTCCGGCCAGACCAGCCTGCATGGGGATGCGTTTGGTGACCATGACCTCTATTTTTAATGGCTTTTTATGCGGATTGTGTGAAAGATAGAGGCGAATGGCGCGTGCGATCAGATTGTCGGTGCCAAGGGGAAAATCTTTGGCAAAGCTCTCATGCGAATCTGGAGATAGAGAGATTACTATCTCCGGCTCGCGTGCCTCGGTAATAGTAAAAACCAGCTCGTCAAAGAGTGAAATCGCGCACAACAATGTACGCACCTCGTGATAGCCGTCCTCGCGTGTGCCGAGTATCTCAAAGGTCAGATTGACCTTGGCGGGGCTGGAGACTTTCATCGTGGTGCCTGTCATACAAATTGACTCCCTGATGTCCTACTTGCTCTTGGCACCGACTGCGGTGCAGATCTCGGCTAGGGTCTCTAAGGTGAGGTTTTCGACTCGTGCCGCCGGCGATATACGCAGACCGGATAATAGAGTCACGATTTCGTCCTCGCTGAGATGCGTAAAGCCCAGAGTATTGCGCATCATCTTGCGACGCCCCTTAAAGCCCTCGATAATGATCTTGCGCAAAAGCTCAGGATCGGAGATCGGTATAGGAGGCTGGGCCAGGCGTGTCATCTGCACCACGGCAGAGTCGACATTGGGCATGGGGATAAATTCTTCTTTGTTGACGTCAAAAAGATAGCGCGCCTCAGAAAAATACCGCGCCAACAAGGTCAACATGCCATAGGCCTTGGTGCCCGGCTCGGCAGAGATGCGCCAGGCGAGCTCTTTTTGGACCATCATGGTGAGCGAGTCGATGCGATCAAACCATGGCGCCGGCCTGCCGATCTCGCCAAAGACATGAGCGATGATCGGGCTGGTGATTTGATATGGCACATTGCCAATGACTTTAAGCCTTTCACCCTTGATCTCGTTGAGATCGAGCGAGAGAAAGTCCTTGTGTAGTATGGTTAGATTGGGAGATTTAGTCTTGAGCTCTTGCAATTCTTCGACCATATCGCGGTCGAGCTCCACCGCCACCACATGCGCACCGGTCTCGACCAGATAGCGAGTCAAAAAGCCAAGCCCTGGTCCTATCTCGACGATGGTGTCGCCTGGCTTGAGATCGGCAGCTGCTGCTATTTTTTGCAATGCAGTCGGCTCGATCAAAAAGTTTTGGCCGAGCCTCTTTTTGGCCTGAGTAGCGCAGGCTTTTTTAAAGAGCAATTCGCGTTCGGGCGAGGCCGTGTAGCCTCGGCTCTTTTTGGGCTTTGCACTGTCTCTACTGCTGCTCTTGGGTTTCTTGCGCGTTTCGGTCATTACTGGCTGGTCTCGCCGTTGACGACTTTGTTGATATTGATCTCTTTAGTATCGTGCTTGCCGTTGTTATTGCTGCCCGATATTTCGACGTCTTCGGTGGTGGCGCCATTGGCGTCCTTGAGTATTAGTCGCAATTTGAGGATGCGGTGACGGTCGGCTTCTTCGATGCGCAAGATATAAACGTCGGTCTCGACCTCGTCGCCTGGCTTGGGCTCGCGACCGAGCTCGCCAAAGACGTGACCGCCGATGGTGTTAAATTCTTCGTCTTCGACTGATAGATCGACTGCCTCGTTAAACTCTTCGAGCGACAGCTTAGCGTCGATGAGATAGGTCCCGTCCTCCTGTTTGACGACGTATTCCTCGACTACTTCGTGTTCGTCGGCAATATCGCCGACTAGCTCCTCGAGCAGGTCTTCAAATGTCACGATGCCTTGAGTAGCGCCGTATTCGTCCATGACTATGGCCATGTGCGTCTTGGTGCGCTTAAACTCGGTGAGCAGGTCTTTGAGGTTTTTGTTGGTCGGTACGATCAGGACCTTGCGTGCAAACTCGCGGACATGGGTAAGCTCTTTGTGCTCGGTGAGGGCACGCAAGCCGTCTCTGATATGGATGACGCCAAAGATATTGTCGATGTCTTCTTCAAAGACTGGCAAGCGCGAGTGTCCGTGCTTGAGAGCGAGGGTGACAAAGTCTTTGATGGTGGCTTCGGCTGGAACGCAGACTAGATCTACCCTTGGGGTCATGACCTCGGAGGCGACCGTGTCGGCAAAGTCAAAGACCGAATGCAACATTTCTTCTTCTTCGGGCTCCAGCACTCCTTCTTCGTGGCTGGCCGAGACGAGCATTTTGAGCTCTTCGCCGGTGTGGGCCGTCATGGCGCTCGATGGTTCTTTGATCCGTAAGAGCTTGGTGATAATGGCTGTGGTGCCATTGAGTATTTTGAGAAATGGCGAAGTGATTATGCACCAGAAATGCATAGGCATGATCGTCCAGAGGATGACCAGCTCAGCACGTGAGAAGGTCAGCATCTTGGGCAAAAGCTCGCCGCCGACCGTCTGCACATAGGCAGTAAAGGTAAATGCTGCAGCGTAGGCCAGCCATCTCGCGGACTCGATCGTCTTGACTGTGAGACCTGCTTGCTCGCCGGTTTTTTGTGCCCAGTGCGCCATGTCTTCGGCCAAGGCGGCTTCGCCGGCAGCACCTAGCAAGAGTGTGGCGATGGTGATGCCCAGCTGGCAGGCCGAGATAAATTTTTCGGGGTCGTGCAAATAGATTTGTACTTTTTGCGCAAAGACATTGTCCTTTTCGGCAAGCTGGTCGATGCGCGTGCGTCTGACCCTGGCGAGAGCCATCTCAGCTGCCACAAAAAAGGCATTTAATAAAATAAGTAAGGGTATCCAGGCTATAGACACTTAAATACCAGACGTAGCCGACCGGCTCGTCTGTCTCCTTATGATGTCGCTGGATACTAAATGTTTGACGGTGCCCGCGTGCGTCGCGGGGCTACTCTGGGGAGGGTCGTCAGAGCTAGGCGTCTGGCTAGGGCTGTTGGATTCGGATTCTGGCATATTTTGGACTAAGGCCGAAAATACCTCAAAAGGGGTTTTAGAATTATCTGATCGTACCACATGTGGTTTTATGGCATAATTTTGCCCAGTTTTAGGCCCAGCATATAGCGGTTTATATGAAAATTTTCCAAGCTATCGCCTGCTCTTTATTATTATCATCGGCCATCAATCTCGCGGATGTCCGTCCTGCAAGCGCTGCGCCGGTCAAGCTCAACGGTCAGACTGTTTTTGAGGCTCGCGAGATCGACAATTCGGGTCGCCAACTTGCCGTGGCCATCCCTGGCATGGGCCGTGCGACCATCAACCTGCACGGTGAGCCCATTCAAAATCCCGGCAAAAAATCCC
>Ga0233438_10004371_pt1 | contig 12431 bp, 15 predicted proteins | sample SI_123_September_FD_182720 | JGI IMG/M metagenome (GOLD analysis project Ga0233438, IMG submission 182720) | Seawater microbial communities from Saanich Inlet, British Columbia, Canada - SI_123_September2016_10_MG | ecosystem: Environmental > Aquatic > Marine > Inlet | place: Canada: British...
GCGGCAGCGCGTTGATCATCAGAGCCGCGCCTTTGAAATCGCTCATCTGGCCTTCGCTGAGCAGCAGGATGACGGGACGTCCCTGACCATCACATACGGCGTGCAGCTTCGAGTTCAGACCGCCCTTGGTGCGCCCGATACGTCAGAGAACAGGCCTTTTTTTAAAAGACTTGCGGCGGTGCGATGGGCCTTTAGATGGGTGGCGTCGATCATCAGCCGGGATGGGTTGCCGGCCTTGCGCACCAGTTCGGCAAAGATTTTGTTGAAGACGCCGAGGCGGCTCCAGCGCACAAACCGGTTGTAGATCGTCTTGTGCGGCCCATACGCACGCGGCGCATCGCGCCAGCGCAGACCGTTCCTGATGACGAAGACGATGCCGCTGATGACCCGCCGGTCATCAACCCTCGCAACCCCCGTGCGACAAAGGAAAATACGGTTCGATCCGGCGCATCTGCGCCTCGGTGAGCAGAAACAAATCGGACATCACGGTGCCTCCCAGCGACACCAATGAATCAGCCGACACGCCTCTTCGCAAGAAAATTAACGGGTCCTGAACCTAGGTGCTGGATTCGAGGTCGCATCAGATATTCGGCAGCCGCGATGGCCATCACTGCAACAGCAGTCCAGACCCATCGCGGCGTTGATCCCAGGTTCATGGCAAAGGCTCCCAACTTATTGGACTTCGCAACGATTCCCGCCGGGCCGCGCTGGACCGTTCGTTGTTGTCCAACGGTTCGGTAAGATTGATGATGGTCTTCTGCCACAATACCAGAAACGTCAAAAAGGAAACCTTACCGAAATTGCTTTACCTTAGCGAATGACTTTTGCCGCATCTCCCAACGTTCGGCCGTCTTGAGGCAGATCAATTCGCTCGATTGATTCGCTCATATTCTCACCTCGCAAATGAAATGTTGAGGAGGATGACTATGCCCGTTTTTCTCATATCAGCAGTGAGGCGGTCGTTCTCGCCATCGGTTCAATGTTCATTCTCGATCAGTTGGTGCAGCGAAACGCCGATCAAGCCTTCGGTGCATCGGCGAGCGTCCGACTTCCCAGCCACGGCAATACCCATAATCTGGTCGGACGCGACTGGTATTCGGCGAAAGATCATGGATGGAGTGACGAGATCCCGACAGCTAACTCGCCCCTCTCGGCACCCCCCGTGGCCTCGAAATAGCGCCAAGCGCAAATGGTGGTGATCTGAGGCCGCCAAATTGGACCATTTTTGGTTAGAGCTTTTCGCGCCGATTTCCCGGCTGGGAGGAGTGAAGGACGATGAAGGCCTCAAAGTTTTCGCAAGCCCAGAAAGCGTTTATTTTGAAGCAAGGTGCGGACGGGATGCCGGTTGCGGACATCTGTCGCAAGGCGGGGATCGGCCCGGCGACGTATTTCAATTGGAAGAAGAAGTATGACGGGCTGCTGCCGACCGAGATGCGACGGCTCAAGCCGCAAGGTCAAGGAAGAGCGTGATCTCCTCAACGCGGTCCGCACCGAACTGCCCCAATCGAGGGTCGCCGCGGCCGAAGCCCAAGCGAACGAGACCCTCCGCTCGCGAGCTCGAGGGGAGGGGAATACTCGCATGGTCTTTACACCGACCGCACCTTCTAACCAGCCGTAACCGCTGTAGAGACATTGGGCGATGGTTGGGGAAGGCTGCGGGGGTCTATTGGAGGCGCCACAATGTCAATCGGCCCCTTAATTGTGTTTCGGCATGGAATAAGGGCTCTGACTCATATCTGATGATATTTTCTGCTGAGCTTGCGGTTCTCCAACGAGGGAATCAGAAACATGCGAGCCGGTATTCGAATCTCGTCGTTTGTGCCGAGTGGGTTGGTTATCGAGAGCGTAAGTGGTTCATCTGACTAGACTATTTTAGCTGTCCGATCGAAAGCGGTGATGGCCGAGTGCCCGCTGTGCGGGACGGCGTCGCGCCGAATTCATAGCCGATACGCCAGACAAGTCGCGGACCTGCCCTGCGCGGGTAGGCAGATACGTCTGTGGGTGATCGCGCGACGGTTCCTGTGCGAGATTCCGCATTGTCGTCGGAGAATTTTCGCCGAGCGGTTCGGTCAGGATGTCGTCCCGGTGCGGTCACGCCGAACAGCCAGGTTGGAATGCATCGTCCATCATCTGGGCCTGGCGCTCGGTGGAGACCAGCGGCAAGCTTCGCCAAGCGATTGATGCTGCCGGTGAGCAATGACACTCTGCTGCGGGTTGTCCGGCGACGCGCCCGCCTGCGGGCCGAGCCTCTGGTCGTCGCCGGCATTGATGATTGGGCCTTCCGGAACAACCATTGCTACGGAACAATCGTTTGCGATCTGGAGCGACGGCGGATCGTGAGGTTGCTGCTCAATCGCGAGATTGCAACGGTGCAGGCTTGGCTTTCCGACCATCCCGGGATCAAAATAAGTATCGCGCGATCGTGGCGGCGGCTATGGCGAGGCTGCCGCAAAGGCGCTGCCTGAGGTCATCCAGGTTGCCGATCGCTGGCACCTGATGGAAAACGCGAGCGCAGCCTTCCTCGGTGCCGTGCGCCGGTCGATGCGCGTGATCTGTACGGCAATCGGCGCTACGATGATCAATCCAGAGTTGCTCACCTGTGCGGAACGACTGCAATATACGGCTATCTGCGGCGCGAGGAGACCAACGCCGCGATCATGGCGCTCGTCAAGGATGGCGTGCCGCTTAAGGAGATCGTCCGTCGAACCGGGTACAGCCGTAAACTCACTCGTCAGGTCAGTCGAGGCGAGAGCACGGATATCTTCCGAACGCGGCAGAGCACGCTCAACGCGCACTTACCCTTCATCGATGCCCAATGGGCTACGGGCTGCCGTAACGGCGCGGAGCTCTGGCGTCGTCTGCAGGCTCACGGCTTCCGAGGCTCGTTACGTGTCGTCAGCGAATGGACGACACGGCGGCGACGTGCGGAGAAGCGACTGCGCGATCGACGCGGCAAAAGCGCCAGACTGATCAGACGCGGCGTAGCTCTGTGCTTCGCGATGAGAAGCTTTTTCCGCCCCCTCAACCCGGTTGCTATCAGCATTGAGCCACGATGGAAGCTTTCAACATAGGCAAGGGAGTGATAAGCCTACATTGCGAAATTCCCTGACAGCTGGCCCAGCATCGGTCTCGATGACGAGGAATTGCGTGTTTAATTCCGCAACGGCATGACAAGGGCATGGGACATGGGCTTAGGTTGGTGCCGCAGGCGAACCCAAGAGTGATTTCGACCCCCTTCGGTGCTGCGGAAACGGCAAGGGCATGAGTGAGCAAGAGTACACGCGCACAGTAACACCGGCCCAGGCGCCATGGGACCGGCTCAACCAAGGTTGCTTCTGCATCACGCTCGACAGAGCGGTCCTCGGTCAGGCTTTCGAACGGGAGACGGGCGACGCTGCCTTCCGCACAACTCTGCTAGAGACGCGCCCTCACCTATTCTCAAACGTGGCTGTCTTCGTCTCGACCCAGATGTTCGAGCAGATGCTGAGGGTCGTGCGGTCGATCGAGCTTGTATCTGGCCGGCCCGCCTATCGCGACGCTGTCCTCGCCTGGGCGCCTGACATAGCGCGTTATGATCCAGGCCCCCTCGGCGCGTTCATGGGGTACGACTTCCACATTGCGATGGACGGTCCAAAGCTGATCGAGGTTAATACCAACGCTGGCGGAGCCTTTCTCACAGCTCCGCTCGCGCGAGCGCAACGGAACTGCTGCCAGGAAGCTCGGCAGACACGCGGCCGTTCCGACGCCGATCAGTTCGAACCGGCTGTGCTGCACATGTTTCAAGCGGAGTGGTCACGGCAGGGGCGCTCTGGGAGCCTGAAGCGAGTTGCCATTGTCGACGACGATCCCAGGGCTCAGTACCTTCACCCTGAATTCGTTCTAGCTCAGCGCTTCTTCGAACGACATGGGATTGAGGCCGTCGTCGTCGATGGACGGCATCTTCTCTACGATCAGGGCATCCTTCGGTTTGCGAGCCGCCCCATCGACCTTGTCTATAATCGCCTCGTCGACTTCGCGCTTGTGCAGCCCCAGCATGTGGCGCTCAGGTCGGCTTATCTGGACGGTGCGGTCGTCGTCACTCCGAACCCGCGGGCCCACGCTCTTTTTGCCGACAAGCGCAACCTTACCTTGCTCTCCGATCCCGAAAAGCTTCGGCAATTCGGCGTCGGACCGGAAGAAATTGGAGCTCTCGCGACGGGCGTTCCGCGAACGATAACAGTCACGCCCGACAACGCAGATGAGCTATGGACGAGCAGGAAGCGCCTTTTTTTCAAGCCCGCCGGCGGTCACGGCAGCAAGGCCGCGTATCGAGGTGACAAGCTCACGAGATCCGTGTGGGCTCAGATCAGGACGGATAGCTATGTCGCCCAGGCTCTTGCGGCGCCAGGCGAACGAGTAGTCAGAGTCGACAAATCATCCGAGCTTCTGAAGGCGGACGTACGGCTTTACACATATGGGGGCGGTCTGCTTCTGGCCGCGGCTCGACTTTACCAGGGCCAGACGACCAACCTTAGAACGCCGGGAGGCGGCTTCTCGCCCGTATTCACAGTTTGATCGGTAGGTGACGTGCTGAAACGGCTTTAGCCCAGCGTTCCAACTCCCTCATGCAGCTCCCTGACGTTCCCCGCCTCGTTCAAAGCTGCCCGGATCGCCCCGCTTTTGTCGCCGCCCGCCATAAGGCGCGGGAGAAGTACGCTCACGAAATCGACACTGCCGACTTAGTCGCGGCCGTCACACTGTGGACTGCTGCTCTGAGGTGACATGCGAACTGAGATGGATCCGACGAGGCTTCCGTATCCGAGTTTGAGACATATTCTTGGTTTTGACCGGCGATATGCGGCCATCGCCTTCCGCTGGCGCCGAGATCGCGACAAGGCCGATTATTTTCTCCCAGGTGGGACGTTTGCGCTCCTCGACCGGAGCTCCGCGAGCAATTGGACGGACACAGCATAGCTGAAGCAGCAGACCGATGCGGTATCTCGGAATTGGCTGTAAAGGTGAACATTCACCGTGGGCTCAAGGCACTGGCTGCCTTGATTGCCCGGGAAGCCGGAACATGAAAACAGACGATCTGGTTGCCATGCTGAGTGCGAGCGTCGAGCCGGTCGGTCGTCGATTGGTCGTACGGACGATTTGCATTGCCGTAGTGGCCGCGTCAGTGTTCGCGCTCGGCATCATCCTAATCGGGCCGGGCATCCGGCCGGATCTGACGACAGCTCGCGCCTTCACGTTCCTGTTGCTGAAGCTTGTGTTCACAGTTGTGATTGTCGGCGTGGCGTTGATCTATCTCACAAGGTTGGCGCGCCCAGGCGGAGAGCAAAAAACCCCTTCGATTATGGCTGCAATGCCGTTCATCGTGATTGTGTTGCTTGCCGCAATCAGCCTCGGATTCGCGCCGCGCTCGCATTGGGATGCAATGATTGTCGGGGATCAATGGCTTGAATGCCTTTTTTCTATTCCGATCACCGCTATCGTGCCGTTTGCCATTACCATTTGGGCGGTGCGAAGCGCCGCACCCACAAATCTCGTCCGCACAGGTGCCATCGCCGGCCTCATTTCTGGTGGCGTCAGTGCAATGGCTTATGCGCTTCATTGCACCGATGATTCATTGCCGTTTGTTGCGGTCTGGTACGGCGGCACGATTGCGCTGTGCACGTTAGCAGGCGCAGCACTGGGACCGCGCCTATTGCGCTGGTGAAGGACCTTTGTGCAGGCAGCTTCACGTCAGCGTGAGCCTGTAACCGGCAGACGATTGGCTCCGAACTCATTCTTAGAAGCGCACTTCACGCGTTTCTAAGAATGGAGCCGGACAATGTTAACGAAACACCTTCTCAAGATCGCACTTTCGTTGCCGCTGGTGGCAACAGCTGCAACCGCCCACGCGGGCTCGACAATCACCGACAAGAGCTATTGGCCAAATGAAGCGAGGCCGGCCCCCGTACATAGCAGAATTGGCACCGCTCAGAGCGGACCGCGTGATGCGTTCGCATCCAGCAGAATGACGCCAAGTTCCCAGATCGTGCCGATGGCTAACGACGGTGGAAGCCTTCCCCGCTATCACGGCGGACCGAAGTTCCAGTGATACCCGCACGAATGATGCGCGTCGTTCAACTCGCGTATCATTTTGATTCTATCATTTGCGACCGTGCTCATCGTCCCAGTTTTGATTCGGTTCCTAACTGGATCGTGAAGTTTGGGGTGTCGCCTTGTTTCTGGCTAACCAGATTTCCGAATAGAATCGCGCGATGGTTTTCAGTCCGTTAGGCTAGGGCGGGTCAGGTATCCAGCGAGACTGAGGCCCCCGAACATTGGCTTGAAACGTATCCCGGATACGTTTATATATTTGATACTATGGGCCAAAAAGACCGATCAGATCGATACAGGACAATGGGAGGCGGCGCCGGATTAGTGCGCGTCGAAATTTTGGTGCCGGCCGAAGCACGAACTGGCATTTTGGAGGAGGCTCGGAAGTTGCGCGCGCAATTCCGAGAGAAAAAGGAACTGTCGTCGGAAGCCATTGCGCTTCACGCGGAAGCCCTCGCGCGGTTTAAAGCCCGATGTTTTTGGAATTCCAATCCGCCGAGGACGCGAGATGGCCTTGAGGCCGTTTGTCAGCAACTCCGGACCTACGGAGACATGAATGCGTGGCGTCTTGCCGCCAAGATCCGCGGAGTTCTGAGCAATGCCCATTGATGATTTTCAGAAAGAGGTCATCAAGACGATCATGCCTCTACGGTCACCGGGAAGCACATTTGCCGGTGGCAGCGTCTTGCAAAGACACGGATTTAGGCTGTCGGATGATCAAGATCTTTTTCATTCAGATGACGCGGATATCGCTTCTATCGCCGGGAAAGACATCGACGCGCTGAGAAGTGCTGGGTTCGACGTCGAGGTTCAGCGGCCTCTTGAAGGGCTTTTTGAGGCGTCCGTTTCCCGTGAGGGTGAAGGAATCACGCGGATACAGTGGGTACAATCGGGGTCGTGGAATTTCTTCACGCCGGTACCTGATGAGATGTTCGGATGGCGGCTGCACATGGCGGACCTCGCTGTGAACAAGGCGCTTGCTGCGGGCGGACGTCGACAAGTGCGAGATTATGTCGATCTGGCGCTGATTCATCAGCACATGCTTCCACTGTGGCATGCTTGCTGGGCGGCGCCCGGAAAGGACGAGTCCTGGTCTCCACTGTCGTTGGTTGAAAAGATTGCTGCCACGAGTGGATTCCGACAGGCGGATATTGATGCCGGCGTGCTGACCAGCGTCCCGGTTACCGCCGCAGCGATTTCGGGCACGGTCCGAGCAGCCATCGAGCAGGCACGCGACATATTTCAACGACTTCCGCCCGAGCACGCCGGCAAATTGTTTGTCGACGACAACGGTGGAATTGTCAGTGACGTCGACCGTATTCTTGCTGGACGGGTTAATCTTGTTGAGACCAAAAAGGGCGGAGCGTGGCCATCGTCTGCGGAAATTGATCGTGCGCTGATTGAGCGTGTTGTGGAAGAGTTCGGATGGGAAGGCGTTGCGGAGCCGAGCTATGATCCCTTCGGCCGGAAATGACGCTTATTAGTGAATTGGAGGCTGTTGAATAGTGCCCGACCGGCCAGAAGCAGCTCTTAGTGAATCGCTCTGAGCACGGTTAGTTGGTGCTAGTGCCTCAATGATACGGCAATCGGCGATCGTGCCGCGACCGCATTGGTTGATAATGCTGTCGAGTTCAGCTCTCAACGCCTTCAAATCCTCGATCTTACGGCTGACGTCGGCCAGATGCGCGCGCGCGATCACATCGACCGCCTCGCAAGAGTGACGTTTCTGGTCCGATAGACCAAGGAGTGCACGAACCTTATCGAGGGTGAAGCCGAGATCGCGGGCCCGCCGAATGAAGCTGAGCCGGCCCAGATGTTCGGGTGCATACGCCCGAAAATTGCCGCTCGTACGAAACGGGGCCGGTAGGAGGCCGATAAGTTCGTAATAGCGGATCGTCTCAACCTTCGTATTGGTGGCCCGCGCGAGATCGCCGATCCTGAGCTTTTCTGTTCGCTGCATCGCTTGACCCTCTAGTGACTACAGGGTCTATATAACTGTCGCGTCGAAAAAATCGAGGTGACACGATGCCGGCACAGGTGGACCGAGACCAGCAAGATCAAGCGCGGGTCTCCCGATTCAAGGTCAAAGGCCTTGATTGCCAAAATGAGGTTCGGGCTCTCAAGGCTGCGGTTGGTCCGTTGGTCGGCGGCGAGGAACGACTCTCTTTCGATACCAAAGTTGGCCGAATGGATGTGGCATCGCAGTCCCTCGCCTCAGCAGAGGCGATCAGGGAGGCGGTCGCGTCCACCGGTATGGTGGCGGAGCTGTGGTCCGATGACAGCCACACGACGGCGATAAGTCAGACCCCGGCGAACACGCCGTGCACGAGCTGTGCGAGTGATGCGCTAACGTTGCCTGAACGTGTGGGGGTGTCCGAGCAGGTGGTGTTCAAAGTCCACGGAATGGACTGCGGCGACGAGGTGGCTGCCCTCAAGCGAGAGGTTGGCCCGGTCGTCGGGGGCGAGGACAAGCTCGTATTCGATCTCGTGAACGGACGTATGTCCGTTCTAGGCCGTGCGGGCGGGTTGCCGGTCGAGCAGATCGAAAAGGCCGTGCGTCGAACGGGTATGATGGCCGAGCTGTGGCAAGAAGGGGCGACTTCAGACGCCACAATCGCCGACGAGCGCCGCCGTCGCACGCAAACTCTGCTAACCACTGCGAGCGGGATACTTGCCGCGGCTGGTCTGGGTTACACGTGTCCCTCGGCGGTGGCATCGGCGCAGCCGAGGCGACCGGCGGTACACCTTTGCTGGCCATTGCAGCCTACGCTCTCTCGATTCTTTGTGCCGTTCGCTACGTGGCTCCCAAAGCCATGCTATCGGCGCGACGTCTGCGGCCTGACATAAACTTGCTCATGGTCGTGGCAGTGGCTGGTGCGATTGGCATCGGCGAGTGGTTTGAGGCGGCGGCGGTTTCATTCTTCTTCGCACTGGCTTTGGCGCTCGAGGCGTGGAGTTTGGGGCGGGCGCGGCGGGCGGTTGCGGCACTCATGGAGCTGGCCTCGACTATCGCTCGTGTTCGTCACTCTGATGGGAACGAGACAGAAGTCACGGCTGGCGATGTTGAAGTCGGTGCACACATCGTCGTGCGTCCCGGTGACAAAATTCCACTCGACGGTTTGGTCTTTGCCGGCGAAAGCGAGGTGAAGCAAGCTCCGATCACGGGAGAAAGTGTCCCTGTGCCCGTCGAGCCCGGCAAGGAAGTCTTTGCTGGAACGATCAACAGCGAGGGAGCCCTTGAAATTCAAACGACCAAGGCTGCACAAGATACGACTCTCGCTCGTATCATCCGGATGGTCGGGTCGGCCCAGAGTCGGCGAGCCCTGAGTGAAAAATGGGTCGAGCGGTTCGCTCGAATTTACACACCTGCGGTCATGGTGCTCGCATTGGCGGTATTCCTAGCGCCGTCTCTCGTTTTTGGTGGGGTGTGGGAGCCGTGGTTCTATCGCGCGCTGGTGCTGCTTGTGATCGCCTGCCCCTGCGCGCTCGTCATCTCTACCCCGGTGACGATTGTGGCGGCGCTTGCAGGCGCGGCTAAACAGGGTGTGTTGATTAAGGGCGGTGTGCACCTCGAAACTCCCGCCAAGCTGAAGGCGATTGCCACGGACAAGACCGGCACCTTGACTGAGGGCCGCCCAAGGTTGTCGAGCTTGTCCCGTTAGGCAACCACACCGAAGCTCAGTTGCTGGAGTTCGCGACCGCGCTGGAGGCGCGAAGCGAGCATCCTCTTGCTCGTGCGATCCTTGACGAAGCGAGACAGCATAGCGTCAATCTTGTCCCTGCGGATTCCGTGCAGGCGGTGCGCGGCAAGGGCGTGATCGGCCGGATTGGCGGTCGCGAGGCATGGCTTGGATCCCGGAGCTATTTGGAGGAGCGTGCAAAGACGGCGGCGACGCCGGACGTCCTGCTTTCGGCAGATCGGATTGCGGGTGCCGGGCGCACCGTCGTCGCAGTGGGCGACGAAAATTCCGTGTGGGGCTTGATAGCAATCGCAGATGCGGTCCGTCCGCAGGCGAAGCTAGTCGTGGCAGCGCTCCACGCGGTGGGAGTTGAACACGTCGTCATGCTCACCGGCGACAATCGCGCGACGGCGGAGGTGATTGCCCGTGAAACCGGTGTGGATGAGGTTAGGGCTGAGCTTCTTCCCGAAGATAAGGTCGCCGCCATCGAGCGGCTCGTCGGAGAATTTCACAAAGTGGGTGGTGCCGTCGCTATGATCGGCGATGGTGTCAATGACGCGCCGGCAATGGCACGCGCCGATCTTGGTATTGCGATGGGGGCGATCGGCTCCGATGCGGCGATCGAGACCGCAGACGTCGCTTTGATGTCGGACGATCTCTCGAAGTTACCCTGGTTGATCCAACATTCGAAAGCAACGCTCTCCATCATCCGGCAAAACATCGGGTTCTCACTCGTGGTGAAGTTGTTATTCACGGGCTTGACGATCGCGGGCTTCGCGTCGCTCTGGGGCGCTATCGCCGCGGATGTAGGCGCATCGCTCCTCGTCGTGCTGAACGGACTTCGTCTACTCACTCATGGTCAGCCACACACGTCCTAGTCGTTCCGCCCAATGGCGCGTTATCCGAGCGGCATCGATGCTAGGCCGCACGGCGGACTGAAGAGCGATGCTTGATCTGCATTAAAGAATGTCAGCGGTCGAAATCGTAAGTTTTATTCCTGTCTGGTGCTGTTAGACGCAGTTCGGGACTGCGTCTTAATCTTGCTTGGAAAGACTTGGCTAGACGATGACAACAAAGCGCGGGTCCGACGACCGGCGTCCGGAAGATGACGCGGAAGGCCGGGAGGCCGCGAAACCAGCCGACGCCGCTGTGCGACGTGCGCTTGTCGAGGCGCGTGAGGAATTTCTCGCTTTTTTACATCACCGATTGGGCAGTCGGGACGAGGCGGAAGAACTCCTACACCGTTTCTCGCTCCGGGCGCTTGAACATGCTTGGCAGTTGCGAGATGTCCGCGCGGTCCGCGGATGGCTCGGGCGCATACTAGCGACGACACTCGTCGATCATCAGCGCCGAGTCACCAGACGTCGCCGTCAGGAGGTCGACATGGAGCGGACCGATGTTGAGAATTTGGCAATCGAGCCAGATCGAGAAACTGACGAAGCCGTCTGCAACTGCCTTCATAAGCTGCTGCCGACGCTCAAGGCAGAATATGCTGATGTCGTTTGGCGCTCCGACATTCTTGGCGAGCCCCGTGATCGGATAGCTGCCAGCTTGGGTGCAACACTCAACAACATCGCGGTCCGACTTCACAGAGGACGACAAGCGCTGCGGAAGAGGCTAGAGGAGATGTGTCTGACCTGTCCAGTGCATGGTTTCCTCGACTGTCGCTGCGAGGAGACCGAACGCATTCGCCAACTAACTCGACGCGTCGCTGACAATACCAAAGCTCCGTCTGAAGACGGGTGAGTACAATGGAGAAGAAAGACTTTGGGTGATGTCGATGAGGTCGCATGCGCCGTCCATTGTATGGCATAGCGCGTCCCGAGCCCGAAAGGACACCAACAGGACTAGGTGAACGCTGTGTAAGTCAGAATCCGGCTGTTGCAACAGAAATGATGAAGGAGAATACAATGGCAACCAAAAACGGCCCACCAATTAGCTTGGATCGCATGAACGCTGTGCTGGCGTGGTGGGGACTATCGGGCACGGACGGTGCCGGCAAGCTCGACGGTCAGTTCAAGCGCTTTCAGGTCTTCACGTCCGATCTTCAGAAGGCCTATGGTGAGACATACGGCGCTCAGATGAGTGCCTTCCTTGGTGCCAATGCGCGAATCGGGCGCTCGCTTCTCGAACTCATCCAGTGCCGGCAACCGCAGGATGTGATTGCCGCAGAATCGAGCGTCATGGCGGCTATCTTGGATGAGGCGTGGCTACAGATGAAGACGTGGCTCGAACTCTCGCAAAGAGTCCAGGAATACTGCGTGACCATGGCGCGCGAGACTGCGGACGAGATCCGGCAGCAGGCAATCAAAGCCGCTGACCCCGAACGCAGCGGCAAGGCTTTGTAGTTGCATACTGGGCGGCCGAGCTTCTCGCTGGGGTCGTGTCGAGAGCTCTACATACGGCTGGTATGTCGTCCTGATCTTCGACTCGCTGTTCAAATTCTTCGAAAATGAGGATCAGATGATGGAGATGACGATGCCGGAAGCGAAATCTGGTTCCGCGCTGGTTGACGTGCCGAAGGCTACACCAAGTAGGCCGTCGGCTTTTCAACAGCGTGTTGTGGCGACCGCTACGGCAAATGACGTGAAACCTGTCGGCGAAGCGTATCCAGTCCCACCGATTGAGATCATGCATAATCCCCTAGCCTATCAGCGGGATTTCTTC
>Ga0233438_10004379_pt1 | contig 12414 bp, 18 predicted proteins | sample SI_123_September_FD_182720 | JGI IMG/M metagenome (GOLD analysis project Ga0233438, IMG submission 182720) | Seawater microbial communities from Saanich Inlet, British Columbia, Canada - SI_123_September2016_10_MG | ecosystem: Environmental > Aquatic > Marine > Inlet | place: Canada: British...
GCTCCAATAGAATGGCTGGTAAAAGACTGGGGACGTCTTGTGCGAATTTATAGGTTCTGTTACCAATGTTAAACGTTTCATATGTGACACCGGGGATATTCCCATAGTCTTTCTCATTCATAACATAGGAAGAGTAACATAGATTATGGGCCATCATGATACTCGGATACAGCGCTTCAAAATCCAGGGCTGTGATGGGTGTATAATAGGCTCCTTTTTGAGCGTCAAGTACAGTTGCACCTTCGTATGGTTCTTCGGGTATAGCACCCCATCGAATCGTTGGTACCATAAATCCTAGTTCTCGAGCCTTTTTAGTCAACTGACTAAAAACTTTAATCTGTTGTCCACGCTCTACGAGGAAACACAGGGGTACCCATGTCGCTTTAGCCATCTCTAACAAGTTCAAAAGAATACATAATTTTTTCATTAGTTTATGCGGAAGTAAAGTATCCTTGATACAATACTCTGCGACTTCACCAAGCTTTTTTGGATCTTCTTCTATAAATCGAGCAAACATTTCTTTTGGTGGCATGTCAATCTTTTGATCTCCGAGGTACAATTTAGACACATTATTTAGACTATACGAATCGAGTTTATATCCCTTCTTCACTTCATGGAATAAATCGAAAACAAATCGACCGGACATTGGAAGGAGTTTCAATGTATTATCACCCAAAGCACTCGAACTCAATTTTTTAATTGAAATATCACAAATCTGATCCTTCAATTTTCCGAGCTTGAAAAAATCGGGGTTACATCCGAGTAAGTGTGCACGTGTATGAATATAGTTGAAATCGAAACCGAAGACGTTCCATCCCGTGATGATATCAATGTCCTTTTTTTGCATGTACCTTTGAAAAGCTTCAAGCATTTCCCTCTCTGTATCAAAACTCACAACATCGTCACCTTCGGTTTTTTTGTAGCATAGACAAACCTTCTCATACGGTTCATCTTCACCAAATTTACAAAGTGAAACCGCAATCTGAAAACACGCATCACCCATGATGGTTGGATCGGGAAATTTACCAGTGGAACTGTTACACTCAATATCAAATGATGCGACCACAAATGGGGCGATATCATCTCTATCTACGGGTTTGAGTGTATTCCATTTATTGCAAAATAAATCAATATCTACATTCGCGAGATGTGAACGAATACATTGATCACCCGTGTCAAGCCAACCAGTCGATTGAATACCAGTTCTATGCATCAGGCGGAGTACGGGATCTAGGTTTGATTCGTACACTTTCAATTTTACCATCCCAGATGAAATACTCAAGGTGTTTTTTAGAAAGTAATCGACCCGTCTTCTCATAGCTAAATTTACGAAATCGATTTTCATATACGCAAACTCTTCACTATTCTGAAACCCCCAAACATCTTTAGCTTTCATGATTGAATATGATACGAGACATTCAGGACATTTTCTATTTAGGACGTCGAATATTTCCTGTGCCGTCTTTTGTGTAGCACCTTTAGGAAACTTAACGAAAAAGTACGGGGTAAATGCAGTGGTGACGCATACCGATTTACCCTCCTGAGTTTTCCCAAATATACTCACTAAATGTTCATCATCGACATCTCTGGCTTCCCAAGTCAAGGCCTGAAAAATCACCATCGCTTATGTATATCTTGAGCCAAAATTTTAATATCGTTTATTAATAAATGTCAGCCGCTTTAATAGAGCTTGTGTCTGTAGGTGCCCAGGATGTATTCATCACTGGTGATCCCGAGGTTAGCTTTTTTAGACAAAACTATAAGCGCCATACCAACTTCGCAATGAAGCCCGAGCGCATGGATTACATCGGTACCTTCGGTGCCAACAATGAGATTACCATCCCCATCCGTTCGAAGGGTGACCTCATGAGTTACATCTGGATCGAGGATACTAACATCGCCAATATCCAAACCAACTCTAACGGTCTGTTCTCCGCGAATGCGTCGGGTCCTACTGAATTCAGTCTGTGGATCGGTGGTCAGAAGGTGTCTCAACTCGACTCCCTTTTCATCCAAGGTGTACACAACCCCCTTCTCCGTGATTCTGCGGCGAAGGCTTCGTGTGCCATCACAACCAATAACAAGAAGGCGAACCACGGTGGTGATCACTACATGATTCCATTCTTCTTCGGTGAAGACTGGACCAAGTGTCTTCCATTAGTGGCCCTTCAATATCATGACGTCGAGATTCGCATCAAGTGCCGTGACGGTTACACACCAGTTGGTAGCCCCCAGGTTTGGGGTAACTACATTTACCTGGATACCGATGAGCGTTCCTTTTTCGTCGATAACGAACACGAGATTCTGATCACCCAGACTCAACACCAATTGGCTAATAGTACTGATACCGAGTTTGATCTCAGCTATTTCAACCACCCAGTCAAGTCCCTTCACCTCGTATCCGGTAAGGCGGCTGGAGATGACTGGGACACCGAATACTCATTCGGTAAGTCTTCCCTTTACATTAACGGTGTAGCCTTGTTCGAGGAAACTTCCGCGGTGTATCATCACACAGTTGTACCCGAGATGCACAGTACAGATCTCCCAGATGATATTCTCGAGGATCTTCCCACTTTCACTTGGCCTTTCTGTGTAAACCTAAGCAAGACACAGCCCACGGGCACACTAAACTTTTCCCGAATTGATAACGCTAAGCTCACTGTAACCTCACCCACTGGTGGTAATGGTCTTCACCGCGTGTACGCCGTAAACTATAACATCCTCCGTATCCAGAAGGGTATGGGTGGTGTCGCGTTTGGCAACTAAGTTAAAAGGTACGAATAAAAATTTATGTAAAATGGTTAAATCTTCCTCACGAACCCGTAAGGCGTCCAAGTTCACGATCGATCTTGGACCCGAGATCGATAGGGTCGTCAAGAAGAAAAATCTAAAAATCAAAAAGCAACGGGTCATAATCAAGGCTCTTGAACAGGAACGTGATGAACTCAGGAATCGATCAAGTGATTTGAAGATGAAGAAGCAAAAATTGTATGTCTCCAGTCTTCAAGCCATGGTAGATGACCTCACCAAAAAATTGGAAGCGTCTGAAAAACGGGTACCCACAAATGAACAACAAAGAGCTATGAATCTAGGATCTAAAACAATCAGCATCAATGATAAGACTATTGAAGAAGCTCGTAAACGTATACTCAAGGGAAAACCAATTTCAAATATGCAGTCACGTACGAAGACACTTATTCATAGGGCGGGTAAATGGGATGAATTCCACGAATTGGAATCACGAGTCAGACTTGGACCCACTCAATTCGCACAACTACGTGCAAAAAGATTACTTGGTGTTTAATAGTCTCTGGAGTCGTTCCTTTTCTCTTCTCATAAAAATTGTGAGTTCCATGACTTCCCCAGTGAGTTTGACTTTCCCAGCTTGGCGCATCCACATTACGTGTTCAACCTTAGTGACATCAACACACGACATCTTGGTGGCGGGTGCTTGACTATGATGTACCGCCAGGACCATCGCATCTCTTTTAGTTTCCTTTGGTAGTTGTATCCCTTCATGGCATACAACGACATGTGCCCCCGAACATCCAGCTACGTGCATCCACCAATACCGTGGACTACTCGAGACTGTAAGTTCGTCGTTTTCTTTTGCATTCTGGCCAACACGTATAACGGTACCATCGAGTGAAGTGTACTCAAGCATGAATATACATATTATTTTTTCCTTATATTCTATTAATGCACGTCGTATTACAACCTAGTCCTTCTATTACACATAAATATCGAGTTATTCTACCAAGTAAGAGAGCCATAGATTTCGGTGAAAGTGGAGTTCAACATTATATAGACCACGGTAACCCACGACTCATGCGAGCACATCTTCTTAGGAAAGGTGCTATCATTCCTAAGAAGCTGCGAATAGAGAGGGATCCGTATGAGATACAGAAAGAAATGTTGAAAATTAAGGAAAGTTCTAAAGAGGATTGGGAAGATTTCTTCCGGGCCGAATATTGGGAGAGGTGGATACTATGGTCTTACCCGAGTGTAACTAAAGCCAAATTATCTATGGTGATGAGTCATGGTATTCTTTTCATGCCTAGACCAGAGGACTTATGGTTTACTGACCCGTAGATCCGAAACCACCTTCACCCCTGAGCGTCTCTTCAAGTAGACCAATTTCCTTGATCATAGGTGTGTCACACCTTTCCAAAATAAGTTGAGCGATACGATCACCCTTCTTGATTTCAAAGTCTTCCGTGCCATGATTAAATAGGACGACCTTGACTTCACCGGTATAATCAGGATCAATAACACCCGCACCGACGTTGATGCAGTGCTTCACGGCTAGACCAGAACGGGGAGCTACACGCCCATATAGACCATCTGGGATGGATAATGCAATACCAGTACCGACTAAAGCTCGCCCCGCCTGACACGGTACAGTCGCAGCTTCGGAGCTATATAAATCATATCCCACAGCACCATCAGACCCACGAGTAGGCAGACAAGCATCGTAACAGAGCTTTTTTACGCCGAGAGGCATCTATTTTTATTACAACTCGAATCCTTAAGTCTATTTGGTATACTTCTTCTTTTCGTCGTCCGTCAGCTCTCGCCACATCTCACCCAACTTCGATCCAATTTCGGTGAATGAAAGATCGGGAAATTCCTTCACAATCTTGGGTCGTGTCTTCTTCACAAAGTTCATGTATGCGTTTGGTTTGCGCTTAGGTTTAGCTTTGTCTGTCATTATACCTATACTACATATTATTTCTTAAAGCTGGGTTACGCTTGGTGTATGTGAGTGCACAAATCCCACAACTAAATATGTTTATGAAATACTGACACCCAAGAACATGGATTTTTACCAAGATGTTTTCATCAGCATAATAATTCGTCATAAACATCGTGAAAATAGTTTCATAAAACACTCGTATAACGAGATTAGACACATGATACATGAGATTTATGTGTGAATGTATAGAATTTGTCCTAGGAATAATTCGTCGAAGCGTTAACAGTGTTGTATCAATTTCAACCAGTCCAGCCAAACTTATGATTGGGGATTCTTCGGGGTACATGAGAGGTCTAAGAAGAGCTAGAAGACACACTAAATGATGAAGTATGATTAAATTTCTAAGAGTGTGTATAACTTTCGGCTGAAGAATTATCCACATGAGATCATACGACATGTATGTAGTGAGAGCATGTGTTAAAAACATGGGATACAGTGTATATCCGAACAAGACATCGGCCATACATAATGCAGAAAATGGCGCGAGAAAGAGTAACGATGCGACATCATGAATAAGAATTGATTGATCTTTATTCATTATGTAATTATACACTATTCTTTTTATCATGATTGCACTCAAAGGGTTTCGAACCCTTGACCTCAAGCTTACTAAGCTTGCGCTCTACCACTGAGCTATGAGTGCGAATGCTGAGAGCGGGGTTCGAACCCGCGCGTGCATAGCACAGGCGATCTTAAGTCGCCCTCCTTAGACCACTCGGACATCTCAGCATAATGGAGCCTCCCACGCTATTCTATTAAGATGTCAAATCTTTAAGCATTTAGGTGGTGGTTCATATGTTAGTTTATCCTTGAGTTCTTTACGCTGCTCTTCCCTTTTCGTTTCGATCCCTACACAGTTATGGACTTCCAAACGAAAACACTTCATACAAAAATCACCCCCACAATACTTACAATTCATAGGAACACCACACTTCTTTCGGCAACGTTGACAAGGCATTTACTAAATTTAACTGAGATAAAGATTTTAAGTGTATTTAATCAAGAAATGTCTCTCACTTACGCCTTCAGTAAACCAATTCACACTGAATATGCTCACCTAAAAAAAACTCTAAAAAACTCTACGGCTGCTTATGGTTCTGCTTTGAGTGCTTCTTACTTCATCACACAAGGTGCAGATCAAGGTGTATCCGCGATGTTGGGTGCGGTAGCATCTTATGCGTATGTGAGTCTTCTCTCTGATCGGGTAGATAAACTCGAAACTTCGACAGTTCAGAAGGAGTTCTTTGCGCCTCTAGGTGCCGCTGCTTTTGAAGTGTCGTGGAATAATGCCCCATTTGCATTTGACTTTGATTATGGTGCCACATTTGTAGGATTCTTAGCGTACAAATTCGCACTCTCAACGGTATTGTACCAAATTGTGAGAGAAATGATGATTGGGGATGGTGAAGCCTTCTATGATACCAGTGAAAAGGTCTATAATGACCTTAGCGAAGACGAGCCAATTCTCGTGCCACGCGAACAACATGACGAGGTGAACGTTGGTTAAGGTACATCATTTCGTAAAGCTTGTTTTTGTTAGAGCCGGAAATCTTCATGCGATCAATACGCTTCGTGGCTTCCTCTTTATTTATGGATTTAGCTTTCTTAGATGGGGTCACCTTTACAATAGTAATTATCCGTTTAGGAGAAGCAATTTTAGTGGTCATACCCTTCATGAAGTTGGCCGCAACCTTCTTGTCGAGAGCTTTCTTTTCCGCACGCTTCTTAGCGGCAGCGCGCTTCTTAGCCGCCTCTGGGTATAACTTAGCTAGGGGAACGTTATTCAAGTCCTTCTTGATCTGGTTCGAAACTCGCTCAGCCTTCTGAATCTTCTTCTTTAAACTTCCACACAATTCACTGACAGTCTTCTTATTAGGGGTGGATATACCATAGTCCTTGGCAACCTTCACTACTTCAGCCTTCTTGTGGAGACGGCACTTCTTACGTCCAAACTTGAGATCACCCACCTTGTCGACATTTAATACATACGAAACCATAGTTTATATTATGCCGATATTTTATTTTCCGAGTCCGAGTCTGAGTCTGGTTCAGAATCGGCACCCTTTTTCATCCATAAACGATTCATTGGGACGTCTTCGGGAAACGCGATAGTACCACTTTCTTTACCGATTATTTTTTGAGAATCTGTGTCAAATTGTACAGTCTTTGATGAGTGATGAGCGCGATACCTTTTTAGAATACCCTCTGTAATTTCACCAAGACTTTTGTATGGATTTCCATCACACCAAAAATATTCCTTGTCTTTGTAAATATGATCAACTAACTGTTCACTGAAATTTTCAGAGAAATCTATATTTCCAAGTGTCACGGGTTGTTTAACTATCGTATCGTCAAATACCTTTCGAGTTTTATAAAAATCTGTAACCACCTGAAAGCCTATGAGTTTTTGGTACATACAACACAAATCAACTTTCTCGGGGGTTATATCATTTACCCAAATTGTAATCAGTTTAATATTTTCACGGTTAGGAACAAAGTTAAATGAGCGGTGAACATCCATATATAATCAAGTACTTTTATGTCTTTAAATAATTGTTTAAAGATAATTTTTCCTTTATTCGTAGATGAACTTTTGTTGTAGTAAGAGAGTTCTATCAGGTGTTGATGATTCGATACCGGTTTTCAGTCTAGATAAGTATAGGGGATATGCAAAAATTACGAGTGTCTATGATGGAGATACATTCAAGGCGGTTATCATGCTTCATGGTCGCCCCCTAAAGTTTACTTTTCGAACAATTGGATATGACTCAGCTGAAATGAAACCAAGCCTCGGGATGATGGGTAGAGCTGATCATATTCATCTCGCTAAACTTGCGCGTGATATGTTTAAACAGGAATGTGGTTTTGATGATCGCGCACCTCACCAACTCTGGAACCCGTTTATGTGTAGGAATAAGGTAAATGGATGGATATGGATCGAATGTGGTAAAAATGACAAGTATGGTCGACCACTTGTTGTTGTGTATCGACGCAAAGGGGACAAGCAGTCGGTGAATCAAAAGATGATAGAATCGGGAATTGTAAATATATATGATGGTAAAAAGAAAGATTCGTTCAGTTTAAAAATATAGGATTTTATTAAGAAATGGTCAAGTATGGTTTGTTATTTTATGTATATTTACTCTCTCGACTCGGGCGTAGACAAAAAAAGAAAGTCAAACGGTCAGTCACATGGGTTTAGCTGAGCTCGTCAAGTCTGGCCATCCTTCCAGTCTCGATATACTCATCAATCTTGTCGCAGATCGAGGGTCCAAAACCCTTCATGTGCCTCACATCATTGCCACATGAGACTTCAAATGTGAGATCACGAATCTTCTCCCCGGCATTCCAGTATGCCTCAGACTTGTAAACGGGCTCCTCAAGGTTTCCAAGTTTGAGAAAACACATGGCGAGTTTCTCATTTGTATGGGGTGTCAGGTAGTCATCAATCTTCTTAGAGATGGACTGACCAATACCTCGGAGCTTCATAGCATCTTTACCATTTGTGATCTTGTAAGAAAGATTGTAGATGGTATCAGCAGCCTCGATGTATGCGTTGCGCTTGAAGTTGTTTTCAGCCTTGTCAGCACATTCGTAGAGCATATCAGCGAGACCGACATTGTGGGAGACAAAGTATTCTTCGTCGTCAGTCTCAGAAACGAAAGACCCTTCATCATCTGGATACGCGGGTGCGTAAGCACAGCGAGACTCGTCATCATTGGATGAGATAGACTCAGAGTCCGAGCACTCAGACTCTTCATAGTCAGAGTCCTGTTCATCGAGGTACTCATCAACCTTGGCAGCGATACCCTTACCAATACCCGGGATATGCATGAGGCTCTCACCACTTTCCACCTCATGGGGTAGATTGGCGACAGCATCTGCGGCCTTTTGGTAAGTCAAAGACTTGTGAAAATCAGAAGTCATGTTTCCAAGTTCCAGAAGACGCTTTACGAGACCATCGTTAAGAGACTTCTTTGTCACACGAGCTGTCGTGTCAGTGTACGAAGGAGAGGTGCGCATCATGTACTTGAGCTCGTTGAGTTCATTGAGGGCATTGACCTTCTCTTCATTGGCCTCATGGAATAACTTCTTGAGTGCATCAATCTTGGTTCGAGACACTTCATAGGAGTCGGGAGATTTCTTCTTGAAGTCTCGGATTTGCTTCTTGAGCTCAATCTCGTTGAAGGTGAGGGTCAGAAGGGTTTCACATTGTTCATCGCGAAGGGTCTGGAGTTCGCGGTTCGCGCGCTCGAGCTTGAGGATGTAATCGGTGATGGATGTAGAGTTCATGTTGTTGTGAGTGAATGATTTTAATGATAGAATGTGTCGACTTAGGTGTACTAAAAATGTTTTTGTATTTTAGATGATCATTTTGATTTTGTTACTCGTAATATTCATTTTCATAATCATGAAAGTTCCTAAAAAGGTAGTTTATGTGAATGATAGTACGATGGAACAAAAGCAGATTCTAGACGAAACATCGTATATAGCCAAAGGTGTTTTAACTCCTGAATTCTGTAATCGATTAATAGATGAATCTAGGAATTTATCATATGATATAACCGGAGAACCAGTTGATGATGAGCCCGTTTATCAGGTGAACATTTTAAACGGTTCGAAAGTATTACACAAAAAGTTATGGAACATGTGTAAAGATGTGTACCATAAATACAAAGTGATTCCCTCGAGTAAGGATTTTATGTTTTTGAAACGCTATTTACCGAATGAACGTCTTCGAATACCTCTACATTATGATAGTTCTGAATATACGATAAGTTTTCTATTATCGGATACTAAGAGTTTCCAAGGATGTCAGTATTACATGTTCGATAAATCAACGTCGAATATAATAAGTGAAATATCCAAATGTGATGTTAAGGTACGAGACGAATTCATTGAAAAGTATAACAACTTACCTATAATTGATTATCAACAAGGTGATATGGTTAAATTTGAATCTGAGACACATCTACATGGAACTTTACCACTGATAAAAGGTGAACGCTATATTTTAACCATTTTCTATGACCAAAGAGCTTAATATCCAGGTTCAAGAACACGCGGAGAAAGATCGGGGTAAACCTTCGAAAAGAAATCCATCCTTCCGTGATTACTGTGCCCGATGAGACTTCCGTGACGCCTATCAATCCGTAAACAATCGCGCAATTCCTTGTAATAAACTCGAGCTCCTTGTTCTATTATGTCTTCATGTTTCATATCTATGTGATTATCCATCGGTAAAAAATACTTGTGGTACTTTCTCATGTTGTCTACATTTATCAAGTAACATTTAGTGCTCGAAATCCATTTAACCTTTTCGATATTTTCTTCTTTCAGTTCTGGTAATCTTGAGAGACAATGGAAAAAACACATTTCAAATGCATCTCCTTTCGTATCAATGAAATCTTGAATCTGTTTGTATAATCGCTTAGATTTGACAATCACGTTATCTTCAAAAATCACAGCATATTTGAGATTTTGTCTAAAACATCTCTCATAAAAATCCATATGCCCCATATAACATCCAATAGCCCCCATATTGAAATATGTGATGTCAGGTCTCGTGACACTGGGATCATAATGCATCTCAACAGCCTTTTCAAAATATTCTGGGTCTATATAGTCTTCAAAATTTCTGGCAACTTTTAGATTCCGTGTGTCCGGTCCGTATATAACCTCAATCGGTACATCTTTGTTGTGACTCATTAAAAAACGGTCAGACCTTTCCTTGGCATCTGGAATGGTGAGCAGAAAACACTTGTAATCATATGTTTCTTTTCTTATTACGGTACCCTTATTCAGGAATACCACAATCCAAAAAATCGAGATTATGATTATTATAGCCAAAAGCATACCTACTTAAACAAGAGAAAATATATACCAACAAGAATGAACGCCATAGATGTATGTGGTCTGCTAGGATCTGCTTTTATTGTTGTTATGTTTGTACCTGAGATTCGTCATGTCTATAAACACCGAGATGCTAAAGCAATCAACTATAATTTTCTACACTTGAACTTGACTGCGAGTGTATTGTCTCTCATCTATTCATTCCACTACACTGTCATACCTATGATCATCACAAATGTTGCTGCTGGTCTTTTCTGCTTCCTAATGTACTACTTCAAGTATGTGTACGAGGTTAAAGAAGAGAAACAAATTACTGATATAGTAGTTGAGGCTCCGGCTCCTATGGTGTAGTTGGTCAACACTGTGGACTTTGAATCCACCACCCCAGGTTCAAGTCCTGGTGGGAGCTACATCCTCTCTTAGCTCAGTTGGTAGAGCAGTGGACTGTAGTTCCATTTGTCACCTGTTCGATTCAGGTAGAGAGGACCATTCCTTCTTAGCTCAGTTGGTAGAGCGACAGGCTGTTAACCTGTAGGTCGTCGGTTCAAACCCGGCAGAAGGAGACATTACTTTTACAATATGTTACCCGTATTGTAAAAATAACTTAAAAGCATAGTTCTAAACATTAGTAATGACCACTATCGCTAATTTTTTGATCGCACCCGTCGTATCCCTGAAGAAGAAATTCAGGCGTCGTCTCGCGTCATCTACGTTAGATGCCCCACCACCCCCAGTTGATACCACAAACCAATGGAATTTTGGAAGTTACTGTTGGAAAGTTACTGTCAAATCCAAAGATAGGGAAAGTGGTAAACTCGATAAAACCTTCATTGGATACAGCCAAAATATGAATATCGCGGAGAGGACCAAAGGTGCTTGTGATAGATTTAAGAAATCTGGAACAGTGTGTGGAGAACCGGAATTGGCCATGAAAGGTGGTGAGTGTGATGAAGTCATTTTTATGAAAAAGACTCCAGATGGACCACTGATTCCCGTTAGTGTTTCACCTTTTTAAAAATTTTCACTTTGCTTATCTGGACCTATATACACCGGAGGTGCTTCAAGTATCTCAAGTTCAAGTTTACCTTCTTGAGTTTGAGATGGTTTTACATACGCTATCCGACAGTCATTTGCACGAAGGACTGGATTTCCTGTTTGTGTTGGAACTACGACTGGTTTACAGAGAAGTGCAAACATTTAATGTATGAACACATTTTAAGTTCGTTGGCGAACATCCGTCCATCCCTGAATACTTATATCACTCTCTTCACACCATGGATAAATACTATCCTCATCTCCTATGAAATTGAGAGCTCGGACACCATTATCGATACACCTATCGCATATGGCTTTATTATCGTCTATGATGAGACCTATATTAAGTGCACGACAAATATCCGCTTTGTGTATTTCATTCGGTGTATAACTGTTTGTGAGTATGACATCATCAAATACACCTGGAAAATATGTATCTATCCATGTTTCTGTCTCTTCCCGCGCCATATCTTGGCGTCCAGTGAGAATATACATTTTATCGTAACGCTCTTTAAGATTAAACATAGCTTTTTGTGATCCTTGAATAGGTGTGAGATCCATGAAGGCTTTGGATTGATAAAATTCGTGAACCATTTTCTGTGAAGCTGGTTCATCTATCTCAAATATTTCGCGGTACACGTAACTATATTTGGGTTTACTCCACAATTTGTGAACTTGACGGTTATGATTTGCCATGGGAAAGAGGAATTTTACTAAGACTTCATCGATATCAATTGCGACCCTGTTCATTTATTTATTACAAACATTAT
>Ga0233438_10004383_pt1 | contig 12409 bp, 19 predicted proteins | sample SI_123_September_FD_182720 | JGI IMG/M metagenome (GOLD analysis project Ga0233438, IMG submission 182720) | Seawater microbial communities from Saanich Inlet, British Columbia, Canada - SI_123_September2016_10_MG | ecosystem: Environmental > Aquatic > Marine > Inlet | place: Canada: British...
CATAACTTGCTAGGCGAAGCTAAACTAGTGTTTAGTGCTAACCTACAAGAAACACTTGGCATTAGTTGGTATGAAGGTGCATTAGTAGATGCAATTCCTATGGTTCCAGATAGACTAAGTTATGCTGAAATGGCATTACCCGAGTTTAAGTATCCGAGCGAATGGACTGAAAACTATGATGCGTATCTGCATCACAAGGACAAAGTTATTGCACAAATTGTAAACTATATGGAAAACTTTACTGACTTACAAGTATCACTAGAAAAACAACGTACAAAACTTAACAAAGACTTTTTTAGCGGAGCAGCATTGTATGACACAATCAAAGGATAATACTATTACAATTGACCTAAGTGATTACTCGTTAGATTCTGACAGTAGTTTTGTTACTTCTTCTAGTATGGATAGTAGTTATACTATAAGTAGTAGCTCGATTGATACAGATAACATAAGTGAAATTAGTTTCGATTGGGGTAACATTAACATTGTTCCTGTATTATGGACTGAAGCATTACCTGATGTCGATACTGTAAATGCTATGTGTAATGAATATCCTGCACTTGCAAAAGCATACGAAAACTTTAAAACTGTGTATAAATTAGTAGAACAAGATTACAAAGGCAAACAAGAAGATGATTAAGAAACATTATTATAGCTGGACTGATATTGAACGTATGTGTGTAAGCATCGTTAATCAAATGTACACTGACAACTGGCGTCCTGATTACATTGTAGGTCTTACACGCGGTGGCAATGTGCCTGCTACTATTATTAGTAATATGACTGGCATACGTTGCGAAGCACTTAAAGTAAGTTTGCGTGACGATGACATGGGTCCTGAAAGTAACTTGTGGATGTCAGAAGATGCGTTTGGATACAACGATGGCACAATTGTTTCAGCAGGTCCTTTACATAAGAATATTTTAATTGTAGATGATATCAATGATACTGGTAGTACATTTAATTGGATCAAACAAGATTGGCAAGCAAGTTGTTTACCAGATGATTCTAGATGGGAACGTGTATGGGATCAGAATGTTCGGTTTGCTACATTAACAGAAAACCTAGCAAGCGATTTTAGTCAAGTACGATACACTTGTCATGAAATCAACAAAGCAGAAGAAGACGTATGGCTCGTTTATCCTTGGGAAAATGTAGCCGAATACTAAATCATAATAAGGAAAGGAAATGATTTTGAAAGAACAATTAGTAAAAGCCGCACGTATGCATGCCGAAGGTGAGCTAGAACGTGCAAAAACAAATATCATGGTGTATATGAATCAAAGTGTTGGCATTGGTGAACACAGCGATATTGTAGAAGCTATTCAGGAAGAACTTGACAAGATGGCAAGTGCAACTGATCGTATTGAAATGTTAGAAAAATATTTTAGTGCTTGACAAAAACCTAAATACAATGTATAATTTAAACTATATTGTACATTGTATATGACATCCTCGTCAATAACTCGGAGAAATAAATGAGCAAAAGTGAAGAAATTAAAGCCCGCCTAGTACAGGCAAAGCAACGCTACTGGGCCGGTGACAACATTAGTGCAGTGTTGCAAGAAGGCGATAAAGAACAACTTATCAACGAAGCTACTACAGCATTTGAAAGTGTACTAGATGCACTTGTAATTGATAGATATCAAGATCCTAACAGCAAAGGCACAGCACATCGCCTTGCTAAAATGTACTACAATGAGATTATGGCAGGACGTTATGATGCGGCACCTAGTGCAACTGCATTTCCAAACGACAGCGATGATCGCTATGAAGGTATGTTGGTAGTGCGTTCGGAACTAAAGAGTATGTGTTCACATCACCATCAGCCAGTAGCTGGTATTGCGTACATTGGTATTATTGCCGCAGACAAACTAATTGGTCTAAGCAAGTACACACGTATTGCACAATGGTGTGCTAGACGCGGAACACTGCAAGAAGAACTTGCTAATGATATTGCTAGAGAGATTCAAGCCGCAACTAATGCAGAACACTTAGGTGTGTACATTCAAGCAACACATGGCTGTTGTGAGAATCGCGGCATTATGGCACACAGTAGTTTAACACAAACTACAGTACTACGTGGTGCATTTAAAGATGACCATGGCACAAAGAAAGAGTTCTTTGATAATATTAAACTACAACAGGAGTTTAGTTGCTAATGGGTGATTATATTGCAGTGCGTATAGCACAAGTGTTTATTGTAGCAGTATTTGTTATGGGAATGATCGGTTTAGGTATTGAACTATATACAGGAAGGTTGCCGCTATGAAACTAAGATACTCAGAAGCGTTTTATAGTGTGCAAGGTGAAGGTAAATTTGTAGGAGTACCTAGTGTATTCCTGCGCACTTTCGGTTGTAACTTTCGTTGCATGAACTTTGGTACAGATGAAAAACGTAACCGAACAGAATTACACGCTGACGGTATTAAACACAATCCTGAAGTAGCAGATTTAATTGCTAAGGATGTACACAAAACAACTAAAGAGTTTAATGACTTGCCTATTATACATACAGGCTGTGATACATACGCAAGTATCTATCCAGAGTTTAAACACTTTAATCGACAAGCAACTGTAGACGAAGTAGTTGAACACTTGCTATCGCTCACTCCGAATGGTAAGTGGGTGCAAGATAATGGACAAGATGTTCATTTGATTATGACAGGCGGAGAGCCGCTACTTGCTTGGCAACGGTTGTATGTTGAGCTATTCGAACACCCACGTATGCAGGATTTAAAAAATGTTACATTTGAAACAAACACTACACAAGTACTCAAAGACGATTTCTTTGATTATCTCAGCAATCAAGAGCGATTTGAAGTCACTTGGAGTTGTTCCCCAAAACTTAGTGTCTCAGGAGAACCTTGGGAGACTGCTATTAAGCCTGATGTTGCTAGTCAGTATAACAGTGTTAATGGTAGTGAACTTTATCTTAAGTTTGTTGTGGCTACTAATGATGACTTTGAAGAAGTTAAAAGAGCTGTGGACGCTTACAGAAGTGCCGGGGTACAATGTCCGGTATACCTTATGCCGTTGGGTGGACGCAGTGAAGAATACGCCCTCAACGTTAAAGACGTGGCGGAAGCGTGTATGGCAGAAGGATGGAGATTTACCCCAAGGCTCCACATATCCTTATTCGGAAATGCATGGGGCACTTGATCAAGTGCAAAAAGAAAAACTTGATAAAGCAATGCAAGCACCTATTAACAAAAACTTAGACGAAGAACTAAGACAAAAAGGACTAATATGAATCACATTTTTACAAGCGAATCAGTAAGTGACGGACACCCAGATAAGGTAGCAGATCAAATATCTGATGCGCTTGTTGATGCTGGATTAGCCGCAGGCGATACAACAACAAGAGTAGCAGTTGAAACACTAGTAACTACCAATATGGTTACTCTAGCAGGAGAAGTTAAGAACTTTAATGTAACTAGAGATGAAGTAGAAAACATTGTTCGAAACAAAGTTAAAGAAATTGGCTACGATCAGAATGGATTTTCTTGGCACAAGTTAAAGTTATATAATGAAATACATGAACAAAGTGCAGACATTGCACTAGGTACAGACGACTTTGGTGCAGGAGATCAAGGACTTATGTTTGGTTATGCTTGCAATCATACCGATAGTATGATGCCTGCACCTATTCATTACAGTCACAAGATACTAGAAAATTTAAAAGCAAAGCGTGGTAATGTATTAGGTCCTGATGCTAAGAGTCAAGTAAGTGTCGAGTACAATGGCGCAAGACGTGAAGGTGTTATCAAACGTATTGATCAAATTGTAGTTAGCACACAGCACACAGAAGGTTGTATAGAAGAAGCAAGACATTTGTGTAAACTTGCAGCAATGGAAGAACTAGGAAACTTAATTGATGAAAACACTGTATGGCATCTTAATCCTACTGGTAACTTTGTTATTGGTGGTCCTGATGGTGATAGCGGACTTACTGGACGTAAAATTATTGTGGACACTTATGGTGGTTTTGCTCCTCATGGTGGCGGTGCGTTTAGTGGCAAAGATCCAACAAAAGTCGACCGAAGTGCAGCCTACATGGCACGATGGCTTGCCAAAAATGTAGTAGCAGATGAAATGGCAGACTGGTGTAACATACAACTAAGTTACGCTATTGGTGTTAAGCAACCTACAAGCATTTATGTTGATTCAAATGGACACAATCGCAGTATTGAAAAGTTTATTCGAAACGAGATTGATCTAAGTCCAAAAGGAATCATTGACAGATTTGACTTATTCAACTATACTAATTATAGTAACAATTGTACTTACGGACACTTTGGTGACAAAGATGTGCCTTGGGAAAGGATAGGATGGTAATATGAAAAATTTTATAAAAAAACTAACTGGTATGGATAAAGTAGAAGCTGAGAAAGCGCAAGTTGAATCTGAAAAGATGGAACTTCTTAAGCAACGCGATCCTAAAGAATACCACACACGCAAAAAAGAACCTTGGGTTAATGTAATTGATGTTAAGGTTAATGAACAAAATGTTCGCAACGGCTTTTTTGAACTTGATTGGAACAAATACTTTATTGCTCAACTTGTGCAAGCAGGATATGGAGTTGACAATGATCCAGAAGAGGAAATTGTAGATCGTTGGTTCCGTGATATTGTTTATAATATGTTGGAAGAAGATGGTCAAAGTACTGATAGAGGCGCAGGATATATTAATGTTGTTCCTATTAGTAAAGGTAAGGCAGAAGTTAGTTGACAATGATGTGTAACTATGTTATACTATATTTAAATTAACACAATAAAAGGCAATACAATGGCAACTTATGTACTAGTAGATACTGCAAATACTTTCTTTAGAGCTCGGCACGTTGTACGCGGCGATATTGATACAAAAGCAGGCATGGCAATTCATATTACACTCAACAGTGTAAAGAAAGCATGGACTGACTTTGATGCTGATCATGTTGTGTTTTGTTTAGAAGGACGTAGCTGGCGTAAAGACTATTACGAACCTTACAAGCGCAATCGACAAGTAGCACGTGATGCACTTACTCCTGCACAGCAAGAAGAAGATACTGTGTTTTGGGAGCTCTTTGATGAGTTTAAAGACTTTGTTAGTGAAAAAACTAACTGTACTGTTATGCGTCATTCGCAGCTCGAAGCAGATGATTTAATTGCAGGTTGGGTACAAGCACACCCTAATGACAATCATGTTATTATTAGTACTGACGGCGACTTTGCACAACTTGTTAGTCCTCGTGTACGTCAGTACAACGGTGTTAGTAATACTACAATTACACACGAAGGTTACTTTGATGACAAAGGTCTTCCTGTAATTGACAAGAAAACTAAAGAGCCTAAGGCAGCACCTGTGCCTGACTTTATGTTGTTTGAAAAGTGTATGCGTGGCGACACTAGTGACAATGTGTTTAGTGCTTACCCTGGTGTGCGTACAAAAGGCACTAAGAACAAAGTTGGCCTTAACGAAGCATTTGCAGACAAAGACACTAAAGGCTTTAACTGGAATAACATGATGCTACAGCGTTGGACTGATCACAACGGCGAAGAGCATCGTGTACTAGATGACTATCAGCGTAATGTTGTACTATGTGATTTGACTGCACAACCTGCAGATATTAGAGAGATAATTAATACTACTATTGCAGAAAATGCAAAGCCTAAAGAAGTATCGCAAGTAGGCATGCGTCTTATGAAATTCTGTGCTAAATGGGATATGCAACGTATTGCAGATCAGGCACAACATTATGCACAACCATTACAAGCGAGGTATCCAGTATGACATTGAAAGCAAAACCTGTATTAAAAGATAAGTTTTGGATCATCGAAAACAACGAAGAACGAATTGGCACTATGTCATGGAATGACGATAGATACATGTTTTCTAGTCAAGTAGAAACATGTTTCTTTGATAATAAAAGACAAATGAAGCAAAGATTTGGCGCAGATATTATATGGAACGATGTTACTCCTAACAAAGAAGTAGATACTGAATCTGCCTATATGGTACATGGATTTCCTACTAGTGTCCGACCACATAATACAGTGTTTGATATTAAACGTAAACTTCCGTTGTTTACTAAAAGTGATAGTTCAAAAAGTTCGTATTGTGCAGGATATTATATTATTCGTTTTGAAAAAGGTTGGGTTAAAAGTTTTTGTCCTAAACTAATTACTATTGAACGGTACGAGTCTAAAGGACCTTTTAAGTCAGAAATGGAAATGAGACTGGAATTACGCCGTGCAAAAAATTGAACCACTCAACACTATTCCTTTACAGCAGTTTCTAAATGCTGTAAAGTCTGCTGAACAAAGTCGCTCAAGAGAAATAAAACTTGATATTGCTACTGCCAAAACTTTAGCATTTACATTAGGAATTGTTATGAGTCGTTTACACGGAGATTTAGAAAAACTGGTAGTTGAATCTAATAATAAAGATGACGAAATGATACAAATTAACTTAGATGGCGGGTCCAACTTTTAATATACGCAGTTAAAAGGATAAATATATACGTAGTTAATAAGAGGATTACGTATATGAGCAGACCTAAACCTAAAGTTATTTTAGAAAATATCAATAATAAAACTTATAAAAGTGAACAAATTTTAGAAGCAGAAGCTATATGGGCAGTGTTTTATAAAGATAAAGCATTTAACCTAAAAAGCGCAAATGCTCTCACTAATTATCCTGGTCCTAAGTATAAAAAGACTAGTTTTTCAAATCCCGGACACGCTCACAATCTTGCAAAAAAGATGAACTTAATGTTCAAATGTGAAGATTTTAATGTTCACAAACTCACTAGCGGTGAAGTAGTTACAGAAGAATGAACTGGAAAGAAACTTATACTAAACTCTTTTTAAAAGAACTAGGTAAAAGTACAAATCCTGCATCTGTACAAGAATACATGCCTCTTTGGTGGAAGAATAATAGAAACAAAGATGAAGGCGGATTGCGTTTGACCGAGGCAGGGTTCGATGTCCTAACTTTAATAGACTTGACAACATATGACATACCATATCCGAGAGATGTACCATTATCTACTCAGGTTATTATACATCTTGATAAGTTTATCGACTGTCCTTATTACTTGACCAACCGAAGTATTATAGTAACGAACGAAAAGAAAGCAGTCGAATTAACTCTTTTCAGCGGCGACTTACGCAAATATGGGCTTACAAAAGCAATTACTAGACAAAAAAAATCCTAAGTTGTTGTTTTTAAACAAATTCTTTTTTTAGATAATGGTTGACAAATCCTGTAGATGTGTTATTATATATGTATAGTTTAAATAAATGCACTGATATAAACACAGAGGGAAATACAATATGGATACTTCAACACGCACAGTTAGCCCAAATGGCGCAAAAGCAAGCATTAAACATGCTCTGTTAAAGCAACGTCCTATCTTTTTATGGGGACCTCCAGGTATTGGTAAATCCGATATCGTTCGCCAGGTTAACGATACGTTTTCAAATTCACATTTGATTGACATTCGTTTGTCGCTATGGGAACCTACAGATATTAAAGGTATTCCGTACTTCGACAGTAACTCCGGCACAATGGTTTGGGGTGCGCCTAATGAACTTCCAAGCGAAGAATTTGCAGCACAGTTTGACCATATCACATTGTTCTTAGATGAGATGAACTCGGCAGCGCCAAGTGTACAAGCGGCAGCATACCAGTTGATTCTAAATCGTAAAGTAGGACAATACAAACTACCTGACAATGTATCAATTGTTGCCGCAGGTAACCGTGAAGCAGACAAAGGTGTTACATATCGTATGCCTGCTCCGTTGGCCAACCGCTTTATCCACTTAGAGCTTGCAGTTAGTTTTCCAGATTGGTTTGAGTGGGCAGTAGACAACAAACAACACAATGATGTTGTAGGTTACTTAACATTTGCAAAGAAAGACTTGTATGACTTTGACCCTAAAAGTTCAAGTCGTTCTTTTGCAACACCTCGTTCATGGTCATTTGTTAGTGAATTACTAGAAGATGACCTAGACGAAAACACCACTACTGATTTAGTAGCTGGTGCAGTTGGAGAAGGCTTGGCTGTCAAATTTATGGCACACCGCAAGGTTGCTGCAAATATGCCTAACCCATCCGACATCCTTGCAGGAAAAGTAACAGAGATGAAAACAAAAGAAATCAGTGCAATGTATTCCTTGACTGTTTCACTTTGTTACGAGTTGAAAGAAGCTTCAGACAAGAACGATAAAAAGTTTGATTCCAAAGTCAACAACTTCCTGCGCTTTTCAATGGATAACTTCGATACCGAGTTAGTTGTTATGGGCATTAAGCTCGCACTAACACAGTACGGATTGCCCATTGATCCAGACGAAGTGGAGTGCTTTGATGAATTCCACGAACGTTATGGCAAATATATTAAGGCTGCACAAGAGGCTTAATATACAAATGGACGGGTTTTAAGAGCCCGTCCATTATTTTGAATTAAAATAATGGTTGACATATATATTAATGATGCTATAATATATGTATAAGTTAACAAAAAGGGCAATGAATATGAGTACTAAAGACACAGCAAGTAAGTTAAAAAACTTTACTCCAGATCCGGATATTACGCCCGAAGCATTAGAAGCAATGCGTGTAGAAGTTATGGATCGTATTATTACTGCACGTATCGGTCTTTTACTACGTCATCCATTCTTTGGCAATATGGCTACACGTTTGAAGATTGTTGCTGCCGATGATTGGTTGCCTACTGCGGCTGTAGATGGTCGCAATCTTTATTACAACACACAATTCTTTAACGCAATGAACAATAAAGAAATTGAATTTGTTGTTGCACACGAAATTTTGCATATGGTATTTGACCATATTGGTCGTAGAGAAGATCGTAATCCAATGATCTATAACATCAGTGCAGACTATATTGTAAACAATACACTAGTGCGTGACCGCATTGGTGTTATTCCTAGCATTGTAAGTTGCTACCAAGATTTTAAATACGAAGGCTGGACCAGCGAAGAAGTATACGATGATGTATACGAGCAAGCTAAAAAGAATGGTGAAGAATATCTAAAGCAACTTGGCGAAATGCTAGACGAACACCTCGACATGGACGGTGACGAAGGTAGCTCAGACGGTGATATGGGCGAAGACAGCAACGGTAACGCTACAAGCAAAAGCAAGCCTAAATATTCTAAAGAAGAAGAAAAGCAGATTAAAGATGAGATCAAAGAGAATATGATCTCTGCGGCACAGAGTGCAGGTGCAGGCAATGTCCCAGGTGCGGTACAACGTATTATTAAAGAGCTTACAGAGCCTAAGATGAACTGGCGTGAGATTATTCGACAGTCAGTGCAAAGCACAATTAGAAGTGACTATACATTTAGTCGTCCGAGCCGTAAAGGACAAATGAGCGGTGCTATTTTGCCTAGCATGGACTTTGAAGATACAATTGATATTGCTGTATGCATTGACATGAGTGGTTCAATTGGAGAAGTACAAGGCAAAGACTTCTTAGGTGAGATCAAAGGCATCATGGAAGAGTTTCCAGACTACAATATTAAAGTATGGTGCTTTGACACTAGAGTGTACAACGAAGAAGACTTTGAAGCAAATGACGGCAAAGACTTGTTAGACTACGAACTAATGGGCGGTGGCGGCACTGACTTTATGGCTAATTGGACATACATGAAAGAACAAGACTATGTTCCTAAGAAACTTATTATGTTTACAGACGGCTATGCTTGGGATAGCTGGGGTGATCCAGACTACTGTGACACAGTATTCCTTATCCACAGCAACCGTGATAAAAACTTAGAAGGACCGTTTGGTACATCAGTACACTACGATGCGGCTGCATGATTAAGAATAAAAAAGTAAATCCATTAAACGTATTTGAAGTGAGGCAAGTTAAATCAGCTTTGCCCCACTTTGAGTATGTTAACCTGCCAATGAAATATAATTTAGAAGAAAGTTTAGTCAAATGGATTAAACAAAATCTAAAGAATAGATTTTATGCTGGTAAAAATGTAAGTTTAGATAGTGATAACAAGTTCGTACAGGTACTAACTGTAGGTTTTGAAGAAACAAAAGACATGAGTTATTTCATGTTAGCTTGTCCACATTTAAAGTACAAATAAATAAACTGCGCATATATAATATAACAAGGAGATAATTATGAGCGAAGAAACACAAGTCGAAACAGAAGTTACAGAAACATCTGAAGCTACTACTGAGACACCAGGACCTGACTTAACAATTCAAGACTTGCAAGCACTAAAAAGTATTATTGATGTTGCAAGCCAAAGAGGCGCATTTAAGCCTAACGAAATGATGACTGTTGGTCAAACTTATGGTAAACTAGAAACATTTTTAGCAGCCGTTGCACAACAGCAGCCTGCACAAGGAGCATAATATGTTAAAACACGTAGGCCGAATGGTCAGAAATCAAAGAAGAGTAATAGTTGCTTACAAAGTAGTACCAGGCGAGCCTGATAACTGTGTAGTAGTAACAACAGAAAATTTAGATGCTGGCGATCATGATGCATTGATCAAGTTGGTTGAATCTCCTGCAGGACAAGAAGCAGACGATCTAGCTACTGTAATGATGCGTACTCAATTAGCCGACGGCGCTAACATGCTTGCACGTTTCCATACAACTGGTAAAATGATTAAAGCAAAGACTTCTGAAATTGAAATGATTCCTAATCAGAATACATCCATTAAACTAAGTGAGCTCAATGAAGCAATTGCATCTCAAAAAGGTGTAACAGTAGCTGATTTGGCTGTTAAAGGTCCAGATGGCGCAACTATACAACCTACTAAAGACGCAAGCGGCCCAGCAATGACTGCTAGTGAAATGGCAGCGGCGGCAAGTGTAGCACCTATTGCAGAAGACGGTGTAATTTCTGATGAATCACTTGCTAAAAAATTCCGCAGTGACGCTGATAGACTAAGCAAAGAAGCAGCAGAATTACGCAGACAAGCAGAGGAATTGGTTCCAACTAAAAAGAAAGCAGCACCGAAGAAGACTGCTGCTAGTGTCTAAAAATAATCTGCCTCCCGAAGTAATTAGCCATTGGCCAGAAATTTTCAAAGATGTTGAAATTAAAGCTGTGCCCATCGAGTATATACACACTATACATGTATACTTTCACGATGGAAAAATTTGGCAAATAGACATGGATGAACAAAAAGCAAAAGATGCCAACGATTTAAACGGCATTGAAAACAGTCTAGAAACATTTCTAGAACAATATAATGACGAAATCTCCCATGTAGACTTTAGACTTAATACTACTAAAGTGGTCCAAGATGTTAAGAGCCGTACTAAAAGTTTTATGAAGAAAAGAAAATAGATTCTAAGTTATCTTTAAAAATGTATAAATACTAGTAATAGATATTCTAGGAGTATAAACAATGGCTTTACGTCTAAGACGCGGCACAGATGCAGAACGCTTGCTAATAACACCCGTAGAAGGTGAATTAATCTACACCACTGACACCAAATTGTTATATGCTGGTGACGGCACAACTGCTGGAGGAACATTAGTTACAGGAGCAGGTGGTGGCGCAGCAACATTGGATGCACTTACAGACACCGATTTAAGTGGTACTGAAAATGGCGATGTATTGGCATTCAACTCAGGAACCAATAAGTGGGAACCTGCGTTAGTACCTGGTGTTGGTACGTTTGCGTTAAACGATATTAGTGATGTTTATATTAATACAAGTACTCTTCGTACAGGTGATTTTTTAAAACTAGACGGCGCAGGAAACTTTACCAACCAGCCCCTTACTGAATATTTTGCTGAAAATATGAATTGGGCTATCAATGTTATTGGTGTCGATTCAACTGTACTTGTCGACTCAGACAACAGTGTACTTAGAGGAACATTAGTAGGTGATGTTACAGGTGATGTTACAGGCGATACAGCAGGTACACATACTGGATCAGTTGTTGGCGATCTAACAGGTAATGCTGCAGGATCACACACAGGTACGTTTGACGGTGAAGTAACAGGTAGTGTGTTCAGCGACGATTCAACAATATTAGTAGACGGAGTCAACAGTGAGATTGTCGGTAATGTAAATAACGATACTATTACCACAAAAGATCTTGCATCAGGTCCAATAACAGTATCTGGAATTGGAAGGTTTGGCAATAAAGCCGGCATTGAAATTATTAGCGATGGTAACGCCGACGACGGTTTTTCACTATTTGACATCACAGCTTCTAAAGAAAGTGACGTTGGGTCAGCAATAAACATAACAAGATCACGCGGTACTCCAGCGGCACCAACTGCACTACAAGCCGACGATGAAATTATGGGGATTAACTACTTTGGTTATGACTCAGACAATGTAGCGGCTGTGGCAGCAGTAATTCAAGTTGCAGTAGATGGTACAGTAGGATCAGGCGCAGTTCCAGGTTCAATATTA
>Ga0233438_10004384_pt1 | contig 12408 bp, 8 predicted proteins | sample SI_123_September_FD_182720 | JGI IMG/M metagenome (GOLD analysis project Ga0233438, IMG submission 182720) | Seawater microbial communities from Saanich Inlet, British Columbia, Canada - SI_123_September2016_10_MG | ecosystem: Environmental > Aquatic > Marine > Inlet | place: Canada: British...
TTTGATCTGCCAATGCCAAAACGCCTTGAACATTTTGGGGCTTGGTTTCGGGATCGTAATCCCAATGAATAAATCCTTTGTACTCAAATCCTGGTCGAATAGGAAAATTTAGATTAGCTCGATCTATGGAGACCCATAAACGCTCAGTACCCCATATGTCGACAAATGCATTGTAAACTTTTTGGGTTTGTCGGTTGTTCCATAAATGTTGATTGTTGTAAACCTCTACCATTCCTGTACCTGCCAATTCTTTCATTTGCATTTCAGCTCTAGGAGCGGTGTACCAAGTAGATTTATCTTCTGACTTTTTATCTTCAAACTCCCAAAGAAAATCTGAAGTTTGCTTTGATTGATTTGCGGGTACTGCATTTTTAATTACAACATATCCCTGCTCTCTCCAAAATTTCCATTGCTCCATTTTCAAAACTCTTAAAGTTTCGGGTGTAGCTTCTGTTCTCAAGGATATTGAGCTGCTTTTTGCAACTGAAGGGTTCCCTGGGATGTCTTTATGTTCATTAACTAATGAATCATTGGCGGTTGAATGGGGAGTTTTTTGTCTCATCTGAATGTAAATTAATGTGGTTAGACTTTACAAAGTTGGTCAATTATCCTACTTAGTTTTTTCATTAACTTGGCTAATATTTGTACAATATTGACTATTTTTAAGTATCTAATATTAATTTCTAAAAAAACATGAAAATCCAGCTTGAGGCAATTAGTAGTAAAGACAGTTCATTCAGCCTGATGTTTAATCCACGGCTGAGTGATTTGTTTTATTGGCACTTCCACCCTGAATATGAGCTGGTTTACATTGAGGCTACTCAAGGTACGAGACATATTGGGGATCACATTTCAACTTATGAAAAGTCTGATTTAACGTTGATTGGTTCCAATATTCCTCACTTGAACTTTGACTATGGGATTAAAACTGATTATCAAAAGGTAGTGGTTCATTTTAAAAAAGATTTCTTTGAAGCTCATTTTCAGAGTACTCCAGAATTGTCTTCATTGGCTAAATTATTTGAACAATCTAAACATGGAATCGCTTTTGATGTGAAAATCAAAGCTGATGTTGGGAAAAAATTATTTCAACTAGAAAAGCTTAAACCTTTTGATCAATACATTCAAATTCTCGAGATACTTCAGATTTTGGCGGATAGCAATGATCAAAATTTATTGCACAAACAACCCTACAGAAATAAGTACAGTGATCGTGATCAGGGGAGACTTCGAGAGATTTATGCCTTTGTAGATAAAAACTATCATCAAAAAATAACCCTTGATCAAGTTGCTGCAATTAGCAACCTATCTAAAGAAGCATTTTGTCGGTATTTTAAAAAAGCTAGTCAATATACCTTTGTTGAATTCCTCAATCGTTACCGGATAAGCCAATCCAAAAGATTATTGATGTTGGGTCAAAGTGTGGGTGATGCTTGTTTCAAATCTGGTTTTGAGAGCCTGTCTTATTTCAATCGAACTTTTAAAAAAATTAGCCAAGAAAATCCGAGTGATTTTAGAAACCGATATTTGTAAATGGCTGATAGAGCAGTATGTTTATTTTAAAAATGAATTTAAAAACCCTAAATTAGTATTTTTAAAGTAGCCGTGAAAAAACTTTCTTTTTACTTTTATTTTGTTTACCTGTTTTTAGTTTCGTGTTCAGAATATGAAAAGCTAAACAATACCCAAGGGGTTTCTTTGGATTTGGCTCAATATCGTGTAAAGCAGCTTTCGGATGTGAATTATCAGTTGAGTTTTTTGATTCCCTCGAAAAAAGAGGATCCTATTTTTTCTAAATTGAGCCTCAGGGTTTCTGTTCACGACCTTACAAACCCACTTTACCTCGATTTTAAAGAAGACTCCTCGCATTTAAAATACCTGAATGTAAATGAACAAGCAATAAACATTATTCATGAAAAGGAGCACCTTATTATTTCTCAAGAATTTTTAAAACTGGGAGTAAATGTTATTGATATTGAGTTTGAAGCCGGAGATTTATCCTTGAATCGAAACGATGATTATCTCTACACTTTATTGGTTCCTGATCGGGCAAGAACCTTGTTTCCCTGTTTAGACCAACCCAACCTAAAGGCGACTTACACCCTTAGTGTTAAAGTTCCTAAAGATTGGAATGTTCTGGCGAGTTCTCATTTAGAATTGTTGGTTAAAGATGGGGTTTATACAAACTATAAGTTTAAAGAAAGTGATTTTATGAGCACCTACCTTTTTTCATTTATTGCTGGTGAATTTAATTCCCAATTGGATCAGGTAACCCCATATAATATGGATTTTCGTTATCGAGAAACAGATGTTAATAAAACAAGCGTCAGCATACCTGAAATCTTCCGTTTACACAACGCCTCGCTGAATTATTTACAAAACTACACTGGGAAACCCTTTCCTTTTCAAAAGATTGATTTTGCTGCTATCCCCGGTTTTCAATACGGAGGTATGGAACATACAGGGGCAATTCAGTACAGAGAATCAACCTTGTTTTTAGATGAAAATGCGACACAGGCTCAAGAATTATCGAGAGCAAAATTAATTGCCCATGAAAGTGCTCATATGTGGTTTGGAAACTTAGTTACAATGAATTGGTTCAATGATGTTTGGATGAAAGAAGTTTTCGCAAATTTTATGGCGGGTAAAATTATAAATCCCCTCTTTAAAAACATCAATCATGAACTACAGTTTTTAACTTCTCATTACCCCAGAGCCTATGGTGTTGATCGAACTCTGGGAAGTAACCCCATTCGACAAGAACTTGATAATTTGGAGCGTGCTGGATCACTTTATGGAAGTATAATCTACAATAAAGCTCCTATTATGATGCGACAATTGGAACAAATTATTGGAGAAAATAATTTCAAAGCAGGGGTTCAAACCTACATCGATAACTTTGAAAACAGCAATGCTGACTGGAATGACTTAGTCAATATACTGGATCAAAAAACTACACTAAACATTAAAAAATGGAGCGAGGTATGGGTTAATTCCTCAGGGCGTCCTATTTTTTCAGATCACATTGTTTATGATGAAAACAATACCATTAAACGTTTTGAACTGCATCAAAAGGCAGAGGATGGGTCCAACAAAATTTGGCCACAATCTTTCGAAATTAGCCTAGTTTATCCCAACAAAACAAAAACTTTTAAAGTATTGAGCAATAAGCAAGTGATAGAGCTTTCAGATGCAATTGGTCTCAATAAACCAAATCAGATTTTGTACAACAGCAATGGATTTGGTTATGGTATTTTTCCCACAAACAAAAGCCAATTAAAATACGTGTCAAATATAGACAATGAGGTGTCTCGAGCCCATGCATACCTCAATGCCCATGAAAACATGTTGCTGGGTATGCTTGATGTTAAAGCGGTTTTTGATCTACTTTTAAATGGAATTAAAACTGAACAAAACGAATTGATTTTGCGCCTTATCACCCATCAAACCCAAAATTTATTCTGGAACTTCCTCTATCCTAAAAATGATTTAGAGCTACAACTCAAAATTGAGCGTGCACTCTTAACCAGATTGCAAGCTAAAGCGTCGAAAAATGTCAAGAAAACAATATTCAACAGCTATCGCTCTATGGCAAATTCAACAGATGGAATAAATTATTTATACAGCCTGTGGAACAAGGACGTGGCAATTGAAGGACTTTTTTTGAATCAGGACGAATACACATCTTTAGCACAAACACTTGCATTGTTTGGACATCTTAATTCAAAAGAAATTTTGGAAAAAGCAAAAGCTAAACTTACTAATTCTGACAAACAAGAACGCTTTAAATTTATGGAAGGTGCACTTTCTAATGATCCAGAAACTCGAACAACTTACTTTAAATCTTTTAAATCGCTTGAAAATCGAAAAAAAGAAAGTTGGGTTCAGACTGCAGCAGCCTTTATGCATCACCCTACAAAACAAAAAGAAGGAATTAAAACCCTGGAATTGAGCTTAGAACTGCTCGAAGAAATTCAACGAACGGGTGATATTTTTTTTCCAAAACGATGGTTAGATGCAACAGTTGGTCAATACACCTCAAAAAAAGCTTATGAACTTGTTACGAACTATTTAAATGTAAATCCAAACTTAAGTCCAGACCTTAAAAATAAATTACTGCAAGCTTCGGACAAGCTTTATAAAAGACATGGAAGTAATTGAATATTCTACTAATAATGAATTCTATTCAAAAAACAAGTCTAAGCTAAAATTTTTTTAAACATCCAACCGAATCGATAAAATCATTTCAGTAAACGACCTCAATTACTTCGCTTTTATTTCTCTAATTAAAATGGATTATTTTTAAAAATATAGAAAAAAGTATTTCAAAAATTGCATATACTACCGTTAAAAAAAGAAAATATCTGAATGTTTTTGAATATTTGAAACCGTTGTCATAAGTAAAATCTTCTTTGATAACAGCTTCTTGTTTGTGAAAACCGGGAATGAGCTGCAGGTTTTTCATGATAGCAGAAGAGATTAGTGGACTGTTTCAAAACAAACATAATAAAAAAAGCACCCTAAGGTGCTTTTTTTTGGTATAAATGAAAAGGGAGTTTACTCTTTAACTTCTTCGAAGTCAACATCTTGAACGTCATCAGATACAGAAGATTCAGCAGCAGGCTCTGCCTGAGCGTCAGCACCGGTTTGTTGAGAAGCCCCATCAGCTTGAGCCTTGTAAAGCTCTTCAGACGCATTTTTCCATGCCTCATTGATTTTCTCTAAAGCAGGTTCAATAACAGCTAGGTCTTTAGACTCGAATGCTTTCTTGAGTTCTTCCAATGCTTCTTCAATGGGTTTCTTTTTATCATCCGATAATTTGTCACCAAATTCTTTCAATTGGCTTTCTGTTTGGAAAATCATTTGATCAGCACTGTTAAGTTTATCAACCTGTGCTTTGGCAGCTTTATCAGCTTCAGCATTTGCCTCTGCCTCTTGTTTCATCTTTTGGATTTCTTCCTCGGTAAGTCCAGAAGAAGCCTCGATTCGGATGTCCTGACTTTTTCCAGTTGCTTTATCCGATGCAGTTACTTTAATAATCCCATTTGCATCGATATCAAAAGTAACCTCAATCTGAGGAGTACCTCTAGGTGCTGGTGGAATACCATCCAAATGAAAGCGTCCAATTGTTTTGTTGTCCGATGCCATAGATCTTTCTCCTTGAATTACATGAATTTCAACAGAGGGTTGATTATCAGCAGCAGTAGAAAACACCTGAGACTTTTTGGTTGGAATGGTCGTATTTGATTCAATCAACTTAGTCATTACACTCCCCATGGTTTCGATTCCCAAAGAAAGAGGTGTAACATCCAATAACAAAACATCTTTAACATCTCCAGTTAAAACACCCCCTTGAATTGCAGCACCTACGGCTACAACTTCATCTGGGTTTACCCCTTTTGAAGGTTTTTTACCGAAGAATTTTTCAACTTCTTCTTGAATAATTGGAATACGAGTAGATCCACCAACTAAAATAATCTCATCTATTTCAGAAGTAGACAAACCTGCATCATCCAAAGCTTTCTTTACAGGAGCCATAGAACGACGAACCAATTCATCTGATAATTGTTCAAATTTTGAACGAGACAAAGTTGTTACCAAGTGCTTCGGACCAGAATCAGTAGCAGTAACATATGGCAAGTTTATTTCGGTTTGTGCAGAAGATGAAAGTTCAATTTTAGCTTTTTCAGCGGCTTCTTTAAGACGCTGTAAAGCCATTGGATCTTTACGAAGGTCAATATTTTCAGCCTTTTTAAAATCTTCAGCCAGCCAGTCAATCAAAACTTGATCAAAATCATCTCCACCCAAATGCGTATCTCCATTAGTAGATAAAACTTCAAAAACACCATCCCCCAATTCAAGGATTGAGATGTCAAAAGTTCCTCCGCCAAGGTCATAAACCGCAATTTTGCGATCTACTCCATCCTTCTTATCTAAACCATAAGCCAAGGCTGCAGCTGTAGGCTCGTTAATGATTCTTTGAACTTTAAGGCCTGCGATTTCTCCCGCTTCTTTTGTAGCTTGACGCTGTGCATCATTGAAATATGCAGGTACTGTAATAACCGCTTCAGAAACATCTTGACCCAAGTAGTCTTCTGCTGTTTTCTTCATTTTTTGAAGAATCATAGCTGAAAGCTCTTGTGGAGTGTACATACGTCCATCAATGTCTACACGAGGAGTATTGTTATCTCCTTTAACTACTTTGTAAGCAACGGTCGAAGCTTCTTTTGAAGATTCAGAAAATTTATTTCCCATAAATCGCTTAACAGAGGCTATAGTTTTGGTCGGGTTGGTTACGGCCTGACGTTTTGCAGGGTCTCCTACCTTAATCTCTCCAGCTTCTACAAACGCGATTACAGAGGGAGTGGTTCTCTTCCCTTCCGCATTCGGGATTACTACAGGTTCGTTCCCTTCCATAACAGAGACACAAGAGTTGGTAGTTCCTAAATCAATTCCAATTATCTTACTCATTATAAATTATTTTTAATTTCAAAAAATATTAGTCAAGGAGCATGCCATTAAATAAAAACTGACAGCATGTCAGCGTAATATGTCCGAGGCATAAATACTTGTCATTAATATTAATATCTAGCAAAGTTTAAAAAAACAAAACTCAAAAGAAAAAGAGTACATTTGAAAAAAAATAATAGCATGTCTGTCGCAAAGAATACATACAATAGAGTTACCACGAATTCACTCTTGAAAATGAAAGCCAATGGAGAAAAAATATCAATGTTGACAGCATATGATTTTACTCTTGCCGGTATAGTTGATCAAGCTGGAGTTGATGTGATTTTGGTTGGAGACTCAGCATCTAATGTAATTGCCGGTCACGAAACCACACTCCCGATTACATTAGATCAAATGATTTACCATGCAAGTGCCGTAATTCGAGGGGTTAAACGTGCATTGGTGGTAGTTGATCTACCATTTGGAACCTATCAAGCAGATTCTAAAGAAGCACTTCGATCGGCAATTCGAATCATGAAAGAATCTGGAGCTCATGCAGTTAAATTAGAAGGTGGATTTCAGGAAAAGTCCTCAATTGAACGAATTATTCAAGCAGGAATTCCAGTTATGGGGCACTTAGGACTCATTCCACAATCCATATATAAATTTGGAACCTACACCGTTAGGGCAAAAGAGGAGGTCGAAGCAAAACAACTCATCGAGGACGCAAAAATGTTAGAAAAAACAGGATGTTTTGGATTAGTTCTAGAAAAAGTGCCTGCGGATTTAGCTAAAAAAGTTGCTTCAATTGTATCAATACCTGTGATTGGAATCGGAGCTGGAAATGGTGTAGATGGACAAGTTTTGGTTCTTCATGATATGCTGGGAATGAGTAAAGAATTTAGTCCGCGATTTTTGAGACGCTATTTAGATTTACATACCGAAATTATTGGAGCTATTCAACAATATACAAATGATGTAAAAAGTAAAGATTTTCCAAACGAATCTGAACAATACTAAATTAATGAAGTTAGAAGTTCTCCATGAAGATAATCATTTATTAATTATCAATAAACCTGCAGGAGTTTTGGTTCAAGGGGACATAACAGGAGACCTTCCTTTGGTTGAACTGGCAAAGGCCTATATCAAACAAAAATACAAAAAACCAGGTGCTGTTTTTTTGGGAGTAATACACCGACTTGATCGACCAACAAGTGGTGCAATTGTTTTTGCAAGAACCTCCAAAGCCTTAAAGCGATTGAATTTGCAATTCAAAGATCGGATGACCAAAAAAATATACTGGGCAATTACCAAAGCCTCTCCTAGCCCGAGTTCGAACACATTAATTCATTGGACGGTTCGAAACACAAAACAAAACAAATCTTATGTTTATCAAAAGGAAGTTCCAGAATCCAAAAAGGCAATTTTAAAATATTCGGAAAAGAAAAAATTGAACAACTACTCTTTACTTGAAATTGAGCTGGAAACAGGAAGACATCATCAAATCCGGTCTCAACTCTCGGCAATTGGATGTCCAATTAAAGGAGACCTCAAGTACGGTGGGTCAAGGAGTAATCCAAATGGAAGCATTCATCTTCATGCACGCTCCCTTGAAATCCTACATCCCGTAACCAAAAAACCTTTGAAATGCATAGCTCCTTTACCTAAAGATGCTCTGTGGGATGCTTGTCTTTCCGATTAATTAAATGGGCTTTAGCATAAATAATCTCTGCAACCGTTTTATTTTGAATTTTACTTTCTAGCCAGGATAAAATATCCAAATACAAAAAGGCTCTTCTTTCGTAAGGATCCTTTTCGTATTGCTTTAATTCAGCATGTAATTTCTTGAAAGCATCTTTTAATTCGTGTGGATAAATATTTCCGAGTTTTCGAACAAAACGTATCAAAGATTTTTGGACTTCGTGTAAATCCCCCATTTTTAGCAAAAACTTAAAGGTGTCACGAATGTGGTGATCAATATGATAATCAAAACCCGCCTCATAATGAGCAATGAGATTCAACAAACGAGTAAAGCAAAGCAAATCTTCTCTCATTTTTAATTTCTTGTTGTTTACAATTCTATTCAAATAATTAATTGATTTTTCAAAATCATTAGAACCAAAATACAAGCAGGCAATTTTATAATAAAACATCATTATATGATGCTCATCAATTTGCCCCTTAAACTCTTGAATTTTTGAAAGCAAGGGCTCAATTATTTCCTGACCCTCTTTAAAGTTTCCTTCGAGGAAGTATAAATTGAAACGGTTGTTGTAATCGTATAAAAATACCAAAGCGCTTAAATTATCATTTTCTGGAAAAACTTCAGAATTTACAGTATCTGTCATTTTTTTTAAAATCTCATGAAATTTCACAGGATACTTTAATAGGGCAACAGATTCCATTAAGTAGTTGTTCCCTTGTAAATAAAAAACTGGGTGTGAATTTATCATGTCGGGTTGTTCAGCAAACAAACCAACCCATTTTGTAGAATAACGATAACTAGACAAAAAATCCTGTGTAAGTAGACTATACCAAACATGAGCCTTAAAAAACCATAGTTTTTCTCTAAAGCCAAGGTCATCGAAAGAAAACTTGGGAAGTCGTTCCAAAAAAAACTTCGTTACCGATCTAAATTCATCATCACTTTTGGCATATCCTGCTTTGATAAGACGCTCATATAATTCCAAAGACAAATTCGATAACTGACTCGAAATATGATTTTGAGTACTGAAATAGGTTGCATCTTGAACGAGTACTTCGGTACGGTTACTCATACTTCTGGTAATGTACTGAGATTCAATAACTTTTTCTAACTCAACAATTTCAAAGGCAGCGTATTTTTCTTCAAACTTTACAGCAATGGTTTTTGCTCGATCTAAAATCTTTAGGCTTTGATTGTACAATCCTTTTTGGTAAAGTACTGTTGCAAAATCCAATTGTTCTCGGATTTGCATTCGTTTGTTTTGTTGAGAAGGGTTAAGACGTAAGCTAATCAAAATTTGACGATACAAATGTGCTTTTAAGTTAGACAGTTGCTGTTTAGTCACAAAACCTTTTTTGAGAATAATTTTCTCATCATAAAAATTCAATTTATCCAAAAAATTGAATAAACTTAGGAATTTTGAATCTAAATTTGAATCCATTCTGCCTGCATAAAGCTTAAACTGTCTTTTTTCTGATTTTGACAAAGATTTTATCAAAACAAAGAGGTTTTCTTTTTGATTGTTTGTCATTGTAGCAAATTTTATTATAAAATATTAATATTAAGTGCTTTATTTGTAATCATACAGGCTCAGGTTTCGTAATAAAAGTAATTAAAAAATCACAAGTTTATGTATATAAATATTAAATTCGTATTGCTTTAATTAAGATAGAGTAAATATGGCTCAAGAGCACGTCCAAATTTTTGATACTACGCTTCGTGATGGAGAACAAGTACCTGGGTGTAAATTAGACACCAAAAGTAAACTAATTATTGCTGAAAGGTTAGATGTTCTTGGAGTAGACATTCTCGAAGCTGGGTTTCCGGTTTCCAGCCCAGGAGACTTCGATTCAGTAGTTGAGATTTCTAAACTTATTAAAAATGCAACGGTTTGCGGATTAACTCGTGCCGTTGAGAACGACATTAAAGTTGCAGCAGATGCTCTTAAAGATGCTAAAAGACCACGAATTCATACGGGTATTGGTACTTCTGAATCTCATATAAAATACAAATTTAATTCCAACAAAAACTCCATCATCGAACGAGCTATTGCTGCTGTTTCCTATGCAAAATCATTTGTAGAAGATGTAGAGTTTTATGCTGAAGATGCAGGAAGAACAGATAATGAATTTTTAGCTCGTGTGTGTGAAGCAGTAATCAAAGCAGGAGCAACGGTACTCAATATTCCTGATACCACAGGTTATTGTTTACCAGAAGAATACGGGGCGAAGATTAAATATTTAAAAGAAAATGTTACCGGCATTGACAAGGCAGTACTGTCTTGTCATTGCCACAATGATCTCGGATTAGCTACTGCCAATTCAATTGCAGGAATTAACAATGGAGCACGTCAAATCGAATGCACAATAAATGGAATTGGAGAACGTGCTGGTAATACCTCTCTTGAAGAAGTAGTCATGATTTTACGTCAGCACCCCTATTTGAAATTGGATACAAAAATTGATTCAAAACTTTTATACTCAACCAGTCAAATGGTTTCTGATCTAATGGGCATGATTGTTCAACCCAATAAAGCAATTGTAGGCACCAATGCCTTTGCTCACAGTTCTGGAATTCATCAAGATGGGGTAATAAAAAACAGAGATACCTACGAAATCATGAACCCTCATGACGTCGGTGTTACAGAATCTGCAATAATACTTACAGCCAGAAGTGGTAGAGCAGCATTGGCCTATCGTGCAAAAAACATAGGTTATGAGTTAGAAAAACTTCAGTTAGATAAGGTATATCATGAGTTTTTAAAATTAGCAGATTCACAAAAAGAAATCACCGATAAAGATATTCCAACCATAATTAAAGCAAGTAATATCGGCTTGATTTAAAATTATATTTAAAACATATGAGTAAAACATTATTCGACAAAGTATGGGATTCGCACGTAGTGCAGCAAATTGAAGATGGGCCTGACGTCCTATTCATCGACCGCCATTTGGTACATGAAGTTACAAGTCCTGTAGCTTTTTTAGGGTTAAACAATAGAGGTGTAAAAGTAATGAGTCCTAAGCGTACATTTGCTACTGCAGATCACAATACCCCTACAATAAACCAACATTTACCTGTAGCAGATCCCTTGTCTGCGAACCAACTCAAAGCTCTTGAGGAAAATGCAAAAGCACATGGTATTTCATATTGGGGATTGGGCCATGAAAAAAATGGTATTGTTCATGTCGTGGGACCTGAATATGGAATTACACAACCCGGAGCTACAATAGTATGTGGAGATTCGCACACCTCTACTCACGGAGCATTTGGAGCCATAGCATTTGGGATTGGAACTTCGGAAGTTGAAATGGTACTCTCAACCCAATGCATTATGCAACCCAAGCCCAAAACTATGCGAATCAATATAAACGGTTACCTAAGTAAAGGGGTAACTCCAAAAGACGTGGCATTGTTTATAATCTCACAACTTTCAACCTCTGGAGCAACCGGTTATTTTGTAGAATATGCAGGAGATGTTTTTCGATCCCTTAGTATGGAAGGGCGAATGACTGTTTGCAATTTGAGTATTGAAATGGGAGCACGTGGAGGAATAATTGCTCCCGATGAAAAAACTTTTGAATACATCAAGGACCGAGAATTTACTCCAAAAGGAGCAGCTTGGGATAAGGCAAAGAATTACTGGTCAACCCTTACTACAGAAGAGGATGCAACTTTTGACAAAGAATACACTTTCGACGGAAGTGCAATCGAACCCATGATTACCTATGGAACAAATCCAGGTATGGGAATGGGAATTTCTGGAGATATTCCAGCTGCTGAGTGCGTTGATGGAGGTGTTGCAACCTACAAAAAATCTTTGGACTACATGGGATACAAAGAAGGAGATTCAATGATTGGTAAAAAAATTGATTTTGTATTTCTTGGAAGTTGTACCAATGGACGTATCGAAGACTTTAGAGCTTTTACTGAAATTGTAGAAGGAAAAAAGAAAGCAGATCACGTTACGGCTTGGTTGGTTCCAGGATCACACAAAGTATTGAATGCAATCAAAGAAGAAGGTTTACTGGACACTTTACAAGCTGCAGGTTTTGAGTTGCGTGAGCCCGGTTGCTCTGCGTGCCTAGCAATGAATGATGATAAAATACCTGCCGGAAAATATGCAGTAAGTACCTCAAATAGAAACTTTGAAGGGCGTCAAGGGCCTGGGTCCAGAACCCTATTGGCTAGTCCTACAGTAGCTGCGGCTGCAGCTGTAATGGGAGTTGTAACCGACCCGAGAAGTTTAGTTT
>Ga0233438_10004387_pt1 | contig 12397 bp, 9 predicted proteins | sample SI_123_September_FD_182720 | JGI IMG/M metagenome (GOLD analysis project Ga0233438, IMG submission 182720) | Seawater microbial communities from Saanich Inlet, British Columbia, Canada - SI_123_September2016_10_MG | ecosystem: Environmental > Aquatic > Marine > Inlet | place: Canada: British...
AGTTCCAATTCTCATGGCTGTCATGATATTCATTTGTGGTCTTTCTGGTTGTCTTGATGATTCTTCACAGAAACTGGAAGCAGAGGTTACAAATTTGAAAGAAACGAATGACGAGTTAACCGGTTTGCTTAATAATAGTACAATAGAATTAGAGGAATTCCAATTCCTATTAACTAATGCGAATAATTCTATAATATCTTTAGAAAATATTCTATCTCAGTTAAGCAATGATGCTGAACTACGGAACCAGACGATTCAGACACTGGAAGTAGAAATACTGCTTTTGCAACTTCAAAATCAAATACATCAACAGAATATCAGGTTACAATCCATGGAATACAATAATTCGATACTGATTTTAAATAATGAAATCGAAAATATACAATCCCTTCTCGATGAAGCAAACGAAGTCATTTCTGATTATCTTATAGTTGATACATCATCAACAGGGAGCCCATTTAATCCTTTGTTATTCGAACAATATGATCCTAATGGGACATATATGAATCATGCAAATTGGAATGGTGGTTTATGGGACAGAGTAACATTCGATGACAAAGGGATTCCGTTAGTGCAATATCATGATGGGTTAAAGTACGTACCAACCACTGCGTTCCATTGGGGCCTAGTCAGTATTAGTAAATGGATTACCACTGGAAATCAATCAAATTTTGATAATGCGATGGAAATAGCAATTTGGGCAGTTGAGAATCAGTCAGAAACTGGTGGTTGGGGTTGGTTCTTCAATCACAGTTTCCATGGCGGCGACTTAGGGGAAATGTATTCCGGATGGTATGGGGGTATGACTCAGGGACTTGCCATGTCTTTCCTTACCAGGATGTATGTCGAGACAGGGAATCAAACATTCAAAGATGCAGCTCTCAATGCAACTCAATTACTCTCAATTCCAGTCGATGAGGGAGGGGTCTTGAGAACATATAATGGCCAGCCTTGGTATGAAGAGTACCCTACTCCAGACGCCGGCTCCTTTGTATTGAATGGCTATATTTACACATTGATTGGATTGCACGATCTTTGGACAGTGTTCAATTCAACAGAAGCAGGAGAACTATATCAAAACGGAACAGATTCACTTTATGCAATGATTGGATTATTTGATTTGGGTTGTGCTAGTTCTTATGATTTAGTTCATCATTCAGTACCCGGAACTGCTCCGAATATAGCGCGTAAAGGATACCATAGCCTTCACATAACTTTGATTTCTGTAATCAATATTTTTGAAAATGATGGGTTTCAAACAATTGAAGATAGATGGATAGAATATGCAGGTGGTATCTGTTTCTCATCACCAAATGGTGCAAATGCATGATAGGTTAAGTTAGTAGATTTAGTGATGTTCCGAGTAGAATGAGTCTATTCTTCTTCCAATGACGGCCTAAATCTATCCTTTAACCTTAAGAATTTAACTTCAAAAAAGTGATATGATATTGGTACAGTTATACATAATAGAATAAATCCTGTACTTGTTAAGGATTGCAATTTAATATCTGCTGCTAAGGGCCATTCTTGACCATTAGCTCTTCCTGGCCCTGTGGCTAAATAGAATCCTTGCCAAACATAAATCCCATACGAAACTTTACCCAAATATACTATTGGTTTCAATTCTAAAAATTTAGTAATAATTGAACTTTGATTTATGACAATCCATAAGATTCCAGATAGAATTCCTATTATACGGGCATATTTTTGGAAATTATCAACTTCATCATACCAGAAATTGATGAGGAAACCTGATAAAAATACTATTGCCAACATTATCGAAACGAGTCCTACAGATGATACTTTTTCCCACCATGAAGTGTGAAGCATAATTCCTCCTATGCATCCTGTGAGTAAGTATATGGCGGCACTGGACGTCCATCCACTCAGTCGATAAGTTCCCGCAAGATCATCGTTAGAATACAATGAATCTTGTAATAATTGTAAAAAATATATTGTCACCAAGAGAACAAATATTTGTATTGTTGGAGAAATCTTATTTTTCAGCATTAATATAAACAATGGTGGCCATATTAAGTAAAAATGTTCCTCTACGGCCAATGACCAAGTGTGCCCTAATAATATACTATATTCGTCTCTAGGTAAATGATTAAACCAATATATCGATGCATAGAATAATTGTTTTGGAGTGATCATAGTTTCAAAGAAAAAACCTATAATTATCAATGCTAAAATAAACAAGTAAAAGACTGGAAAAATTCTCAAACCTCTTCTAATAATGAATAATTTAAATGAAATGCGTCCATATTTTTTATACTCAGAATAGAGTAAATTTGTAATTAAAAAACCTGATAAAATGAAGAAAATCTGCACTCCTATAATACCTCTAACTAAACTATAATAAGGGGAATTATTATTATACAATTCTATGAACAAATACATGTGACTAACAACAACCATTAGTGCAGCATAAGCCCTAACACCATCCAAGCCTAATATTCTGTTCATACCCACCCATTAACATATCACTTATAGGGTGAATCCTAATTTATATAAGAGCGTTGAGATTTGAATCAGATATAAGTAATAGCCAAAAACCTCGTTTTATTGTGGTAGTATTGAAGAACTAAAGTATGACACGACAAAGTATGGATAAGGCCTCGGCAGTGATGGAGTTAAATCCAACTCCTCCTTTCTACAAGGCTCCTTTTCATATGTATTCAAACCTTAAAAAAAATAAGAGTTTACTGAAGAACCTTGTTTCTAGAGACTTCAAAGTAACGTATTATGGGCATGCTCTTGGTTACTTTTGGTCACTTTTGGAACCACTGGCATTGACTGCAATTTTCTTTTTAGTGTTCGTAATTCTAAGAGGGGAAGCAGACACACTTCTGCCACTGAAAATAATGATTGGTATTCTAATATTTACGACATTTTCGAAGACGTTGAGCAGTTGTACTTCGTGTTTAGTAACGAATTCATCGCTCATCCAGCAAGTCTATTTCCCCCGAGAGATTTTTCCCACAGCAATCTCAGGATTTAGATTGGTAAATTTATGTTTAAGCACTCTAATCATCTTCCCTTACATGTTGTATGAAGGATTGCCTTTGACAAAGCACATGATATTGTTGCCAATGTCAATGATTTTTTCAATCATGATGGCTCAGGGCTTAGGTATGATGACTGCAGCAATACAAGTTAGAGTTAGAGACACAAAACAAGTTATTGACCTGATTCTACGTGCTGCATTTTTCCTTTCTGGCGTATTTTTTGGTGCCGAACATATTCCTCCAGAACATCTTGATACATTTTTATTAAATCCGATAGCAGTATTCCTAGAAATGGCTAGGGCTGCAGTCCTTGGCGATATGAGTTTACTAACATGGGGACAAATTATGAGATCAATCTCTCTTGCAGTTATTGCGTTTATTATTGGCTCTATGATTTTTGTAAAAAGTGAAAGAAAGGCGGTGAAATTCTTATGACGAATGAACCCGCGATTATCTTGGAAAATGTCGTTCTGGATTTCCCAGTTACTAAAACGGGTCCAGCATTTTTGAAGGAAGTTTTTACTGGCCGGATGGGGAAGAGAAGAAAAGATAAGTATTACCGGGCTGTTAATCAGGTTAATCTAGAGATTAAACAAGGTGAAGTATTTGGAATAATCGGCCCTAACGGAGCTGGAAAAAGTACGCTTCTGAGAATGATGGCTGGGATATACGCTCCAGACAAAGGATCTTTGAAAGTTAGAGGAAGAGTCTCTTTATTGGCAGGGTTAGGGGCTGGATTCCAAAGAAACTTGACTGGAAGAGAAAATATTTCTTTGAGTGGAAGTATTTACGGAATTAGTAAGGATCAGCTTCATCAGTTGATACCTTCGATTATCGTGTTTTCCGGGATCGGCGACTTTATTGATCAACCATTACGTACTTATTCGTCTGGAATGAGAGCAAGATTGGCCTTTTCTATCGCCTCCCACCTTTCTCCAGAGGTTCTACTGATCGATGAAGTGCTGGCTGTTGGCGATTCAGCATTTAGAGAGAAATCAAAAAACAAAATCATGGAAATGGTCAAAGGCGAAGCGACAGTCGTAATCGTTAGCCACAATGCAGCAATTCTTCGAGAGATATGTGATAGAGTGGTTTGCCTTGACAGGGGCAAAATTAGTTTATTATCGAGCGATGTAAATGCAGTCATCCAGAGATATCGGGACTTATCAGAACAAAGGTGACGTGCCTATTATGCTAAAAAAATTGTTTGGGTTATTGCCCTTTGTCCATCATCAACCTCCTTTAGGCATGCCTCTAAGAAAGGTTGTAATCCTAGCAACTCAGCGCCCAGTTGAAATTAAAAAGATGGAGGAACTGATAACGCAGAAACTCAAAAAAAATGAAGCAGATACGATTAAGAAAATCGAAAATGGCATTGAGTATCTACGCAGAGAACGATTTTTCAAGAGAGATTCCTCAAACTTATTTGTTGCAGGATTACGTGCGATTAGTTCACAAAATGCTGGTCTCGGCCTAGAATTTGGAGAAAAATACATTCATGAAATACCTGATATTAGAGCAATTAAATCCATGGTTCTGTATTACGATGATATAGAGAAGCATGAAGAAAAACTGTTTCTTTTGAACCATATCAAGGATATCAATTACGCTAATGAACTTAAAGCAGAAACACTCGGTAAACTGCATCCGGGAATTGATAGTGGAGGCATTTCAATCCAAACAGGGCCTCCATGGACGTTCTCGTTATCGAACCCTCTAAAATTGAATAAGAAACCTCAATACTTCAAACATCGCTTTCGAACAAAGCAACTCGAAAAAATTGAAGGTATAGCCCCTGAATTTGAACTGATAGGCAAAATAAAAATTTCAAAACATGGCTCCCCATCTTCTGCGTTAGCGCAATTCCAATTTTTCGATGAAAATAATAGTCGGCTGATACCCGCTACTATACCCGGTTTGACACATTCCAATAGCGTCGGCTGGTATTCTTATTTGCGTCAAGATAACGATACTGGTGATTTTATGATTTCATTCGAGTTACCTGAGAATTGTGTACAATTAAACATTGGATTCCAAACATGGAATGCTAAATCAAGCGTCAAACTATTACCTGGTTTTGAGGTTAAACCCTCGAGCACCAACCAATTTCAAATCGATTTTACTAGGTTTATGGCCAACGTTGAACACTCGAAGGCTGAAGAATTGGTGTTCATGTTTTCAGGTACTACTTATGTTCAAGATGTTCGAGCAAATCGCCCAATTCGATTAACTCGGGAATTGATGAAACGAGGGATTCCTGTGATATTCAATTATCATAGATGGAGAAGAACTGATGATCACCCTGAATACTCTGGGGATTTACTATTCCAAATCCCAATTGATGTCACTAAACAATTTATGGCTAAGTTAGCAACGCTCAGAACGTCTAAGAAAAAAATATTCATTGTATCATATCCTCATCCGATAATACCTAAAATCTTGAATCGTTTCAAAGTGAATGGTTGGGCAAACCTTTACGATGCTAGGGATGATTGGGAAGAATTTGAAAAAGTTGGCCAAGCGAAGTGGTATTCATCTGCAACAGAGAAATATATCGTCACCAATTGCGACCATATTACCGCAGTTTCTTGGCCGCTAGCAAATAAATTGGATGCTTATGAGCCAATTGATAAGGTTCATGTCGTTCCAAATGCACTATCTCCAAATTTCCTTTCAAATGATTACAAATGGATTGGCTCTAAGCGAACAAAGGTTGGATATTTTGGACATCTGACGGCGAGTTGGTTCGATTGGGACTCATTAATCGAAATAGCCAACCAGAGACCGGAATATTTGTTTGAGATAATTGGGCATTCCGCCCCCGATGATTTAAATTTACCAAAGAACATTGATTTGATGGGCCCAAAAACCCATCCTGAAATTAATAAGATTGCTGCGGAATGGAGTGTGGCAATCATTCCGTTCAAAACTGGATTACTGGCAGATGCGGTCGACCCGATAAAGATCTATGAATATATGGCCTTGGATCTCCCAACCGTTTCTTTTAGGATGCCTCAAATCGATAAGTATCCCTATACAATAACCGTAGAAAACAATGAGGAATTCTGCTTTGCTCTGGATGAATCTGTTCGTTACAGGCCAAAACGAGGAGTACTAAAGAAGTGGCTTGCTAGGAATAAATGGGGTGACAGAGTTGATGACTTACTCTCTCTAGCCGCTCAGCCTCGAAATGATGGCATAAGCAATCTGGGGGCCGAAGAATGAAAATTTTATTCTTATATCGATACGGAATTTTAGGAGGCGTTTGCACGCAATTATTTCATCGATTCCGACACTTACCTAAGGATAACAGCTTGGATATTCATTGTGGATTTAGAAGCGATCACGGTATTAAAGATATGCTGGGTGGTTATGCAACTCTGCACTTTGGGTTGAACAAAGAATCAACAAAGACTTTCTTGAGTAAAAATAAATTCGATATAATCATTATTATAGACAGCGAAGAATATATTGAGGCTGTCCGCGAATCAAATTTGGATTCAAAAATCATAGTAGAGGTTCATACTAGTATTGAACGAAATCTCGATTATCTTTCTCGAATTGAGCCAGATGATATTGATGGATTTATCACTGTTTCAAAATATATGATTGGCCGGATAAAACACCATATTCAACCAGAATTAGAAAATAAAACAATTACTCGTTTCCAAAATGTATTGGATTCTGATTTATTCAAGCCTATTGGAATTGAAACCGCCGGCGCCCCAGTAATTGGTTGGGTTGGGAAAATCGATGATCACAAAGATTGGAAGGCGTTTATGCAAATCTCTAGTATTATCAAGAAGACGAATCATGAAGTTGAATTTTGGATTATAGGTGGCCAAACTTGTCCAGAAGAAAGAGCAAAAGAAGTCGTTGATTATGCTGAGGAAATGGGAATCATATCGAAATTTAAGTGGATTGATAGGATTGAGAATGTAAAGATGGCAGGATTGTACTCTATACTTTCAAAACGAGGAGGGTTGAGCCTTGTTACGAGCCATTGTGAATCCTTTGGTATGTCTGTTCTTGAATCCCTTCTAGCGGGTAGTCCGACAGTTTGTACGAATGTGGGCGCCCTCCCAGAGATCACTCCGGAGAGAGATTTTTTCAAATTATATGAACTCCAAGACTACGAGTCTGCGGCAAAAAAATGTATCGAAGTGATGTCTAACTTCAAAGTCACAGGCGATTTGTTATCGCAACATAGGACTGAATTGGTGGACCAATATGATAGTTCGAGACGTTCTATCGAGTATTGGGAAATATTACAAAACATGGTGAAATAAATGCTCAAACCAATTATCCTTGTTGTGGGCGCACGCCCAAATTTTATGAAAATCGCTCCGATCCATGCAGAGTTAATTCGAAGGAATAGAAACGTAATCCTTCTCCACACCGGTCAGCATTATGATGATAATATGTCAAAGGTATTCTTTGATGATCTTGGGATGCCAAAGCCCGACATCTACCTTGGAATCGGCAGTGGGTCTCACGCTTACCAAACAGCAACCGTAATGGTTGAATTCGAAAAAATTTGTTTGGACCAAAATCCGAGTATGGTCGTGGTAGTCGGTGACGTAAACTCAACTGTTGCATGTACAATCGTTTGCGCTAAACTGCTCGTTCCATGCGCTCATGTAGAGGCTGGATTACGTTCATTTGATAGGGAAATGCCTGAAGAAATCAATCGTATATTGACCGATTCTGTTGCTGATTTGTTGCTCACTCCATCTCCCGACGGTGATCAAAACCTTCTTGCTGAAGGCGTTTCTCAAAAGAGAATTTATCGAGTAGGCAATGTCATGATTGACAGCCTATTCACGAATCTTCAGCAATCGAAATCAAGTAAAATACACGAAGAACTAGGAATTCCTTCGGATTATGCGATATTAACTCTTCATCGCCCATCGAACGTAGATAACAAAGAAAATTTTTCAGGGATTATCGGTGCTCTTGAAAAAATTGGGAACGAAATTCAGCTCGTTTTCCCAGTTCACCCTAGAACTGAAAAAATGGCCAAATCGTTTGGACTGTACCAACGACTCAGCGCAATTCCAAATATCATCCTCACCGGCCCTGTTGGCTATCTCGATTTTGTTGCGTTAATGGCAAAATCAAAAATGGCCCTCACTGATTCTGGAGGTTTGCAGGAAGAAACAACTGCCCTAGGTATACCATGTATCACGTTAAGAGAAAATACTGAACGCCCAATTACAGTAACGGAAGGCACGAATACAATCGTTGGTTGTGATCCTGAACTTATTGTAAAAACTGCGTTTGAGGTTCTCGATGGAAAAGGAAAAGCGGGCCGCATACCAGAATTATGGGATGGAAAAACCTCTTCCCGAATTGCAGATGTAATTTTACAATTTATTGAAATTGGTGATTAGATGAGAGTCTTACACGTCCTGGCTAATGGGCCTCCGGATGTGAATGGTTATGCGATTCGAACAAAAATGATACTCGAACATCTCGATCAATGTACTGATGTCAATGTCATTGGCCTTACCTCACCTTGGTATCCAAGAAATGAAAATATGATGCATTCATTTGATGAAAAGGGCATAACATATCTCCGAACGCCTCATCCTGCCCAGATAGATGGGAAGCAAACGGTCGTTCTAAGAATTGCTCGGTGGATTGAAAAACGACATCAGTATCATTACCCAAAAGATCCTAAGCAAGCGCTTGAAATGAAATTGAAACGACAACAGATGGGTCTAATTGGAAAGGCAATTCGTCTCCCAGCATATTTATCAAAAATCATCTGGAAAGTGTTTGAGGAAAAAATACTGATACGGTATTTTACTAAGCGAATCATTGAAGTTGCGAAGAAAAATGAAATTGATTTGATTCATGCACATACCCCTTACCGTGTAGGCCTACCTGCCTTGAGGGCTGCCCGAAAACTGAAGATACCTATGATTTACGAAATGCGAGGAATGTGGGAGGAGACCGCTGTTGCAAATGGGCGATGGATGGAAAATGGCCCTGCTTACAGACGATTCAGAAAATTTGAAACAAATGTCCTGAGAAAATCAGATGGAGTAATCTGTATTGGTGAAGCTCTGAAAAAAGAAGCAATTTCAAGAGGTGTAAAAGAAGATTGTATTACAGTTGTTCCAAATGGAATCAGCCCCAGATTGATGGAAAGTACATCCAATCGCCCTGATGTTACTGAGGTGCAATCTAATTTGAAACTTAATAAAAATACAACTGTAGTTGGATATATTGGATCACTAAGAGAAATGGAAGGTGTTGATCAAACAGCTGAAGCTGTTGCTGACCTTATTTCAAAAGGGCATGACATCCGCTTCTTTGTGCTGACTGGAAAATCAGGTCAAACCGAGTTGAAACAGTTGTGTGAGAATCTTGGAATCTCTGAAAATACTGTCATAACTGGCCCGGTTTCGCATGATAAGGTTGCTGAATATTACGATTTAATTGATATTTTTGTTGTCAGTAGGCCCGATACTCGCGTAACACGGTTCGTCACTCCACTCAAGCCCTTTGAAGCAATGGCAATGGGCAAATGTGTTATTGCTTCAAATCTTCCAGCACTTGAAGAGATCATCCAACATGAGGTAACTGGTCTTCTTTACAATCCTGATTCTCATCTTAACTTGTCGTGTGAAATTGAAAAATGTCTAACTCATTCAGAATTAAAATTACAAATTGAGCAGAATGCCCAAAATTGGGTACTCGAAAACAGGAAATGGGAAGACCTCGTTCAACGCACTGTTGGAGCATATAATTTAGCTCTTGAAGGGAGGAAATGAAGGATGAGTCGTATTCTCGTTACCGGAGGTGCTGGGTTTATTGGCTATAATTTCTCTAAATTTGCGGTATCCCAAGGTCATGAAATAACAGTACTTGATTCCCTTGTGGGTTCGAGCATAAAGAAAGACGAGATAGTCCAGGCTGGAATGAAATTTATTCAACATGACATTAGAGATCTTGATTCGCTCACTAATGTTGATGGTCAATTTGACACCATAATTCATCTGGCTGCTCAGACATCTGTCCAATACTCAATACTACATCCAGAGGAGACTCGAGAAATCAACGTTCAAGGGACTAGAGCGGTAGTTAGGTTCGCTAATCGCTTCAATATTAGACGTATTATTGCTGCATCATCTTCTGCGGTATATGGCGATTCTGAGGAGCAAATCCATCAAATCGGTGGTGAAGGAAATCAAATCTCACCATATGCGGCAACGAAGTTTGAGAATGAGACTCAAGTGTTAGAGTTTCGAAAAGAAGGTTTTGAGGGATTAGCGCTTCGTTTTTTCAATGTCTTTGGACCTGGCCAAACATCAACTGGAGCATATGCTGCAGTAATTCCAACATTTATCGAAAAAATATCGCATGATTCGCCTTGCACAATTTTCGGAGATGGGTTACAGACCCGAGATTTTATTTTCGTACAAGATGTAGTAGAATTACTACTAAAACTAGCTACAATGAATGCTCTCAATCCTAAAAATCATGTATACAATGTAGGGACTGGATTAGGTATTGCTGTGAAAGATATAGGTTCGATGATTTCGGAATTACTTGGGCATTCTGAATTTAATTTCATTACCCAACCTCAAAGAGAAGGAGATGTTATCCATTCAATCGCAGATACATCAGAAACTGAATCCGATTTAGATTGGAAGCCACGCTTCTCCATTAGACAAGGTTTGGAACGACTTGTGGGGCGTTAATCATGAAGATAACATGGTGCACCACGCGCAGAATGGCAAATGACATGTGCGCAACAACACAGTATGCCTTGATGACTGGCTTGAATAATGGGGCCTTTGAACTCGAAGTTTTGGGCCCTGACATTCCTATTGAAGAGCACGCATGGTCTCATAAGAAATTAGATTACAAAAAAGTGAAAGGTTTCAATAATTCATCTTTGGCCAAATCAATGCTGCGTTACCTAAAAAAAAATATGACTAGCAAGTGTATATTGATCATAGAATGGCCACTTCTTTCTACTCTTGGAAAATTTGCGGAAAAAAATAAAATCCCATGGGTTTGTCTTGATCGCTCACCTCCGGCGGATGTTGGTATCTTCGGTACGCTTCAGTGGATCTTTTGGAAAAGGGCTTGGAAGCAAGTAAGCCGATCAATTCAGCGTGGTGGTTTCTGTCTTGGAGGCACCGTTGTGAGTGAAGCGCATCGGGAATATGTTCGTTCACGTTTCAAAATTTCTGAAAATGAAATATGCGTACTTCATGCTGGATTTAATCAAAAAGACTTCCAACCCCGAGAAAAAATTAATGAGGCGAAAGAAGAGTTACATCTTGTTTACCATGGTCGATTAGATCGGCACAGAGGCATCATGATGTTGCCTTTATTACTCGACAAACTCAGTGAAGAAAACATACCTGCAAGACTTCATCTCTACGGAGAAGGGGATTGCGATAAAACGCTTACATCTCTTTCCTCGTCAGGTAGGAATTTGACCCTTCACGGTAAGAAAGACCACCGTCAAATATGCAAGGAATTAGGGAGGTATCACATTGGGCTGCTGCCAATGCCGAACCAGTTTGTATGGACTCTAGCAAGTCCCATTAAACGAAGCGAATATCTTGCTGCAAATTTGTGCATCATTGGAGTTAACCACTCTGGCCACCAATTAGAAAATCTGGGCGAAGCCCCGTGGTTTCGTCTCATTCCACAGCAAGGTTTTGTTCAGTTTGCATTCGATGAAATCAAAAGTATGCTTTCGGAAAATATTTTCCGAACAGTTGGAACAGAGCCGAGAGCGTATGCTGATAAGTACTTCAAGTGGAATATTATTACTTCTGAGTTTCACGATTGGTTACTAAATAAACCTGAATAAATGTCTTTGAGCGATGAATGAACATCATCAACATTGTGTTTTAAAATTGATTTATAATTCTCCTCTGCATTTACCGCTAAAGCAAGCATGGATTGGATTTTCTCTATCCAAAAATGGATATTTTTATCCTCTGCATTTCCAATTACCGAGGGTAAAGAATGGATAGATTCAGAAGCAAGAACTGGCGTCCCACAAGCCAGTGCTTCCAAAGCAACCATCGGCTGGCCTTCCCATTTTGAAGGGAGGATCAACAATGATGATTGTTGAAGGAGTTCAACTTTCTTTTCTTGTTCAAGCCATCCATGGGCAACAACGTTTTGCAAATCTTCTGGGCTTTCTTCCACGCCCGTACAATGGAGAAGAATATCCGGATTGTCTTGTTGTAATTTTCTCATTATTTCAAATGCAAATTCATGCCCTTTCACTGAATCGTTTCTGCCGAGAAGAAGAAGTTGATTTGGTACGCGTTCAACCGTATCAGAAATACAATGAATAGGATCGATTGGATTGAGTGATACTTTACATCTCCCAAGAAGGGGGGTTA
>Ga0233438_10004390_pt1 | contig 12391 bp, 16 predicted proteins | sample SI_123_September_FD_182720 | JGI IMG/M metagenome (GOLD analysis project Ga0233438, IMG submission 182720) | Seawater microbial communities from Saanich Inlet, British Columbia, Canada - SI_123_September2016_10_MG | ecosystem: Environmental > Aquatic > Marine > Inlet | place: Canada: British...
GTGAAATAACTGATATTGAATAAAAAAAGCATAAAGTTGAAAAAGCAAGGATTATTCCTCTAACAAGCTGAAGCTTTGGTCTTTTGCTCCAAACAAGAGTTTCTCTATAAAATAAAACCATCAAAGAAAGCGTGAAAACAACAGTGAAGAAATATCTAGCCCAAGTTATTTGAAAAACATCCATTGTAAGACTTAGATGTTTAGCAATTGCATCCATTACTGGAACAATCATCCAAGCAGTAGCATTTAATATTATTGCCTTCATTAAAAGAAAGATACTGCTTAATAGAAGTATTTTAAAGCAAAGAATACTGTTATTGGGACTGTTACAAAAGACATTACTGTTGAAACAACAATCATGCTCGCAACACTATCTACTACTTTTTTAGAAGAATAAAGAGATCCAACCAAATAAGTTAAAACAGCACTAGGCATTGAGCACTGTATCAATAATACACCTGCAGCAAATCCAGATAAATCAAAAGTTTTAATAATAGCAAAACCAATAATTGGACCAATAATTACTCTAGCAATAGAAGATATTAACGCAGACTTAAATGAAAAAACTTTAAATCTAGTAAGAGCTATTCCTAAGGACATTAGAATTAAAAAAATAGCAGCATAAGTTAACATCATTGTAGTATTAATTAAAAAAACAGGTACCTCAATTTCATAATATAGAAATAAAACAGATATGATAATTGCATAAAATGGAGGACTTTTAAAAAGTAAGTTTAAATCAAGTTTTTTACTTGCGAGAAAAACCCCTAAGGTAAAATGAAATAATATTACCAAGGAAGAAATGGTTGCAGCTATACCAAGTCCTTGGCTGCCATATGCAAAAAGGCATATTGGTAAACCCATGTTTCCAGTATTAGGTAATATAAATGGTGGTAGCTCGGTAACAATATCTTTATTTAAAAATTTAAGAAATATAACACCTGTAATTGCAAAACCAAAAATAGCGATTACAGAGTACCAAAAATATTCTACAAAAATATTGAATGTAATTCCTGTTGTTGTAACAGCATAAAAAACCATTGCTGGGCTACCAATATTAGCTGCAAAATTGGTTATAAATGAAGTATCTAATTTTGGGTTTTTTTTGCCTAAATAATATCCAATACCAACAATGAAAAAAACTGGGAATAAAACTTCAAAGAGTTTTAAGTAAATATCCATTAATTATACAATCTGATTAATACAGGTGTTTTAAGGATATTTTTATTATTTTTAAATATAGATAAGCAATTATTACAATTAAGTTCAGAAGTTTTGTGAGTAATAATAACTATAGTTGCTTTGTTATCTTTTTTATTCGGGGTTTGAATTAGTCTTTTTACAGATATCCTATATTTAGCTAAACGATTAGTAATTTGAGATAAAACACCTGGTTTATCTTTAACCTCAAATCTTAAATATAAAGAATTAATATAGTTGTTTACATTGTAAGGTTTTAAAGATTTTAATTTAGTAACAGTTACACCTAGAGGTTTTTTAATGTTTCCTCTTAAAATTGATAGTAAATCAGATAATAATGCTGATGAAGTAGGACCGGGACCAGCACCCTCACCTTGTAAAATACTTTCACCAACGGGTTTACCTTCAAGTATAACTGCATTCATTACACCACTAACATTGCCAATGTAAGAATTTTTACTAACAAGACATGGGTGAACTGTCTCAAATAAACAACCATTTTTTAACTCAGAAATACCTAGCAGTTTAATTCTTAAGTCTAATTGGTTTGCAATTTTAATATCCTTAAGATCAATTTTCTCAATACCTTCCATTAAGCATTTATGTTTAGATATTTTACTATTAAAAGCTAAAGAAGATAAAATTCTAACTTTTGCAAATGCGTCAAAACCATTTAAATCTAATTTTGGATTGCCAGGTTCAGCATAACCAAGTTTTTGTGCCTTTTTTAAAACATCAGAAAAACTTTGATTAGAATTTTCCATCTCTGATAAAATATAGTTAGAAGTACCATTTAAAATTCCATAAACTTTTGAAATTTTATTAGTGGCTAATCCTTCTTTTATTGATCTTAATATGGGAATCCCACCAGCAACAGAAGCTTCAAATTCTAGATTAACGTTATTAAGTTCAGCAATCTTTGCTAAACCATTTCCATGTTTTGAAATTAATGCTTTGTTTGGAGTAATTACATGAATCTTTTTTTTTAACGCTGATTCAACAACTTTTTTAGAAATTCCATCTGATAATCCTATAGCTTCAAATAAAATATCAACTTTTTTTTTATTAAAAATTTCTAAAGGATTTTTAAAAAATATTTTTTTATTAACTTTAAACTGTCTTTTCTTATTTATATTTTTAGCTGATACAGCAACAACATTAATCTTCTTTCCAGTTTTAAGTTCAATTTCTTTTTTTTTAGTGTTTAATTCATTTAGTAAATAAATACCTATCTGACCTAATCCTACTACAGCAATATTTATTGTATTATTCATTGGTTAATATTTGGATATTTACTTTTTTTTGTATAGTCATCTATATAAATCTCATACTCTTCAAAGGTCATAGTCGTTATATCTTCTGACTTTTTTAATATATTTGTTAATTTTTTTTGATTCTCATTTTTTTTAACAACATCTTCTGTCCAATATTTAGAATCTTGATTTAGTGAACAATTATTTAAAAAAAGAAGTAAAAATAAAGTTAAGATTAATCTCATTATAAAGCAGTCTTAACAGGGAAATTAAATTTGATGTTTAAATTTTGTACAGCCTGACCTGCTCCACCTTTGATTAAGTTATCTATAGCTGAAAGTATGATAATTTTATTTTTATATTTAGATTTGCAAATTGATATGAAGCAATTATTTGAATTGATAACATCATTTGTACTTATTAAACTATCTTTTCTTAGAATTTTTACAAAATCACTTTTTTTATAAAAAGATTTAAGCGTTTTTATTGCTTTAGATTGAGTTACACCATTTTCAAGATCTATGTAAATAGTACTTAAAATGCCACGGAACATAGGAGTCAAATGTGGAGTAAAATTAAAACTCAATTTTTTTTTTGTAAATTTTCTTAACATTTGATCAATCTCTGAGTTATGACGATGAAAACCAACACCGTAAGCGCTTAAAGACTCATAAAGATTTTTATTTTTATATTTTTTATGCACACCTCTACCCGCTCCTGAATAACCGGATTTAGAATCTATTATAATATTCTTAACTTTAACTAAGTTATTTTTTAAAAGAGGAATTAATGGCAACAATACTGAAGTAGGATAACAACCCGGACATGATATAATTTGATACTTATCAAGTTTTTTTCCATTAACTTCTGGAAGAGAATATAAACTTTTTTTTATTAAATTTGTCGCTCTATGTTTTTGTTTGTACCATTTTAAATATTCTGACCCTTTTTCTAATCTAAAATCAGCAGCTAAGTCAATTAAAGTGATATTTTTTGTTAAATGTTTTGATATATCTTGTGCTTCTCCATTAGGTAAAGCTGTAAAAACTACATCAACATCTCTTAAAAGTTTTTTATTAAATTTAATTATTTTTGGTAATTTTTTTCCAGAAAGAGATTTGTCATAACCAGAAATATTTTTTCCTACAGAACTATTTCCGCATAGAAATCTTATGTTTATAAATTTGTGTTTGATTAATATTTTAATTAATTGAACACCAATATATCCAGTCGATCCAGCAACTAATGCATTAAGCTTAGGCATAAATTATTATAGCAGTTTAAAATTAAAAAAGAATTATCTTTTAGAAAATTGAAAGCTTCTTCTAGCTTTTCTTCTGCCAGGTTTTTTTCTCTCAACAGCTCTTGAGTCCCTGGTTGTAAGTTTTTCGGTCTTTAATGTAGATTTTAAATTTTCATCAAACATAACTAAAGCTTTAGAAATACCATGAACTAATGCTCCTGCTTGGCCAGTAGGTCCTCCTCCACTAACGCTACATCTAACATCGTAGTCTGTAGATTGATTAATAATATCAAAAGGTCTTGTTATTTGCAGGTGATGAAATTCACTAGAAAAATATTCATTAAATAATTTTCCATTGACATAAATTTTACCTGAACCTTTTTTTAACCAAACTTTTGCTATAGAAGTTTTTCTTCTACCCGTAGCGTATTTGCTATCTTTAAAATCTAATTTTAATTTTGGTGTTTTTGATGTCGTTTGAGCAGCTTCCATATTAATTTCTAACTAAGTTTTTACTGTTTAATTTACCCAACTCAATAACTTGAGGATTTTGTGCTGTATGCGGATGGTCACTTCCAGCATAAATTTTTAATTTTGTTAATTGCTTTCTACCTAAAACTCCACCAGGTAACATTCTTTTAACAGCAAGTTTTAAAGTTTCACCAGGTTTTTTTTCTTGTAATTTTTCAGGTGTAGTTTCTTTTATTCCACCAGGATGACCAGTGTGTCTGTAATAAATTTTATCTTGAAATTTTTTTCCAGTAAATTTAGCTTGCTCGATATTCTTAACCACAACAAAGTCGCCATGATCCATATGAGGTGTGTAAGTAGTTTTATTTTTTCCTCTAATAATTTTTGAAATTACGGTTGCTAGTCTACCTACTACAGCATTAGTAGCATCAATTTCATACCACGATGATGTAACTTGGTCTTTTTTTATGAATTTAGTCATTGTGCCAGGATTAATACTATTATTAATTTCAAAGTCAATTTGATATTTGGCTTGTAATATAAGGTTTATCTGATAAAAAGATATTGCCGATTTGATCCTATTGCGGGCATAAAACTGCTAAACAGGAATTTTCACAACATTATCGGTAGGCATTTGAACTGTATTGTGCGCCTTACATTAAGTTAAAGCACTAAAAAAGGAGTAATAATGAATACAAAAAGAAATAACCCGGAAACCATCGCAATTCATGGTGGTGACTATAGAAGCGATCCATCAACGAATGCTGTGGCTGTTCCAATTTATAGAACAACCTCTTATCAATTTGATAGTACTGAGCATGCCGCAAACCTGTTTGCGTTAAAAGAGTTTGGTAACATTTATACAAGAATCATGAATCCAACCAATGATGTTCTTGAAAAAAGGGTTGCTGCACTTGATGGTGGTTTAGCTTGTTTGACAGTTTCATCAGGACAAACAGCATCTACTTTTGCAATATTAAATGTAGCTCAAGCAGGAGATAATATTGTAAGTTCAACAGATCTATATGGTGGAACAGTATCTTTGTTTACTCATACGTTAAGTAAACTTGGTATTGAAGTTAGATATGCTGACCCTTCTGATCCAAAAAACTTTGAAAAAGTTATTGATGAAAAAACAAGAGCTTTTTATGGTGAAACTTTGCCAAATCCATATTTGAGAGTTTTTCCAATTAAAGAGGTTGCAGATATTGGTAAAAAACACAATATACCATTAATTGTTGATAACACAGCAGCACCAGTAATTTGTAAACCACTTGAACATGGTGCAGCAGTAGTTGTTTATTCACTTACAAAATATATAGCTGGACATGGAACAGTTGTTGGTGGAGCATTAGTTGATGGTGGTAATTTTGATTGGACAGCTGATCCAAAAAGACAACCACTATTTAATGAACCAGATGCAAGTTATGGTGGAGTAGTTTGGGGTAAAGCAGTACCTGAATTAACAGGTGCAAATGTTTCATTTGCAGTAAGAGCTAGAGTGACATTATTAAGAGATCTAGGATCTGCTTTATCGCCTGATAATGCTTTTGGTGTAATTCAAGGGTTGGAAACTGTTGCTTTAAGAATGAAACAACATTGTGAAAATGCTGCAAAAGTTGTTGATTATCTTAAAAAGCATAAAGCTATATCTAAAGTAATCTATGCAACTGAACATAATGAGGAAATTTCTAGTAGAGCCAAGAAATATCTTAAAAATGGAAATGGTGCATTAGTTGGTATTGAATTAGCAGGTGGTATAGAAGCTGGTAAAAAATTTATAGAATCTTTGAAAATGTTTTACCATGTAGCTAACATTGGTGATGCTAGAAGCTTAGCAATTCATCCAGCTACCACTACTCATAGTCAATTAACAGAAGACGAGTTAGCTGCAGCTGGGGTGACACCTGGTTATGTTAGATTATGTATCGGTTTAGAACACATTGATGATATTATTGATGACTTAGATCAAGCTTTAGACAAATCCTCAAAAGGCAACTTAAAAGCTGTTAGTTAATCAGAGTATATAATGTCAACAAATAGAAATTAATTAATTTCTCTATATTTTGTAATATATAGAAAATATAGAGTTGAAAGAATAATTAAAATAGAATTTATCTGGTGTAAGGATGCATAAATAATCTTTACTCCAGATAAAAGAGTTAATATTCCTAAAAAGACCTGTAAAAATAAACTTACACCAATAATAAGAACAGGTTTTCTAAATATTTCTTTTTGATCTTTCATAACAAAAAAAAGAATATAAATATAAATACCTAAAATTAAGTAAGCTAAATTTCTGTGAATAAACTGAACTATAGATGGGTTATCAAAAACATTTACATTTAAAAATTCAATAAATTTACTATCGTCGGGAAAGTAGGATGATCCCATTAAAGGCCAAGTATTATAAATTCTACCAGCATCCATTCCTGATACAAAAGCACCTATTGCCAATTGTAAAAATAATAAAAAAAGAAAAAACTTTACCAAGTTAATATTGATTGAAACATATTGAGCCTTAATTTTAGACAATTTAAGAAATTTCCAAAACACAACAGATAAAATTACAAAGGCTGTTACTAAATGTAATGAAAGTCTATAATGACTAACATCCACCCTATCTATTAAGCCGCTAGATACCATGTACCATCCAATAAAACCTTGCAAACAAACTAATAAAAAAATCAATCCATAATCTTTTAAAATACTTAGGCCATTTTTGATTGAAAAAAAAATAATTGGTAATAATACAGATAAACCAATTAATCTACCTAATTGACGGTGACCCCATTCCCACCAAAAAATTACCTTAAATTCATTGAGTGTCATATTATAATTCTGTTCACTAAATTCTGGAATGTTTTTATAGAGTTCAAAATAATCAATCCATTTATCATTTGTAAGTGGTGGAATAAATCCCACAAACAATTCCCAGGTTGTTATGGATAATCCAGAGTCAGTTAATCTTGTTAAGCCACCTACCAAAATTATAAGAATAATTAATATAATTAAAGTAACTAACCATATCTTTAATTGGAAATTTAAATGACTATTCTGGCTGTACATATATAGTTAAATATAATAATTATTAATTAATCCAATAAATTAAATGTCGCCAGAAAATAAAAAAAAACTAGAAAAAATTCGAGTAAAACTAGATAAGTTAGACAATAAACTTCTAGCTTTAATTAAATATCGGACATCTCTTGTAAAAGAAGTACTTAAATTAAAAGAATTCAAAAAAGAAATTGTAGATCAAAAAAGAATTAAGTTTATTTTGAATAAAATTAAAGGGAAATCTAAAAAACTTAAAATAGACCCAAAAATTACTAATCGTATATGGAAGAATATGATCTTATCTTATATTGATTATGAAAGACGAAATTTCAAAAAGAAGTAGTTACTTACTGTGAGGTGGAAGTTTTTTTTCAACGAATGTTTCGTGTTTTCTTGTAGCAGGATTGTATTTTTTTGCAGAAAGTTTAACTTTTGCTTTTTCACCTCCAGCTGGTTTTTTAACATAATAAAAGAAAGGACTGTCAGGTTTTGACTCTGGTACTAATCTAACTTTTACGTGTGTTTTTTTTGCCATTTTATTTCAAGTTTTTTAAGTTTTTAACAATTTTAGAAATCTTAACTAATTTATTTCTTAAATTATCAGCTTTTATAGAATTATTTGCCATTTCGTCAAGTTCTAAAGATTGATCTCCATTAAGTATCTTTTTAACACCATTAATAGTCATACCCTGATCTTTAAGAAGAAATTTAACTTTTTTGAGAAGATTAATGCAATCTTCATCATAATATCTCCTATTTGAATTTAAGATTTTTGGCTTAATTTGCTTAAACTGAGTTTCCCAAAATCTTATTATATGGGTTGGAAGTTCACCTTTTTTGTTAGATTTTAAATTTAATATTTTAGCAACTTCACCTATAGTTTTGTAAGCACTGTCAGATTTATCCATTATCTTTTAAATTTACAAAATCTTTAAATTCTTTTGAAGGTTTAAATAGCACTACATCTCTACTTGAAATCATTTTAGTCTCTTTAGTTTTAGGATTTCTTCCTATCCGTGATTTCTTCTGTCTTATAGTAAAAGTTCCAAATTTAGATAATTTTAATTTTTTTTCTTTTTTTATATTAATTGTGATTGTTGATAAAAAATCTTCAATAAGGTTTTCAGAAATTTGTTTTGAAAAACCAAGTTGCATATAGACTAAATTAACTAAGTCTTTTTTAGTTAAGTTTATTCTCATTAATTTAAATATTTTGCTTAATCTTTTCTATCAAATTCCCTTTTACAATTCTATGGCAAACATCTAAAGAATTTGAAAAACCAATATAATCTGTTCCACCGTGACTTTTAACTACTGGCGAGTCTAAACCAATAAATATAGCTCCATTATAAAGTCTTGGATCTAGACGTTTTTTAAATTTTTTTAAATTTGAAATATTCAAAAATGATGAAATTTTTCCAATAATTGAACCAGTCATAGCTTTTTTGAGCTCACTAGTTATAAAATTAGCTGTACCTTCAGCAGTTTTTAATGCAACGTTTCCTGTAAAACCATCAGAAACAATTACATTTACATCTCCGTCCATCAAATGGTTTCCTTCTATATAACCAGAAAAATTATAATTTTCAGATTTTTTGTCATTTATAGTTTGATAGGTTTCTTTAATAATTTCGTTTCCTTTAAGTTCTTCTGAGCCTATGTTTAATAATCCTACATTTGGTTTATCACCAGGGTACAAAGAATTATAAAGAGCAGCACCCATTATAGAAAAATCTAATAAGTTTTTTGAGCTACATTCAATATTTGCTCCTAAATCTAATACAACACTCATACCTTTTTTATTAGGCCATAAGGCTGATAAAGCTGGTTTATCAATATTTTCTATCATCTTAAGATTTAGTTTAGAAATAACTAATAATGCACCTGTGTTTCCTGCCGAAACAACAATGTCAGCTTCTTTATTTTTAACACTTTGTATTGAAAGCCACATGCTAGTATTTTTGCCTCTTTTAGCACCCTCAAGAGGACTATCGGTGCTTTTAACAGCTTCTGTGGTGTGAATAATTTCGAAAAAATTCTTGTCCACTTTATCTCTCATTAAATCTTTAATTTTATTTTCATCACCAAATATTTTATAAAATACATTTTTATTTGATTTGTGATTAAGAATCACTCCATCAATAATCTTATTTGGAGAGTTATCACCACCCATTGCATCTACTGCAATTTTTATCAGATCTGTCATTTTAGATATTTATATTATTCTTTTGGGTCTAAAACTTGTCTACCCTTGTACATTCCAGTCTTTAAATCAAGATGGTGAGATAATCTATACTCACCAGATTTTTTATCTTCAACTATGTTCTTTGTTGAATATTTCATCGTTTGAGCTCTTCTCATTCCAGTTCTGGAAGGGGTTTGTTTTCGTTTTGGTACAGCCATAATTATGGGTTACTTACACTTTTTAAATAAGAATTCAAAGTTTTTTTTGATAAATCTTCATCAAATAACTCAAAATAATCAAGTAATTGATCAATTTCTGTAAAATCAGTTAAAAAATTTGAAAACTTTTCTAATTTTTGTGTTCTTGATAAATTTTTCCAAAAATGGATATCCGAAACCATTGAATGAAATAAATTTATATAATCTTTCATTTTTTTATTAATAGATTGATCACCATAACCTATTTCCCTAATACTAAGTTCAAGTTGTCTAAAGTTAAAATCATAAATTTCTTGTAAAATAATCTTATTTTCTTCATTTTTGAAATTTTTTAAAAAAAAAGCGAAATGTAATAGAAATAACGTTAATCTATCTGAAAAATTATCTTCTCTATTTAAAGATTTATAAAGATCTTTATTTCTAGTGAAATTAATTAAATTGTTATAAATATAAAGGTATTTTTCAGTCATGATAAAAATATTATATATAATTTTTCTCTCATTAATAGTTACAAGTTGTTCCCCTAAAAATGTTGTCAAACATCATGGGGTGCCTTTTCTTGAAAAAAAACAGGCATCATTAGTTATAAATAAAACTAATAAAAATGATATAATAAGATCACTTGGAAATCCGTCTACAAAAAGTAAGTTTGATAATGATGTATGGATCTACATCGAAAGAAAACAAACACAATCAAAATTGATTAATTTAGGTAAAATGAAAATATATAAAAATGACGTCTTAGTTTTGGAAATAGATGATTATGGAATTCTTAAGAAAAAAGAATTTTACAATAAAGATAATATGAAAAAACTACAGATAGCAGAAATAACTACAAAACGTGGATTAAGAAAAAATACATTTATTTATGACTTTATGTCTAGTATGAGACAGAAAGTTAATGACCCTCTTGGTGTGAGGGCCAAAAAAAGAAAAGAAATTAACCAGCGATAACTGCTAATAGAAGTAAAGCTACAATATTAGTAATTTTAATCATTGGATTAACCGCAGGACCCGCAGTATCTTTATATGGATCTCCTACCGTATCTCCAGTTACAGCAGCTTTATGAGCTTCTGAACCTTTTCCACCATGATTTCCATCTTCGATATACTTCTTAGCATTATCCCATGCACCTCCACCAGCAGTCATTGAAACAGCTACAAATAATCCTGTAATAATAACACCAAGCAGCATTGCACCCACGGCTGCTAGAGCAGCAACCTGGCCACCAATTAATAAAATTATAAAATAAAGAACAACTGGAGATAAAACAGGCAATAAAGATGGAATAATCATTTCTTTTATTGCTGCAACAGTTAAAAGATCAACTAATTTAGCATAATCAGGTTTCTGTTTTCTCTTCATAATACCAGGAAATTTTTTAAATTGCCTTCTAACTTCTACAACTACTGCACCACCTGCTCTTCCTACGGCTTGCATTCCCATTGATCCAAATAAGTATGGTAACATTCCACCAATTAATAAACCAACCACAACGTATGGATTTGATAAATCAAAGGTAACAACTATGCCCTCTAATTTAGAACCAGCCACGCCAGAAAAATGTTTAATGTCTTCAACGTAAGCAGCAAATAAAACTAGAGCTCCTAAACCTGCCGATCCAATAGCATATCCTTTTGTAACTGCTTTTGTGGTATTACCTACAGCATCTAATGCGTCGGTAGTTTTTCTAACTTTTTTATCCATGTTAGACATTTCAGCTATACCGCCAGCATTGTCTGTAACAGGACCATAAGCGTCAAGTGCAACAACCATTCCAGCTAATGCAAGCATAGTAGTTACAGCAATTGCTATACCAAAAAGTCCTGCAATTGCGTTTGTAGCTAAGATACCAGCTACGATAATTAAAGCAGGAATTGCAGTTGCTTCCATAGAAATCGCTAAACCTTGAATAACATTAGTACCATGACCTGTTGTTGAAGATGCAGCAACGGATCTTACTGGTCTATAGTTTGTACCAGTATAATATTCAGTGATCCAAATTAATAAACCAGTAATTATTAAACCAATTATTCCACAGAAATATAAACTCATTCCATTAAAGTTTTTACCATCAACATTATATTCGGTAGTAAAACCAATTACATAATCTGTAACAGGATATAAAATAACGATTGATGCTAAAGCAGAAACAACAAAACCCTTATATAAAGCATTCATCACATTTTTATCTTTTCCAAGTTTAACAAAAAATGTTCCTAAAATTGAAGTTAGTATACAAGCACCACCTATTGTAAGAGGGTAAATCATCATGCTCATGTCACCTTGAAAGAAAATTGATGATAAAACCATTGTCGCAACAATTGTAACAGCATAAGTTTCAAATAAGTCTGCAGCCATTCCAGCACAATCACCAACGTTGTCACCAACGTTGTCAGCAATAACAGCTGGGTTTCTAGGATCATCTTCAGGAATACCGGCTTCAACCTTACCAACTAAATCAGCACCAACATCAGCACCTTTAGTAAAAATACCCCCACCAAGTCTTGCAAAAATTGAAATAAGAGATGCACCAAATCCTAAAGCAACAAGTGCGTTGACTATTTCTCTTTCATCAATATTAAATCTTAATAAAAAATAATAATAAACAGCGATAGCTAATAAAGCTAAACCAGCAACCAACATACCAGTTACAGCACCTGACTTAAATGCAACAGACAAACCTTGAGCAAGACCTTTTCTAGAAGCTTCAGCCGTTCTTACGTTAGCCTCAACAGAAACTAACATACCAACATATCC
>Ga0233438_10004393_pt1 | contig 12388 bp, 9 predicted proteins | sample SI_123_September_FD_182720 | JGI IMG/M metagenome (GOLD analysis project Ga0233438, IMG submission 182720) | Seawater microbial communities from Saanich Inlet, British Columbia, Canada - SI_123_September2016_10_MG | ecosystem: Environmental > Aquatic > Marine > Inlet | place: Canada: British...
TCCTTTTTCTTCAAGCTCAAGTGCGAGTTCTTTACCGCCAGACTTTACAATTTTACCCTCGTGAAGCACGTGCACAAAATCAGGCACGATATAGTCCAACAGGCGTTGGTAGTGCGTGATCACAAGAATAGCATTATTCTGATTGCGGAGACTATTGACCCCATTAGCGACTATGCGCATGGCGTCGATATCGAGCCCCGAATCTGTCTCATCCAAAATTGCAAGTTTGGGCTCGAGCATTGCCATTTGAAAAATTTCGTTTCGCTTTTTCTCTCCACCTGAAAAGCCCTCATTGAGCGATCGCGATAAAAATTGAGTATCGATCGAAAGCAACTTTGCTTTTTCTTTGATTTTTTTCAGCATCACATTGGCGGGCATTTCCTCAAGCCCTTGTCCCTTGCGCGTTTCGTTGATGGCAGTTTTGATAAAATTCGTGACCGTAACCCCAGGGATTTCTATAGGATATTGAAACGACAAAAAGATGCCCAAATGGGCACGCTCATCAGCGCTCAAATCACTGATGTCTGCCCCTTGATAGAGAAGACTTCCTTTGGTAACTTCATAGTCCTCATGTCCTGCAATCACTGTGGAAAGTGTACTTTTTCCCGAGCCGTTAGGACCCATAATCGCATGAACCTCACCTGGTTTGATATCGAGATTAATCCCTTTTAAAATTCCTTTCCCTTCAACTTGGGCGTGGAGGTTGTCTATACTCAGCATATTATTCAGTTCGAATTTCGATCATTTGATTGGTTAATGGTGCGGATGGCGCTACAGAGTCAATTTCCTTTACGTTAACAACTTGTGGCCAGCCTTCTTCGTTGGGGTTTTCGGATATGACCCCTTTGATATAGACTTGCACCATATCAAAACTATCTTTTTGCACTGTGAGTGCTTGGGCGTGTAATTCGTGGAGTTTGTCATCTACAACAACACCATAAATTTCACTGCCGGTATTCAGGACAGCGGCATTGTCATAAAACAAAAACTTGCCAGATAGGCTTTCGGCTTGTGGTTTGGGGTGTGTTGTACATGCTGTGACAAATAACAATAAGGCAATAAGTGGTAGGTAATATTTCATTTGATTATGATTTTTATCCAACAGAACCTTCAAGTGAAATTTCGAGTAGTTTTTGCGCTTCCACTGCAAATTCCATAGGCAGTTTATTTAAAACATCTTTGCTAAAGCCGTTAACAATTAGAGCAATTGCTTTTTCGGTCTCGATACCACGTTGGTTGCAATAAAAAATCTGATCCTCACCAATTTTACTAGTCGTGGCTTCGTGCTCGATTTGGGCGCTTTTGTTTGCGGCTTCTATATAAGGGAATGTATGCGCGCCACATTTGTTGCCCATCAGCAGTGAGTCACATTGCGAAAAGTTACGTGCATCATCGGCTCGGGAATTGATTTTGACCAATCCTCGATAACTATTTTGGGAGGTCCCTGCCGAGATCCCTTTCGAAATGATGGTGCTTTTTGTGCGTTTGCCCAAGTGCACCATTTTGGTGCCTGTATCGGCTTGCTGATGGTTGTTTGTGACAGCAATCGAGTAAAACTCCCCAATGCTATCATCTCCTTTGAGGATACATGAAGGGTACTTCCAAGTCACTGCTGAGCCCGTCTCGACTTGTGTCCAAGAGATTTTGGCGCTTTTATGGCAAATCCCTCGTTTGGTCACAAAATTAAAGACACCACCCTTGCCTTCCGCATCTCCGGGAAACCAGTTTTGAACGGTGGAGTATTTGATTTCGGAATGGTCCATGGCTACGAGTTCCACAACGGCTGCATGCAATTGATTTTCGTCACGGGCAGGCGCGGTACATCCTTCAAGATAACTCACATAACTGCCTTCATCGGCGATAACGAGCGTACGCTCAAACTGCCCTGTTCCCGCTTGATTGATACGGAAATAGGTAGAGAGTTCCATCGGGCAGCGCACCCCTTTGGGTATATAGCAAAACGACCCGTCGGAAAAGACCGCAGAGTTTAACGCAGCATAGTAATTGTCTTTTCGCGGCACGACTGTTCCAATGTACTTGCGTACCAAATCAGGGTATTCTTTGATTGCTTCGGAAATCGAACAGAAAATAATACCTTTTTCAGCCAGCGTTTCTTTAAAAGTAGTCGCAACAGAAACAGAGTCCATCACGATATCGACTGCAACGCCAGAGAGTTTCTTTTGTTCTTCAATGGGGATACCGAGCTTTTTAAAGGTATCGAGCAGTTCGGGATCTACCTCGTCCAAGCTGTTGAATTTAGGAGCAGTTTTAGGCGCTGAATAATAAGAGATGGCTTGAAAATCTGGTTTGGGATAATTCACGTTTGCCCAATCTGGCTCTTCCATAGCACACCATGCTTCGTAGGCCTCCAAACGCCATTCGGTCATCCAGGCGGGCTCATTTTTGCGTTGAGAAATTGCCCGAACGACGTCTTCGTTAAGACCGACTGGAAAGGTATCCGAATCGATGTCTGTATAGAATCCATAGGCATACTCTTTGGATTCCAGTTCTTTTTTTAACTCTTCTTCTGTATAGGCCATAGCAAACCTGTTTTAAAGCGAAAAACTCTCTCCACACCCACAAGTGCGATTGGCATTTGGATTGTTAAATACAAAGCCCTTACCGTTTAGACCACCTGAATATTCAAGGGTTGTACCCACGAGGTAGAGAAAGCTTTTTTTGTCGACCACGATACGCACATCGTTGTCTTCAAATAGCTTATCATCATCCCCAAGAGCTTTATCAAACTTCAACTCGTATGACAGTCCTGAACAACCACCGCTTTTGACTCCTACTCGCACAAACGAATCGCTGATGTCATAGCCATCTGACTGCATCATCTGCATGACTTGCTCCCGTGCTTGTGTAGACACTTTAATCATAGCGATTATTCGAGGTATTTTTCGTGTACAAATATAGTATATTCTAAGGATATGATGACAGGAGATATTTTACGAGGCAGAAGGTGGGTGTGAGTAGGCAAATGTTATGGGTTAATTCATTTTTAATTTTTGCAGATCGACTGATCATCTAACTGAACTTAAAAAAAACCTAATTTTGCCGTATGCTTGAGAACAAAGAACCGACCAAAACCCCACTTGACAGTTTGGGGGAGTTTACCCTAATCGAACATCTTACCAAATCAGCAACTACGAGCTTGCCGTCAACCGTTTTGGGTATCGGTGACGATGCGGCAGTCCTTCAACATGAGGGCGAAACCGTGGTGAGTACCGATATGCTGATTGAAGGCGTTCACTTCGATTTGGCCTATATGCCACTCAAACATTTGGGTTATAAAGCTGTGGTGGTGAATCTGTCCGATATCTATGCGATGAATGCGCAAGCCACTCAAGTTTTGGTCTCTTTGGCGGTGTCCAACCGGTTTCCCTTAGAGGCAGTTGAGGAACTTTATGCTGGAATTCACTTGGCATGCAAAACCTATGGTGTTGATTTGGTTGGGGGTGACACCACCTCTTCTCAACAGGGTTTGCAGTTGTCTGTAACCGCTTTGGGGATTGCACCTAAAACAGGAGCAGTATTGCGTAGCGGTGCTACTGAAAATGATTTGCTGGTGGTCAGTGGAGATATTGGCGGACCCTATATGGGCTTGCAGGTATTGGCTCGTGAAAACGAGGTGTTTAAGGCCAATCCCCAATACCAACCCGATTTGGAACCCTACAGCTATTTGGTAGAACGTCAGCTCAAGCCCGAAGCACGAAAAGATATTGTTCAACTGCTGCGGGATCTCGACCTACAACCCACTGCCATGATCGACATCAGCGACGGATTGTCGTCGGAAGTCATGCATTTGTGTAAACAAAGTGGCGTGGGCTGCCGCGTGTATGAAAACAAAATCCCTCTCGATCCGCAGTTTATCAGCGTTTGTGAAGAGTTTAACATCGACAGTACGACCATTGCTCTGAGCGGTGGCGAGGATTACGAGTTGTTGTTTACCATCAAACAAACCGACTTTGACAAAATCAAAGGCAATCCCAATCTGACCGTCATTGGTCATATGACTGCTGCGGGGGATGCTCCTTCATTGGTTACTCGTGCTGAAGAAGTCATTCCACTCAAAGCACAGGGCTGGAAGGCGTTTTAGCCGTTCATCAATTCTTCAATTTCCTCTGCCTCTATCGGAATATTTTTCATCAAATTCAGCGGTTCGCCCGTTTGTTGTACCACCACGTCGTCTTCCAAACGAATCCCAAACCCCTCATCGGGGATATAGATACCGGGCTCTACGGTAAAGACCATATTTGCAGCGATGGGTTCGTCGAGTAGTCCATAGTCATGGGTATCGAGTCCCAAATGGTGGGAAGTACCATGCATAAAGTATTTTTTATAGGCGGGGTTTTTTTCGGTTTGCTTTTGCACATCAGCTTTGTCCAATAAACCCAATCCCAACAATTCGGCAGTCATGATTTTCCCCACTTCTATATGGTATGCTTTCCAATATACACCCGGGACAAGGAGTTTGGTCGCTTCGTTTTTGACGCGCAATACAGCGTCATAAACAGCGCGTTTCCGCTTGGAAAACCGACCAGACACAGGTATGGTTCGGGTCATATCGGATGAATAGTTGCCATACTCTGCAGCCACATCCATCAACAACAGATCACCGTCCTGACATTGCTGGTTGTTCTCGATATAGTGTAACACATTGGCGTTGGCACCTGAGGCAATAATGGGGGTATAAGCAAAGCCTTTTGAGCGATTGCGCAGGAATTCATGTGCATATTCCGCCTCAATTTCATACTCCCAAACCCCTGGCTTGACAAAACCCAAAACTCGTCGAAAGCCACGTTCCGTGATACCACAGGCCGTTTGAATATGTTCGATTTCCTCTGGGTCTTTGATAGCGCGTAAGCCCTGAAGAATCAAATTGCTTTTCTCATAGTTCTGCGATGGAAATTTGGCCTTACACCACTCGATAAATCGATCTTCACGGGTTTGAGTTTCTACATTGGCACGGTAATGCTCATTGGTGTTGATGTAGATATGTTCGACTTCTTTTGCCAAGGATAAAAAATGATCTTCAAACTCAGGAGTCCATTTCACAGTCGCAATTCCCGATACTTCTGTTGCTTCGGATTGAGTGAGTTTGTGTCCTTCCCAAACGGCGATATGAGCGTTTGTTTCTTTGACAAACACCACTTCGCGAAGGCTTGAGTCTTTCGCGTCAGGGCAAAGCACCACAATCGTTTCTTCTTGGTCAATTCCCGTGAGGTAAAACAAGTCACGATGTTGTTCGAAAGGCAGTGTGCTGTCTGCACTGATCGGGTAGGTGTCATTGGAATTGAACACCGCAATGCTATTGGATTTGAGTTGAGCCATAAAGCGCTGACGGTGCTGTGTAAAAACAGGACGAGGTAGGCGGTTGTATTTCATACTGTAAAGTAAAAAAAATTTATCTTCACAGTAAAATCATCATGAAATATTACCTATTTATTCTCGCCGTGGCCATAGGGTTTGCTCAACCCAAAGCCACCCCAGCCGACAATCTGCTTGAATCGACAAACACGATCGATCGTTTACTGAGTAACTCTTTGGTTGCTCAGCTTCCATTGACCAATATTGGCCCCAGTGTAATGAGTGGCCGTGTAACCGATCTCGATGTGAACCCCAACGCACCACATGAATTTTATGTAGGTTATGCTTCTGGCGGTTTGTGGTACACAAACAATAACGGTACCACATTTAGCCCAGTGATGGACAATAGTCCCACGCAAAACATTGGGGATATCGCTGTGCATTGGTCTACACACACGATCTACGTCGGCACAGGCGAACACAACTCATCTCGCTCCTCCTATGCAGGGATTGGGATCCTAAAATCCACAGATAAAGGGGCGTCATGGCAACAGATGGGCTTGGCGGACTCACATCATATTGGAAAAATTGAAATCAATCCCTCCGATCCCGATGAGGTCGTCGTGGGAGTAACAGGGCATTTGTATTCTTCCGACAGCTCCCGTGGGATTTATAAGACCACAGATGGTGGTGCAAGCTGGACCCAAACCCTTTCATTAGAAGACCCAGTTGGAATTATCGAAATCAGTGTGGTACCTGAAAACTTTGGCGTGCAATATGCAGCGGCATGGGAAAAAGACCGCAAGGCATGGGATTTTGTGGGGAGTGGTATCGGTTCAGGAATTTACAAAAGTACTGATGCGGGTGCATCATGGCGAAGAATCAGCACGGAAAACAGTGGTTTTCCACAAGGAAAAGGAGTAGGACGAATTGGTCTTGCCGCTTATGATGCAAAAACCATTTATGCAATAGTTGACAGTCAAGACCGCAGACCAAGCGAGCGGAAGGCGGTGACTTCATTGGCCAAGCAAGATTTTGAAACCATGTCGTTGGAAGGTTTTTTCGCTATTGATAAAAAACTGCTATCCAAGTTTTTAAAGGACAACAACTTCCCAAAAGAACATACCGCAGAAAGCATCCGCGATGCGGTTCGAGATGGAAAAGTCAAGCCATCCGATTTGGCGCTCTATCTCAGTAATGCAAACAATGATTTATTTGACACACCAGTTGTGGGTGCACAGGTTTTTCGTTCCAATGATGGCGGCACAACCTGGATAAAAACCCATACGGGTTACCTCGATGATGTGTATTACAGTTACGGGTATTATTTTGGGATGATTCATGTCACACCGACTGATGCGGACAGGATTTATATTTATGGGGTCCCCATGTTGACATCCTCTGACGGGGGGCAAGACTTTACCAGTATAGATGCACCCAACGCACACGTCGATCACCATGCCTTGTGGATTAATCCCAACAACCCTGAACACCTGGTCAACGGCAATGATGGTGGGGTGAATATCAGCTATGACGGCGGACAAAACTGGATCAAAAACAACCAACCATCGGTCGGGCAGTTTTATACAGTTTATGCCGATCAACAAAGCCCCTATCACGTTTATGGGGGTTTGCAAGACAATGGCGTTTGGGTGGCTCCGCACACCAGCCGAGAAAACGTGGCTTGGCAACAGTATGGACACAACAATTGGACGAACGTCATGGGTGGGGATGGCATGCAAATCCAAGTCGATCAAAATCATGCAGACATCCTTTATACAGGATATCAGTTTGGGAGTTATTTCAGAATCAATCGTGAAACCAATCAGCGTACTTATATCCAGCCAAAGCACAAACTCGGGGAAGCCCCATTGCGGTTTAATTGGCAAACACCCATATTGCTATCCCCACACAACAATGATATTTTGTATTTAGGCAGCAACAAACTCCACCGATCACTCAACCGTGGGGATGACTGGACTGCGATTTCAGAAGACTTAACTAGCGGAGCAAAACAAGGAAATGTTCCTTATGCCACGCTCACCGCAATCGACGAGTCTCGATTTCAGTTTGGACAATTGGTCGTGGGTTCCGACGACGGCCATATTCACATTTCTACTGATAATGGCTCCACTTGGCAACGTAATAGCGATGATTTACCGCAACGACTCTGGGTGAGTCGCGTTCAGTTTTCCAAGCATGTCTTATCTCGGATTTATGCAACGCTCAATGGCTATCGCTGGGATGATTTTACACCCTATATCTACGTATCTGAAGATTTGGGTCAAAGCTGGCGAAGTCTTGCACAAGGCCTTCCGCTTTCCCCAGTGAATGTGATTCGAGAAGACCACACCAACCCTGATATCTTATATGTAGGAACGGATAACGGATTGTTTGTGAGTATAGACCGCGGTTTGAGCTGGCAGATGTTTGATAAGGATTTTCCACGGGTAGCGGTTCACGATCTGTTTATTCAAGAGCGAGATAATGATTTACTGATTGGCACACATGGACGGTCGATTTATAAGATTGAATTGGAAGCCATTCAAGCCCTAAACACACTTGCTCTGCGACCAGTGGGAGTTTTAGAGTCAGAGCCGATAAAGCACTCCAAAAATTGGGGAAGGAAATACAGGGTTTGGTCGGAGGGCGTATCGCCAGATTTTTCTTGGACTTTTTATGCTAGCAAACCAGCTCGAGGCATCTGGCAATTAAAGTCCGATCAAAATGTTATTGTCTATGAAGAGGATGTTGAATTGGTAAAAGGTCTCCAGTCGATTCCCTATGATTTGAACTTGAGCCAAGAGCTAGTCAAGAGATACAACCGCAAGCATAAGGCAAAGCTTGAAGCTGCCGATGATGGAAAGACGTACTTGCCCAAAGGAAGTTACACGATGCTTTGGAATGATATCAAAATCAGCATGTTGACAATCGAGTAGTTTGTTTGACAATAGATAAACGCTTTCGACCAAAAAACGATTAATCTAGCTAAAAGTTGTTAGATTCATTCAAAATCACCAAAATCCTTTGGTGTTCAGGCGTTCAGCACCTAATTTTGTACGAACATTTAGCCAAAAACTATGGGATTTGTCCTTTCTTCTACAATACTGCGAAAGGTTGCCATGGCCTTGTCTGGTCTCTTTTTAATGGTGTTTTTGTTGCAGCATTTCGCAATCAATATCACTTCTGTATTTAGTGAAGAGATTTTTAATCAGTTTTCCCATTTTATGGGCATCAACCCAATCGTACAATTTCTTCTACAACCCGTTTTGATATTTGGCGTTATTTTTCACTTTGTAATGGGCTTTGTTCTTGATATTCAAAACCGCCGCGCACGGGGAACACGTTATGCTGTTTACAAAGGCAATGCCAATGCGAGTTGGGTGTCACGTAATATGCTGATATCTGGCGCAACAATATTGGCATTCTTGGCTTTGCACTTCTATGACTTTTGGGTTCCTGAGATAAACTATAAATACATCGAAGTCTTGCCTGAAGATCCCAATCGATACTACGAAGAATTGGTGCACAAATTTGAGGACTTCACTAGAGTTATCCTATATGTGATTTCGTTTTTCTTTTTAGCGCTTCACCTGTCACATGGATTTTCATCATCCTTTCAGTCAATGGGCTTTAATAACAAATACACACCAGTCTTAAAATCGATCGGAAAAGTCTATGCCATCGGAATTCCTGCTGGCTTTGCGTTCATTGCGATTTTTCATTTTTTAAATCACTAACATGACCAAATTAAATGCTCATATTCCTGAAGGTCCACTAGCTGATAAATGGACGACGTATAAAAACAACATTCGCTTGGTGAGTCCTGCAAACAAACGATTGATGGATGTGATTGTCGTTGGAACAGGACTGGCTGGAGGTTCTGCTGCAGCTACCCTCGCCGAACTGGGCTATAACGTCAAGGCGTTTTGCTTTCAAGATTCACCACGTCGCGCACACTCTATTGCTGCACAAGGAGGAATCAACGCAGCGAAAAACTATCAAGGGGATGGAGACTCAATCCACCGCTTGTTTTATGACACCGTAAAAGGGGGAGATTACCGGTCCAGAGAAGCAAACGTGCACCGATTGGCTGAGGTTTCAACCAATATCATTGACCAGTGTGTTGCCCAGGGAGTTCCCTTTGCACGTGACTATGGAGGGTTACTCGACAACCGATCGTTTGGTGGGGTACTTGTGTCTAGAACATTTTATGCCAAAGGGCAAACAGGTCAGCAACTGCTGCTCGGAGCATATTCGGCGATGAATCGTCAAATCGGTCGGGGTAAAATCAAAATGTATAGCCGTCACGAAATGCTGGACCTAGTAAAAGTAGATGGGAAAGCACGTGGGATTATCACTCGTAATCTTATCACAGGAGAAATCGAACGCCATGCAGCACATGCTGTTGTTATTGCTTCTGGAGGATACGGAAACCTATTTTACCTCTCAACCAATGCGATGGGGAGTAATGTCACAGCAGCTTGGAAAATACACAAACAAGGTGCCTATTTTGCGAATCCTTGTTTTACACAAATTCATCCGACATGTATTCCTGTGTCTGGAGATCACCAGTCCAAATTGACATTGATGTCAGAATCTCTGCGCAATGATGGTCGTATTTGGGTGCCAAAAAAGAAAGAAGACGCAAAGGCAATTCGTGATGGACGGCTGAAGCCTACCGATTTAGCAGAGGAAGACCGTGATTATTACCTCGAACGTCGCTATCCAGCTTTTGGAAATCTCGTGCCTCGTGATGTAGCATCGCGTGCGGCTAAAGAACGTTGTGATAAGGGCTTTGGGGTCAACAAAACAGGCGAGGCAGTATTTCTCGACTTTGCTGCAGCCATTGAGCGATATGGCAAAGAAAAAGCGCATGTCAAAGGATTGGACGAAAACGACTCTGCACTTGTACAAAAACTCGGAAAGCAAGTTATCAAAGCCAAATACGGCAACTTGTTTCAGATGTATGAGAAAATCGTTGACCAAAACCCCTATGAAACGCCGATGATGATTTATCCTGCGGTACATTACACCATGGGTGGGGTTTGGGTGGACTACAACCTAATGACAACAGTACCGGGTTGTTTTGCGATTGGGGAGGCAAACTTCTCTGATCACGGCGCCAACCGACTTGGTGCTTCCGCGTTGATGCAAGGCTTGGCAGACGGCTATTTTGTGTTGCCATACACCATAGGCGATTATCTTGCAGATGATATCCGCACGGGTGCAATCTCCATAGACTCACCCGAATTTGAAGAAGCAGAGTCAAATGTGCGTGCTCAAATCGATGGCTTTATCAAGAATAAAGGAACCAAAACGGTCGATTATTTTCACCGAAAACTTGGAAAAATAATCTGGAACAAATGTGGGATGTCTCGAAACTCTGAAGGACTCCAAGAAGCCATCGCAGAAGTCAAAGCACTGCGAGAGGAATTTTACAAGGAGGTTTTTGTGCCCGGCACTGCCGATTCTTTCAATGAGCCATTGGCAAAAGCTCTTCGAGTTGCAGACTTTTTAGAGTTGGGCGAGCTCTTTGCCAAAGACGCATTGGAACGCTCAGAATCTTGTGGAGGTCACTTCCGTGAAGAATCTCAAACTCCAGAGGGGGAGGCACTTCGGGATGATAAAAACTTTACGTTTGTATCTGCATGGGAATACAAAGTAGAACCGAGCAATGCCAAACTGCATAAAGAAGTGCTGAAGTACGAAAATATTGAATTGAAAACAAGGTCATATAAATAGCGATGAAATTGAAACTAAAAATCTGGCGACAAGAAAACGCCGCCGCAAAAGGGAGCATACAAACCTATTCACTGGATGGCGTGTCCCCCGATATGTCCTTTTTGGAAATGATGGATGTGCTCAACGAACAGCTGATGGAACAAGGGATTGACCCTGTTGCTTTTGATCATGACTGCCGAGAAGGAATCTGCGGTTCTTGTTCGATGTTTATCAACGGAGAAGCCCACGGTCCAGATCGTTTGGTCACTACATGCCAGTTGCATATGCGAAAATTTAAAGATGGGGACACCATTCACATTGAGCCCTTTCGCGCAAAGCCATTCCCTGTGATTAAGGACTTGGTTGTAGACCGAACGGCCTTTGATCGAATTCAACATGCAGGAGGGTTTGTATCGGTAAACACTTCAGGGAACACCCAAGATGCCAATGCGATTCCAATTGAAAAAGCGGATGCCGATAAGGCCTTTGACGCGGCAACTTGTATTGGATGTGGTGCTTGTGTGGCAACTTGTAAAAACGCATCTGCCATGTTATTTGTTTCGTCCAAAGTATCTCAATACGCTTTGCTCCCACAAGGTCAGGTAGAGGCGACTGATCGTGTGCTAAATATGGTCAGTCAAATGGATGAAGAGGGCTTTGGAAACTGCACCAACACTGGTGCCTGTGAGGTGGAATGCCCCAAGGGGATTTCATTGGAAAATATCGCCCGCATGAACCGAGAATATCTATCGGCGAATGTGAAGGGGTAAAAACAAGACCTTTACCCCATGCAAACCCTAGGCATTGCTTTACTACAACCTAATACGATTTGGCACGACTCACAAGCCAATCAACAATTGATTGCTGAACACCTTCATCAATTAGAAAAAAGTGTTCAACTGATTGTACTTCCCGAAACTTGGGCAACTGGCTTTACGATGACGCCAGAACAAGTCGCAGAAGCCCCAAATGGCTCATCGGTGTTGTGGATGCAAGAGCAGGCAAAGGTGCACAAGGCAGCGGTTTGCGGGAGTTTAGCGATAGTTGATAAAGGGCAGTTTTACAATCGTTTTTTCTTTGTACACCCCGATGGTAGCATGGATACCTATGATAAGTATCACCCTTATACGCCTTCAGGAGAAACAAATGTCTATCGAGCGGGGACAGACTCCGTTACGATCGAGTACATTGGTTGGCGAATTCGCCCGATTATTTGTTATGACTTGCGTTTCCCTGTATTTTGTCGCAACAATGATGATTATGATTTGCTGATATGTGTTGCCAATTGGCCAGAAGCACGAATCCAGGCGTGGGATACGCTCCTTAGCGCCCGTGCGATCGAAAATATGGC